>ERZ856578.9-NODE-9-length-320899-cov-6.840295_pt1 | contig 320899 bp, 298 predicted proteins | sample MGYA00514384_ERZ856578 | MGnify/ENA primary metagenome ERZ856578 (study PRJEB29103, sample SAMN06111958) | human gut metagenome | biome: human gut; feature: ankylosing spondylitis patient; material: healthy_person | host: Homo sapiens | place: China:Hangzhou... | reverse complement strand
GGACGGATTCTGTACCTCGAACTGGGCGTAGGCTACAACACCCCCGGCATAATTAAGTATCCCTTCTGGCAGATGACTGCGCAGAACCCGAAGTCAGTCTATGCCTGTCTGAATTTGAAAGATGTGGCTGCGCCTCGTGAGATAGCTGAACGCTCCATCTGTATTCAGGGAGATATTGGGAAGGCGCTGGAGATATTATAATCTGCAATAAATCATAAATGAATTTTCTTTATGTATGTTTCTCCAATGATTGTATAAATTGGAGTGTGTGACAGAAACCCGGAGTTGGAAGAACATGCTCTTCGGGTAGTTGAGAAGCATGTAAGTATGACAAAGGGACACTCGTCGTGACAAAAGAAACGTCCCTAAACAGATTAGAGAGGAGAAAGAAAGGATGAAGGTATTATTGGTTAACGGGAGTCCTCATGCTGAAGGAAACACCTATGTTGCTTTACATGAGATGAAAAAAATATTTATGGAAGAGGGTATTGAAACAGAAATTCTGCATATAGGAAATAAAAATATTAGAGGTTGTATTGCCTGCTATTCCTGTGCAGAAAAGGGAAAATGTGTGTTTGACGATGTTGTAAATGAAACTGCCTCCAAATTTGAAGAATGTGATGGATTTGTTGTCGGCAGTCCGGTTTACTATGCTTCTGCAAATGCTACTGTAACTGCATTTTTGGATCGTTTGTTTTATAGTACACATTTTGATAAAAGAATGAAAGTCGGAGCGAGTGTCGTAGCAGCACGAAGAGGTGGTTTATCTTCGACATTTGACCAGCTGAATAAATATTTTACCATTTCAGGAATGCCCGTTGCATCCAGCCAGTATTGGAATGGGATTCACGGGAGAAACGCAGGAGAAGCTGAACAAGATGTTGAGGGTTTACAGATTATGAGAACACTGGCAAGAAATATGGCTTTTCTTATAAAGAGTATTGCACTTGGGAAGGAAAAATATGGTCTTCCTAAACAAGAAGATTTTCAAGGAATGAATTTTATTCGATAAAACTCATGGTATCACTTTTCGAAAATGGGCAAATTCCCGCAAACGGTCTATAATTTAGAGACGCCGGGAATAGCCGGCAAACTTAGACGCTCTCGATGGACTTGACCAACGATTTACGCCCTACAATCTGAAAAGCCGCCCATATAGGGCGGCTTTACCTACTGAGTTACAGAAAACTTTTTGGTAGCGTTCAGATATTGCATCAATACGCCTAAATTAGCGTAATAATAAGAAAACTTATCTTGCTTTTTTATTTCTACCAGACCCGACTCGGCCAGTTTCTTGGTATGCTGAGAAATAGTGGCCTGAGCATAGTCGAAGTGTTCTACCAGATCCTTGTTGCACACCAGAACCATGGCCCGGTTTGCCTGCATTATATAACGGAAGATTTTTATTCTCGCCGGGTGAGCCAGAGCGTCAGATACTTTGGCGATCAGCAATATCTCATCCTCTTGTATATCGTCCGTATCTTTTCTTAATCTCATAAACAGATTCCTTTCATTTATATACTACCATTATATTATGACAGGAAACGGCGTTTTTTTCAAGAAATAAAAGATGCAAATTTATTTGCATTTGTGCTAAAGATGTGATAAAATATTAACGGGTAAAAAATATGAAGAAAGAATATTATGAAAAGATAATAGAGGAGCTGATAAAGCTCATAGACGAGGGAGTCTATATCGTAGATAAAAGAGGCGTCGGAAGATTTTATAACGACGTCATGGCTTCCATGGAAAAGGTCAATATGGAAGACGTATTGGGAAAGAAATTTCATGATGCGTTTCCTGAAATGAGAAAAAACGACAGCACCATGCTCAAGGCTCTCATCAAGGCGGAAGCCACCGTAGGGCAGCAGCAGAGCTATAAAAATTTCTATGGAAAAGAGATAACTACCATAAACAGCACTGTACCGATAGTGGTGGAGGGTGAAACGGTAGCCGCCATCGAAGTAGCCAAGGACATTACGGATATCAGACGCATGTCCGATACCCTGCTGGAACTTCAGAAGTCGGCAGAAAAACCTGTTCAGAACAAGGGCGTAATAAAAAGATACACTTTTGACGATATATATGGAGAGAACGAAGAGTTTGAAATCGCCCTTTCCAGAGCCCGCAAGGCTGCTGATAACGATGCGTCCGTATTCATATACGGCGAGACGGGAACGGGAAAAGAACTCTTTGCCCAGAGCATACATTATTGCGGTAAGAGAAAGGATAAGCCTTTTTTGGCTCAAAACTGCGCTGCGATACCAGAATCGCTCTTAGAAGGTATTCTCTTTGGAACTTCTAAGGGCAGCTTTACGGGAGCTGTAGATAGAGAAGGTATGTTTGAGCAGGCCAACGGAGGCACGCTCCTTTTGGACGAGATAAGCGCCATGCCTTACGACCTGCAAAGCAAGCTATTGCGGGTGTTACAGGAAGACTATATAAGAAGAGTCGGCGGCATGAAGGATATTCCCGTCAATGTCAGGATCATAGCCACCGTCAACGAGCCTCCCGAAGAACTGATAGCGCAGGGAAAGCTGCGTAAAGACCTGTTTTACAGGCTCAACGTAGTAAATATACAGATCCCGGCCCTGAGAGAAAGAAGAGACGATATACCCAGGCTGGCCGAAAGATTTCTTGAAAAATTCAATGAGAGATTCGGAAAAGAGATATGGATGCTTTCCGACGGGGTGATAAAGAGACTTCAGAACTATGATTACCCGGGAAACGTCAGAGAACTGGAGAATATCATAGAACAGGCCGTATCTATGGGTGAAAACGAGCATGTGCTGACCGAAAAGAACTTGGCTATGCCCAGCGCCGTACGAAAGATCAGGCCGATGGAGATCGAATATGAGGGAGATGTCGCCCTTGACAGATATATGGATCAGGTAGAGGCCAAGATAATAAGAGACACTCTGCTGGATTCCGGCGGCAATATAACTAAAGCCGCAGAAAAACTCCAGATAAAGCGGCAGACCCTTCAGCATAAATTAAAAAAATACAAGCTGACGACATAAAGAACAGAAATTTCGGATCCATGCAAATATTTTTGCACAATTTACGCAAAAATATTTGCAGCAATATCGAACAAGACCCTTACTAAAATAAGGGTCTTGATGATCAAAACAGCAAATAAAGGAAAAATTTGGGCAAGATCACAAAAAAAACACTATAAACGCATAAGTTACCGTGCAGTAACTACAAAAAACTGTGATATATGTATACAATATTCAAATTTTTGTTGGCACGAACTTTGCTTTATATAAAACCAGTTATAACTTAAAACTAAAATTTTATTTAAAAAAAGGAGAAACTAAGATGAAAGAAGTAAAAGTAATTATCTGGGGACTCGGCGCTATGGGCGGCGGAATGGCTGACATGCTTCTCAAGAAGAAGGGCGTTGAAATCGTTGGAGTAGCAGGAAGAGGCGCTAAAATAGGTACTTCAATGTACGACTACATCAAGACTGAAAGAGGCGACAGACCTGACGTTAAGATTCAGGCTGCTGAAGACATCATTAAACCGGGCGCAGCAGACGTTGTACTGCTCTGCACAGATTCGTTCACAAAGAACGCTTTCCCAAGACTCAAGTTCATCATGGAACAGGGAATCAACGTTATCACTTCTGCAGAAGAAATGGCTTATCCTAAGGCTCAGAGCCCTGAATTAGCTGAAGAATTAGACAAGATCGCTAAGGCTAACGGCGTTTCCTGCCTCGGAACAGGCATCAACCCTGGACATATCATGGACCTGCTTGTTCTGGTTATGACAGGCTGCTTAGTAGACGTTGAAGAAATCACTTCAAGAAGAGTTAACTCCCTGTCACCGTTCGGACCTGTTGTTATGGAAGAGCAGGGAATCGGTATCTCCGTAGACGAATTCAAAGAAAGAAAAGCTAACAACACTATGTCCGGTCACGTTGGATTTGCTGAATCCGTTGGCATGATCGCAGAGGGCATGGGACTTGAAGTTGCTGACTTCTCACAGGACATGAACCCTATCACTACTGACGTTGACAGAAAGTCACCTCACGGATTTGCAGCTGCTGGATCATGCGCAGGCGTTGCTATGACTGCAGAAGCTAAGCTGAACAACGGTATGCCTGTACACATGGATCATCCTCAGCAGATCGAACCTGAGCAGGTTGGCGTTCAGACCGGCGACTATGTAATCATCAAGGGAACTCCAAACGTAAACTTAGTAAACAGCCCTGAAATCGAAGGCGGTCTGGGAACTATCGCTATGTGCGTAAACATGATCCCTCACATCATCAACGCTGACGCAGGTCTGCACACTATGATCACTCTTCCTATTCCAAGAGCTATCATGGGCGACTTCAGAAACCTGGTTAAAGAAGAAAAGAAGATCGTAAAATAATAGTAGATCCTTGATTTTATGCGGCGATGCCGCTGGGGCGGCATGGCCGCCTGCGGCAACGCCGTTTTCTATCGGTGTGGCTATCACACAATTAATAAAATAGGAGATGTTTAAAATGGCAAAAAAAGGTGATTGGGTGCGTATTCATTCCATCGTGCTGAAAGCTGATGAGAGAACTGCGAAACTCCCTGAAGATACTCAAAAATGCGACCTGCAGATGTGGACTAAGGGCTTCCTCGAAGACGAAACTGCAGAGATCGGCGATGTGGTTACTGTTAAGACAGCAGTTAACCGTTTCGAAAAAGGAACTCTGATCGAAGTAGGTCCTTATTATACTCACAGCTATGGCAAGTTTGTTCCTGAGATCATAGAAATAGACAAGCAGCTGAGAGAAATTATGTTCGGAGGTGACAAATAATGGCATTAGCAAAAGACTATAAGTCCGTAATGGGAAGATCCAACGACATAATGAAAAAGGCGCTGGGACTTGACTATGATGAATTTGAAAAGGGCGGCACAGTATTCGATTACGACGCTCTTATGAAATCTACCAACTACACTCTCGACGAGATCGAAAAGATCCAGTCCAGAACAGGTGTAGGCGATACTCCGCTGCTGGAGCTGAGAAACATTTCCGCTCTGGCAAGAAAATATGCAAAGCCTGGCTACGGTGCAAGAATCCTGGTTAAGGACGAAGCTGCCAACGCTTCCGGAAGCTTTAAGGACAGAAGAGCCGCCTGCGCAGTTGCTCACGCTAAGAAGCTGGGATACAAGGGCGTTATGGCTGCTACTTCCGGTAACTACGGAGCAGCAGTTGCATCTCAGGCAGCTATGCAGGGCCTGGAATGTATAATCGTTCAGGAATGTTACGACTCCAAGGGAATCGGACAGCCTGAAATCGTTGAAAAAGCAAGAAAGTGCGAAGCTCTCGGAGCAGAAGTAATTCAGCTTACAGTAGGACCTGAACTGTTTTATACATTCCTGTCAGTTCTGGAAGACACAGGATACTTCAACGCTTCCCTGTACTCTCCGTTCGGTATCGCCGGCGTAGAAACTCTGGGTTACGAGATAGCAGTAGAATGTCGTGAAAAATACGGAAAAGACCCTGACATGGTAGTATGTACTACAGCAGGCGGCGGCATGATCACAGGAACTGCAAGAGGCCTTCTGAAGGCCGGATGCACTAACACAGAAGTAGTAGCTGCATCTATCGACCTTACAGGACTTCACATGGCTTCCGATACTCAGTTCAACAAGAAGTCATGCACGACAGGCCACACGGGATTCGGCGTTCCTTATGCTACTGATCCTGACCACTCCGACGTTCCTCGTTCGGCTGCAAGACCTCTGCGTTACATGGACAGATATGTGACTACTACTCAGGGCGAAGTATTCTATATCACAGAAGCTTTAGCTAACTTAGAAGGACTTGAAAGAGGACCTGCAGGAAACACTGCTCTGGCAGCTGCATTCTCTCTGGCTCAGGAACTTCCTGAAGACGCTATCTTAGTAGTATCTGAAACTGAATACACCGGAGCAGGCAAGCACATTCAGCCTCAGCTTGACTTTGCAAGAGAAAACGGAATCGAACTGAGATTTGGAAATCCTGAAGAAGATAAGCCTGGCACAAACATCATTCTTCCTGCCGATCCTGGCTTGATCAAGTGCAAAGAAGCTGACATCAACCGCTTCAGAAGATCGCTCATCAAGAAAGCCGTGAAGAAATCAGGCGTTGCTGTTGCAGACCTCAAGGATGCTGACCTGAACTTCCTGGCAGAAGAGACGAAGACTGACGTTGACTTTGTAAAGAAGGCTTTAGAAGAACTTTAATTTTAAAGGAGAATAAAGGATGAGAAGAGATGATGATTTCGCAGTAAGAAGACAGCATATAGCAAATCTTACTGACGAAGAACTTTATGCAAAATTTTGGGAACTGACTGACAAAGTCGTGGACCCGCTTCTTGAATTAGGCAAGAAGAACACTACTCCTTCTGTTGAAAGATCCGTTCTTTTGAGAATGGGAGTATCTTCGCTGGACTGCATGCCTATCGTTAACCACGCCATCGACCACGGTCTGATGGGTAAGGGCTGCGGACACTGCGTTTACAAACTTTCAAAGATGGAAGATATCTCGATAAGAGACGCCAGCATCAAACTTGCTAAGGGTGAAGGCTGGGACAAATTAGTAGAAGCTTTCAAGGGAGGTAAGAAGTAATGACAGAGCTGAAAAGAAACGAAAAGTTAGATATTGTCGAGCTTCTTAAGGACCTTGACAAATATGAACCGAGAAGAAGAGGCTGGGTATGGAGAGAAAGAGCTGAGGATCAGCACATGGGACCTTTCGAGTATCATGAGATCTCTAAGCCTCTGAAGCAGAGCGTTCCGCTTCCTCCTGCAAAATTCATGGAAGACGTGGATCCGCAGCCTATGCAGACCATCACTACTGAAATCGCTTCCGGAAGATTCGAGGACGATATCAGAAGAATGAGAATGGGCGCATGGCACGGCGCTGACCATCTGATGGTAATCAGACACATGGGTCAGTCCCACATCGACGGCCTGATGGAGGGTACTCCTCAGGGTATCGGTGGTGTTCCTATCACAAGAAAACAGCTGAGAGCTCAGAGAAAAGCTATCGACATGATCGAAGACGAAGTTGGCCGTCCTATCAACTACCATTCATATATATCCGGTGTTGCAGGACCTGACGTAGCTGTACTGTTCGCAGAAGAAGGCGTCAACGGCGCCCACCAGGACCCTCAGTACAACGTACTCTACAGAGACATCAACTGCGTAAGATCTTTCGTAGACGCATGTGAATCCAAGAAGGTAATGGCATGGGCCAACATTCTTCAGATAGACGGAGCTCATAACGCTAACGCTACAGCAAGAGAAGCATGGAAGGTAATGCCTGAACTGATCGTTCAGCATGCCATCAACTCCAGATTCTCTGAAAGAGTAGGCATCAAGCCTGAAAACATTTCTCTGTCCACAGTTCCTCCTACAGCAACTCCGGCTCCATGCGTTTACATGGACCTGCCTTATGCAGTTGCCCTCAGAGACATCTGTGACAGATATAAGATGAGAGCTCAGATGAACACCAAGTACATTCAGTCTTCCGCAAGAGAAGCTACTGTAACTCACGTGCTGAACATGCTCATCTCCAAGCTCACAAGAGCTGACATCCAGTCCACCATCACTCCTGACGAAGGAAGAAACGTTCCTTGGCATATCTACAACATCGAAGCCTGCGACACTGCAAAGCAGACTCTGATAGGATTAGACGGTCTGATGGAGCTGGTTGAACTGAAGAAAGACGGTCCGCTCAGAGAAATGGCAAGAGACATCAAAGAAAGAGCTCTGCTGTTCATGGAAGAAATCGTTGAAAACGGCGGATACTTCCAAGCTGTACAGGACGGATTCTTCGTTGACTCCGCCAAGTATCCTGAGAGAAACGGCGATGGTATCGCAAGAAAGATCGAAGGCGGCGTAGGATACGGCTTCATCTTCGAAAGAGACGAAGACTATATGGCTCCTGTAACTGCTCACTACGGCTACAATAACGTAGAGCAGTACGGCGGAAACCCTGAAGATCCGGCTGCTCTCATCGGCGGATGTACTTTCGAGGACAGAAGCAAGATCGTCTACATCGACGAGCTGGATGACGATAATGTAGAAAACAGACTTGCCAAGGTTGCCAAGTACAGAACAGGCGAAGTCATCACTCCGGAAGTTGAATGGTGCGGCGACAGAGTAATCATGCTGACTATGATGTTGCCTATCAATAAGAGAGTCGCAGAGGCCGCTGCCGTTGAACTGGGCAAGAAGCTGGGTCTGGTGGATCCTGAAGTAATCTCTGCAGAAGTAATGCAGGATGCAGAAGGAACCAGAATCGAGCTGAAGGGAAGAGTTGATTTCGACATCGACTTGACTACTCTGGTAATTCCGCCTGAACCTCATTACCTGTCCGACAAAGAACTCTACGAAGAGTTTGAAGGACATGAGCATATGAAGGTAATCTGCGGTACCGTAGGAGAAGACGAACACTCCGTAGGTATGAGAGAGATCATCAACATCAAGCACGGCGGAATCGAGAAGTGGGGTATCGAATGTATCTACCTCGGAACTTCCGTACCTGTTGAAAAGATGGTCGACGCTTGTATCGAAGAAAACGCAGAAGCTATCCTCGCTTCGACTATCATTTCTCACGATAATGTTCATTACAAGAACATGAAGAGAATCAACGATCTGTGCGTTGAAAAGGGTATCAGAGATAAGGTTATCATCTGCGCCGGCGGTACTCAGGTAATCCCTGAAGAAGCTGTTAAGACCGGTATCGACATGGGATTCGGAAGAAACTCCCACGGTATCGATGTCGCTACCTTCTTAGCTGAAGAAAGACAGAGAAGAAGAGGCGAAAGAGAATAGCCATCGCTCTGCGCACGGGAGCTTCGGACGATCGAATGGTCTCGTGCTGAGTCACTGACTAAAGATTAAAGGGCTGGGCCGATATAAAGCCCGGCCCTTTTTATCATCACATTCTGAACGCGACTGTAAAATAATGGTTGTAAAAAACTGGGAAATGCTGTAGAATATAAATAAATTTTGCAGATTTTCAACATTATAGCAATTTAAGCCGTGTTTTACCTAAACGATTCTATCGATGCTGTAAAATTGAGAAAGATAATCTAAAAATACAACTTAAAAGAGAAAAATAGTTGTATAAAAGCAGATAAAAAGAAAAAATTACAGCATTAGATGAATTCAGGAGAGAAAAAATGGTTTTTTTGGATGAAATGTTGAATTATTACAGAGGTATTGCGAAAAAATACAGCGCAGAGTTAAAAGCCTTACCGAAGGGACACCTTATTGCTGCAAAGCGAGGAGGGAAATACAATTATTTCCTCGTTGAAAATGACGACGACTATAACCGCAAAGGAATAACCGGGAAACCGGAAGTCGTCAGAGCTTTATGCCGGAAAAAGCTTTTAGAAGAAAGCGTTGCCGCAGCCGAATTTAACATCAAATTGATCGAAAGGCTGCAAAACCGGCTGAAACCGGTAGATTGCGAAAGTATAATTGAAAATTTGCCTAAGGCATACAGAACAGCGCCGAGAGAATATTTTTCTCCCCCTAACGGCAAAGACCGCTGGGGAGAGGCTTCCTACCGGCAGAGTGATTACATGCCGGAGAAAAAGATACATACCACCTCGAGAGGGCTAAAGGTCCGCTCCAAATCAGAGGTGCTGATAGCAGAGAAACTTTACGAGCACAACATAGAATTCAGATATGAACAGATATTACAGATAGAACAAATGGAGTTTGCTCCCGACTTCACAATTATGGCCGATGACGGCAGACTCATATACTGGGAACACTGCGACCTTACAGGCAGCAAAAAATACATGGACCGACACAAAAGAAAACTTGAAATATACGAAAGAGCAGACATAGCTCCCTGGACAAATCTCATAATCACATATGACGACCAATACGGCAATATAAATATGAATGTAGTAGAAAGCGAGATAAAGTGTAAAATAAAGGGAGGGGCATTTTGATAGAGACTCGGCGTCTTATTATATCGGAAGCAGGATATAGCGATATTCCGGCGGTAATAGAACTGGAAAGCCACGAGGATAACCGCGATTATCTCTGGATAGGTACAGAAGAAGAACATAGAAGCGAAATAGAAGACCCGGACCATCTGCTCTTAATGTTCAGAAAAAAAGAAGACAGAAAGACCATAGGATATGCACTTGTCAGGCTCAATAGAAAATCAGAAATATTTGAACTGAGGCGCATAGCTATTTCAGATAAAAGAAAAGGATACGGCAGAGAATCCATGAAAGCTCTGCTGAAATACGCCTTTGAAGAAATGAATATAAACAGATTTTGGCTGGATGTTTATCCCGACAATATATTCGGTATCAGACTATACGAAAGCCTGGGAATGAACAGAGACGGAGTCCTCAGGCAAAGTTACAAATCAGAAAGAGGTTACCTAAATCAGATAATCTATTCCATGTTAAGAGAAGAGTATTTTTCAAAAGGAGGAAACTGATATGTTACGCCTTGCGGAGATGAAAGACATGACCGACTGGATCAGACTCAACAGAGAATTTATGGATTTTGAGATCCAGGATAATAACTTGTGGAATAATATAGACTTGGCTGAAAACGAAGAACTGGCAGAGGTCTTCGCAGAGGCTCTCAAAAGCCCTGAGAATATAGCGATCTTCATGATAGAAGATGGCGGTAAGACTATCGGTTTCGCTAACCTCGTAAAAATTTTCAGCGTATGGTCTGAGGGCTTCGCCCTGATGATAGACGATCTCTACCTTGCTGATGAATATCAAGGTAGAGGATACGGCACAAAAGTGATGGAAGAAATAGAAGATTATGCCCGCAGGAACAACTTTAAGAGACTGCAGTTCCAGTCGGAAGAAAGCAATCCGAAAGCTAAGGCCTTTTACACCAAGATAGGATATAGACCTGCGGCAATGAGTTTTTATATACGTTATTTATAGGAGAAGAAAATGGAAAAAGCAAATTGGGAACAGAAAGTAAAAGAGATAATTACTGGATATCTGAGCCGGGGAGACGGCTGCTTCGACGCTGAAATGCACGCAAAACTGTGCGGCTACAGCTATGAAGAGCAGACGATTTCCATCGAGTTTGAGACGCTCAAATGGCAGATAAACGAACGAGGAGGCATACACGGCGGAGCCATAGCCGGAATGTTCGATACGGCCTTTGGGGTTGTGGCCAACTTTGTAGCCGGAGAAAACGAAGCTGCGACAGCCGATATGAACGTGTCGTTCATCAGACCGGTAGAATACGGAGAGCATCCGGTGATAACAGTATATATAGTTAAAAAAGGAAGATCCATAATCAGGCTCAGAGCAGAGATGTTCTGCAAAGAAAGCGGCAAGCTGACCGCGGCCGCAGCAGGGACGTGGATACCGCTATAAAAGAAAGGAATGATAACATATGAGAGTAGACGTATTAGTTGCGGAAATCGGTTCCACTACTACGGTGGTAAACGCATTTAAAGACCTGGACAGCGATAATCCCGTTTTCTGGGCGCAGGGTCAGGCTCCTACTTCCGTCATGGACGGAGACGTGAGAATTGGTCTTCAGGGGGCCATAGACGATCTCTGCCGTAAAATGGATATAGATAAGCTGGAATACGACCAGATGCTGGCAACTTCTTCCGCCGCCGGCGGTCTCAAAATGACTGTACACGGCCTTGTATATGATATGACTGCAAAGGCAGCCAAAGAAGCCGCTCTCGGAGCCGGAGGCATTATTCACGATATTACCGTGGGAAGGCTGAGAAGAAGCGATCTGGCCAGGATAAAGGAGATCAATCCTAATCTGATACTCATAGCAGGAGGCGTAGACTACGGTGAAAGAGATACGGCTGTCTACAATGCGGAAATGATAAGAAGCCTTGGGCTCAAGACTCCTGTGGTGTACGCCGGGAATATAGAAAACCAGGATGAGATGAAACTGATATTTGATGAAGAAAGCGGACAGTATCTTTATCTGGTAGACAACGTATATCCTAAGATAGACACTCTGAACGTGGAACCGTGCAGAAAGGTCATACAGGATGCTTTTGAGGATCATATAACTCACGCTCCCGGAATGGAACACGTCAGGGAGATGGTCAACGGGCCGATAATTCCAACGCCGGGAGCGGTGATGGAATGTACAAAACTTTTGTATGACTGCATAGGCGACGTGATGACTATAGACGTGGGCGGCGCTACTACGGACGTTCATGCAGTTACCGAAGATTCAGATGCGGTAGCCAGAATACTTACGGCGCCTGAACCTAAAGCCAAGAGGACGGTAGAAGGAGACCTGGGAGTATATGTAAACAGGATGAAAGTCATAGAATCTATAGGCGAAGAAAAACTGAGACAGGAATGTCAGGAAGACCTTCATATAGATCTGGATGAGACTCTTAAATCGTATGTAGCCATACCTAAGACAGAAGATGAATTCAAACTGGTAGAGAGGCTGACAAAAGAAGCCACATTGAGAGCCGTCGAAAGACATGCAGGACAGATAAGATACGTCTACGGTCCTTCTGGAAGACAGACTCTGGCAGAAGGAAAGGACCTCACGCAGGTAAAATATATAGTAGGCACCGGCGGAGCCCTCACGAGACTGCCTCACAGAGTGGAGATCATGAAGATGATACCTAAGGACAACGAGACGGGCATGAAACTGTATCCCAGCGAGGCCGTGAAGATCTTAGTGGATAACGATTATATCATGGCATCCTTAGGAGTCCTCTCAAAGACCCACAGGCAGGGAGCCATTAAGCTGCTGGCAAAGAGTCTGGGCATGGAACTCAATGAACAGGATCACTCTGTCAACAAGGCTCAGTTCATAGAAGAGCTGCAGAGACTGAATTCCGCCAGAAAAGCGAAAGAAGAGGAGACTGCCCGTCACATCGAAGAGATGGAAAAGATGGGCTACGATATGAGCGAATATAAGAACCCTGAGAAGATCGGCGGAGCTACGGCAGAAGAGGTAGAGGCCGCCAAGCAGGAGGCTCTCATGTCGGACAGGACCATAAAAAAAGGCGCAGATCTCATAGAGAACAAAGGACCTTCCTGCGGAGACGAAGAAGAGCTGGGCAGGCAGCAGAACAAGAAAAAAGCAGGCTGTGACGGAGATTGCCAGACATGCACCCGCAGACACTGCCCGTATGGCAAAAAATAAGGAGGAACTCATGTACCCTAGATTAATAATCGATTTAAAAAAGCTAAAAAGCAACCTGGACGCTGTCGCCCATATAACAAAAGATCAGGGAGGATGTTCACTGATGATCGTAACCAAGGGCCTCTGCGCAGATAAAGAGATGGCCCATATGGTAGCCGAACATCCGGCAGTTGACTTCGTCGCCGATTCGAGAGTGAAAAATATCAGCACCTATGCAGACCAGGTGAGAAAAAACGGCAAGATGACCGTGCTCCTCAGGATACCGATGCACGATGAGGTAGCCGAAGTAGTAAAGTACGCAGATCTCAGTTTCAACTCCGAACTTTCTACTATCAGACTTTTGGATAGTGAGGCAAAGAAAGCGGGGGTATGCCATAAGATCCTTTTGATGATAGATCTGGGAGATCTGAGAGAAGGTATATTCTATCAGAATGAGGATCTGATATTCGAAACGGTGGGTGAGATCCTGGGCATGGAAAATATAGAACTCTACGGAATAGGCGTAAATCTGACGTGTTACGGAGCCATAATTCCCAAAAACGATAACTTGTCACTCTTAACCCGCATAGCGTCAAAGATAGAAGATAAATTCAACATAAAACTTAAGATGGTGTCAGGCGGCAATTCGAGTTCCATATATCTGGTAGGAAAGGGAGAGCTTCCTGAAGGCGTCAATAATCTGAGGCTGGGAGAATCTTTCCTTCTCGGTAATGATACGGCATACGAGACCAGACTTGCCGGAACTACGGCAGACGCTCTGGTATTGGAGGCTCAGATAGTCGAACTGAAGGAAAAACCGTCTCTCCCGATAGGAGAAGTGGGCGTGGACGCCTTCGGACAGAAACCTGTATACGAAGATAGGGGCATCATAAAGAGAGCCATAATCGCCGTAGGAAAGCAGGATACGGATCTTGACAGCATGACGCCTGTAGATGAGAAGATCGATATTCTGGGCGGCAGTTCTGACCATATAATTCTCGACGTGACTAAGTCCGACAAGGAATACAAGGTGGGAGATGTGGTAAGCTTCACCCTTGGATACGGCGGAATGTTAAAAACAGCTACAAGCCCATATGTGGAAAAAGCATATGTAAAATAAAAAATAGAAGAAGTCATAAAAGATTAAGGACGACACTTAAGAAAGATCCATAATAGTTTTTGATTATGGGTCTTTTTTTAGGCCTAACTGGGGATAGATAAGTAAAAGATGTATTAGTATGGCCTTTTGGGGCCCAAAGAAAAAGGAGATCTTGCAATGGGAAAGAACAAAGCGAAAGATGAGACGCTGGGAGTGTTCGGACTGGTAGCCCTTATAATAGGGTCTACCATAGGAACGGGAGTGTTTACCACGGCCGTGAACATGGCTGCGGACGGAGCCCATACGGGCGCGGTACTGATAGGATGGGCAGTAGCCGGGATCGGAATGTTTATGCTCATGATGGTGTTTTTCGATCTGAACAAGGTAAAGCCTCAGCTTACAAACGGCATATACAGTTACGCCAGCGAATGTTTCGGACATTTTGTCGGGCTCAACTCGGCCTGGGGATATTGGCTCAGCGCAGTAATATGTAATGTGGCCTTTATAACTCTCTTATTCAGCACCCTGGGATATTTTATCCCTGTGTTCAGCGAAAGCAGTATGGCCGGCCTCATAGGCGGATCGGTGATGATCTGGGCTATAACCGGGCTGGTTCTCAAAGGAGTTAAAGACGCGGCCTTTGTAAATATAATCACTACCATAAGCAAACTTATACCGCTCTTCATGTTCATAGTGATAATTCCTATGATGGGAAAGTTTGATATGGGACTCTTTATGGACAATTTCTGGGGAGACGAAGGCGAAAGCGTTTTGGATCAGGTCATGTCCACCACTTCATACACGGTATGGTCCTTTATAGGAGTGGAAGGAGCTGTGGTGCTTTCGGCAAGAGCGAGAAAACCCGGCGATGTGGGAAGAGCGTCCATGATAGGATTTATAGGATTGCTGAGCATATATCTTTTGGTGGCTGTATTGAGCATGGGAATAGTCCCTTATGAGACCATGAAAGATCTGCCTAATCCCGGAATGGCTTATCTCCTCGAAGCAGCGGTGGGCCCATGGGGCGCAAAGCTTGTCAATATAGGAGTGATATTATCCGTCACAGGAGCGTATCTGGGCTGGACCATAATCGCTGCTGAATGTCCTTATACGGCAGCGCAGCAAGGAGTATTTACGAAGGCCTTTGCAAAGTGCAACAGGAACGGAGCGCCTACCGTATCCCTGATCGCCTCGGGAGCCATAGTGCAGGCGCTTCTTATAATGACGCTGGTGGCAGAAAAAGCTTACGAACTGTTTGTAGCCATGGGTTCCTCCATGATAATGGTCCCATACCTTCTCAGCGCAGTCTATTATATGAAATTGTCCATGGGAAAGGAACGGTCGCTGGTGGCCTTTAGGACAAACATAACAGGCGCAAGGATATTTGCGTTTCTCGGAACTGTGTATGGCATATGGATGTTATACGCCGGAGGACTGGACTTCTTCCTGCTGACTGCCATCTTGTATGTTCCGGCCATCCCGGTATTCTATATAGGTCAAAAGGAAAAAGGCTATGAGAGAGCTTTTAGACATCATGAGAAAGCCATAGCGGTATGTATAATCGCTTTAGCACTGTTAGCGGTCTATCTGATGTCAACAGGAGCGATAAATCCATTCTGAATAATAAGAAAAAAAGGAGATCTGCTGGCAGATCTCTTTTTTTTCATTTTGAAGGGCATAAGCCCTGCCGATCACGCAAAGCGTGAAAGATAAACAGAATGGCTACTAACTAATGGTGTTTTTTAAAAAAAGTCCTGGGTTTTTCTAAAATCGAAGTGTTTGCGAGAGTTTCTGGCGGTTCATTCTCGGTAAAGTGGTTTTTAAAGCTGTTTGCGGGACTTTTCAGGGAGAAAATCGGAAAATAATGGCTATAAGGCCCTCTTTGCTGCCGCAAGCTGGCTAAAAACTCCCGTAAACACTCTATATTTCGAGAAAGACTCCGCAATAGGCTGTCTCAATCTGAAATAATAAAGAGTAGAAAATAAATTTCAAAAAACCTGTAACGAAACGAAAGTTTTTCAGTAATAGTGAATAGAGAAAATGCAATAATGACTGTAATAAATGATAAAAGTCATTATTATATTTCAGCATAGAGGGAAATATCATGAAAAAATTCTCGGAAGAGGACAGAAAAGACCCGGTACCGAGAATGGCGAGGTCCATGGACATTCTCAGCTTATGGTCGGCAGGATTTCCGTAATAGACATGTCTGCGATACCGAAGTTTTGAAGCAACAGTAGATAAAAGGGTTAAACATATATAATATAAATACCAATAACGCTTGTGAGGAGTACTCTTTGCATGATAAAATATATGCAAAGGAGACGAAAGATGTCAGAGGTGAGGAAACGACGTTATAAAGATCTTGAAGAACTGTATTACAGCAATTACAAACTCGTATACGTTATGGCAGCAGACTATACAGAAAACGCAGATATGAAAAATGAAGCGGCCTCCTGCCTGTGGGAAAAGATAAGCCAAAACCCTGAAAGATATCTATCCATGGATGAATATCAGCTGAAGAACTATATAAGGGTCATGGTAAAGAATATCTTTATGGACCACTTTAAGCGAGAGAAGAGAGAAACGGTCGAGTTTCAGGAGGAGCATTTCGAAGGAGCGCCGCCCGCATATTTTGAGTCTGAAAATGATTGGCGAAGTGATGAACTGGCCTGCCTTGACAAGGCAAAGAACATCTTGACATTAGAAGAAAAAGAACTTATCTTCTTTAGATTCGAGGAAGGCATGAGCGCCAGACAAGTAGCAGAATTGTTTGACACATCGGAGGGGAATATAAGAGTAAGACAGAAGAGGATATTAGATAAACTCAGAAAAGAGATTTTGCGGTTGATGAAAGAGGACATACATATATGAAAGACATGAAAAGAAGAGAAATTTCATCAGAAGATCTTTTGAAAAAGGCGGCTGCGATGGTATCGAAAGACCTTGAGAAGGATCTGCAAGAGTATGAGAACAGAGCCGAGGCTCTCCCGGATGAGGAAGCGCCTTTGGACGAGAATTTTTTGAAATTTGCCAGAGAATATGACGGGGAACACAGAAAAAAGAACGGATTGAGAAGAATCTTAAAGACGGCTGCCGTATTCTTAGTCAGCCTCACTGTGCTTGGAGGAATAACCATGGAAGCGTCCGAAGCCTTTCGGGCGAAGATCTTCGATATGGTATTCCATAAAGATTCCGGAGTAATTTCTATGGATCCCAGCACACAAAGCAAGGACGAGATGATCGCCGATATGTCAGGATACTGGTATCCCGAGTACCTTCCTGACGGATGTGAACTTGTAGCCTCAGAAGATAATTCTTTTATGATATCGTTTTCATTTATGCCTGAGGATGAGGAGTATCAGATAGATTTGTGCGAATATGAGCCGGACGGACTTTCGATGCAGCATAATATGGAAATCAACACCATGGAAGAAGTCCATGTGGGAGAATATAAGGCATATCTGTTCACTAACGAGAAGGATAAGGCTTTTTCTCTGGTCTGGCAGGCGGAGAACAGAGTTCTGAAGCTGTCGGCATTTAATTATACTGACAGAGAAGAACTACTTAAGATCGCCGAAAGTGTAAAATACGTAAAATAAAAAATTTTTTCAAAAAAAGTGTAACGAAAAGGGTATTTGACAGTATAAGTAATTGAAAAGTATTTGCTTTTCGCTAATCGATTTTTTGTCTGACCATGAGCCGCAAGGTGCGTATGGATTTAATTAAATCCTGTCCCCTTTGCGGCTTATGGCAATTTAAGGGGAATTTATCATGAAGAAGATCGCAAGACATTGCCGATACGGAGAAGACTTTCACGCTGCTATATCGGCAATGTCTTGCGACAAAGATAAAAGCGAGCCGGCAGATTTGCCGGCTCACTTTTATCTTTTAATCAGATCTTTTCAAAATCCTCGGCTCCGTGTTTGCACAGCGGACAGATGAAATCAGGCGGAAGAGTATCTCCTTCGTAGACATATCCGCATATCTTACATACATAACCGTGCTTTTCCTCTTCGATCTTAGGTTGAGGCTTCGGCTTGATATGCTCGAAATAATAAGCGTAAGTCACCGACGGCTCATCTCTTAAGACTTCGGCCTCGGTAAGCTCGGCCACAAATAAGGTATGGCTGCCGTAGTCGTGAGCCTCAATGACTTTTGCCGACATAAAAGCATTGGTTCCTGCCGTCACATATAAGAGTCCGTTGGCGCTACGGGCTGTATTCTCCAGGAAACCTTCAAACTTGTCAGTATCTTTGCCGCTGGCGAAGCCGAATCTCTTGAAGGTATCAAAAGAAGTGTCTTCTGCTAAGACGGAGATGTTAAAGACCCCTGTATTCAAAATCATATCGTGAGTAAAGTTAGCCTTGTTGACTGCGATATTGATCCTGTTGGGAGAACTGGTCAGCTGAGCGGCTGTGTTGATTATGCAGCCGTTGTCTTTGTCGCCGGATCTGGCAGTGAGCACAAACAGTCCGTAAGAGAACTTCTGAATAGCTATAGGATCCACCGTAGCCTCAGCCATGGCAGCCTCATCCATGACAGGTTTTTCAAAGCGAGGAATAGTGGCAGAGATAGCGTTTATTAAAGCGTCAAGCTGCTCTTCTTGCTGCGGCTTCAGCGATGATTTAAGTGTAAGGGTTTCCTCGAGGATAGTCATGTCCTTGCATCCGGACATGATCTTTCTCATGAGGCTTCCGCTTGTAGGCGCCCATGAACCGTTTTCCACAAAGGCTACCGTCCTGTTTTGGATATTGTGAGCAGCCAGATCGTTGAGAAGTTCTTCCATCGAAACGAAGATGCCCGCATTGTAAGTAGTGGAGGCGAACAGAAGGTGACTCCATTTAAAAGCAGCAGCTATTATTTCAGAAGCCGGAGTGACGGATACGTCGAACATCACAGTCTTGATCCCGAGATCTCTGAGACGGGAAGAGATGATTTCCGCCGTATTTTCTGTATTTCCGTAAACTGAGGCATAAGCGATCATGACGCCGGTCTCTTCCGGCGTGTAGGTGCTCCATTTTACATATTTATCAAAATAATCTTCCAGGTTTCTTCTCCACACGAAACCGTGAAGAGGGCAGATCCTCTTTATATCAAGTCCGTGAACCTTCTTGAGGAGGGACTGAACCTGCGGGCCGTATTTACCTACTATATTGCAGTAATAACGGCGGGCCTCGTCCATATATTCGTTGTCGAAATCCACTTCGTCAGCGAAGATGGCTCCGTTCATGGCGCCAAAAGTGCCGAAAGCGTCGGCGGAGAATAAAGTTCTGGTGGTTTCGTCAAAAGTGACCATGACTTCAGGCCAGTGAACCATAGGCGCAAAGATAAATTTCAGGACGTGATGCCCGGTGTTTAACGTATCGCCTTCTTTTACCACGAAAGCCTTTTTGGACAGATCCATGTTGAAGAACTGATCTATCATGGTGAGAATCTTTTGATTGCATACTATTTTGACGTCAGGGTATCTGAGCAGCAGTTCCATGAGGGTGGCCGAATGATCGGGCTCCATGTGCTGGATTACCACGAAGTCGAGGTTTCTGCCAGCGAGAGTATGCTCGAGATTCTGAAAGAAAGTTCCGCCGACAGCTTTGTCTACAGTGTCGAATAGCACGTTTACATCGTCCAGCAACAAGAACGAGTTATATGAAACGCCACGGGGCACCGAGTAAACTCCCTCAAACATCGAAAGACGTCTGTCGTTTGCTCCTACCCAGTACAAATCGTTTTCAATTTTTTTAGTGCAGTACATTTAAACTACCTCCTTCTAATATATACCTTAATTATACCTTATCGAGGGCAGATCCTAACATAAAAGGACAAAAATTTGTCACATCATCTGCTGACCGTTTATTATCAGAGAAAAGGCGACATTTAAAGCTTCTGCGGCTTTTTTGCATAACATCATCCTGCCTAAGAATATTTCAAAATATTCCATCAGAGTCGAATTAGCCGTGTCGATAGTGAGAGTAAGGCGGATTTCTTCTGCCGTTATATGGACTTTAGACGCTGTGACGGAGTAGTTGACTCTGTCGTGTATATCGAAATAAGCCTGGGATCTGTTGCGGACTCGTGAACGGCGCACATCGGTCTTATCGGCTATTATCAGAGCCGCAGCCACGGGATTCACCGGAAAAGCCGTGGATTCATCGTGATTGCCTATGGCAGTCACCACGGTGGCGATGTCCTCAGGACTCATGTTCATCCTGTCCAAGAGCCTGAAAGCCATGACGGCTCCGCTCTGGGCATGGTCTACCCGGTTCACTATATTTCCTATGTCGTGAAGATAGCCGGCGATCTTGGCAAGCTCCACCTGATGATCGTCATATCCCAGCAGCTGAAGTATGCGTCCTGCCAGCTCGGAAACCTTGTGGACGTGGGCAAAGCTGTGCTCTGTGTACCCCAGCGCCAGAAGAGATTCATCGGCCTTTGAAATATAGGCTTTTATATCTCTGTTATTTTTTACATCTTCAAAAGTTACATTCATATTTATCACCATTTATTAAAAACTTTCTCGGCAAAACCCAGAAAATCCCGGACCCGGATGACGGTTCCGTCGTCCAGAACGGCTTTGCCGCTGTATCTGCCGAATACTTGATGCTGATCTGAACAGATCAGCTTTACGTCGGTTCGTGAGGCCCTGTCTATTATGGGAACAAAGTCCATTTCGAACCGGCCGTCGTCTGAAGTAAACGTCCAGGGGCTCATATAATCCTCTATGAGGTCTGCTGTACAGGCTTCTATACCTGACGCGCCGCAGCAGCCGCCTCTTGTGACATATTTCTTATTCTTCATCGGAATGTTAAAGGTCACCTGCCCCAGCTTGTGAGCCTTGTTATCATAGAAAAGCATATTTTCGCTGGCGAAAGAGGTATCGCCGAACCCATAACCTATATTCCAGCCGAAAGGGACTTTATCTATTTGGCCTGAAGCGCTGCCCCAGTACCAGGTGTTCTTATAGGTCCAGACTCCTCTTCCCCAGTCTAAAACCCCGAAAGATTCCCCCTCTTTAAACTCAAACGTCTTACCGTCAAATTCCACCTTGCCTGTGGCAGGCATGCAGTTTATCTTCTGATTATAGTAAAAAGCGGTTTCCTTTTCTGCAAAAGGAGTAGCGATGACCATTGACTCGGCGGGAGGACACTCCAGCCGTATCTGCCCGCTTATAGGCTTATGGCCGTCAAACTTTTTCATATGAAAATTCAGGAGGCGATGGTCTTCGTTATTTATGAATTCTATGTTATAATTTTTATTGCCGCTGCTGACATTGCCGGAGATACTCGAGGATGGCAGACGGCGTTTTCCCATGGTGAAGGCGGACATAGGACTGGTGGTCTTTTCCCACGGGATACGAAAATCTATGAGGGAGATGCTGTCAAGGCCCATATAGGAATTATCCGCTATAGTCAGCGCCACGGCGAAATCATCACAGGCGATTAGATAATAATCCCATTCCTTGATTCTCAGCTTTCCCGCTTTTATGGCAGATCTGTCGTAGTCCATCAGGAGCTCTTTGGCGTAGCCGGCTTCTATGAGACGGCCTTTTTCATCTAAAAGAGGATGACGCATTTTGATTTGATGCTGATCCATGATCTTGCCTCCTTACGTATCTAATCTATATTTGACAAATGACGGTAATTTTCCGCATGAACAGAGAGTGTTTTTTATAGAATAGCAAATTAGAGAAAAATTAGCAAGTGCCTGAATGTAAAGGGAACGTAATGTTTTGACATATCCTGATCTGATGTTAAAATTAAGCGCATAGATTCAATCTATGAGTGGTGGATGAAGCAGGAATGACCCAGGAACAGCTGGCCGGTGTACTAAATGTGGCCAGGCAGACCGTCTCAAAATGGGAGACGGGGATGACCTATCCGGATATCACCGTTCTGCCGGTGCTGGCAGCATATTTTGACATCAGCATAGACGAGTTGATAGGATACGAACCTCAGATGGAAAGAGAGGAAATACAAGGCTGGTATCTGAGAGCGGCAAAAGAGTTTTCTGATCTTCCTTTTGATGAAGCGCTGGAGCGCTGCCGCCAGACGGCGAAAAAATATTATTCATGCTATCCGGTACTGTTTCATGTAGGGCTGGTGATGGCAAACCATTTTATGATGGCAGAAACAGCGGAGAAATCTGTGGAAGTACTGGAAGAAGCAAGAGAGCTGTTTCGGCGTGTAAAAAGTGAGGCCGGTGATCCGCTGCTGGGCAAGGAAGCTCTTCAGCTGGAGGCGTTTTGCCTTCTGAACCTTAAGAGACCCAAGGAAGCGCTGGGCATACTGGGAGAAAGCGTGCCGGAGATAAGTTCTTCCGAGCCTCTCCTGGCTGCCGCTTATCAGATGAACGGTAATATAACAGAATCCAGAAGGACTTTGCAGATAGGGATTTATAAAGCTGTCACAGGCTTTTGCGGCCTGATGACCTCTTATATGAGCCTTCCGCCAAAAGACCTTGCTTATTTTGACATGATTTGCCAAAGATTTGAGGCTGTGGCAGACGCATTTAGATTAGATGAACTGCACCCGGGGGCGATCTTGTCCTGTTATGTGTCCATGGCAGGCGGCTGGGCGCTTCTGGGAGAATCCGAAAGAGCTCTTAAAGCTCTGCAAAGATATACGGATATTGCCACTGGCGACGTCTACCCCTTGAGGCTAAGAGGCGACTTGTTCTTTGATCTATTGGATGAGTGGCTGGGTCAGTCTCAGGCGACGGAAGAATATCCTCCCAGAGAAGAGTCTGTTATCCGGCGGAGCATGACTCAGGCGCTGACCGAGAATCAGGCATTTTCTGCCTTTTCGGATAACCCTCGATTTAAGAGCATGGTAGATCGCCTGAAAGACAATGAAAAGGAGAAATAATATGGAAGCTGTCGTTTTACGAGATCTTTCAAAGATATATCCCGGCGGCAAAAAAGCCGTAAACCGGCTCTGTCTCTCCCTTGCGCAAGGAGAAGTATTTGGATTTTTAGGGCCTAACGGGGCAGGAAAGACCACCACCGTAAAGCTTTTGAACGGAATGCTCACACCCTCTGAGGGCAGCTGCCTCGTACTGGGCATGGACCCTGCGAGAGAACCTGAGAGGACCCACGCTATATCGGGAGTCGTAACAGAACATGCCCAGATGTATGACACCCTGTCGGGCAGGCAGAATCTGATCTTCTATGCTTCCGTCTACGGCATTTCTGCCAAAGAAGGACAGAGAAGAGCAGGCGCCTTGCTTCGGCGGCTTGGACTTGAGGAAGCAGAGGATCAAAAGCTGTCGTCATATTCTACAGGTATGAGACAGCGGCTGTCGCTGGCCAGAGCTCTAATACACAGGCCCAAAGTATTGTTCCTGGACGAACCGACTTCCGGCCTCGATCCTGAGAGCGCGCAGAGCGTAAACAGCTTGATAAGGGATTTGGCGAAGAGCGAGGGAGTAACTGTTTTCCTCTGTACTCACCAGCTTAGATATGCTCAGGAGATCTGCACCCGCTACGGCCTTATCGAGGAGGGGAATATGCTTGCCTGCGGAACTCTCGACGAATTGAGGTCTGGCATCTGTTCGCACTCTGTTTTAAAGATACATGCGCGCAATATGCCAAAGGGACTTCCATTTAAAATAACCGGCAGTAATCAATATGAAGCTGTCGTCAGATCTGACGAAGAGATACCGGGACTGGTTCAGAAGATCGTAGAAGGAGGCGGACAGATCTATAAAGTTATGGCAGATAAGCCGACTCTGGAAGATATCTACTTCGCGCTGACTGCGAAAAGAAAGGAGGGGTCGTTATGAACGGAGCCATGACCGCTATAATCAGAAAAGATTTCAGGGCAGTTACCACTAATAAGCACCTGCTTACGGGTCTTTTGGTGGTTCCGATAGCTCTTACCATAGTAATGCCGTCGATCTTTCTGTTTATGATTCACTTCGCTCCGGAGGAGACAGATATTCAGAAGATGCTTGAGATTTTGCCTCCGTCCATGAGATCAGAAAATCCCGAATTGACAGCAGCCGGAATGGTGCTGAACTTCGTTCTGCCTGTATTTTTTCTGATAATACCTGTAATGGCCGCATCCATCATGGCGGCCAGCTCCTTTGTAGGTGAAAAGGAGAAACATACTCTGGAGACGCTACTCTATTGTCCTCTGTCTGTAAAGGAAATCTTCAGAGCCAAAGTCATCGCATCTTTTCTTCTGAGCATGATGGTATCTGCGATATCTTTCTTGGCGATGATACTGGTGCTTCAGGCCGAGGCATTTTTTCTGATAGGCAGTTTTTTAGTTCCGAACGTCAGCTGGCTGATAATACTTCTTTTAGTATCCCCGGCCGTCTCGCTGATAGCTGTAACGCTGATAGTGCGCGGTTCGGCCAAGGCCCGCAGTATGGAAGAATCTCAGCAGAGCGCAGTATTTCTGATAATTCCGATCATACTCCTCATGGTAGGACAGTTTGCGGGATTGCTGATCATAAGCGTCTGGATAATAACCGGGCTTGGAGCTGCCTGCGCCCTGATCGCATGGCTCCTTCTTAAAAAGTGCATGAGCCGATTCACCTATGAAATGCTTTTGAGATAGAGGATAGGGGGAGAGTTTTTTTGAAATTAAAAAACCGGAATCAGAAAACAGAAATATCTGCCTGATTCCGGTTTTTGATTTTTAGATTACAGAGCCATCTTATAGATGTTCATCACATCTTCTTTGTTCAGCGGAATAAAGCCGTGAGCCAGACCTCCGTCTGCGGCTTTTTCGGCCATAGTTTCAAAATGAGTTTCATCTATGCCCAGATCTCTCAGATGAGAAGGCATACCTATGGAGTCGAAGAACTGACGAGTCTTGGCGATGGCTTCTTCAGCTATTTCCATCGGAGCCTTGTCCTTGTCTATATCCCACACATTGGTGCCGTATTCTACGAATTTTTCTACAGTATCATCGCTGAGCACGTATTGCATCCAGTACGGAGTAAGGAGAGCCAGCCCTGCGCCGTGAGTGATGTCATAAAATGCGCTGAGCTCGTGTTCCATCGGATGCACTGCCCAGGCCGCGTCCTCGCCATAGCTTATCAGACCGTTTATGGCTAAGCTGGAGGCCCACATGAGATTAGCCCTGGCCTCGTAATTTTCAGGGTCCTCTATAGCTATAGGAGCATATTTTATGCAGGTCTTGAGGATGCCTTCTGCCATTCTCGCCTGTATATATGCGCCTTTAGTAGAATTGAAATAGTTTTCGAAAGTGTGGCTCATTATATCGGAAGAGCCGCAGGCAGTCTGATATTTGGATACGCTGAAAGTATACTCCGGATCCATTATCGAGAATACAGGTCTTGTTATGTCGTTGCCTGTTCCCCATTTTTCGTTCTTTTCCATATCGGATATGACGGCAAAACCGTCCATTTCTGAACCTGTAGCCGCCAGGGTTAAAACTGCCGCAACAGGCAGAGCCTTCGTGATCTTATTGGCGTCCAGCACCAGATCCCACGGGTCGCCGCTGTAGCATGCGCCTGAGGCTATAACTTTGGCGCAGTCGATAGAGCTTCCGCCGCCGACAGCCAAAACAGCGTCTATGTTGTTGTCCAGACAGATCTTCACACCTTTTCTGACCGATTCGATCCTGGGGTTTGGTTCTACTCCCGAAAGCTCGTACACCTTTACGCCGGCTCTGTCAAGCTGAGAGATGACCTGGTCGTAAAGGCCGCTTTTCTTTATGCTTCCGCCTCCGTATACTAAAAGGATCTTCTTTCCGATAGAGGATATGTTATCCCCCAGCTTCGAGATCTGACCTTTTCCGAAATAAATATCTGTAGAAATATGATAATCAAAGTTTTTCATAAAATCGTCCCCTTCCTTATATCATAATGAACGTTTATATTTATCTATATTTTATACGAATTACAAAAAAATACAATGGTGAACTGGTGAATATTGTATTTATACATTTGTAGAGCCTAAAAAAACATGCTATAATCTGTGTGGAAAGAAACATTTGAAGATGAGACAAAAAGGGGGAGATATGTCACAGATAACCAAGAAGGCGATAGAAGCTTCTTTGAAGAATCTGCTTCTTAAAAAGCCCTTCGATAAGATAACCATCAACGATATTGCAGAAGACTGCGGCATAAGCAGGATGACTTTTTACTACCACTTCAAGGACATATATGACCTTGTGGAATGGGCCTGCGAGGAAGACGCCAAAAAAATATTGGAAGGCAAGGACGATTATAAAACCTGGACGCAGGGTTTTCTGAATCTGTTCGAAGAAGTTCTGAAAAATAAACCTTTCATACTCAACGTCTATCGTTCGGTGGGAAGGGAACAGGTAGAGAATTATCTGTATAAGATAGTGTATGACCTGCTCTTGAATGTGGTAGAAGAAAAAGCGCAGGGAATGACCGTCCGCGACGAGGACAAGGAGTTCATAGCAGATTTTTATAAGTACGCTTTCGTCGGACTGATGCTGGACTGGGTTAAGAACGGGATGAAAGAGGATCCTCATAAGATCGTCAAAAAGGTAGAATTTCTCTTGTCCGGAAGTCTGAGCGTCAGCCTGGAGAGATTCAGGACAGGCAGAATTTCATCAAAGACAGATAAATGATAAAAATTTCGATAATTGCGCCGCCGTGATAAAAACTTTATCACGGCGGTATTTTTGATGATTGGAAGCCGCCCCTCCTTTAGATAAAATGGGATCATCAAAAGTGAATTCTTAAGGAGGTATTGGTATGTATTATTCGAGTGGCAATTATGAAGCTTTTGCCCGTCCCAGAAAACCTGAGGGCGTGGATAATAAGTCTGCGTATATCGTTGGAAGCGGACTGGCGGCCCTTACTGCGGCCTGCTATCTCGTCCGCGACGGACAGATGAAGGGAAAGCGGATACACATCCTTGAAAAGGGTGAACTTCCCGGAGGGGCCTGCGACGGATACAAATTTGAAAATGTAGGCTATGTGATGCGGGGAGGCCGCGAGATGGACAATCATTTTGAAGTCATGTGGGATTTATTCCGCTCTATACCGTCCATAGAGACGGAAGGGGTCAGCGTTTTAGACGAATATTACTGGCTCAATAAAAAAGATCCAAATTATTCTCTATGCCGCGCTACGGTAAACAGAGGGGAGGATGCTCATACCGACGGAAAATTTGATATATCTGATAAGGGCGCCATGGAAATAATGAAGCTCTTCTTTACGCCCGATGAAGAGTTGCAGGACAAGAAGATAACAGATGTGTTCGACGACCAGGTCTTAAATTCTAACTTCTGGCTTTACTGGCGCACTATGTTCGCCTTTGAAAACTGGCACAGCGCTCTTGAGATGAAGCTGTACATCAGGAGATATATACATCATATCGGTGGACTTCCTGACTTCACGGCGCTGCGGTTCACCAAATATAATCAGTATGAATCCATGATACTGCCTATGGTCAACTACCTCGAAAGTTACGGAGTTCAGTTCCACTACGGCACAAAAGTAGTAAACGTCACCTTCGACTGCAGGCCGGGAAGAAAGGTCGCTACCGGTATAGAGGTGGTCTGCCGGGGCAGAGAAGACAGGATAGATCTGACAGAAAATGATCTGATTTTCATCACTAACGGAGGCTGCGTCGAGAACTCTTCCATCGGAAGCCAACATACTCCCGCTTCTTTTGACACCGAGATCAGAGAAGGAGGGGGATGGGATATGTGGCGCAAGATAGCCTCTCAGGACGAAGCTTTTGGGCATCCGGACAAGTTCTGCCATGATCCGGAGAAGTCAAACTGGATGAGCGCAACGGTGAATACTTTAGATCAGAGGATCATCCCCTATATAAAGAATATATGCAAGAGAGATCCCTTCAGCGGAAAAGTAGTCACAGGAGGCATAGTGACTGTCAAAGACTCTTCGTGGCTGCTCAGCTGGACCATAAACCGCCAGCCTCAGTTCCGTCAGCAGCCCAAAGATCAGTGTCTCGTGTGGGTATACGGCCTGTTTTCTGATAAGCCGGGGGACTTCGTCAAGAAACCTATGAGAGAGTGTACAGGCAAAGAAATATGTATGGAGTGGCTGTATCACATAGGCGTTCCTGAGAATGAAATAGAGGATATGGCAGAAAACAGCGCCAACACTGTACCTTGTATGATGCCTTATATAACTGCGTTCTTCATGCCAAGAGCCTGCGGCGACCGTCCGGACGTAGTACCGAAAGGAGCTGTGAACTTCGCATTTTTGGGACAGTTTGCCGAGACGCCAAGAGACACCATATTTACTACGGAGTATTCTATGCGTACGGGAATGGAGGCGGTCTATACGCTCCTTGACATAGACAGGGGCGTGCCGGAAGTATGGGGAAGCGTCTATGATGTGAGAGATCTTCTCAATGCTGCTGTAAAGCTTCGGGACGGAAAGAAGATCACCGACATGAACATGAACTTTGCAGAAAAGATGACGCTTAAGAAACTACTCGAAAAGATCAGAAATACTGACATAGAAAAACTGCTCAGAGAATATGAAGTGATCTGAGAAGAAAAAAACGTAAAAAGGCCTCCCCTGGCAGCCGCCGGGGAAGGCCTTTTTTGTGGAATTGGCTAAAAAATTAAAACACTTGACAATATCGATATTCGATATATAATGAAAGCAAAAATATCGATATTCGATAATACGATGGAGATGAGTATATGGCCAGAGGAAAGTTTCAGACCCTGACGGAGCAGATGTTTTACACACTCATGTGTTTTAACGAGGAATGTTGCGGGATGGACGTAATGAAAAAAGCTTCGGATATAACCGAAGGCAGAGTTAATATCGGCGCAGGAACATTATATAACCTGATAGAGCAATTCGCTGCCGCCGGTCTGATACAGGAAACGAAGTCGGAAGGACGGCGAAAAAATTATGTGCTTACAAAAGCAGGCCGCCGAGCGCTTTCAGACGAGTATGACAGGCTGCAAAAACAGTCGGAGGATTACAGGCGAACGGTACAAGACTGATGAGCCTCACAAAAAAGGAGACGGAAATGAAATATCAAGAGTTCAGGAGAAAACTCCCAAGATGTGCTTTCTTTGACTACCGGGGTGTAGAAAATGAGCTGGCAGAAATGGCAGCTGATGGATGGCAGATAGAACAGGTGCATATCAACGGCCTGTGGGTATACAAAAAAGCCCAGCCGGCCGAAAAAGATTTTACAGTGGTGTTTTGCAAAGATGCTAGATATATGAGATATGGCCAAACGCAGAGCCAGGAAGAACTCGAAGAGGCTTGTATCGGTCTCAGCTGGGAGAAGATAGGACAGTGGGGTAAGATGATAATATTCTCTGCTGATAAAGGAACTGCGTCACCGCTGGAGACAGATGAGTATGCGAGACTTCAAAGTGTAAAGTATGCCCTGCAAAATACGATCATAGGGGGAGCCTTTTATGTACTTTTTGTTGCTTCTCTGATTGGGTTTTCAGCGTCAGGCCTCCTTAAAATAGCGAACTCTCAGTGGTATTCGGGCATTTCTGATATTTATAACATTATAATCGAGGTTACTGCGCTTATATATTGTCTCGTACAGATAGGCGGATACTTCTTCTGGCTTAAAAAGTCCGAAGAGAATATATCTGTAGGCGGCGGAGCAGCCGGGGCGGAAAAAATAGGCAGAATAGTATATTTGATAGTAAAATGCGACTGGTGGTTTTTGGGAATAACACTCATCCTTGCAGCAGTGTCTTCTCTGTGGCTGATAGCAACTTCGTTATAAGTTTAAGAGACTGTTGACACAGACCCTGCGCGGTGGTATATTATAAACAGTTAAGCAGCTTAATTATTTAGCATATTAACGATAATGCTCGACAGATACTGCCGCCAAAGCGGCGCAGAGAGGAGATGTGAGATGAGAGAAGATGGGAGATTTGACGCCTTTTGCGATATGATGCAAGAACTGGACAGAGGCGCTTATCTTATGGATGAATATGATTCTCTGCTCCACGATTACAACGGCGTAGTGATGTTTCAGGCAGAATCTCAGATGATAAAGGCCATAGGGGATTCTCCCGGGATAACGGCCGCCAGGCTGGCAAAAAAATTCGGCAAATCTGCCGGAGCCTGTTCACAGCTCATAAGAAAGCTCAAGGGTAAAGAATGGGTCAGTCAGGTGAGAAACCGGGAGAACAGCCGAGAATACAATCTGATTCTTACTGAAGCAGGAAAAGACATATATATAAAGCACCGGGATTTTGAAGAAGCCTGTTATGAAAGGACCTTCAGGATGCTGGATGAGGTGAGCCGGACGGAGATGGAGACTTATGCGAGGATACAGAGGCTTTTGAACAAAGCCTTTGAAATAGACGTAGCAGAGAGCAAAGAGATATAAGTAAGAGGAGGAGAGCAATGAATTATAATTTTGATGAGATCATCGACAGAAAAAACACCAATTCTGAAAACGTGGACGGATGGCGTCCGTATATATTCAAATGCGGACCGGAAAAGGTGTTCCCTTACGCCGACGATGAATTTATAAGAATGTGGGTGGCAGATATGGAATTTGCCGTCGCCCCGGAAATAAGACAGGCTATAATAGGCAGGGTAGACAGAAAGATATTAGGATACACCATAGTCTCCGATCAGGGATATTATGACGCCCTCCTTAAATGGTGCAATGACAGATACGACTGGACCTTCGAGAAGGAAGAACTGGTATTTTCACCGGGAGTCATTCCGGCTCTGTATCAGCTGGTGGAAGATCTGGTGGCAAAAGACGAAAAAGTGCTGACCATGACTCCGGCCTACGGATTCTTCCTCCATGCCTGCGAGTATAATGGCGTTGAGCTTGTAAAATCACCTCTTAAAAAGTCAGAGGGAAGATTTGAGATAGACTTTGAGGATTTTGCCCAGAAGGCCGCAGACCCTAAAGTCAGGCTTCTGATGCTCTGCAATCCTCATAACCCTTCGGGCCGCATCTGGACTCGCCAAGAGCTCGAAAAGATAGCAGATATCGCCGCCAAAAACGACTTGTGGATAGTATCGGATGAGATCCACTGCGATCTCATAAGGACGGGACTTTCTCATATACCTATGGGAAAGATCATGCCTGAATACAAAAAGCTCATAACTACCATATCTGCAAGCAAGACTTTCAATCTGGCCGGCATGTTGTTTTCTAACATCATAATCAGAGACGAAGAAGAAAGAAATAGATTCCAGGACAGAGACAAGAATATCGGCGCAGCCAATCCTCTCTCTGTCGCAGCTCACAAGGCGGCCTACCAGCACGGCGGCCGCTGGCTTTCAGAATTAAAAGAATATATAGATGAAAGCTTTAAAATGGTGGACAGATTTCTCAAGGAAAATATTCCGCAGGCCCGCTTCACTGTTCCGGAGGCCACATATTTTGCGTGGGTGGATATGAGCAGAGTTTTGCCTGACGTGGAAGATCTGCCGCTGTTCTTCGCCAACAATTCCGGCGTACTTCTGGAGGGCGGCGACGGACTGTTCGTGGATAATGCCAAAGGTTATATAAGGCTGAATCTGGCTATGCCGAGAGCTACTATAGAAGAAGGCCTTCGCCGCATGGCAGAAGCCATCGAAAAACACAATAGATAATGACAGTAATATAGAAGGGAGCAAGGCGTAAGCCTTGCTCCCCTTTTCTTTATCGCTCGCTCACCATATTCCCAGCATGTGCTGCATGATAAGGCTTACGGCAGTTATTCCTGCCCAGCAGCAGAACCCTAAAGTCAGAGGCTTGCCGCCTGTTTTTATAAGTTTGACTATGTCTGTGTTGAGGCCTATAGCCGCCATGGCCAGGACTATGAAGAATTTACTCAGTTCTTTAAGAGGCGAGAACACGGATACATCTATCCCTGCCGATACGCATACGGTAGTAATAATCGAAGCCGCTATAAAATAAAGTATAAAGAAGGGAAATATCTTCTTGATGCTCACGTTTCCGGCAGAATCGGATTTCTTTGCTTTTCGCGCCCGCAAAAAAGCCAGAATGAGAGTTATGGGTATTATAGCCAGAGTTCTCGTCAGCTTGACGGTGACTGCCGTATCGAGAGTGGACGACCCTAAGCCGTAAACGCTGTCCCAGGTGGAAGCTGCCGCAGTGACAGAGGACGTATCGTTTATGGCCGTACCTGCGAAGATACCGAAAGCATTTCCGTCCGTTTGAGAAAATCCCAAAAGACCTCCGGCAGCAGGGAATATGAGAGCGGCCAGGACATTGAAGAAGATGACAGAGATAGCCTGGGCCACTTCTTCATCGTCTGCATCGATGACAGGGGCAGTAGCAGCTATGGCAGAACCGCCGCAGATGGAAGAGCCTACCCCCACCAGAGTAGAGATCTTAGACGGTATTTTCATGACTCTGTGGAGCACATAAGCGATAATCAGAGAAGCAGTTATAGTACTTATGATTATAGGAAGGGACTGGCGGCCTATCTCTAGTATCACAGTTAAATTCATGCCAAAACCCAGAAGGATTACGGCCCACTGGAGTATTTTCTTTGAAGTGAATTTTATGCCTTTTTCGAATTTTTGCCTGTCTTTGATAAAAAGAGCTGCTGTCATTCCTGCCAGTATAGAGATGATAGCGCCACCTATGACGGGAAACAGACGGCCCAGCAGCCACGACGGCAGGGCTATGGCAAGACATAGAAAGATACCTGCCGAATTATTTTTTATGAAGTTCATTTGCAAAGCCTCTCTTTTATAGTAGTTAAAATGCCATGGATAAATATAACATGAAATTTTCATAAAGTAAAATTATACATATTTATTTAATCATAAAAATATATTATAATAAAAGAAATTTCAAGCAGATGAGGAAAGTCAGATGTTAGATCACAGGATAAATACCTTTATATGCGTTTGCGACAATATGAGCTATACGCGGGCCGCTAGAGAACTCAACATGACTCAGCCCGCCGTATCTCAGCATATCAGATACCTGGAGGAACTGTACGGAGTACGTCTGCTGCGCTATGAGAAGAAACAGCTTACCCTTACAGAAGCCGGCAGACTTCTGCTCATGACTGCCAGAACTCTCAAAAGCGACGACAAATCTCTTCGGGGAAGGATGAGACAGCTCAGCGAAAAGACTTCCCTCTGCCGCATGGGCGCTACTATGACGGTGGGGGACTACGCTATAGTGAGACCCCTTAAGAGATATGCAGACAGGCATCCGGAAATAAAAATCGAGATGACGGTAGCCAATACTGACGACTTGCTGGAGAAACTGAAAAAACAGCAGATAGATTTTGCTGTCATAGAAGGATATTTCCCTAAGGACGAGTATGATCACGTCAGGTTTTCCACCGAGAGATATATACCGGTGTGCGCTGCCAGTCACATTTTCGAGAGATTTCCGCATCGTCTCAAGGACCTCGTGAAAGAACGACTCATCATCAGGGAAAAAGGGTCGGGAACGAGAGACATAATGGAAAAGAACCTGGAGGCTCACGGCATGGAGATAGGGGACTTCCAAAGGTGCATGGAGGTGGACAGCCTTCCGGCCATAGTACAGCTTGTGAAGGCTGACTGCGGTGTTACATTCTTGTATGAGATCGCAGCCTCAGAAGAGATAAAACGAGGGAATCTAAAAGAGATAATATTGAAGGACTTTGTCGTCGAACACGATTTTACTTTTATATGGAACAAGGGAAGCGTGTACGCAGAAGATTACAGAGGCATTTGCCGGGAGTTTACACAGATATGACACTTAAAGATCTGAAGATAGGAAAAAGCGCAGTAATTAAAAAAGTAGGAGGAGAAGGCTCCCTTCGCCAGCATTTTCTCGATATGGGAGTGATTCCGGGGGCAAGAGCAGTTGTCGTAAAATATGCTCCCATGGGAGACCCCATGGAACTTCGCATCCACGGTTACGAACTTACTTTAAGACTGGCCGACGCCGAAAAGATAGAGATAGACGAAAGCACTATCAGAGAAGCTTCTGAAAATCAAGAGGCGGGAAACTGCATATCAGGGCTTTATTCCATGGCAGGCTCGTGCCGCCAATGCAGGGAAAACTGCCGCAGCGCAGGGGAAGGTAAACGGGCAAAAGGCAAGAGGTCTGAGAGGCGAGGTGAACACCCCGGGCTTGGAGAAGAAGGACGGTATCATGTCCAGGCAGACGCTGCGCCTCTTGCCAGAGGAACGAAGATCACTTTTGCCCTGGCGGGAAACCAGAACTGCGGAAAGACTACTCTCTTCAATCAGCTGACGGGAGCAAACCAGCATGTGGGGAATTTTCCCGGCGTCACCGTGGATCAGAAGAGCGGGTCGATAAAAGGTTACCCCGAGACTAAAGTCACCGACCTTCCGGGAATATATTCTCTTTCGCCCTACAGCAGCGAGGAGATCGTCTCGAGAGAATTTATACTGGGAGAAAAGCCGGACGGCATCATAAATATAGTTGACGCCACTAACATAGAAAGAAATCTGTATCTGACCATGCAGCTGATGGAGCTGGACACTCCCGTAGTCCTGGCCCTTAACATGATGGATGAAGTCAGGGGCAACGGAGGCACTATAGATATAAACGAGATGGAGGCCATGCTGGGAATCCCCGTAGTTCCTATTTCCGCTTCTAAAAACGAGGGGATAGACGAGCTGGTGGCTCACGCCGTTCATATAGCCCGAAACCGGGAAAAACCGGGCAGGACTGATTTTTGCAGAAAAGATCAGCACGGAGGTGCAGTACACAGATGTCTGCACGGGATCATGCACTTGATAGAAGATCACGCCGCTGCGGCCGGCATCCCCTTAAGATTTGCGGCCAGCAAGCTGGCCGAAGGGGACGAGAGAGTCCTTATTGCTCTGAATCTCAGTGAAAACGAGAAAGAAATCATAGAACATATAATCAGCCAGATGGAGGCCGAAAGAGGACTTGACCGATCGGCTGCTATCGCCGACATGAGGTTTGACTTTATACAGAGACTCTGCGCGGCGACTGTGGTCAAGCCTAAAGAGAGCAGGGAACATGAGAGGAGCCAAAGAGCAGATAAATTTCTCACAGGCAAATATACGGCGATACCGGCTTTCGTCTGTATCATGGCTCTGATATTCTGGCTGACCTTCAATGTCATAGGCGCCTGGCTCCAAGGCCTTTTGGAATCAGGTATAGATTGGCTTACCGTAGAAGTGGACGCATGGCTCATATACTTCAATGTAAATCCGGCGCTCCACTCTCTGATAATAGACGGAATCTTCAACGGCGTTGGAAGCGTGCTGAGCTTTATTCCAATAATAGTCACGCTGTTCTTCTTTCTGTCGCTTCTTGAGGACAGCGGATATATGGCCAGGATCGCCTTTGTCATGGATAAACTGCTCAGAAAGATAGGTCTCTCGGGAAGAAGTATAGTCCCTATGCTCATAGGCTTCGGATGCACAGTGCCCGGGGTCATGGCCGCCAGGACGCTTCCCTCGGCGAGGGATCGCCGGATGACCATAATGCTTACGCCTTTTATGAGCTGTACCGCCAAATTGCCTATATACGGATTTTTCACGGCGGCTTTTTTCCCGGGAAAAGGCGCGCTGATAATGGTAGCCTTGTATTTTACGGGAATAATCGTCGGAATACTGGCAGCTCTCGTATCTAAAGGCTTCATGTTCAGGGGCGAAGCCGTTCCCTTTGTCATGGAACTTCCCAATTACAGGATGCCGGGAGCGAAAAATGTAGTGAGGTTGCTTTGGGACAAGGCCGGAGATTTTTTGCAGAGAGCCTTCACCATAATATTCATCGCGTCCATCGTAGTCTGGTTCCTCCAGACCTTTGATTTCAGACTGAACATAGTAGATGATTCTCACGGCAGTATGCTGGCGGTCATAGCGGGATTCATCGCGCCTTTGTTTGCTCCGCTGGGATTCGGAGACTGGAGAATATCTACGGCTCTGATAGCGGGATTTATGGCAAAAGAAAGTGTAGTATCCACTCTGTCGGTGCTCCTCAAGGACGCAGAGGCTATTACCTCCATACTGACGCCGCTTTCGGCCATATCTCTTTTGGTCTTCTGTCTCCTCTATACTCCTTGCGTGGCAGCGGTTGCCTCTATCAAGAGAGAACTGGGCGGAAGATGGGCGATGTTCGTAGTGATAGGTCAGTGCCTCATAGCGTGGATATGCGCTTTTATAGTCAGGATGATCGGGATGGCCATAGGATTCGCATAAAAAATGAATAAAATCTGAAACTTCAGCGCTGTCGGATAAAATTCCGGCGGCGGATTTATTATTAAAAGCAAGTGAAAGCCTCTGAAAAGATGAAATGACTTAAAAATCACTATTTTCAACAGGTCAGGAGACTTGCATAAAAACATGACAGACTTGTATACATTATGCACTACATGATTGGTTTATAACGTTATAAATTTATTGCATTAAATTGAAGAAACGCAGCGGCGGTTTTCCGGCAAAAAACCGCTAAAATGGCATGAAATCAACGATAATAGCACAAAAAAACGTAGAAAAATCATTGAAAAGATTGTATAATAATATGTACAAGAAAGTTAGCGCATGTGTGTATAATTATTCAAAGCTTGCGCGAGATATGAATGGAGAGTGGAGTATGGTTCTTATAAACGGACGAGACCTTACGGTCGAGGAAGTGATTCGAGTCTGCAGAAACGATGAAGAAGTGAAGTTGACAGGCGAAGCGGAAAAAAACGTACAGAAGGCAAGAGATTATATCGAAAAAAAGCTTGCAGAGAAGGCCGTGATATATGGCCTTACCACAGGGTTCGGAAAGTTTTCCAATGTGGTGATCTCAAACGAGGAGACAGAGAAGCTGCAGCGAAATCTGATAATAAGCCACACCTGCAGCATGGGAGAGGCTTACCCGAGAGAGCAGGTGAGAGCGGCCATGCTTTTAAGATGCAATGCTCTGGCCAGAGGTAATTCGGGCATAAGATTATCGACCCTTAAGACTCTTATAGATATGCTCAACAGAGGCGTTCACCCTGTAGTTCCACAAAAGGGTTCCCTGGGCGCTTCCGGCGATCTGGCTCCTCTGTCCCATATAGCATTGGGTCTCATAGGAGAAGGTAAAGCCGAATATAAGGGAGAGGTGATCACCGCCTCTAAGGCTATGGAAAAGGCGGGGATAACTCCGGTGGTTCTGGCGGCCAAGGAGGGGCTTGCTCTCAACAACGGCACTCAGATGATGACGGCAGTGGGAGTCAATGTCCTGTGGGATGCCATGGCCTTGCAAAAGATAGCTGATTTGGCCTGCGCCATGACAGGAGAGGCCCTTCACGCCATAAAAAAGGCCTACGACCATAAGATACACGACTTGAGAGGACATCTGGGCCAGAAAGAGTCGGCGGAGAATCTGCTGGCGCTTTTAGAAGGGTCCGGCAACGCTCTGCCGCTGCAGCAGCATAAGGTACAGGACCCGTATACGCTGAGATGCGCGCCTCAGATACACGGCGCCACCAGAGACGCCGTGAGATATGCTTATGAGATGGTATCCAGAGAAATAAACGCAGTGACAGATAATCCTATCGTATTTCCCGATGAGGACGAAGTCATAAGTGGAGGAAATTTCCACGGCCAGCCTATGGCGCTTACCTTTGACTTTCTCAAGATAGCCGTATCAGAACTTGCCGACGTGTCGGAGAGAAGGATAGAAAGGCTGGTGAATCCGGCCTTGTCGGAAGGCTTGCCGGCGTTCCTGACAAAATACGGCGGAGTCTGCTCGGGTTTCATGATAGCTCAGTATTCGGCCGCTTCTATGGTATCGGAGAATAAGATCTACGACCATCCGGCTTCGGTGGACTCCATTCCGTCTTCGGCTAACCAGGAGGATCATGTTTCCATGGGTACTACTTCTGCAAGGACTGCGGCCATGGTTTTAGATAACGCCCAGAAGGTGCTGGGGATTGAGATCGCCGCCGCCGCACAGGCCATCTGGCTGCGGCAGGAGATGGGAGAGGGAGGCATAGATAAGCTGGCGCAGGCCACCAAAGCCGCCTACGATCATATAAGGAGCGTTGTGGATCCGATAGATAAAGACGTGATAATGCACGATCATCTGACAAAATTCGATGAGATGATAAAAGACGGTTCTCTGCTTGAAGCAGTAGAAAAGACGGTGACGATCAAATAGAAATCAGGAGGGAATAACATGCTGGACAATACGGCTATATGCGAAGCTATGACTATAAAACTGGGAAACGACTACCCGGACTATCCGCAATTTAATGAGGGAATAAGAAGAGCGCCTGACAGGGGCTTCAGGCTTACTAAAGAACAGACTAAGATAGCCCTGAAAAACGCCCTCAGATATGTGCCGGAAGAACTTCACGAAAAACTTGCTCCCGAATTCATGGAAGAGCTTGCTACGCGGGGAAGAATATACGCATACAGATACAGGCCGGAAGGCAGGATTTACGGAAAGCCTATAAGTGAATACAAGGGCAGGTGCTTAGCGGGCAAGGCCTTTCAAGTGATGATAGAGAATAATTTAGACCTTGAAGTCGCCCTCTATCCTTACGAGCTGGTTACATACGGAGAAACGGGCCAGGTCTGTCAGAACTGGCTCCAGTACAGACTGATAAAGAGATATCTCGAAGAACTGACAGAAGAGCAGACTCTCGTCGTGGAATCGGGACACCCCTTGGGGCTGTTTCCATCAAAGCCGGAAGCGCCCAGAGTAGTCATAACCAACTCGATGATGATAGGCATGTATGACAATTTGGACGACTGGGAGATCGCCGAAGAGATGGGGGTAGCCAATTACGGACAGATGACTGCCGGGGGCTGGATGTATATAGGGCCTCAGGGCATAGTACACGGCACTTTCAACACCATACTCAACGCCGGAAGAAAATATCTGGGCGTCGCAGAGCAAGGAGATCTAAAGGGTCACACATTTGTTTCCTCCGGACTCGGAGGCATGAGCGGCGCTCAGCCTAAGGCCGCCAACATAGCGGGAGCCGTAGGCATATTCGCCGAAGTAGACAGATCGAGAATAGAGACAAGACATGATCAAGGCTGGGTCGAGGTCATAATGGAGGACATAGACGAGATATTTTCTCTCGCCCGGCAAAAGCTGGCCGCCGGCGAAAGCATTTCCATAGCCTACCATGGCAATATAGTAGACTTGCTTGAAGCTGCGGCAGAGAAGAAATTTCACATAGACCTGCTGTCAGATCAGACTTCGTGCCACAATGTGTACAACGGTGGGTACTGTCCGGCAGGGATGACCTTTGAAGAGAGGACGAAGCTGCTCCATGAGGACAGGGAGCTTTTCTGCAAGGAAGTAGATGAGACGCTCCACAGACACTATAAAGCCATAAAGGCGCTGACCGAAGCGGGAACTTATTTCTTTGACTACGGAAATTCTTTCATGAAGGCTATGTATGACGCAGGCATCAAAGAAATATCTAAAAACGGATACGACGATAAGGACGGTTTCATATGGCCTTCATACGTGGAGGATATAATGGGTCCTGTGCTGTTCGATTACGGCTACGGGCCTTTCAGGTGGGTATGCCTGTCAGGGAAGCCGGAAGATCTTGACGCAACTGACAAGGCGGCCATGGAGTGCATAGATCCCGGCCGCAGGGCTCAGGACAGAGACAACTGGGTCTGGATAAGAGACGCCAAAGCCAACAAACTGGTAGTGGGGACTCAGGCGAGAATACTCTACCAGGACGCCGAGGGAAGAACGAGGATAGCCCTTAAATTTAACGAGCTGGTCAGAGAGGGAAAGATTGGTCCCGTAATGATGGGAAGAGATCACCATGATGTTTCGGGAACGGATTCGCCGTTCAGAGAAACTTCCAATATCAAAGACGGTTCTAACGTCATGGCCGATATGGCTGTGCAGTGTTTTGCGGGCAATGCGGCCAGAGGAATGTCGCTGTGCGCCCTCCATAACGGCGGGGGAGTAGGAATAGGAAAGGCCATAAACGGAGGCTTCGGACTGCTGCTGGACGGAAGCAGGCGAACCGACGAGATAATAAAATCCGCCATGATGTGGGACGTAATGGGAGGCGTCGCCAGAAGAAACTGGGCCAGAAACGAAAACGCACTGGCCACATCGGTGGAATACAACAGAAACTACAAAGGAAGAGGACATATAACTATTCCTTATATAGCTGATGATACTCTTGTTGACAAGACGGTAGATAAGTTTGTAAAATAGGAGGTAAGGCTGACAAATATGATATATACACCTTTGACAAAAAAGGCCATGACTCTGGCATATGACGCTCACCTGGGACAAAAGGACAAGGGCGGAATCCCCTACATATTTCATCCCGCTCATCTTGCTGAGCAGATGGACGATGAGATTTCATGCTGCGCAGCTTGGCTGCACGATGTAGCCGAGGACACTTCCTATACATTAGAAGAACTTGAAGAAGAATTTCCCCGTGAGGTCATCGAAGCCCTGAGGCTTCTGACTCACGCCGAAGGAACGGATTACTTCGAGTATGTGAGGGCTATAAAAGCCAATCCAGTGGCAAAAAAGGTGAAATTGGCAGATCTGGCTCATAATTCTGACGAGACGAGGCTACCTGCCGAAGGAGACGAAGCCGACATGGAGCAGAAACTTTGGTGGCGTGAGAAATATAAGAAGGCCAGAGAGATTCTTACAGAAGAGGACAGGTAGATGACGACTTTATTGGTAAAAAACATAGGTATTCTTCAGACGCCTTCGGGCAGTTTCAGCCACAGAGGCAGAGCGCAGGGAGAGAATATCAAGCTTAAAGATGCGGCCGTGTTCATAAGGGACAAAGTTATAGAAAAGATCGCCCGGGGCGAAGATCTCGCATGCTGCGAAACCTCAGCGGACAGAGTGATAGACGCCGGGGGAGCCCTGGTTACTCCCGGACTGGTAGAGGGACATACCCACCTCGTGTTTGGAGGATACAGGCAGAACGAGATACCTCTCAAGCTCAAGGGAGCAGGATATCTGGATATTCTGAGAGCCGGAGGCGGCATAATGGATACTGTCAGAAAGACCAGAGAGGCCTCTTTTGAACAGTTATACCAAAAGACAGAAGGGTTCCTAAACGAGATGATGAACCTGGGGGTGACTACCTGCGAGGCTAAGAGCGGGTACGGTCTTGAGCTTGAAACAGAAGTCAAAATGCTGAAAGTTCTCAAAGAACTGAATGATAATCATCCCATGGACATAGTCGCTACTTTCATGGCTGCCCACGCCGTGGAAGAAAAGTGGAAAGGGAGAGAAGAAGAATATATAAAGATCTGCTGCGAGGAAATGATGCCTTATGTCAAAGAACAGGGTCTGGCCGAATATGTGGATATATTTACGGAAGATTCTGTCTTCAACGTTTCTCAGAGCAGGACTTATCTGGAAAAAGCCCGCCGGCTTGGTTTCGGACTTAAGATCCACGCCGACGAAATAGAGTCCATAGGCGGTTCGGTACTGGCAGGCAAGATGAAAGCAGCCTCCGCAGAGCATCTTATCGTCATAAACGAAGAAGGCATGAAATCGCTGACAGAGGGTGGAACCACGGCTATGTGTCTTCCTGCTACATCCTTTTATTTAGGAGCGGCCTTCGCCCCTGTAAGGAGGATGATAGACGAATATGAGATACCGGTAGCCATAGCTTCGGATTTTAATCCCGGATCGTGCCCATCGCTGAATCTGCAGTTTGTCATGAACCTGGGATATCTCAAATACAGGATGACTCCTGAAGAGGTGTTGACGGCCGTCACCATCAACCCGGCCTGCGCCATAGGAAGGGGAGAGGAGACCGGAACGCTGGAAGAAGGCAAACAGGCAGATCTGGTGATATGGAACGCCCCGGACATGGAGACTCTCTGTTATAGATTCGGATCTAATTTAGCGCACATTGTCATAAAGAAAGGAAAAGTGATACATGAAATTAGTTGATATGCCCGTGAGGGATTACCTGAATATTCTATCTTCTGACGCTCCCGCCCCGGGAGGCGGTTCGGTCAGCGCCCTTTCGGCGGCTCAGGGAGCGGCTCTTGTTGCCATGGTGTGCGATCTGACCATACCTAAGGAGAAATACAGCCAGCACAGAGACCTGTGCGTCCGAGTGAAAGATGACATATTGTCAATTTACGATGAACTGATTATAGGAATTGACAAGGATACCGAGGCTTTTAACAAGGTGTCGGCCGCCTTTAAGCTGCCGAAGGACACAGATGAGCAGAAAGCCGCAAAAAGCAAAGCCATACAGGAGGCTATCGTGACAGCTACGGAAGTCCCTTATGAGACTATGGCGCTCTGTATGAAAGGTCTTGAGATAACGCAAGAGATCGTAGGAAAATCAAACCCCAACGCTGCTTCGGATCTGGGGGTAGCCGCCCTCAACCTGCTGGCCGGCTTAAAAGGAGCGTATCTAAACGTGAAGATAAATCTACCTTCCATAAAAGACGAGGCCATAGCCGCCGGATTTGAGGAGGCCGAGTCGATGGTAGCTCAGGCTCAGAAGACGGCGGAAAAGATATATGAAGAAGTCCTCGAATCGCTTTAGAGGCGCAGATATTTCTGACAAATATTAAAAAGGAGAAAGAAGATGGCTCAGATCATAGAAAGTATCCCTAATATTTCAGAGGGAAGAAATAAAGAGGTCATAGAGGCCTGCGTAGATCAGATAAGGACCACGGCAGGATGCACTCTGCTGAACTATTCATCGGACCCTGACCACAACAGGACAGTCATAACTTACATAGGCGACGCTAAGGCAGTAGAAGAAGCCAGCGTAAAACTGGCTAAAGAGGCCGTAAGGCTTATCGATCTCACCAAGCATACGGGGGAACATCCGAGGATGGGATGTGTGGACGTGATGCCTTTCGTACCTGTAAAGGACGCTACAAATGAAGAATGTATAGAACTTTCCAACATCGTAGGAAAAAGGCTGGCAGAAGAAGCAGATCTTCCTGTATTTCTATATGAGATGTCGGCCAGAAAAGAAGCCAGAAGGAATCTGGCAGCCATAAGAAAGGGTCAGTTTGAGGGAATGGCTGAAAAAGTCAAGGATCCTGAATGGGAACCGGACTTTGGAGGAGCCAGAATAAATCCTACAGGCGGAGTATGCGCGGTGGGCGCAAGACCTCCTCTAGTGGCCTACAACCTGAATCTGAGCACCTCCGACGTACAGATAGCCAAGAATATAGCCAAGATCATAAGAGAAAAAGACGGGGGTCTTGCCAATGTCAAAGCCATGGGATTTATGCTGGAAGACAGAAATATAGCCCAGGTATCCATAAATATGACTGATTTCAGAGTTACGCCTCTCTACAGGGTGACAGAACTGGTCAAGAGCGAAGCCAAAAGATACGGAGTAACCGTAATCGGTTCGGAGGTCATCGGCCTGTGCCCTATGAAAGCTTTGATAGACTGCGCCGAGTATTATCTTCAGATAGAGGATTTTGATTTTGAAGATCAGGTGCTGGAAAATTATATTTTATGAGGTAATCGATGGAAAAAACAGCAAACAAGAAACCTAAGAAAAATAAGGGAGTGTACACTGTGCTCATGCTGATATGTATAGCAGTATTTTTGTTCGCTCTCTATAAGGTAGTCGGTATCCTGATGGATTATAAGGAGATAGATGATTACTATAATAACGCCAACGATGATTTTGTAGTGAGAAGCGACGACGGCTCCATAAGCTATGTAGATCTTCCGGCGCTGATAGAAAAGAACGGAGATGTCAAAGGCTGGATATATATAAAGGATACGGATATAAGTTATCCTGTGCTTCAGGGAAGGGACAACCAGTACTATCTGTTCCGTACTTATGAGAAGGAATATCTGGGAGCCGGAAGTATCTTCCTGGAGGCTTTAAACAGCGGTGACTTTTCGGATATTCATACGATAATATATGGCCATAACATGCATAACGGAGCCATGTTCGGTACTCTGGACAAGTTTTTCAAGGAAGAATACAGAGATGAACATCCTTATGTGTACGTACTCCTTCCGGACGGAACCTGGAACAAATACGAAATTTTTGCCGCGTATACGGCCGGCATCGAAGACGGGACTTTTACGGTGTTTGCCTCGGGAGACGCCAATTATAAAGAATATCTCGATCTGATAAACAGCAAGAACACATATAAGAATACGAAGGCTCCGGAAAACGGAGAACAGATACTGACTCTTTCCACCTGCACTGAGGACAGCGACGATTATAAACGCAACGTGCTGCAGGCCAAGTTCGTGGGAACGATCGAGGATATAGAAAAAGAGTGATGATTTCAAAAACGAAAAAGCACCTCATATGAGGTGCTTTTTCTGAAAGTGTGTGTATTCAATAAAAGAAGGAAAGTTTGCTAAATAAAAATTATGTTCTTATTTTACCACCCATATGACGTAAAGTCAATAAATTCCCAAGAAATTTCGTCCCCTTCTTCAAGAATTTTTTCGTCTGCACCTACGCTTACGTCCTCGCCGTTGATTTTATACACCCATCCGGTGGTGGTCTCTACATCTTTTTCACCGGCTCCGGCCATGGACGCTATATAAGTGCCTGCCGAGTCCAGCTGGATGGGAATATCGTTGGAGATACAAAATAGCTGAGTGGCGTCAAGGACGTTAGTGCCTTCCTCTACCGTAAACTCGGTCTTCTCGACAGCCTGAAAATCATCTACAGTCACATCGTCCTCAGGGTTATCTTGTATGGAAATAGATACGCCTATAGGATTGACGATGTTTTCAGGGACCTTAGGTTCAGTTTCCTGTGTACATGAGCCCATGGCCAGGCACAGAGCAAAGGTCAGGATCAGGGATAACAGTTTTTTCATTTTGTAATAACCTCCATATCAAATTAAACGACGGTACCGTTAAAAATAGTCATGTAAGCGGGATAATCCCAAAATTCTTGGGGAGTCATAGACAGCGGATCCTTATCGAATACGGCCATATCTGCGCGCTTTCCCCTCTCTATGGAACCCAGACAGCAGTCCGCCCCGATGATCTGAGCCGCCTCGGCGGTGAGACTTCGTATGAACTCCTCCGTGCTCATAGAAAATATTTTTTCCCGCGGGGGCATATAGTATGCGCTTTCCCAATGAACAAAATCAGATGTGTCGATTCGGTGAGGAGAATCTATGACGAAGAGATTCTTATACCCTTTGTTTCTTATATATTCCAGACTGCCGGCCGCCATGTCAAGATCCTCAGAATCTACGGCGGTAACGTATATCGAAAAACCCTTATCTGCGACTTCTGCCAGTATCTTTTTCAGAGAGTCGGAAGAAAATTCAACAGGGCAGGAGGGCGCATTTAGATATACATGGCATATGTCCGAATTTATGAGTCCGTCTATTTCGTTGCACATGGTTTTTCTGGCCATGAGCCTGTGGATTACGCTCTTGGGAAAAAGGGGGCGATTCATCATGTACGAGCTGTAAAACCTCTGATTAAGCTGTTCTTCGTTGTATAAGCTCATCAAAATCTCCTGATACAAGGTATCAAAGTAATCAGGTGCGCCGGCGCCAAGACAGGCGGTCACGCCTTTTGCAAGGCTGACGGTCATAAGGTCTTTTGCAGCCTTTTGCGTCTCCTCAAAATCGAAGGGCACAAAGAGCCCGAGAATATAAGGAGTCGTGACATATTGCACCATCTCTTCTTCGGCAGTTTCTCTGACTATATCCGAAGCGACGCTGTTCAATATACAAGAAACGCTGTTCTCGCACAGCAGCGCTACCGGTCTGTCCTGGCAGCCTCTGTCTAAGAGCTTCGTTACGAAATCAGAAGAGGGATCCTCGCCGCATAGAGCTCTTTCGCTGTAACCGTAGACGAAGATCATTTCCTCATGGGGATGATCCAAAGACCAGGCGGCTACCTTCTCTGAGATGCTCTCCATATCAGAACACTGAGAAAGATCGAGAAACCGGCCGTCAAAAACTTTTTTGGCGGGACTCGAATAGATATCTATGAGGCCCGGGGTGACGTATCTGCCGCAGAGATCGATCATCTCTGTTTCGCCGTCTCTCAGCTCTTCCATTTTGTCCGAGTCTCCTACGGCTATTATCAGGCCGTCTCTTATGGCTGCGGCCTCCGCCGCCGGAAGATCGGGATTCTGCGTCATGATGACGCCGTTATATATGATAATATCTGCTTTTTTTGTTTTCTTGAACAGACCAAAAGCCATGATGACCTCCGCAAAAATAATTAAGATTATTTTACCATAAAAAAGCAGATTATGATATACTTAAAGTGAGCAAAAGGAGAAAAATATCATGTACGATATTCAAAAATACCAGCGGGATATAAGCGTAGAAGAATACGTCAGGGAATATGTCAACGTGGCGGAATTCATAGAATACTGCAAAGAATGTCCCAATTACAACGCCGTATGGTCATGCCCTCCGTATGACTTTGAGCCGGAGGATTTCTGGAACCGGTTTTCGGAATTGCACATCATAGCCCGAAAGATAATATTTGAAGAAGGGACCGGGCCCAAAGAGGGTAAGAGGATAATGGAGGAAGTAAAGGCCAGCATGAGTGAAGAACTGTACGACATGGAGAAGTCCTTTCCCGGATCGGTTTCTCTCAGCGCAGGCAGCTGCAGCATGTGCAAAGGCGAAGGTTGCAGCAGACCTCTGGGCGAGGCCTGCAGACGCCCGGGCGACATGAGATATTCTATAGAATCCATCGGAGGCAACGTAGGACTGACAGTAAGCAAGCTGATGGGTATAGAGTTAGAGTGGGTACAGGAGGGTAAACTTCCATCTTACTTTGTATTGGTTGGAGGGCTCCTCAAGAAATGAAAGATAGACTGAAAGAGCATATCTGTACTCTGCTTCAAGAAAAGGGAGGCAGGGCAGTGATAGCCATAGACGGAATGGCTGCCTCCGGAAAGAGCACTCTGGCCGCCCGGCTGGCAGAAGAACTGGACGGATGCGTGATACATATGGACGATTTTTTTCTTCCTCCAGAGCTCAGAACACAGGAGAGGTTATCTTCCCCCGGAGGCAACGTCCACTACGAGAGATTTGAAGCGGAGGTTGCGGAAGCCTTGAGATCGGGAAGAGATTTTGAGTATGGAGTATTCGACTGCTCTCGCATGGAGATAACCGCCAGTCGCCGTATAAAAGCAGGGGGTCTTGTCATAGTAGAGGGCGCTTACGCGCTCAGACCTGAGCTGAGGGACATATACGACATGAAGATTTTTATGAAGATAGACTCCGGCTTGCAGGAACAAAGGATAACTGCCAGAAACGGCAGCGAAAAAGCAAAGACATTCAAAGAAAAGTGGATACCTATGGAGATGGCTTACTTTAAAGCTTTTGACGTAGAGAAAGCGGCGGACGCGGTGATAGATCAGTCTTTTAAGGAATGTTGGCAAAAGCTTTAAAGTAAATAAAGAAGCCTCGGATATCAAAAATCCGAGGCTTCTTTTCACAATATTTGACCGAATTCTCTATTTTACATACACTTTAGGGAGCCTCTGGCCAAAGGCGCATACGATCTCGTAATTTATGGTTCCGGTAGCTCTGGCTATATCATCTGCCAAAATAGTGTTCTTACCGTCGGTACCCATTATTATCACTTCGTCGCCTATCTTGACATCGGGAACGTCGGTCACGTCTACCATGCACTGATCCATGCAGATGTTTCCGGCTATAGGAGCGACGCATCCGTTTACCAGAACCTTAGCAAACTGAGAGTAAGGTCTCGGATATCCGTCCGCATAGCCTAAAGCCAAAGTGGCGATTTTGCTTGGACGTTTTGAGATGAATTTTCTTCCGTAACCTACCGAGAAGTTCTCAGGAACGTCTTTCAGGTGAATGATGTTTGCCTTAACCGACATGACAGGTTTGATGGCCAGCTGGTTTTTATCCACTTCGTCAGAAGGATAGCATCCGTAGAGGATGATACCGGGACGGCAGGCGTCGAAGTATACCTCCGGGAGTTCCATGATGGAAGCGCTGTTGGCCAGCGTTTTAAAAGGAATATCGATGCCGGCCGCAGTGAGAGTCTGATAAAATTTATTGTATTTCTCCTCCTGCTGATGAGAGTAAGTCTTGTCATATGCGTCAGCGGTAGACATGTGAGAAAACATACCTTTGATCTTGAAATTTTCTAAAGCCTGTATCTTTTTCACATCTTCAGCCGCCGCTTCGGCCTCGTCGGCCAGATATCCTATACGTCCCATACCTGTGTCTACGGCGATGAGACCTCTTACCAGTTTGCCGGCGGCTGCGGCAGCCTTATCTATAGCTGCGGCGTTAGACGAATCGCAGACTACCGGAGTTATGTCATATTTTACTATGGCCTCTGCGTACATATCCGGAGCAAGGCCCAGGAGAATTATTTCTTCTGTGGCTCCGGCTTCTCGGAGAGTTATGGCCTCGTGGATCGTGGCAATGGCGAAAGTCTTGCAGCCGTTGGCCCTTAGGACTTCGGCCACCTTTACGCTTCCGTGTCCGTAAGCGTCGGCTTTTATTACTCCGATCATTTCTCTGTCGCCGATCTTCGCCTTGATATTTTTAATGTTGAAGTCAAGATTGTTCAGATTGATTTCGACCCATGCAGGTCTTAAAGCGTTCTTGTACATATGTATAGCATCTCCTTCTGCACTTTTTGTATACAACATCTCTATTATAGCTCCCGCCGCTGAAAATTTCAAGGAAGATAAGATAAATTGTCCTATTTTTGTCAATTACAGGATCCGGCTAAGAACACGGAGCAGATTTTCCGGCAGATAGAGACTTCCATCAGGAGGCGCCGCTTATGGCTGCGCAGAGTTAAAAAACAGAATGACAAGGAGATCTTTTAAGTATATAATAGTAGTCAAATATTTGAAACAGGAGAAGATGATGGCAAGAGATAGTTTCAGATCCAGAAGAGGATTTATAATAGCCTGCATAGGTTCGGCCGTGGGCATGGGCAATATATGGCTGTTTCCCGCAAGAGTCTCTGAATTCGGCGGGGCGGCCTTTCTGATACCGTATTTTATATGTGTGATAGTGATAGGATTTACAGGCGTGGTAGGCGAGATGGCTTTCGGAAGAGCTATGGGAGCCGGTCCCATGGGAGCTTTCGGAGCCGCTACGGAAAAGGCCGGAAAAGGAAGAACGCCGGGTGAGCTTTTGTCTCTCATACCGGTTCTGGGCAGTCTGGCTTTGGCAATAGGCTATTCTGTAGTAGTGGGCTGGATACTTAAATACCTGGTGGGATCTCTTTCGGGAAATCTCTTTGAGATCAGTGGTGTAGAAGGGTATGCAGATACCTTTAATCAGACGGCGGCCTCATTTGGAAACACAGGGTGGCACCTGACAGCTCTGGCCATAACTTTTGCAATAATGGTGTACGGCATAGCTTCGGGCATAGAGAAGGCTAACAAAGTAATGATGCCTCTGTTTTTTGTGATGTTTGTGGGAATGGCCGTGTACATAGCGACTCTGCCGGGGGCTTCACAGGGATATAGATATCTGACAGACCCTGACTGGTCTCTTCTTGCCAGCGGAAAGACCTGGATATACGCGCTGGGGCAAGCGTTCTTTTCTCTGTCTTTAGCAGGTTCGGGCACGCTGGTCTACGGCTCTTATCTCAAAAGAGATGTGGACATACCATACAGCGCCAGGACTGTCGCCCTTTGGGACACTATAGCGGCGCTGGCAGCAGCTGTGACTATAATACCGGCCATGGCTACTGCAGGCCAGTCTCTCTCCGGCGGCGGTCCGGGGCTGATGTTCATATACCTGCCCAACGTGTTCGCCCAGATGTCGGGAGGAAGAATAGTGATGACGGTATTTTTTATCGCTGTGGCTTTTGCAGGCCTTACCTCGCTGGTGAACCTCTTTGAGACGCCGGTAGAAGCTCTCCAGACTAAGTTCGGCCTTTCGAGAAAGAAAGCCGTGGCGACAGTGGCCGCTGTCGGCACGGTGGTGGCCCTGTGCATAGAAGGAATCGTATCAGACTGGATGGACGTATGTTCCATATATCTGTGCCCTATAGGGGCTCTGATAGCCGGAGTAATGTTTTTCTGGATATGCGGCAAAGAATTCGTCCGCCAGGAGATAGACTCGGGAGCCGTTAGAAAGCTGGGAGGCTGGTACGAGTCTGCCGGCAAGTATGTCTTCTGCGGACTTACCGTCATAGTGCTGGCGCTGGGAAGCATCATGGGCGGAATCGGATGAGGAGCGACCTCTCTCACATAAAAAGATAAAATAAAAAACTGCAGCCTCGGCCTGAGCTACCCGCATGGGTTTAAGTCGCTGCAGTTTTTCTTGATTCTGACGAAGATACTCGATCTATAATCTTTCGAATCCGGTGGATACGTCGTGTTTTACACGGTCATGCTCTTCAGAACTCTTGGCGCTGTTCCACTGATCCATAGTGCCTACCAGATAACCGGTGATCCTGCGGATCCTTTCGAAAGGAACGTGTTCAAACTCATAATTGAGATCGGCAAAATCGCCGTCGATCTTAATATCTAAAGATTTTAATTTTCTGTTATATTTGTTTTCCAGATAATGCACATAAGCCTGCTGCTCATTTGGCGATACGTTTCCTGTGATATTTATGCTCATAATTGACCTCCTCAGCATTTCTTCCTTCTTAAAGATAAATTTATTATACCCCCATATATTGTGGATTAAAACCCCTAAAACCAAAAAAACAACAACAGATAGAAGCGCCTTCAAAAGACGCGCATACTGTCTCCTCCGATTTGCAGGAGAATAATCACAGAGACAGCGGCATAATATTAGGCGGGGGAGGTTTAGCATCTTATGAATAAACAATATTTGATGTATGCTTTGAGTCAGCTCATGAAGAAAAAAGATAACAACGGAGTTTTCACTATAGATGAAACCGGCAGCAAGTGGCACAGGGAGACTAATGTAGATATACTGAAGACGTTCTGCAGGGAAGGGTATGCCATGGCCAAGAAACACGGCCATTTTATAGTAGGCACAGGCGGAGAAAAAAATTACATAGGAATACCGGGAAGATTTCTCGTTGAAGACCAGCCGGCGGGAGGAAAGACAGGATTTACTCTCTGGCAGCCTCTGAGAGGAGGAGAAGAGATGTACGGCAGTCTCGAGAACATCAGCGATGATACTGCTTCCATGGTCTACGGCTACTGGATAGCCTGCATAGATGAGAAGACCCTGGGGATATCAGAACCGTAAGGTGGGCAGCGTAGGAGGATTGTTCTTTGTATGCAAAACACAGTTGAACTTTGCCTGAAATTGTGGTATCATCATAAGGTATATGAAAAAGTTTATGGAAGAAGCTTTGAAGGAGGCCCAAAAGGCTGCCGCTCTGGGGGAAGTCCCCATAGGAGCGGTAATAGTGAGAGGCGGAGAGATCGTCGGACGAGGCCACAACATGACCGAGACGGCAAAAGATCCTACTGCCCATGCGGAGATTGAGGCCATAAGACAGGCTGCCAAAAATCTGGGCGGCTGGCGGCTCATAGGATGCGACATGTACGTCACTGCCGAGCCCTGCGCCATGTGTGCGGGAGCGATAGTCTGGTCGCGGATAGAAACGCTGTACATAGGAGCCATGGACCCCAAGGCCGGGGCCTGCGGATCGGTCTTCAATATAGTACAAGAAAAAAAGCTCAACCATAATGTCAGGATAGAAACAGGTCTGCTGCAGGATCAATGCAGCAACATACTCAAAGAATTTTTCAAGAAACTGAGAAAAACAAAAGAACAAGAACCGGAGGACACGAAAAAATGAAGAGACTGGGTGCGATATTAACCTTAGCAGCACTTTTGATTACGATGGCGACATCTTTTTGCTTTGCCGACGAAGGACTTACGATCAAGGAGACGTATCCCAAGGACGGATCTACAGGCGCATCTATCGAAAACCTCGGTGTAAAATTATATTTCAGCGAAGACCTTACTGATAAGAAAGTAGCAGAACTGAATAAGGGAGCGTTTCAGCTGTATGACAGCGAAGGAAAAAAGCTTCCGACCAGAGTTCTGTACAATGATAATGAAGAGGGCGTCGTCCTGGTTCTTCTGGACACCAATAAGGATAAAGAAGTCAAGGTAGAGGGCAACGCCGAATACACTCTTAAGATATCAAAAGATGTGACCAGCGACGAGGGAAATACTCTCGGCAAGGATCAGGAGATATCATTTAAGACTCTCAATCAGGGAACTAACACTATGATCAGTATGGGCATGATGGTACTGATGATAGGCGGTATGATAGTCATAACTACCCGTTCGGCGAAAAAGGCCGCTGAAGACGAGACCAGAAGGAGAGAAGAGAAAGTAAATCCATATAAAGAAGCTAAGAAGACAGGCAAGTCTGTAGAAGAGATCGTAGAGAAAGATCAGAAGAAAAAAGCCAAGGCTGCCAGAGACGCCGCCAAAGCTGCCGAGAAGAAAGCCCTTGAAGAAGAGGATTACGAGGACGAAGACGAGATCAATAAGTACAGAGTGAGCCAAAGACATTCGGCCTTCGCCGCAGGAAGCAAGTACGCAGCGGCCAGAAAGAAGGCTGCAGCGCAGAAGGCTAAAGGCTCGAAGAATAATTCTGCCAAAAAGAAGAAAAAGAAATAGATGAAAGATAAATGAGAGGTTTATCCTCTCATTTTTATCAGGAGAGTAAGATGGAGAAGATAAAGATCAAATCTTACGGAAAAGTGAATCTGTCGCTGGATGTTACTGGCAGGAGGGACGACGGCTATCATGAAATACAGACTCTCATGCAGAAGATCTCCCTTTTCGACGATGTAACGGTAACCTGGACGGGCAGAGAGGGAAAAGATATAGAAATATCCCTTACTTGCGATAAATCGTATCTGCCTACTGATCGGCGCAACCTTGCTTACGCCGGGGCCCAAATCATGGCTCGGCAATTTGCCGGAAAAGTGGGAGGAGGCCTTATAGAGATAAAGATAGAAAAGCACATTCCTGTGGCGGCAGGTCTGGCCGGAGGAAGCGGCAACGGAGCCGCGGTGATGACGGCTCTCAGCAGGATATGGGACACGGGACTTGGCGCGAAAGAATTGTGCGCCGTAGGCGAGGAGCTTGGCGCAGACGTTCCCTTCTGTATACTCACTCAGAATACGGGATATGGGCTGGCGCTTTGTACCGGCACGGGAGCGAGTCTCACTCCCTTAAGGAGCAGATTCAAACGTGCGGTGCTGCTCGTAAAACCTCATTTCGGAGTTTCCACAAGAGAAGTATACCAGAATATCGATTCGTGTAGTATCGAGAAAAGGCCGGACACTGATATGCTGGTAAAAGCATTAAGAAATAATTCTCACAGGCATATATACAGCAATATGATAAACGTACTGGAAGAGTACACTCTGAAACATTATCCGGAGGTAGAAAAGATCAAAGAAATGATCGAAAAAGAGACTTCTGCCGAAAAAGTTCTCATGACCGGCAGCGGGCCTACGGTATTCGCTGTTTTCAGCCACGTAAGAAGCGCGCAGGAAGCGTGTCTTCACATGCGCAAACGAGGATATTCGGCATACTGGGCTACGACATTATGACTTGTCTGAACGAACATCATGAAAACGGAGGAAAAGAGATGTTGAATCTAGATTTACAAAATCACAGACCCCTGCGGGAGATCGTGTATGAGGAGCTTAAGAGACAGATCCTTGTCGGAGAGATAGCTCCGGGAACCCGCATGATGGAAGTAGAACTGGCCGAGGAAATGGGAGTCAGCCGTACTCCTATAAGAGAAGCCATCAGAAAACTCGAGAAGGAAGGCCTCGTAACCATAGAGCCAAGACGCGGAGCATACGCTTCTGAGATCTCAGTAAAAGACATGGTAGACGTTTTGGAAGTGCGTCAGGATCTGGAGGGGATGGCAGCAGCTCTTGCCGCCGAAAAGGTCACGGAAGAAGAAAAACAGGCCTTTATAAAAGTAAACAGCGACTACGAAGACGCCATCAGACATGGCAATACGGAAGAGATAATAAGGTGCGATGAACTTTTTCATCAGCTCATAGTAAGTTATAGCGGCAATAAGACGCTCAATCAGCTCCTGTCTCAGGTACAGGAACTGGCGCTCAGATTCAGATACATATATTATGATGATTTTTCCAGATACGAAAAGATGCCCAGAGAGCATGAGCAGATAGAGGAAGCTATCCTCAGCGGCGATTCCCGCAAAGCCAGGATAGTGGCGGAAGAACACGTATCAAAACTGAAGAAGTTCGTAATAGACGAAAGCGAATATTTATTTAAAAACGAAAGAGAACATGAAGCTCATTAAACGACTGATAATTATAATACTTATCATAGCAGCATTTCTTGCAGGTTCTGTCTATCATGAGGCGAGACAGGTGTACAAACAGGCGATAGCCGACGTGCCTATCGAAGAGAAAGTGGCGCAGATCCAGTCCATAGAGCATTACACTCCTTACAGCCAATTGCCAAAGACGTATGTAGAGGCTGTAATTGCGGCAGAGGACAAACGCTTTGAGACTCATAAGGGATATGATCTCTTGTCTGTGGGAAGGGCGGTATGGAACAACATCAAATCGGGGAGCCTTCAGGAGGGCGGAAGCACCATAACGCAGCAGCTGGCGCGGAATATGTACTTCGAGCAGGATAAAAAGATCAGCAGAAAGCTGGCGGAGATCTTTGTAGCCAGAGAGATAGAAAAACTTTACGACAAGGATGAGATCTTCGAACTGTATGTGAATTCCATATACTTTGGCTCCGGATATTATAACATCTATGACGCCAGCATAGGTTATTTCGGCAAGAAACCTTCTCAGCTCAGCGATTATGAGGCTACGATGCTGGCGGGAATACCCAACGCTCCGTCGGTGTACTCTCCCGATGTGAATCCTGATCTGGCCGAACAGCGACGGCAGCAGGTGATAAGCTGCATGGTAGATGAAGGATATATAGAAGCAGGAGAGATACAATAAAAGATCGAGACACTTAGTAAACATCACAAGCTTTTATCAGACTCAAGATTGAAGCGGCGCCGGCAGAAACGGCCGGATTTAAAAATCTCAAATTGATACCAATTTGGGATTTTGTTTTTTTACGGGCATATCATGGTACGGGGGGTGATCAATGTGATAGTAAACGGATATTCTTATCCTACTGTAAAAAGAGATGTGCTGTACTGGTGGCTCAGAAGGCTGACGTGGCTTTCGTCTTTCAGCTATGGCATGAGACAGTCGGGAGAGCTGATAAATCTTGAAGATGAGAAACTGATAGCGGCGGCCAAAGCCGCCGGGGTGAGGCCTATGATGGTCCTGGCTCCCATAGACGAAATGGGAGGATTTAATCCTTCACCATTCATATCGGTATTAAACGATCCACAGGCCAGGTCAAATTTGATAGACAATATTGAAAGTACTATAAAAGCTAAAGGGCTGGGCGGAATAGACTTTGATATAGAGTATCTTCCGGGGGAGTATGCCGAGGCATATGCGAGATTTGTAAGCGATACGAGAAAGAGGCTGTCGCCTCTTGGCTTTTTGACTACCGTAGCTTTAGCTCCCAGAATACGAGACGACCAAGAGGGTATCCTATATGAGGGACACGATTACACACTCATGGGAGAAGCGGCAGATTATTGCCTACTGATGACCTATGAATGGGGATATACCAACGGTGATCCCTTGCCCGTATCGCCTATAGCAAATGTACGTGAAGTATTAGAATATGGAATAACGCGGATACCTCATGATAAAATCCTGATGGGCCTCAATAATTACGGGTACGATTGGCCTCTGCCTTTTGTGAGAGGCCAGAGCAGGGCGTCGTCGCTGGGAAATTACGAGGCTGCGGCCAGGGCTGAATACTACGGGGTGCCTGTGGAGTGGGATGATAAGGCGATGGCGCCGTTCTTTGAATACACAGACCCTTATGGGACCGATCATATAGTCTGGTTCGAGAACGAAAGAAGCTGGCGTGCTCGCCTGGATATGGTGAGAGAATTTGGCTTGGCGGGCGTAAGCATATGGGCTGTAAAGAATATATTTTACGGCGGTATTTAGCTTTACAAAAAAGGCAAATGACTGTAAAATAGCTACAAAAGGTTAAATAGGAGAGATTATGGACATAAAACCGGATAATAAATTTAAACAGAGCCTTTTGCTGATAGTCATAGGTGTTCTTTTGATGTCGGCCTTGCTCAATTTCAGCGAAGTCCTCGGCGTATTTAATTTGATGATAGGGCTGTTCATGCCGCTATTGGTGGGCGGGGCGATAGCTTTTATAATGAACGTACCCATGAGCTTCTTTGAAAGACAGATCGACAGATTGTCAGGGGGAAGGCGAAACAGGTTTCTTGAAAAGATCAAGTCCCCTCTCTGCATCATAATAACTTTTGCCATCTTTGTCGGAGCCATCTACTTTATAGGAAACGTCATATTTCCGAATCTGGTTGAATCGGTGAAGAGCATAGCCGCCATTGTTCAGCAGTCCTATCCGGGCTGGATAACGGCTCTTGATGAGAAGGGGATAAATACAGATCTTTTAGAAAAATATTTTCCGGAGATAGATACGGCCAAGATCGTCGATACCCTGAAATCCAGCGTGTCGACCATACTTTCCACAGCAGGACAGGCGGCCACCAGCGTATTCAGCGTGATGACTAACTTTGTGCTGGGGCTGATCTTTGCCATATATATTCTTGCAGCCAAAAAAAAGCTGGGAAGACAGGCGAGACAGATGGCATATGCGTATCTGTCCAAATCGCGCGCAGATAATGTGTGCGAGATCGCTTCGCTGGCATACAGGACTTTTGCCAACTTCCTTTCGGGGCAGTGTCTGGAAGCAGTCATTTTAGGATGTATGTTCTTCGTGGTACTGTTTATAGGAAATTTCCCTTATGCCGCTACCATAGCGGTAGTCATAGGCTCCATGGCGCTGATTCCTTATGTGGGGGCTTTCATGGGACTCTTCGTGGGTTGTCTGTTGATAGCCGTGGTGAGCCTGAAGCAGATGTTTTGGTTTATCATCGTGTTCCTCATAGTACAGCAGGTGGAGGGACAGATAATATATCCGAGAGTGGTAGGAGGATCTGTGGGATTGCCTGCTATCTGGACTTTATTTGCTGTGATAGTGGGCGGAAATATATCCGGAATACTGGGAATGGTGATCTTTATCCCTATTTTCTCGGTGATATATGCCCTTCTCAGACGAAATGTTTATAAGAGATTAGATAAAAAGAAAATTTCTATTGAAATTTAATTTAAAATGGTGTATAGTAGGAATGTCGGGAAATTAAAAACATTCCTAATACCTGCGGATATGGCGGAATTGGCAGACGCGCACGGTTCAGGTCCGTGTGAAGGTTCCTTCATGAAGGTTCGAATCCTTTTATCCGCACCAAGAATAAAAAGTATTGCTCAGTCGGGCGATGCTTTTTATTTTTCGTCGAAGCTTGAGAGGATTCGAACCTGAGAAGGCGCGAGCGTAAAGCCGGAAGCTCCGGTGGAGCTTCCGGCAGCGAGCGGTCCGAAGCCGGGCAAGAGGCCGGCGAGGAAGAAGCATGTGAGCGAAGCGAGACATGCGGTCGAATCCTTTTATCCGCACCAAAGACGAGAGCATCTCTTTTTCGGGAGATGCTCTTATTTATTTGTCGATGTTAAAGAGGCTTTGAACCTGAGAAGGAGCGAGTTTCTGTCAGCGAGAGATCCGCAGACAACTCTGAGGTTATAGTTGACTAACCGATGTCACTTATGCTATTGTTCTATTAACAATAAAATAACTCGTGAGGGAGTAATTGGCGTATGCACGTGGCAAGTCAACATACTGACCGTATCAGCGGTCTGGCTTGTCTTAAATAATGAGACTCATGTATGGCGTTATATTGTCGTACATGATTTCTATGGATTTTTGAAACTCAAGTATGGCTTATATAAGCAATGCCTGAGTTTTTTTATTGCCGATTACAGAGGAGGTAAAAGTATGAACGATTTCTTGGAGAATAAGGACGTATTACTTTCAAAGTTCCATTCCGATCCCGATAAAGGGTTATCTTCGTCCGATGTGATAAAAAATGCTGAAGAATATGGGCGCAATACGCTTACCAGGACAAAGAAGGAGTCTTTGTTAAAACGTATTTGGAACTCTGCTACGGAACCTATGATCATAATGCTTATTGCAGCGGGATTGATTGCGCTTGCAGTCAATATCATACGGGGAGCAACGAATGGAGAAGCAGATTTCCTAGAATGTGCCGGTATCTTTGCAGCTATATTCTTATCTGTCATCATCACAGTAGTGATGGAAGGAAAGAGTGCGAAGGCATTTGAAGCTTTGAGCAAGATAAACGAAGATATTACAGTAAAGGCCATGAGAGACGGCGACGCAGTCCTGCTGAATCAGAGGGACATCGTGGCCGGCGACATCCTCTTATTGTCTACAGGAGATAAAGTGCCGGCAGACGGCAGGCTTATAGAAAGCATGGATCTTGCAGCTGATGAGTCTGCGCTGACGGGAGAAAGCATAGATGCGAAAAAAGATGCGGCATATGATATCACCGATCAGAAAACGCCGGTGGCAGAACGGCGCAATATGGTTTACTCAGGCACTTATATAACCGGAGGGTTTTGCAAGATGCTCGTAACTTCTGTCGGAGACAAGACTGAGTTCGGAAAAATCGCAAGAGAACTCACCTCGGCAGAGAGATCTTCGACTCCGCTGCAGGAAAAATTAGCCCGGCTCGGAAAGACCATCACTGTGTTCGGCATAATCGCGGCTTCTATCGTATTCATTTCTCAGATCATATCGTTCTCAATGCACGACGGGCTGAATTTTGAAGAAGTCATGGAGGCGTTTATCACCAGTATCGTTCTGATCGTAGCGGCTGTCCCTGAGGGTCTGCCCACCATCGTTGCAGTGTCTCTTTCGATAAATATAATAAAATTATCAAAGCAAAATGCTCTGGTCAAAAAGATGATAGCGTCGGAGACTGTAGGATGCATCAATGTGATATGCTCCGATAAGACCGGGACATTGACAGAAAACAAGATGACGGTGAAATTTTTTTATGATACCCGGTGGCATGAAGATGTCTCCAGTCTTTCATCTGAATGGTTGATTCATAACATTTGCCTGAATACTACTGCGGACTTGTCGGAGAAGGGAGAATTCATCGGAAACCCTACAGAGTGTGCTATGCTGAATTTTTACGAAAATTCAGATCACAGGAGATCGAGCGGAAAATCTTACACAGATGAGAGAAGAGACCATGATATGATACATGTATTCCCGTTCTCTTCTGATCTAAAGCACATGACGACGGTCAGCAGAGTAGACGGAAAGATAATATCTTATGTAAAAGGAAGCCCCGAATGTGTTTTCTCCATGTGTTCGGTAGAGCCGGACAAAAGAGATGAAATACAGAAGTATATCAGGCAGGCTCAGGAAAAGTCCATGAGGATCATAGCTTTTGGACACAAAGAACTGTCAGATGTCTCGGATATAGAAAGCGAAGAGTATCATAGAGAAATGGAATCAGATATGGTATTTGACGGCTTTGTCGCTATTTCTGATCCGCTGCGGGCAGATGTATACGAAGCGGTGAAAAGCTGCCGCGCCGCGGGAGTTGCCCTCAAAATTCTGACGGGAGACAATATTTATACTGCAAAGGCAATCGCCGATGAATTGCATCTGCTGGACGAAGGGCATATTGCAGTTGAAGCTAAAGATATCGAGGACTTGCCTGATGAAAAGCTTATAGAAATGCTTCCGCGTATCAGCGTAATCGCGCGCAGTACTCCCGTCATAAAAATGAGAGTAGTACGACTGCTTAAATCGCAGGGCAATGTGGTGGCGGTGACCGGAGACGGCATCAACGACGCGCCGGCGATCAAAAACGCCGATGTAGGAATCGCGATGGGAATATCCGGTACGGAGGTATCCAAAGAAGCCAGCGATATCGTACTGCTGAACGATTCGTTTGCTACCATAGTAAACGCCGTCAGCTGGGGCAGAGGGATATATGAGAACTTTAAGCGGTTCATAAGCTTTCAGCTTACTGTCAATGTATCTTCCGTGATAGTGGTGCTGACGTCAATATTGATTGGGCTAAAGGCTCCGTTTACTGCGCTTCAGTTATTGTGGATAAACATAATTATGGATGGCCCTCCTGCGCTAACGCTGGGCCTTGAGCCTATCTATGACGACCTCATGAAGCAGCGGCCGGTGAAGAGAAATGAGAATATATTGTCTCCCGTATTGCTGGCAAAAGTCGCGATCACGGGTCTTTATATCTCGATCGTGTTCATGATGCAATACGTATTTAACTTTCTCAATGCAACAGAGGAACAGATGCCTACGGTGCTTTTTACACTGTTCGCGTTGTTTCAGCTGTTCAATGCGTTTAACTGCCGCGAATTATATACGACCAGCATTTTTAAGCACCTGGTGCAAAACAAGATAATGCTTACTGTCATCTGCGCGACATTTGTATTGCAGATCTTAATAATCCAGTTTGCGGGAGCTTTTTTCAGCACTGTACCGCTTCCTCTTGTGATGTGGCTTAAACTGTTTGCAAGCGCTCTCAGCGTCATAGTGATCTCTGAACTGATAAAGCTGATCCTCCGATATATGGGTAAATAGTCGGCTGTCGCATGGAAGAGCTGTCTTTGAAATGAAATACAGATTATTAGAATAGACACAGATAAGAATAACGGCGTCATGAGACATCTTCTCGAAAAAAACGGCTTCGTTTTCGGAAAATAAAAATTGATGGCAGGCGTTAGCCTGCCATCAATTTTAAGAACTGCTCCATAAGAGGCGTAACGTATTTATTTTTATGATAGACAAGCTGGCTCCACATGGTTATCTGAGGGCAATCGGCGTTCAGTATAGTCAGCCTGTTTTCATTTACATAATCTCTGACTACGTATTCAGGAAGAAAGGACACTCCTTTGTTTTTCAGCAGAAAAGACGTTATAACATCTGTGTTTCCCGTTTCGAGAAAGGGACGGAGTTCTATGCCCTTTGCTGCTAAGGCCTGTTCCATTGCGTAACGGTAGCTGATACTTTTTTCCGTCAGATAGAGAGGCTCTTTTAACAGCTCTTGCACAGGTATCTGAACCTTTCCCGCCAAACGGGATTTTGATGAGGCGACAAAGTATATCCTTTCCGGCCGTTCATCTACTTTTATCCATTCGGGAGAGTAGACTTTTTCATCTAAAAAGTAGAGAATATCCACATCGTTTTGGCGCAGCATATCGAACAGATCCGATACAGAGGCCGTATGAGTGCTTATCTGGGCGTCGGGGAATTTATCGCTGAACTCCTCTATTATGGGAGGAAGGACGCTTATCAGATAGGACTCGCAAGTTCCGATGCGTAGTTTCCCTGAGCATGTTCCCGTCTCATGTACGGCAGCCTCGGCTTTTTTTACTGAGTTCAATATTTCAAGGGCATGGGGGATGAGACGCTGGCCGGCTTCCGTGAGTTTTACCCGCTTGCCTATCCTCTCGAAGAGCTTGGCTCCGAGTTCTTCTTCCAACAGCTTTATCTGTATAGTTATGGCAGACTGAGAATACCCGGTCTGCTGGGCTACCTTGGAGAAATTCTGTATTTCTGTTAGTCTTACAAATGTCTTTATGTTTCTGATTTCCATGACAAACCTATAAAAAATTTTTATTGATATAATAAAACTTATGAATTTAACAAATATATAGATATATGTTACCATGTTCATGAGAAAAGATCAACGTTAAGGAGGCGGAAAATGGATCATAAAAATGAAAATGAGAAAATCAAGACGCTTTTAAAAGATTTCATAGATGAAATCTTTGAGTTCAGAAGAAACATAAGAGAAGAAAAGATTTTTAACGATATAAGCCAGGAGACCTTAAGCCGTATCGAAGAGATGGAAATCCCCGAAACAGGGAGGCCTGTCTGCGACGTCTATAAAGAAATGACAGAAGATGTGTTTTCAAACGTAGTCAGGGTACAGCACCCCAGAAGCTTTGCCTGCGTGCCGGGTCCGGCCTCTGTTTTTTCGTGGATGGGAGAAGTGATGACTTCTGCGTATAATCCTCATGCCAGTTGCAGCAGCAATGCTCCTGCGGCAGATCTTATAGAAAAGAAGCTGATAAGGTGGATGTGCGATCTCGCCGGTTATCCGAAGAATAGCGGAGGCCTCTTTGTCTCAGGAGGATCTATGGCAAATCTTACTGCTCTGACTGCGGCCAGAGACGCTAAGCTGAGGCCGCAAGAGCGAAGGGACGCAGTGGCCTATATTTCCGGGCAGACTCATTCTTCTCTGGCAAAAGCGCTTCATATAATAGGCTTTGACAGAAGTCAGATACAAAAGGTCTGCGTAGACGGCCAATATCGTATGGATACAGACGATCTGATCAGACAGATAGAAAGAGATATAGCGCAAGGAAGAAAACCGTTTTTGGTGATAGCCACTGCCGGCACCACCAATACAGGGAGCATAGATCCCCTGAGAGATATCGCTTCGATATGCGGCCGCTACGATATGTGGATGCACGTAGACGGCGCTTTCGGCGCTTCGGCCCTTATATCAGACAGATACAGAAAATTGCTCAGAGGAATAGAATTGTCCGATAGCCTCAGCTGGGACGCTCATAAATGGATGATGCAGACGTATGGGTGTAGCGTGGCGCTGGTCCGAGACATTTCGTCTCTTACAAACAGTTTTTCTGCTCATCCCGAATATCTCAAGGACGCTGCCGGCGGCGAAGACTCCGTAGAGTTCTGGGATCTGGGGCCCGAACTTACAAGACCTGCCAGGAGTCTCAAGCTGTGGACTTCGTTGCAGGCCATGGGAACAGAAGCGTTTCAAAACGCCATAGATCACGGATGCGCCATGGCGGAACTGGCTCAAAAGACGGCGGCCTGTCTTCCGGGCTTTCAGATAGTCTCATCTGCCAGCCTTGGGATAGTAAATTTCAGGTATTGCCCCGAAGGGATAGAAGATTGGCAGGCAGATGAGATCAACCGGCAGATAGCCCGCAGTGTAACTGCAGGAGGCTATGCGCAGGTATTCACCACTGAACTTGACGGAAAAAAGGTTTTGCGCATGTGTACCATAAATCCCGAGACTACAGAAGAAGATATCGCAAGTACCATAAAATTGATAGGCTTTACGGCAGACAAACTGACTGAGAAAACGGCATAGAGGCCGCTGCAGACGCTTATCTTCGGTTCAGTATGGCGTCCATGTCCTGGTTCGGATCAGTAGTAGGGAGCAGTCCGTATTCATCCACCAGGATCTTTACTACTGTTTCCGACATGAAGGCCGGCAGAGTAGGCCCCAAATATATATTTTTGACTCCCAGGGCTAAAAGCGTCAGAAGTATGCATACGGCCTTTTGTTCATACCACGACAGCACTAAGGTGAGAGGCAGGTCGTTTACAGAGCAGCCGAAGGCGTCTGCCAGGGCCAGAGCTACCTTTATAGCGCTGTATGCGTCGTTGCATTGACCCATGTCGAGGATACGTGGTATACCGCTGATCTCGCCGAGATCAATATCGTTGAATCTGTATTTTCCGCAGGCCAATGTGAGGACGAGAGAGTCCATGGGAGTGTGTTTTACAAACTCCGTATAATAATTTCTTCCCGGATGAGCGCCGTCGCAGCCTCCCACTAAAAAGATGTGCTTTATCGAACCGTCTTTTATGAGGTCTATTATTTTATCAGCGTGGGAAAGTACGGCGCCGTGGCCGAATCCCGTAGTCAGTATATGACCTCCGTTGATGCCGCTCATGCTATGGTCTTCATCATAGCCGCCGAGTTCGAGAGCCTGGCTGATGAGAGGAGAAAAGTCCTTGTTGCCGTTTTTATCTGCGCCTATGTGTATTAGACCTTCATATCCGACCACCGATGTGGTATATATTCTGTCTTTGTAGCTGGGGCGCTGAGGCATAAGGCAGTTGGTGGTGAAGAGAACAGGAGCCGGAATATTCTCGAATTCCCTTTGCTGGCTCTGCCAGGCTGTACCGAAGTTTCCTGCCAGATGAGGGTACTTTTTCAGTTCCGGATATCCGTGGGCCGGAAGCATCTCGGAATGAGTATATACATTGATGCCTTTTCCCTCTGTCTGCTCGAGAAGCTGCGCCAGATCTTTGAGATCGTGACCGGAGACCACTATAAAAGGCCCTTTTTTTATATCTGTATTGACTCTGGCAGGCTGAGGAGTACCGAAAGACTGAGTATTGGCCTTGTCAAGAAGCTCCATACATTTGTAGTTTATGAGACCGAATTCCATGATCAGTTTCAACCACTCTTCTGGTGAATGACTGCGGTTTATCTCGTACAATCCTTTATAAAACCATTTTGTCACTTCGTCATCTTCATAGTCCAGATTCATGGCATGGTGAGCATAGGCGGCCATGCCTTTGAGGCCGAAGAGAAGAGTAGAACGAAGGGATACTATGTCGGTTTCGCCTTCCCAAAGATCTATGAGATCGCAGCCTCCGCCTATAGAATCGCTCTCCTCTTTTACGCGCTGTATAAACGTCCTTATCGCCTCATTATCAAAGTTTACATTGGTAAGCGTCGTAAATAGTCCGTCTATGAGTAGGCGGTCTTTTTCTTTGCTGCGAATATTTTTTATATGAGCCGCGCTGGCAAGTCGTATAAGTTCATATATGAGATCATCCTGAAGACCCGCCGTTTCGGGCTGCTTTCCGCATACTCCTGTCCTGACGCAGCCGGTGTTGCCTGCAGTCTGCTGACATTGAAAACAAAACATATCTGACAATTTAAAAATCCCCCTTTTTATCTTTATATCTGATAGTCTGTTTAAAAGAGGGATTTTTTATTACACATTAAAATATTATCTGTAGCCGATTCGGGCTATTTACTTCTTTACGTGGCCTTTTATAGCGCTGAAACTTTCCTCGCTGATCACGTGTTCTATGCGGCAGGCGTCTTCCGTGGCGATGTCCCGAGGCACCCCAAGACGTGTGAGCCAATCCGATAAAAGAGTATGGCGCTCATATATCTTTTCTGCGATCTTTCTGCCGGATTCCTCAAGGTATATGCTTCCGTCCGGATCTATAGATATATAACCGTTTTCACGCAGATTTTTCATTGCCACGCTTACGCTGGGCTTTGAGAAGTTCAGGTGATTGGCGATATCGATAGAACGAACCGAGCCCTTTTCGTTTTTGATTATGAGGATGGCCTCCAGATAGTTTTCGGCGGATTCGTGAATGTTCATAGATTTCCTCCTGACAGGTCTGTTTAACTAATTCTATCATAAGAATAAAAAAATTCAAGTTTTTTAGAAAAACTATTGACAAATAAGTTAGTCTTTGCTAACATTATAACTGTAGTTAGTAAAGACTAACTGAATGAAGTCTGATAAACGTCTGTCGGCGCCGGCAGCGCTATCAAAGAATATGAGACGATTTCAGACGAACAAATAGCCAAATATTGGGGCGCAATCCTTGTGGCGGTAATTGCTGCCGTAATAGTTGTACTGATCATACGAAAGAATTTCCCCCGAAGGGGAAAACCTCCTGTGGCTGCAGGCGTACAAGCCATGCGCTTTTGCAGACATAAGCCACAACAAAAAATAAAAAATCCATACGTGCAAAGCAAAGAAACCTCGCAGGTGACGCGAGGTTTCTTTGCTTCGTATAAACATATGACGGCCGGTGGGAACTCTTCCGATTTAAATTTGGTAATTTTACACTTTTGGGTTTACCACTGCTCCACGAGAGATTTTACCCATCCGCACAGCTTGGCGCTGGCTTCATCGGCAGTTTTCAGAACCTGTCGGTGATCGTGCTTTACCTTGGAAATACCCGTTGCCATGTTAGTTATGCATGATATGCCGAGAACTTTGATTCCCAGATAATTGGCGGCGATGGTCTCCGGAACGGTAGACATACCTACCGCGTCGGACCCTAAAACAGCGAAAGCTCTGATTTCCGCAGCAGTTTCAAAACAAGGCCCCGGATAGAAAGTATATACTCCGTGTTTGTAATCTATTCCCAGAGAGTCTCCGACTTTTTCGGCTTTAGATATGAGTTCTCTGTTGTATGCTTCGGTCATATCCGGAAAACGGGGGCCGAGGCGGTCATCGTTTATGCCGATCAGAGAGTTTCTGGCGGAGAAATTGATGTGATCTGTTATGAGCATCAGATCGCCGGGTTCAAACGTCGTATTGATGCCGCCGCAGGCATTTGTGACTATGAGAGACTCGACGCCCAGCTGTTTCATAACATATATCGGGTAAGTGACTTCTTTCATCTCGAAACCTTCGTAATAATGAAATCTTCCCTGCATGCAGACGACCGTCTGGCCGCCGATTCTCCCCAGGACCAGATTGCCTGCATGGCCTTCTACGTGAGACTGAGGAAAGTGAGGGATCTGAGAATAGGCGATCACCTCTTTGTCTTCTATAATATCTATCAGCGCCCCAAGGCCGCTTCCCAGCACTATTCCGATCTTTGGTGAATGTGATGTTTTCTGTTTTATGAATTCGGCGGATTCCATGATGTGTTGGTAAAACATAAATATTGTCTCCTTTAGCTGTTTTTATCCGGCTCCATTAAAAAAGCCGCCGGCCTATCCGGCGGGCGGCTTTGCCGTTTATTCTTTTATAAATTCTTTGACTGAAGTGGCAAGACCCGCAAGACCTTGTATCTCCGAAGGTATTATTATCTTTGTGGCCTGACCGTCGGCAGCCTTCTGGAACGCCTCCAGACTCTTGAGCTTGATTACGGCCTCGTCTGCTCCTGCGTCCTTGATGAGCTTGAGTCCGTCCGCAGTAGCTTTGTTTATCATCAGGATGGCCTCGGACTGACCTTCTGCCTCTTTGATAGCCGTCTGCTTTTTCGCTTCGGCCTGCAGGATAGCGGCTTCCTTTTGTCCTTCTGCGATGAGCACCTGAGATTTCTTTTCTCCTTCTGCGATGAGAATAGCCTCTCGCCTTTCTCTCTCAGCCCTCATCTGCTTTTCCATGGCTACCTGAATATCTTTTGGAGGAGTGATGTTCTTGACCTCTACGCGGTTTATCTTGATTCCCCAAGGGTCTGTCGCCTCATCCAAGACCATTCTGATCTTAGTGTTGATGTGTTCTCTGCTGGTAAGCGATTCGTCCAGTTCCAACTCTCCGATTATATTTCTTAAGGTGGTGGCCGTCAGGTTCTCGATGGCGTCCATAGGGCTTTCCACACCGTAAGTATAGAGCTTTGGGTCAGTGATCTGGAAATATACTACCGTATCTATTTCCATGGTAACGTTATCTTTGGTGATAACAGGCTGAGGCGGAAAGTCGATGACTTTCTCTTTAAGAGAGACCTTTCTGGAGATCTTATCTATCAAAGGAACTTTAAAGTGAAGGCCTACCTGCCATGTTCCGTAATACGCTCCCAGTCTTTCGACTACATAAGCTCTGGCCTGAGGCACGATCCTTATGTTGGATACCAGAAGCCATATAATCAGAGCGGCGACTAAACAAAGAATTATGATTTGAAAAATTCCCATGTTATCTCAATTCCTTTCTATTTATCCTCTTCGGGCATAACGATAAGCTTTACGCCCTCGATAGCAATAACTTTTACGATACTATCTTTTTCGACAGTTTCTCCCTCGTCTTTGCAGACCGCAGACCAGATCTGTCCCTTTAACCGCACTTGCCCCACAGAAAGAGGCTCTATGGTCTGAATCACTTGTCCGGTCTGCCCTATCAAGGCTTCTACGTTAGTGACCTGCGAACCCGTTTTCAGTTTTTCCACAAATATTCTGCGGGTGAAGAGAAGCAGGCAGAACGATACTGCCAGGAATACGATGAACTGAACTATCGTTGGAACGTTAAACAGCGACAGCGCCAGGGCCACAAAGGAACCTGCGGCAAACCAGATCGTCGTAAGACCTACAGTAGCGGCCTCGATGATGAGGAAGATGACTGCTAATCCGAGCCAGAATACAGCAGCGCTGATGTAGAGTCCGAAAATTGTCATATCCTCTCCCCTTTCGTTGCCGGCAAGGCAAACGATCGCCTGCCTGCGGCATTTTCTTTAATTATATCATATTTATCACAGTATGGCTACTTTTATTGCTGATGAAAAATCATTCATATCTACAGCAGCCTTTAGGCTTTGATGTTTCTCACATAGCTGGTATCAAATTCAGGAACACATTCGAAGGTAGCATTAAATCCGTGGACGGCTTCGCTGAGAGCATTGGCGATATCTGCTTTTGAAGAAGAACAGTCGCTGCCTATCACCACGTCCAGAACTACATTGGTGTGCGTATTCCCCGGGATGATCCGAAGATCGTGAAACCCAAATACTCCGTCTATCTTAAAAAGGGTATCTGAAATGATGTCTTTGAGAGGTTCTCTGTTGGGATCCTGAGTGTTGACGGGATCCATGTGAGCAGTGAGCAGTATGTTCAGGTCTTTGCTCAGTTTCTTTTCGATGTTATCTACAAGATCATGGCTTATCATCACATCGACTTTTGAATCTACTTCTATATGTATGGATGCGAAAATCTTTCCCGGCCCATAATTATGTACTACCAGGTCGTGAGTGCCTAAGACTCCGTCGAAAGAAGACGCCATATCTTCTATTTCTTTGACAAGCTCAGGGTCGGGAGCTTCCCCGAGGAGAGGACTTACCGTCTCCTTGACAAGGCTTATGCCGGACCACAGTATGAACAGGGCTACGGCCATTCCAAGATAACCGTCTATCTGAAGATCAAAGAAGTGTCCTATGAGGATTCCGGCCAGCACCACGGCGGTGGCTATGACGTCGTTTCTGCTGTCAGTACCTGTGGCTATGAGAGCGAGGCTGTTTATCTTTTTCCCTGCGTTGATATTGAAAAGCGCCTGCCATATCTTTACGGCGATGGCGATGAGAAGTACTATGACTACTGCGGGACTGAAATCTAAGGGAGCGGGATCGAGGATTTTTTCCAGAGAACTTTTTCCCAGCTCGGCTCCTACTAAAATTATGACTATAGAGACTGCCGTGCCGGCCAGATATTCCATCCTGGCATGGCCGTAAGGGTGCTCTTCGTCTTCTGGCATGGAAGCCAGCCTGAAGCCTGCCAGAGTTATGACGGAAGAAGACGCGTCGGCCAGATTGTTGATGCCGTCGGCCACTATGGCGATGCTGCCCGAGATCAGCCCTATCATGATTTTCATGATGCAGAGGAGGCCGTTGGAAATTATGCCCACTATACCTGCCAGTTTTCCGTAAGAGTCTCTCACTTTAACATCTTTTACGTTTTCATGGTCTTTTATGAACTTTTTGAACAGAAAATCGCCCATACCCATATCGGTTCCTCTTTATAAATTTTCCGAGGCCTGCTTTATGGCCTTTGTAAGCTGATCGGCGCAGGAGGTTCCTCTTACCCCACATTCTATCCCGGAAAGCTTTTCTATCACTTCTTCGCAGGGCATGCCTTCTACCAGCTTAGCGAGGGCCTTGAGATTGCCGTTGCAACCTCCTGCAAAACTGACGTGCTTTACTATGCCGTTGTCGATTTCGAATTCGATATTGTGTGAACAAGTCCTTTCAGGTGTGTAAGAATAAAACATATATAAAACTCCTTTCAAAACAGTCTATTCCTGTGGTAAAATAAATACTATCGTATTTTATTGAAATATTATTGTACCATAGTCGCGGCGCTCTGCGCCGCAGCGGATGCGGCAGAGGCGGTGCAACGAACCCTTCCTCTTGGCGGTTGCCTTCGGAGGCCGCCGTAAATCGCCGGCTCTGTTGCCGCAAGTTGCCGGCTCTGCTGTGGCAGATTGCTGTCTCTGCTGTCGAAGAGCCTTATGCTGTATTTTCTTAGCCCTTTGTACTGATTCTACAGCATTTTAGGAAGAAAAACAGCTTAAATGACGGTACAAAGGCGGATATGCTGTAAATTCCGATTTATTATCGTGATTCTACAACCATTTTAACAAATTCTGTTGTAGAATTCGTGCTTTTTTCTGTAGAATACAGCATGCGCTGTTTTTCGCCGCAACAAGCGCGGACGCGGCCGGCCGTATTTCTAAAGAAATACGGAGGTTATTGTACCACAATCGCGGCGCTCTGCGCCGCAGCGGATGCGGCCAAGGCGGTGCAATGGATCTTCCCTCTCGGCAACGCCGCTATCATGATCGATGGGTTCATTATACCATAAGTTTGAAGGTTAAAGCCATGGAAAATAAATTATTACTGAACTTAATAGAGGACAGATTCGAAAGATTTCAAAAGACATACAGCATAGTTACTACTGATTTTCTCGACTTATCACAACAATCTTGTGCCGGTCCGTTTTTAAAGACTCATCGGGCGGAAGGCGTATTTTTGTATGGCGGATATGAAGACGCTGACAGAAGGCAGATCGTATTTGTCCCCGACTACCTCGGCATAGAGTCTGAAGATCAGCTTACGACATATTTCAGAGAAAATGTGCAGGACTGCCCGATGGCAGTGCTGGATGTGACTGCAGGCAGGAAGGACGCAGAGCTTGGACATTCGGATTATCTGGGGTCTCTGCTGGCTCTTGGTATAAGGCGGGAGAAGACAGGCGATATAATCGTCCGTTCCGGCGGCGCTCAGATACTGGTGAACAGAGAGATAGCGCCTTATCTGGCTGAAAATTACAGCAAGGCAGGGAGGATATCTCTGAAAACGCAGATACTTCCCATATCTGAGTTGAAAGAGCAGAAGGCTGAGACTAAAACCATGAGACTGCCTGTATCTTCTGCAAGACTTGACAACATAATTTCGGCCGTGTTCGGCATATCCAGGAAATCGGCGTCAGAAGCTATAAACAGAGGTATAGTATTTGTAAATGACATGGAAATGAAGAAACCTGATCACTTCTTAAAGGGCGGCGAAAAGATAGTGCTCAGAGGCAAGGGGAAGGCCATATATAAGGGGAGCTTTGGAACTTCCCGCAAGGGCAAAATATATGCCGAGTTTGACAGATATATTTGAAGGACAGGCTTCCCGAAAGGAACTGATGATGAGAGACCGACATGGCAGACTTATAAATTATATGAGGATCTCAGTGACCGATAAGTGTAATCTCAGGTGCAGATACTGTATGCCAGAAGGTGCGTCAGATATATCTTCGGTAGCGCATTGCAGCTTCGATTCTGTGAATGATATATCCGGCGGCCAGATGCTTACTTTTGACGAGATACTCAGGATTGCCCAAGCTTCGGTGAAAGCGGGGATAAGCAGGATAAGACTCACCGGAGGAGAACCTCTGATAAGAAGAGATATCGTTTCGCTGATAGAAAATATCAAAGAGATTGATGGGATAGAGAGGATTGCACTGACTACCAACGGTATCTTTCTGAAAGAACAGCTGAAAGAACTTACGAGGGCCGGGCTTGATTCTGTGAGCATAAGTCTGGACACAATAGAAAGAGACAAATACAAGGCGATGACAGGGATCGACGGCCTTCCGTCGGTGCTTTCTGCCATAGATGAGACGAAAAAGTACGAAGACCTCGAAGTGAAAATAAATTCTGTGGTCATAAGAGGTTTTAACGACTCAGAGATATGTGATCTGGCGTTGCTGGCTGAGGTCAGGGACATATCCGTCAGATTCATAGAGCTGATGCCTATAGGCCCGGGAAAAGAGTATGAGGGCATGAGCAGGGAGGATGTGAAACAGCGCCTCGAATCGTCTCTATGTAAAAAGCTGATGTGGAGCCGGGAATCATGCGGCGCGTCCGGCTGTGGCCCGGCCGAGTACTACAGGGTTTGCGGATTTGCCGGAAAGATAGGATTTATAAGCCCCATGTCTCACAACTTTTGCAAAGACTGCAACAGAATAAGACTAACAGCCGACGGACGGCTGAGATTATGTCTTCAATATGAAGACGGCATAGATTTAAAGCCGGCGCTGCGAAGCGGCGCCGGCAGAGATGAGCTGACTGAGATCATAAAGAGAGAAGTTCTCAAAAAGCCTGAGGGACATACTTTCGCAGAAGAGGCGGCATGCCAAAACTCTGCATCTGATCGCAGCCCTGACGGCAGATCTGGCGGCAAGAAAATCATGTCGCAGATAGGAGGGTGATGTCTTTTCGGAAAAATCCGAACTAAGACTCACCCTTTATATTTTTCAGAACCGCTCTGAAGTCCTTCTCTCCCCAGATCTGAGGAACCGGATAGACGGGATTTGCTTCTTTAATCGCCCATTTTATGATCTGAGGGATATCCTCTTCTCTTATCATATCCAAGTTGCCCGGTATACCGGTATTCTCTTTCAGCTGGTCGATCCAGCGGATGAAGGCGTCGGCCTTTTCCCGGTCGCAGGAACCTGAAAGCCCGCATATATCTGCAAGGCGGGAAAGCTTTGATTCTACTGAAGCGCCGAAATATCTCATGACGTGAGGCAATATCACAGCCATAGCCAGCCCGTGAGGAACGCCGTATAGGCCTCCGAGCGTATGCCCTATGGCATGCACATATCCGACGCATCCCCGCGTAAAGGCCCTTCCCGCAAGGAAAGCAGCTTCCTGCATATTCTGGCGGGCCTTCATATCGCCGCCGTCTTTATATGCGGCATATAAGTTATCGTAGATCAGCTTTACGGCTTTTTCTGCATAATCGTTCTCAAGCCGGCTGTTGTAAGTCCCGTTGGTGTAACATTCCACCGCATGGCATAAGGCGTCGAAGCCCGTAGCGGCAGTAGTCTGGAGTGGAAGTCCTCTCGTAAGCGCAGGATCCAATACGGCGACTTCTGGCATTAAACAAAGATCGTTTATCGACGCTTTATGATGAGTCGAATCCTCTGTTATGACGGCGGCTATGGTGGTCTCCGAACCTGTTCCGGCAGTAGTAGGTACGGCGAAAACAGGAGGAGTCTTTTTTCGCACTTTAAACAGACCCTGAAGCTGTCTCACCGTTTTTCCCGGTCTGGACGCCATGGCGGCGATTCCCTTGGCGCAGTCCATTGGAGAACCTCCTCCGAAAGCGATTATGGCCTGACAGTTATTGTCCCTGTAAATCCTGACGCCGGCCTCTACGTCCTTATCTGTGGGATTAGGGTGCGAACCGTCGTAGATTACGTAAGAGGGACCCAGTTCATCCATCACTTTGAGCATATCATCTAAGAGGCCATGTCTTCTAACGTTCTGTCCGGTAACGATGAGGACCTTTTCAAAGCCTTTTTCTCTTATGAGAGCCGGAAGCTGTGCAGAGGAACCTTCGCCTCTGAGAACTTCCGGAGTCCTCCACGGAAGCAGGAACATCCCTGCTTTTAAAAATCCCTGGCATATCCTGCAGAGATATTTACTGGCAGGATTATCGTATTTTAATTCCATCTTAATCTCCTTTGCTTTAGAGTTTATCAACATGCAGGCCTAAAGTCAATGGTTCAGAGAAAGCCCTGATAAATAAAAAAGCGAGGCGAAAAAAAGAGGATCGGGAGAGGGGGATGATGGGACAGAGTATATATAAAACGAGATAAGGATCCTTATCTCGTTTCAGTCTTATCTCTTAAAGGTCGGTTCCTAGGGCAAAGTCCGAGGAACAAACAGCCGCCGGCGGTTGTGATTACAGCATTTGGCAGATAAGAGAATGTTATTTTTTCCTCTTGCTGAGAACATATCTTTTAAATTCTTCTATTTCTTCAAGCTCTTCTTCAGTCCATTCCGCCTCATCGTGGTGGGCGGCTATGGTGTTTATCTGATTATCATATGTTCCGTTCATCAGATAATCCAACGTCACGCCAAAGAAGTCGGCGATTTTTTGAAGCTTATCTTGCTTCGGCTTGCTCCTGCCGGTCTTCCAGTCAGAAAAGGTAGATTTAGTGATGCCTGTAGCCTTTGCAACATCTGAGTCTTTCAATTTTTTATCATCCCTGAGCCTGCAATAAATGTCATACATATATATTCTCCTATGCGTTTTGTTGTATTCTTCATAAAATTCGGAAATCCGTATAAAAACTGTTGACAAATAGTGATTTCAGTAGTATTATATAAGTGTGTTCGGAAATCCGTATAAAAACTTAGCTGCAGATAAATTTTACATGATTTCCGAACCAAATGCAATAAGATTTTATAGAGTGGGAGGAGATATAACTTTGGAAAGAAAACTTATTACATTGCTTACGAAAATCACAGAAAAAACGGGATCAATGAAAGATTATATAGTTGAGCAAGGAACAAAAGATATCTGGACGTATCGAAAGTGGAACAGCGGAATTGCGGAATGTTGGTTTTGTGTTCAAGGGGAAATAGCACCTTATACTCAAGACCAGCTGCCGCCGTCCGCCCCGTATGGATTTGTCGGCTACTGGAATCTGCCCTTCAAATTTATTGACTCTTATACTAAATTAGCTACAGTTAGTGTAAGCAATGGCATAGGCATTGTTGCATCCGGAGGCTTAAACGATACCTTGAGCCGAGTTTGCTTGCATTGGGCATCTAATACTACGGGGACAAGCACAATAAACATGAAAATAATAGGAAGATGGAAGTAGCGTAATTGCTAACAGTCAATAGCTTTATTTAAAGAAAGAGAGGAAGAAGAATATGAACGAGAAATATTTAAATAGTACCGCAGAAGATTATGTAATCGAAACGCATGTGAATAGCGGATGGGCATATAAAAAATGGTTTGCCGGAGAATCTGAGGCATGGGGAAGTTTTACTATAAAACCGACATATACCAGTATAGAGGGGCCTGTACGATATTACAATGTGAGTGTGGCTTTACCCAAAGGCGTATTTATTTCAACGCCGATGGTTATAGCAACACCGAAATTTAATTGGATAGGTGGATTTGTGCCATCTAAAAGTGTGTCTGAAGATTATATAACCGGATACATATGGGCATTTGAAGAGAGAGCTTTGCTGAATGAAAATATTGAGATATATTTCTTAGTTAAGGGAACATGGAAATAATATGCCAAAGAGAAAAGGTAAGAAATGATTTGGCGTTAAAAGCCTATGCACATAGATAATTTAACAAACGCCGGAAGTATCCCTCCTTGTAGGCGGTGGTTCGCAATCCCCTTTTGCTAAACCTTAAGTTTAGAAAAGCTTTCGGCGTTTGCTGCAACGCTGTGCTCTTGGGCCTATGGCTTAAGCTGTCCATTCTGCCTTGCTGCTTGCTTCACTTCATCAAAGATGGGGAGAGATTGCAGGGAGCTACGCCCAGATTTTATTTTTCAGATAGGTCTGCGGTATAAAATAAAGACGATGCCGCTGCGCTACGACTTTGAAATGGAAGTCCCGGCTTTCTCAAAAATTGGAGCACTTACGGGAATTTTTGACGGCGCATTCTCGGTAAAACGAATTTCAAGGCGGTTTGCGGGAATTATCAGAGAAAAAATCCACAAAAAAGGCTAAAAGATGACCTCAGACTCTGTAATACAGTCAAAAATTCCCGCAAAGCCTATGTAATCCAAGAAACCCCAAGACTTGACAAGAAAAAATTCTCGGAAAGAAGCAAAAAAGATTAGGTGCCGGGAATGACAGCGTGCCTGAACATTCTCTATTAATCTTATTAAGACTTTGCAGCCTCCGCCTTAGCTTTGAAATTTCACTATTGCAATTATATTTATAACTGCTATAATGAGGTTGATAACCGCTGTTATAAGATTTAACTTTTTGTCCACTTGTTTATCTTTCCGGCGGTTTTTCTTTTGCTTGCTCATCGTTACCGGCTTTCCTTTTTTGCGATTATGTAATATAACAGATTTCGTGGTTTATCAAAACTTTTTTAAAAATGCCAGGCAACAAAAAGTTGCCTGATTTTTTGCCTGGTTATAGAGGAAAACCGAGGAAAAAAGAAGAGTTTTAAAACAGAAAATAAACGAAAAATGCAAAAAGAAACCCCCTTAAAATACTGAATTTTCAAGGGCATCGAGGCAGTGCATCTTCAGGGGTTCGACCGTCTGCCTTGCCTGTGCCGGCAGACTGCGTCCTCGCCCGGCGAAGCCGGCCTCGGACCACTCGCCGCTCAAAGCCTCACAGGGGCTTTTCGCTTACGCTCGTGCCCTCGCGGGTTCGAACCCGTGCATACACAAAAAACAAAACAAGACGGAAAAATCCGTCTCGTTTTATTTGGTGCATCTTCAGGGGTTCGAACCCTGGACACCCTGATTAAGAGTCAGGTGCTCTGCCAGCTGAGCTAAAGATGCAAATTATAAATGCGTCGAATTGGCACAGGAGTTATATTAGCATTTTCCAGCATTATTGTCAACAAAAATTTTGATTTTATACTAAAATTATGAAAAAAATTAACCTCAAATTACCTATCATAGATTTAATGCCGGTGAACAAAATAAGACATAAAGGAGGGGTTAAAAAATGAAAGCGAAGAACGAAAACAGAAACGAAAAGAACTGTAAGAATCAGAAGAATCAGAAAAACGAGAAGAATCAGAGAAATTCAAACGAAAGTACGAGATAAAAGAGTAAAGACAATGAAAAAAGAAGGGAGAGCAGCCTCAAAACTGCTCTTTTTTCTTTGCAATCCGGCTGCGTTTGTTATATAATAATAAGAACTATATGTACAGGAGAAAAGATTATGGGCGAAAGCATCGGCCGCATGATGGATACGATAACGGAGTTTATCCGTCAACATCTTAATATTTTAATGATTGCGGGAGCCGCGGCTGCTTTGCTCATAATCATAATCGCCGTAATAATATCGGCTCGAAAGAAAGACGATCAGGAAGATCTGGACTTTGACGAAAAGACTTTTTTAGAGGAGAAAGACAAAGAACGGAACACTGACCATGCCGCAGAACCCGTAGAGGACAAGCCTTTATCCGCGGAGATTAAAACAGAACCGGCGAGTATAAAGAATCGCGATAAAAGGGAGGCCGAGTCTCCGATTTATATAAAGAAAGCCAGTTCAAAAGAAAGCATAGAAGCTTTGCTGGGAGAGATCGCAGGACTTTCGGCCCAGTCGCTGGAAGAAGTTGAGATAAAGATACAAGGCGCAGAAGTAAAGATCAAATATTCGCCGAAGAAGACAGAGAATTGCGAAATATATATGAAAGCTTCTGAAGACGGCGCTTTGGAAGGCTCAGATGAAAAAGAGACGGGGGGCCGGGATAAGTCGTTTCGAAGGAGCGACACCAGATACGATATAAGCATAGAAGAGATTACCCGGGAAATCGAAAAAGCCAAGGCTGAAGCTGAAGCGCACAGCGATGAGGCAGAAATCTGCGCCGGGGCGACAGGCGAGATAGGGACCCAAATCACAGAGCAGAATGATCCGGCCGGCAGCGCCGGCGTAAGTTCCGCAGTTTGGGATCATGAACCAAAGGTGGAAAAGAATTCTGTCATAAAGAAATTCGGGCCTGATAATATGGATACGACTCGCTCCGGAAGAGTCTTTACCGAAGAAGAACTTAAAGAGCAGATAAAAGACTGATAACTGATATAAGAATGACAGGCATACAAGCAAGACGGAGGGAAATAATGTTTTGTACCAAATGCGGAAACCCATTACATGACGGAGACAAATTTTGTGCTCATTGCGGCGCTAAAGTCAGAGAAGATATTGCACGCGAAGCATCGGATTCTCAAAAATACGAAGAGGTAGTTTTCAATCCCCCTTTCAGACAGGAAGCAGAGAGGAGGACTAAACAGCTTACGGAAGAGGATCCCTACAGCAAGGAACCAAAGAAGGAAAGTGTACACTTTGACTGGAATTTAGACGGATTTCCTGACAGAGACAGCAAAAAAGACGATGACTTTGAGTTGAACTGGGAAGCTGTGATCGAAAGGAGACGGGAGCCTAAACCGGTAACTGTGGAAAAGATTCTCCCCGAAGACAGGGAAGAAAGTGATGCTGAAGAGAAAACGGCGGAGATTTCCGGCCAGATTAATACCGGAGAAATACCTTCAGACCATAAAAAAGAAGATTTATATGAAGACGAGATAAAAAAAGAGGAACCTCTTTCCATCGCGGATCTTGAGAGAGAGCTGTTCGGCCAAGACGCCATGGATGAGATGAAAGCGGATGAAAAAGGCGCTACTATACAGTACAGCCGCACCAGCCTTCCTAAAGAGAAAGATCAGTTTTTCACGTATAACGCCAAGAAAGACGCTTTTCAGGAGCTTCTGGACAGAGAAAAATCCCGAATAGAGGAGATGGAAAGCCGGAGAAAGACAGAGTGGGAAGAAATAACGCCTGAAGATTCCATAAGCAGAGAGGTAAAAGAGCCCCCTAAATTTGAAGAGGTCTTTATAGAACCGGAGACTCCTTTGGTGGCGCCGCTAAAAGAGGTGGCGGTGGTAGTACCTCCGCTGACTGCAGCTGTAATGGCTGATGAAGAACCGGAGATGAAAGACGGAGAAGGCGCTGCTGAGGACAGCCTGACACAACGCTCAGAAAGAGACGAAAGTTTATCCGGAGAGGAAAAGGCGGCGGCAGTAGGCGCTGCGGTATCTATGGTTGCGTCAATAGCCGCATCAGAGACGGCAGGCGCTTTAAGCGGGTCTGAGATTGAGGAGACCGAAGATAAAGAAGATAAAACAGAAGATAAAGAAGAGGATGTCAGCTCCAACGGAGAGGACTTCACCGGAGATGCGGACGCTGCGGATCTCGGTGAGGATGACGAAAAGACAGAAGAAGATGCGCCCTCGGAAGAGGAGGAGCAGCCTCCCTTTCGTGAAGAGAAAGAAAAGACAAAGCTCAGATATTCAGATGTCTTCCCTCTTGACTCCTTTGACAGTGACGATAGCGGCAGCGGCGATGACGGCGGCAGTGATGTACTTCCTTCCAAAAAAGAAGTGACGCCTGCAGACGATTATGATGATGACGACGATGAAGAATATAAAGGCAACAAAGTGGTCAAAGTCCTGATCGTGATACTGGCAGTCATCGTAGCCATAGAGCTGGTGATAATAGGAGCAAAGGCCATAGCACCGGACAGCGGTTTTTCCAAGGCTGTTGACCAGTTCATGTCAAAAGTGACGTCTGTTTTTACAGGAGACGATGAGGAGCAGCCTCAGACAGAAGAGACCAAAGAGGAAAATTCCTACATGTATCAGTATGTGAGCGAACTGGCAGAGACCGGAGATAAAATAGGGACGGTGACGTACCAGCCCGATCTCAAATATGATCTGAACAAGACATATTCTTTTGAACAGATAGGGCAGACGCAGGCGTTTGACAACGGATCTGCATCTTCCGCTCAGGGGCAGGAAGATACATACGGCAAGGCCATAGTAGAAGCCGTGATAGGATATTATAACGGATGGCAGGACAGAAACCAGGATGAAAATCTTGTAGGTATAAACAGCCTTGAAATAGGTGAAATCAGAAGTGGTACCGATGAGTATTATGTTTTAAACAGGATTACTTTTGCGGCGGCTGACGGAAGCACAGTCACATCTTATCAGACAGTGCGTCTTGCCGGCACCGACAACGGTATAATTGTGGATGAGGTTAAGGAGGAAACTGTATAATGGGAAAAGGACAAAAAAGACTTAGCTTTATAATACTGGCTATAGTCTTGGTAGTCGTGCTGTTTGTAAGCCTTATAGGTTTTATAGCCGACTTTCTGTGGTTTAAAGAGATGGGCTATCTGTCCGTGTTCTTTAAGAAACTGGTGACGCAGCTTACCGTAGGCATACCTACGTTTATCGTGGTCACAGGACTTGTTTATCTTTATTTAAGCAAGCTCAAAAAGGGTTACTTTTCGAAGATAGCATCTTCGGAAGAGACCGACATGAAAAAGCTGAGAAAGACGACGATCGCGCTTTCCGCCGTTTTCGGCATATTTGCCACGGCGATGACGATAATGCAGCTGTGGTTTGAGATATTGAAATTTGCCAACGGCACATCGTTCGACATATCGGATCCGCTGTTCAACATGGATATATCGTTCTATATATTTAAGCTCGATTTCCTGACGCAGCTCAACGAGATACTTATCGGTGTGATAATAGGATTTATAATCCTGACAGTCATATATTACATAATCCTGATGACGGTCAGAACTCCGGACGTATTCAAAGAAGAAGTGCCGCCTGACGCTCAGCCTGCAGATGGCGAAGAGAGATATTCGGGAAGTTCCAATCCGTTTGAGAACGGAAACAAGAAGACTAACAACGCCAACGATTTCTTCGGCAAATTCAGCGAGGCGTTTACGGGCAAGAAATACCAGGCCAGACCTGTAAAACCTAAGAAACAGTTCGACGACACCAATTTTAAACAGCTGATGCACATTGCTTCAGGAAAGATATCCCTTCTGGGATTTATATTCTTCATAATGCTGGGCCTGAGTTTCTTCCTTCAGCAGTTTGATTTGCTTCATACTCATACTGGAGCAGTTTACGGGGCCGGATTTACAGACGTTACTGTTACGCTCTGGAAACTCAGGATACTCTGCGTGCTGTCGGTGATAGCGGCTATCATGTTCGTGCTGAACATGAAGAAAAAAGCATACAAGAAGATTCTGACAGTTCCTGTGATCATGATCGCAGTAGGCTTGCTGGGAACTGGAGCAGGTATGCTGATACAGAATTTCATAGTATCGCCTGACGAACTGAACAAAGAGAAAGAATATCTGGAGAGAAACATAGAGTTCACTCAGTACGCTTATCAGCTTGAGGATGTGACGACTACATCCTTTGCCGCAGACAACACTCTGACCGGCAGCGACATAGCCGAGAATTCGGAAACTATAAGCAACATACGTATAAACGATTTCGACCCTGCTCAGCAGTTCTACAATCAGACGCAGAGCATCCGTCAGTACTATACGTTCAATGACGTAGACAACGACAGATATATGATCGACGGAAAGTATACTCAGACTTATCTTGCTACCAGAGAGATAGACGAAAGCAAGATAAGCGATTCATGGCTCAACCGCCATCTGAAATATACTCACGGATACGGAATAACTCTTTCCAGAGTAGATAAAGTGACGGCCAGTGGCCAGCCTGACGTGCTCATCGGAAATATTCCGCCGGAGTCTTCAGTAGAAGAGATACAGATCACCAGACCGGAGATCTATTTCGGAGAGCTCTCCAACGAATATGTCATCGTGGGAACTGACGAAGACGAGTTCGACTATCCGTCGGGAGAGAGCAACGAATATACTCGCTATGAGGGCGACGCCGGCATCAACATGAACTTCTTTAACCGCCTCGTATTTGCGGTCAAGGAGGGAAGCGTAAAACTGCTGGTATCTTCCAACATCGACAGCGATTCCAAGATAATAATACACAGAAATGTCATGGACAGAGTCAGGACCATAATGCCTTATCTGTCATATGAAGACGATCCTTATATGGTTACAGTAGACGGCAAGCTGTACTGGATGGTAGACGCCTACACGGAGAGTTCCAACTACCCGTATTCTCAGCCTTTTGACGATGAGAAGGGCACCAACTATATAAGGAATTCCGTAAAGGTAGTGGTAGACGCATATAACGGGGACGTAGACTTCTACATAGTAGATGAGGAAGATCCTATAGCCGCTACTTATGCCAAGATATATCCTACCCTGTTCAAGAGCGGAGATCAGATGCCAGAGGGACTTAAGGCGCATATACGTTACCCTAACTCTCTCCTTCAGATCCAGGCTGATATCTATACCAGATATCATATGGAGGATATAAGCGTCTTCTACCTCAACGAGGACCAGTGGGATATAGCTTATGAGATATACGGTACTGAACAGGTACAGATGACCCCTACATATTATATCGCAAAGCTTCCGGGAGAAGAAAAGGCGGAGTTCTTTAACTCCATACCGTTTACCCCTAAGAGCAAGAAAAATATGACGGCTCTGATGGTGGCCCGTAACGACGGCGAACATTACGGCGAGCTGGTATTGTATCAGTTCCCTAAGAGTAAAACCATATACGGACCGGAGCAGGTAGAGGCCCAGATAGACCAGAATACCGAGATTTCCAAGGAGTTCTCTCTGTGGAATTCTTCAGGAACTACTTATAGAAGAGGAAATATGTTCATAATTCCTATAAATTCCTCTATCCTTTATGTAGAGCCTGTTTATCTGGAGGCTACTAACTCCAGTATACCTGAAGTCAAGAGGATAATCGTGGCCTATGATGATAAGATAGCTTACGAGGAAACTCTGGCCGAGTGCCTGGTATCCCTGTTCGGAGATGAAGCCGCGTCTGGAATAGACTCTTCGGGAGGCTCTGTAAACGAGCAGCAGTCTGCAAATGAAGAGACGGGACAGGGCGCTTCCACCACTTCTGAGCTGAGCCAGACGGAACTCATCCAGAAAGCGGCGTCCGCTTACGACAATGCGCAGTCTGCTTTGCAGCAGGGAGACTGGGCTGCTTACGGAGAGTACATGGATGAGCTGGAGGATGCTCTAAGTCAGCTGGCAGCTTAAACTTAAATGACCAAGGGCAGAGCGCTCTTGCAGATAGAATAAATGACAATAAATAAGACTTACTTTGGAGGTAAAATATGCTGGACTTTGATTTTGAACGAATGTTGTTCAAAATTCCTCCGGAAAAACACGATAAGGAATCCCTTACGGACATCCTTACCCAACATCCGGAGGTAGAATTCGTCTCGTTTGTGGGACTCGATATAGCGGGAAACGATACGGACGAGAGGATCCCCGTTAAATTGTTTTTAAACGATATGGACGATATGCTTGAACATGGAGTGCAGACGGATGGTTCCAGCGTGCATTTGCCCAAGATTGCCGTACTAAACAACGCCAAGGTGGATATGATCCCCGACAAGAGCGTCAACTGGTATGTAGATTATAACTTTGACAATGTTTCCGGGAAGCTTTTGCTTCCCGTGGGAACATTGAGGATACCATCCTTTCTCATCCATAACGAGAGAGCGGAGGTGGGATCCAGATCTATTCTCAGAGGGTCTATAGATAAATTTAAGGAAGACCTGATGAAACTGCTGAGAGAACATCCTTATGTGTTCAAGTATATAAAGGGCGCAGACAGCCCAGATGAAATAGACGAGATCCTCATAACCAGCGCTACAGAGCTGGAATTCTGGGTGAGAACTCCAGAAGATAAGGCGGACAAAGAACAGCTGTCTACTTCTCAGGAACTCAAAGAACAGTACTGGAAGAGGACTTACGGGCCTGTAAGGACTGCCCTTGAAAAGTCTCTCGAGATACTGGACTACTACGGATTTGAAATGGAGATGGGCCATAAAGAAGTGGGCGGAGTAAAATCAAAGCTCACGCGCAGCGGCGCCCACGACCACATAATGGAACAGCTGGAGATAGACTGGAAATACTCCGGGGCCATGCAGGCCGCTGACAATGAGAAACAGATCAAATACGTAGTGAGAGACGTTTTCAACCAGTTCGGACTTATGACTACCTTTATGGCCAAACCGGTAGAAGGCGTAGCCGGAAACGGTGAGCATACTCACCTTGGAGTATCTGCCAGGCTTAAAAACGGCAAGATGATAAACCTGTTTTCTTCAGAAAAGCCTACTGAGGATTTTCTCAGTCCGGTGGGCTTTGGAGGACTCATGGGATTGCTGAAGAATTATGAGGCTATAAATCCTTTTGTCAGTCCTACCATAGACGCTCTGAACAGGCAAAAACCAGGCTATGAAGCGCCGGTGTGCGTAGTGACCTCCCTGGGACACAGCGCCGCCGAGCCTTCGAGGAACAGGACGATCCTGATAGGCCTGGTGAGGGACAGGAACAAGACTATGGCTACGAGATTTGAACTTCGGTCTCCACATCCAAAGTCCAATACGTATCTGGTACTGGCCTCAAGCTATATGGCCATGCTGGACGGCATAGATAAGGCGCTCAGAGAAGAGAAGACGCCTTCTGAACTTGAAAGTTCCCTTTCAAAGAAGTGCGGAGAAGAAGACTTCTACCTGGAAAAAGACAGAGAATACAGAAGTGAAAAAGATGTATTCGAGGATTACACCGATGAAGAGAGAAATACGCTCTTCGGAGTGGCTCCGGAAACAGTGTGGGAAAATATACAGGGTTTCTATGATTACCCGGAGAAGACAGAGGCTATTTCAGGAGGGGGAGTTATCCCGCCCCTTGCCATAGAGTCTTTTGCTACCTATGCGATAGATCAGTGGAAGAAGGAACTTCACGACAGGATAATTCCCGAGTATATGAGAGATATAAGAGGCTACAGGATGATCCATGGAACCGACGCTACCGATTACGACATAGCTAATTGGGAAAGAATAAACGAGATGAGATACTCGATAGCCAAGGACAGTCTTTCATCCAAAGGTCTTTTGACGAGGGTCAAGGAGGCGCTGGATAACGGAGAATATCAGCTGGCGTCTGATTTGCAGATAGAACTGGCGCAAAAGATGAGCCTGCTTAGAAAGCTCTACATAAAATACAGGAAAAACTTGTTTTGATTTACTGCCCTTAGCGTGAAGAACTTGCCGCTAAGGGTAAAATATAGAAAAGAGGATAGCTATGTTAGACATTAAGAGAATCAGAGAAGACTATGATAACGTAAAGGCGGCCGTGGAGAAGAGATGTAAAGGCGATTTTGGCCTTTCGGAAGTTCCCGGACTTGACAGCCAAAGAAGAGAAATACTCCTCAAAGTTGAACAGATGAAAAACCGTCAGAATACCGTTTCAAAGGAGATACCTAAACTCAAAAAAGCCGGAGAAGATACTGCTGCCGTCATGGCAGAGATGAAAGAACTTTCCGCCGAGATAAAAGAACTGAATGCGAAGCTAACAGAGATAGAAAAGAAACTGAAGGATACGCTGCTGGGCATACCTAATACGCCATATAAAGACGTACAGACGGGAGAAGATGACAGCGATAATTTAGAACTGAGAAAATTCCATGAGCCGAGAAATTTCAGCTTTGAGCCCAAGGCTCACTGGGATATAGGAACAGATCTGGATATATTGGACTTTGACAGGGCGGCCAAGATATCGGGAGCCAGATTCACGGTTTACAAGGGTCTGGGAGCCAGACTCGAGAGAGCGGTGATATCTTTTATGCTCGATCTTCACACCATAGATCAGGACTATGTGGAGATACTGCCGCCGTTCATGGTAAACAGGGCGGCTATGACGGGAACAGGTCAGCTGCCTAAGTTTGAAGAAGATATGTTCTACGTTCCGCAAAAGGACTTCTTCCTCATCCCGACGGCAGAGGTGCCTGTCACCAATCTGAGAGCGCAGGAGATAATGGCCGAGGCAGAACTGCCAGTATACTATACGGCTTATACTCCTTGCTTCCGTGCGGAAGCCGGTTCAGCCGGAAGAGACACGAGAGGTCTGATCAGACAGCACCAGTTCAACAAGGTGGAGCTGGTCAAATTCGTCAAGCCGGAAACTTCCTACGATGAGCTGGAAAAATTGACGTCCGACGCAGAAGAAGTCTTAAAGAGGCTCGAAATACCATACAGAGTTGTGAGGCTCAGTTCGGGAGACCTGGGATTCTCATCGGCTATGACTTATGATATAGAAGTGTGGATGCCTAGCTACGGAAGATACGTAGAGATATCTTCGTGTAGCAACTTTGAAGATTATCAGGCCAGGAGAGCCAACATACGTTACAGAAATGAAGAGACAGGAAAGGCCGAGTTCGTGCATACTCTCAACGGCTCCGGACTGGCAGTGGGAAGAACTGTAGCCGCAGTGCTGGAGAATTATCAGCAGGAGGACGGCAGTGTGATCATACCTGAAGCATTGAGAAAATACATGGGATGTGACGTAATAAAGTAAAATGGAAATCAGAGAAAATTTACTGTTTGGCGGCATAAGCCAGGAGAACATAGACAAGATACTTGTCTGTTCAAAGAGCAATATAAAGAGGTACGCTCAGGGAGAAAAGGTGTTCTTTCAGGGAGACGAACCCCGCAGGCTTTTCGTTCTCTTAAAGGGCAGAGTCAAATTTGTAAAAAATCTCTTTTCAGGCAAGAAACAATTTTTAGACGAGGCTTGCGAAGGTGGAATATTCGGTGAAAGCTGCTTTTTGGGAGAAGAAGCCTGCTACGGCTACGATGCAGAAGCAGCTTGCGAGACAGAGGTGCTTGAAATCCCTTGGGAATACTTTCATTGCTTCTGCGACAATACGTGCGCTCACCATCAGCGGCTTATAAGAAACATGCTGGGGATATTATCTACTAAAGAGATTCAGGCCATGAAGAAAATAAGCATGGTAACGCCTACGTCATTAAAGGAACGCATCGCCAACTGGCTTTTAGATTGTCTGGAAGGTTCTGACGGCGATGACGATACGGTATATCTTAAAATGGGCAGAGAAGAGCTGGCGGACTTTTTGGGAGTAGCCAGACCTTCTCTGTCGAGAGCTCTGATGAGACTCAAAGAAGAAGGTCTCATCGACGTGGAAAAAAATCGAATCACGGTCTTAGACAGATACGCTCTTGAAGAACTGGCCGATTAGTTTTAAAGTGTCGGTTTCTCTTTTGACCTCCCCTCTCCCGAAAAGGCAGAGGGGCTTTTTATATCTGTGATAAAGCTTACGCCTGCAATGATGATTGCACAATTTTTATCATACTTATCATATAATGTAACCTTGGTTACATACTTATGCCTTCTTATCGATTAAAATGATAGTATAAATATGGAAGGAGGGCAATTATGTTATTTCAAACGTCACAGGAGCACCAGCAGCTTCGCGCTCAGATCAGAGAATGGGCAGAAAAAGAGATAAAGCCCATAGCTTTTTCTCTCGATAAGAACAACGAATTTCCTAAAAAGCAGATAAGGGATTTCGGCAAGATGGGATTTATGGGGCTTCCCTATCCTAAGGAATACGGCGGAGCGGGAAAGGATATACTCAGCTACGCCATAGCCGTGGAAGAACTGTCCAGAGTGGACGGCGGAACGGGAGTGATATTGTCGGCTCACGTTTCTCTGGGAGCATATCCTATCTACGCTTACGGAACACAGGAGCAGAAAGAGAAATATCTCATTCCTCTCGCCAAGGGCGAAAAGATAGGAGCCTTCGGACTTACAGAGCCTAATGCGGGCTCCGACGCCGGCGGTACAGAGACTACTGCTGAACTGGTAGGCGATCACTATATTCTGAACGGAGAAAAGATATTCATCACTAACGGAGGAGAGGCAGATACATATGTGATCTTTGCAGTCACGACCCCGGGCATAGGAACCAAGGGCATCAGCGCCTTCATAGTAGAAAAAGGATGGGAAGGATTCACCTTCGGAGATCATTACGACAAGATGGGTATCCGTTCGTCGGCTACCTGTCAGCTGCTTTTCAGCGATGTCAAAATACCTAAAGAAAACCTTTTAGGAAAAGAAGGCCAGGGCTTCAAGATCGCCATGGCTACTCTTGACGGAGGACGTATCGGCATAGCGTCTCAGGCGTTAGGTATCGCTCAGGGGGCCTATGAAGCGGCCGTAGAGTACGCCAAGGAGAGAGAACAGTTCAAAGCTCCGATAGCTCAGCTTCAGGCCATACAATTCAAGATCGCCGAGATGGCCACTAAGATCAGAGCGGCCAGATTTCTGGTATACAGCGCCGCTGAACTGAAAGAGAATCATCAGCCTTATGGAATGGAATCGGCGATGGCTAAGAAATACGCTTCGGACATATGTCTGCAAGTAGTCAACGACGCCCTTCAGACTTTCGGAGGAAACGGATACTTGAAAGGAATGGAAGTAGAGAGATTCTACAGAGACGCTAAGATCTGTACTATCTACGAGGGAACCAACGAGATACAGAACGTGGTGATAGCGTCCCACATATTGGGCAAGGCTGCCAAGTCGGCCCCGGCCGCAAAGACGGCGGTAAAGAAACTGCCTGTTACAGGGGCCAGAAAAAAGATGATCTTTAAAGACGGATCTCCGGCAGAAAAAGCTGTCGCTCTGGCAGAAGCCCTCAAGGCCGACGGATATGACTTTTCCGTGGGAATAGATATCGATACTCCTATAATAGAAGCCGAAAGAGTAGTCAGCGCCGGCAAGGGAGTAGGCTCAAAGGAAAACATGAAGCTGATAGAAAAACTGGCCAAAGCTGCCGGAGCCGCCGTAGGTTCATCAAGACCCGTGGCTGAACAGCTCATGTATGTGCCTCTCAACAGATACGTTGGGATGAGCGGCCAGAAGTTTACGGGCAATCTCTATATAGCCTGCGGAATTTCAGGCGCGAGCCAGCACCTTAAGGGAATAAAGGACGCTTCTACCATAGTAGCGATAAATACAAACGCTAACGCCCCTATATTCAAGAATTCCGACTACGGCGTCGTAGGAGACCTGAACGAGATAATCCCTGAATTGATAAAGGCTCTGGGAGGAGACGCTCCTAAGAAGCCTGCGCCGCCTATGGTAAAGATGAAGAGACAAGTTCCGGAAGAACCGTCTCCGGCGCCTGTAGGAAGATACGTCTGCCTGGGCTGCGGATATGAATATATACCTGAACTGGGCGACGAAGAAGGCGAAGTCACTCCCGGAACACGCTTTAAGGACATTCCGCAGGAATGGACTTGTCCTGAGTGCGGCGAGGAGAAGTCAAACTTCATCCCCTCGTCTGAAGAAGTATAATGAAAGGAGAAGCAGAAAATGAGCATTGTAAGAAAAGTGACCGAAGACCTGTATTGGGTGGGAGTAAACGACAAGCGGCTGCATCTCTTTGAAAACGTTCATCCCATACCGAGGGGAGTATCATATAACTCTTACCTTCTGATGGACGAAAAGACCGTGTTGTTTGACACTGTAGACTGGTCGGGATGCAGAGAATTTCTCGAAAACGTGAGAGAAGTTCTCGGCGGCAGAACTCTCGATTATCTCATCGTAAACCACATGGAACCGGATCACGCCGCTTCCATAGAAGAAGTCTTGATACGGTATCCTGAATGTAAAGTGATAAGCAACGAGAAGTCCTTTATGTTCATGCATCAGTTCGGATTCGACGTAGAGGGAAGAAAAGAAGAAGTCAAAGAAGGAGATACCAGGAACTTTGGAAAGCATACGGTGACCTTTGTGGCCGCCCCTATGGTCCATTGGCCGGAAGCTATGGTGACATTTGACACCACCGACGGAGTTCTTTTCTCCGCCGACGCTTTCGGAACTTTCGGTTCCCTGGACGGGAAACTCTTTGCTGATGAAGTGGATTTCGACAGGGACTGGATAGATGACGCCAGAAGGTATTTCTGCAATATAGTAGGAAAATACGGCCCCTTCGTTCAGCATCTGTTAAAAAAGGCGGCGTCCGTGCCTATCACCACCTTCTGCCCTCTCCACGGTCCCGTATGGAGAAAAGACCTGAAGTACTATATCGACAAGCATGACAAGTGGAGCAGATATGAGCCTGAAGAAAAGGGAGCGCTGATAGTCTACGCTTCTATGTACGGAAATACAGAGAAGACAGCTCAGACTCTGGCGACGGCTCTGTGTGAGAGAGGAATCACTAAAACGGCAGTATATGACGTGTCCGATACAGATGTGTCTTATCTGATCGCCGAAGCTTTTAAATACAGCCACATAGTGCTGGCCTCACCGACTTATAACCTGAACATATATCCTAAGATGTATGATTTTCTTCATCATCTTAAGACGCTCAATTTCCAGAAGAGAACTTTCGGAATAATAGAGAACGGCACTTGGGCAATCAAATCAGGCTCTCTGATGAAAGAGTTCATCGAGGAGGATCTCAAAGAATGTCTGGTGCTGTCTGCTCAGGTTTCAGTCAACTCGTCTCCTAACGAGTCAAACATGAAGGAAATAGAAGCTCTGGCAGATTCTCTGACAGAATCTCTTAAAAAGTAAATTTTAATTGCACAGACGGCCGGCTGTCATTGGCCGGTCATCGGATAGCTGTTGATTTTTGTAAAGTCTCCCGCCTTGGATGCCTGCGGCATAAAAGAAGCGGGAGACTTTGCTTTATCTGCAAAAACCTTTGAGAAACAGGGGGAGCATCATGGAGGAGTACTGGCACAGAGAGTAGTTGCCGTTGCACAGACACCAGTCGTACATCAACCCCCGCTCAAAGACTGCGTATGCTTTAGTTATGTCGTTGATGGACAGTTCTTCTCTGAAGAAACCGCTTTGCTGTCCCTCGATGGTTATCTGCCGCAGAAGTTTATAATAAGTTCTGCTGGGTTCGAGGAGATGCCGCTCTCCCTTGGTGATGAGCTGTGATGAAAAGAGCTGCGCCAGCAGAGACACAGATACTGTGTTCTCTATCATCATAAAGAGTTCTCTGTTTATAAAGATAAGTTTATCCAGAGGAGAAAGAGAAGGATCCATGGTATCTATCAGCTCTTCGTATTTTTCGTCGAACAGATAAGAAAGAGAAGTGAGAAGAGCGTCTTTGCCGTCGAAATAGTGATAGAAAGACCCTTTGGATGTCCCGGACGCTTCTACTATCTCATCTATGGTAGTATCGTCATACCCTTGCTGGTAAAAGAGCTGCCATGCGGCGGAAACGATCTTTCCCTTAGTATTTTTTGAACTTTTCTTTTTCATATGAATCACCTGCCTCGTATCATCTGAACATAAAAATAAAATTTTATTTTTGATATATTTTTTAGTATAGAATACAGTATAGTAAAAATCTGTTGAATTTTCAATATATTTAATCAAAAATATTCGATAGAAGATTTAAAATCGTACAGGTTTGATTCTGTATTTTATTCTCTTTATAAATATGATACAATAACCGATGTCACATAGAAGAGAGGTATCAGACATGAGTTTTAAATTAGCTAAATATAAAGAGCCGGATTTTACAAAGAAGATGTTTACAGACGCGCCGAATGCAAGCCTGGTGAGGGCTCCTCATGCGAAGGCTGCACCTAAGGGATTTCATGCCACTTCCATATTTCCCGAATATTTTAAAGTAGACGGAAAATGGCATTTGGCCCAGGACAGCAGAATGGACGCCGTGCCGGTATGGGACGGAGAAAAGATAAGAGTGGTGGAATTCAGAAACATCAAGGCCGGAGATATGATAGTCACCGGCAGGACGGAAGACGCCAGCGAAGGTATCTATGTCCACGATGACTGCTGGGTTAGAGAAGAAGAAGAGGAGATAAAAAATACTTTCGCATTCAGACAGGCCAGAAGCAGGGAGACTTCTTTCACTCAGGACTACAAAGAACTCATCGAGCTTTTGAAGTATGAAAAAGAGACGGGCGGTTACGTGGTATGGGTACTGGGACCTGCATGCAGTTTCGATACGGAAGCCAGAAGAGTCATGGGAGAGATAATATCCAAGGGATACTGCCAGGCTCTGCTTGCGGGAAATGCCCTGGCCACTCACGATCTGGAGGGAGGGTATCTTGGTACTGCGCTGGGCTGCGATATCGTCGATCAGAAACAGCATTTTATGGGGCATTATAACCATCTGGATACGATCAACGCCATAAATACTTATGAGTCTATCCCTGCCTTCATAGAAAATGAGGGCATACGAAGCGGAATAATATACAACTGCGTAAAAAACGACGTGCCTTTCGTGCTCAACGGATCCATAAGAGACGATGGACCTCTGCCGGAGGTTCTCGAGGACAACTATGTGGGACAGGACACGATACGATCCCACATACGCAAAGCGACCGTAGTAATAGGCATGGCTACAGTTCTGCACACCATAGCGGCGGGGAACATGACTCCTACTTACAGAGTCCTTTCGGACGGAACTGTTAGACCGATATATTTCTACATGGTGGATACTTCCGAATTTGCCGCCAATAAGCTGGGCGACAGAGGAAGCCTTGCCGCCAAGGGAATAGTAACCAACGTGCAGGATTTCATGAGAAATTTAAGCGCCGGACTTGATTTATGAGAGGATAAAAATTGCAGAAAGATTTGAAAAATTTTCTAAGACAACATTCGGAAATTTCTCCGGTTTCCTTCCACATGCCGGGGCACAAAGGAAGGAGAATATTCCAAGAAAACGGCTTTGACGACGGGGCTCTCATGACAGCCGACTGGGATATAACTGAGATACCGGGAGCGGATAATCTGTTTCAGGCAGAGGGGATCATAGCTGAGACGACTGCTAAGTATGAAAGACTGTACGGTGCAGATAAGTCGTTTCTCCTCATCAACGGAAGCTCCGGCGGAATAATAGCCTCGATATTGGCTTCTGTACGAAGGGGCGGCAAGCTGATAATGACCAGAAACTGCCACAAGTCGGTGTTTAACGCCCTTTCTCTCGGGGATATATCTCCGGTATATGTGTATCCCGATATCGTTTCAGAATACAAAATACAGGGAGCTGTCTCTCCTTCGGCTGTCGAAGAGGCTTTGCTCAGGGAACCTGAGGCCGAGGCTGTCATACTGCCAAGCCCCAACTACTATGGAATATGCAGCGATATCCTGGCTATAGCCGAAGTGGTTCACAGATACGGCAAGCTGTTGATAGTGGATCAGGCCCACGGAGCACATCTGAAATTTTTCGAAGGAAGACTACAGGAGAAATATGGGATACATCTATCTTTCCCTCCTTCTGCGGAGAGCTCCGGCGCTGATATCGTGATAGACAGCACTCATAAGACGCTGGCCTCTTTCACTCAGACTGCGGTGCTCAACGTCTTTGGCAAAAGGCCGGACATAAGCGATATAGAAGACAAACTTCAGGCGGTGGAAAGTTCAAGCCCGTCTTATCTTTTGATGGCCAGCCTCGACATAAACGCTGATTTGATGAAAGAAAAGGGCAGCCTGCTGGTAAAGAAGTGGCAGGACAACCTGTCCCGGTTCTATGAAGAAGCAGTTTCGATAGACGGCCTTAGGATAATGAAGACGGAAGGCATGGATCCCACAAAGATCAATCTGGATATGTCGGCGCACGGGTTTTCCGGAAACGACCTTGAGAATTTCCTCATGGAAAGAGGAATATTTGCAGAGCTGGTGAGCGGCAATATAGTGATGTGCATGACGGGCATAGGCAACGAAGAGAGCGATTACCTGAGGCTGATCGAAGCGTTGAAAACAGCCGCCGCATCGGGCAGCGCCGCAGTAAAGAAGCGACCTGATCATCCTAAAGTCCTGGCGAAGAGACTGAAACAGGAGAAAGTACCTGCGGATAGAGAAGCAGTGAGCCTCGACGAGGCGGCGGGGAGAGTGTGCGCCGCGTCGGTCATCCCTTATCCGCCGGGAATTCCGATAGTATGTCCCGGAGAAGTCTTCGACGAAGAAGTGCTGAGATACATAAAGAGCTTGAGAGAAATGGGAGAGAAGGTTATCGGAGTCAGCGAAGACATGAAAGTCATGGCGGGAAAACGGCAGGCCGATTAAAATAAAATAAGACAAAAGAACAATCAAAAGTAACTAAAAGGTGTGTAACCGTATAAAAAAGTGCCTACTTGTAAGACTGCGGCAAAGGGGTAGAATTGAAGCAGAAAGATCAGGCGCCTGAAAGAGAGTTTTATACGTTACTGCGGAAGATTTTCATGAGTGAAGAGTCAAACGCGCACCTGATGGTTACTTTTTCTGGTGTTTCTAACAACTTCCTAACAGTAAAAAGAAAATTTTTGATGATTTTTGAGGAGTGTTGTTGTATAATATATTTTGTATGAATATGTACAAATTTTAGAAAGGAAGGTCTCAAGAAATGAGTCACAAACATTTACACAGCATCCATGTGAGCCATTACAAGCACACTGCCGGTTGTGCCACAGAAGTAATGCCTGTTCCGGATGTTGTAAAAATTTCCATGTCTCAGCATATCGGAGCACCTTGCAAGCCTTTAGTCAAAAAAGGCGACTACGTTAAAGTAGGACAGCTGATCGGTGACGTCGATGCTTTTGTCAGCGCGCCGATACACTCCAGCGTTTCGGGAACGGTGACTGCCATAGAAGAGCAGAGATCTGCCGTTGGCGGCAGCGATACTCTCGTTGTCATCGAGACGGATAAGAAACAGGAAATTTATGAAGGCGTTAAACCTCCTGAAGTCAACGACTTACAGGGTTTTGTAAAAGCCATAAGAGACAGCGGACTGGTGGGCCTTGGAGGCGCTTCGTTCCCTACTCACATCAAATTTAATCCTAAAAACATCGATGAAGTACACACCTTGATCGTAAATGCGGCAGAATGTGAGCCTTTTATCACATCCGACCACAGACTCATGTTAGAGGATGCCGAAGATCTCATCAGCGGCATACAGCTTACGATGAAGTATTTAGGCCTCGATGAGGGCTTTATCGGAATCGAAGAGAACAAACCTGACGCTATAGCTCATCTGGACAAATTGCTGGCAGATAAGGGCATAACCAATGTAAAGACGTTTAAGCTTCAGGCCAGATATCCTAAAGGAGCAGAGAGAGTTCTGGTTTATGAGATCACAGGAAAGACCATGAACGCAGGCGTGCTGCCTGCCGATCTTGGCGTTATACTTTCCAACGTCACTACTTTTGCTAAAGTAGGAGAATATTTCAGAACGGGTATGCCTCTGGTGACAAAGAGGATGACAGTTGACGGCGACGCCGTGGCCGAACCTAAAAATGTCATAGCCCCGATCGGAACTATGATAAACGACGTCATAGCTTTCTGCGGAGGTTACAAGCAGGAACCGAGAAAGATCTTGATGGGCGGACCTATGATGGGAAGAGCTATCTTCTCCGACGAGATGCCTATAGTTAAAAATAACAACGCCATTCTGGCATTTTCTAAGGAACAGTCCATGGTAAAAGAAGAAACCGCATGCATCAACTGCGGAAGATGCCATCAGGCTTGTCCTTTCAATCTAATCCCTACTGCTCTGGCAGACGCATACGACAGAAGAGACGCTCAGGCCCTCTCAGATCTGAAAGTAATGCAGTGTATGGAGTGCGGCAGCTGTTCATACGTCTGTCCGGCAAGAAGACCTCTGGGCTTCACGAATAAGCTTGGAAAAGCTGTGGTAAAGGAGGCTGGAATCAAGTAATGGAAAAGAAAACATACAGCAATTTAGTAGTATCGTCAGCTCCTCATATCGTAAGCAATGTTGATACCACCAGGATCATGGCTATGGTAATCATGGCCCTGATTCCGTCGCTTTTGGTAAGCATATATGTGTTTGGAATGAGAGTCCTGACGCTGACAGTGGTCTGCATCGTAGCTTCCGTATTCTTTGAATGGGCATGGAACGCTCTGATGCACAAGAGACAGACCATAGGCGACCTGAGTGCTGCGGTGACCGGACTTCTCATCGCTTTCAACGTACCTTCGGGACTGCCTTACTGGATCGCCATAGTCGGCTGTTTTGTAGGTATAGTAATCGTTAAACAGCTGTTCGGAGGCGTGGGCAAAAACATTGCCAACCCTGCCATAACGGCCAGAATCGTGCTGTTTATATCTTTCGCCACAGAGATGACTACGTGGCCGCTTCCGAGAATGGCGGCAGACGCTACATCCACGGCGACTCCTCTCGGAGTTTTAGCTGAAGGAGGAGCTGAGCTTCCTACGAACATGGAAATGTTCCTGGGCTTCATAGGAGGTTCCATGGGAGAAGTCAGCGCTATCGCTCTTCTCATAGGAGGATTATTCCTCATATGGAAAAAGGTCATCAGCCCGATAATCCCCGTATGCTTTATAGGATCGGTATTCGTATTTGCGTTTATCTACTATGCGGCGACAGGAGGAGACGCATTTGATATGGCGCTGTTCCATGTCCTGGCAGGCGGCGTGATGCTGGGAGCCTTCTTCATGGCTACTGATTATGTCACGACTCCGCTGCTGCCTATGGGTAAGGTAGTATTCGGAATAGGATGCGGAGTGATCACTATGATCATAAGACTCTGGGGTCAGTACCCTGAGGGCGTATCTTTCTCGATACTGATCATGAACTGCCTGACACCGCTCATAAATAACTTCTTCCAGAAGAGAATGTATGGAGGTGCTAAGAAACATGAAAAGTAAAACTTTTAAAGAATACATACAGCCGGTAGTAGTCCTGGTGGCTATCTGCCTGGTAATCACCTTTGCCCTTGCATACGTGAACTCCATAACATCGCCTATAATCGCAGAAAACAGCGCTAAAGCCGCTGACGCTTCGAGAGCCGAGCTGCTGCCTGCAGCTACCAGCTTTGAAAAATACGAAGGCGAGCTTCTGGTGGCGGTTCCTGACAAAGTATTTGTTACAGAATGTTACGTTGCAGAAGGTATAGGAATGGTCGTTACCGTTCAGTCGTCTTCTTTCGGAGGACTTATCACAGAGATGATAGGTATAGACAACGAAGGCAGTATAACCGGCGTTAAGGTAACTGCCCACAACGACACCAAGGGTCTTGGTACTAAAGCCCATGAATCAGGTTACCTGGAGCAGTACAAAGGCGTGACAGAGCTGGCAGGAGCCGACAACATCAAAGGCGATTCGGCTGTAACATATATCAGCGGAGCTACAATATCTTCCAACGGAGTTTACCAGGGAGTATGCGTGGCGCTGCAGCAATATCAAGCAGTTCAAGGAGGTGCTAACTAATGAAAGAAAAAGCAAGTAGATTAGCAGTCCTCACGAAGGGCATAATTAAGGAAAACCCTAACCTGGTATTATTGCTGGGAACCTGTCCTACGCTTGCCACCACATCGTCGGCATTCAACGGTATGGGTATGGGTATCGCGGCAACTGCTGTACTCATTTGCTCCAACATAGCGATATCGCTGTTGGCAAAAGTTATTCCTGATAAAGTTAGAATACCTTGCTACATAGTATTGATAGCGGGATTCGTAACATTAGTACAATTCATCGTTCAGGCGTTTGCTGAACCGCTCTACAATTCTCTGGGCGTGTTCTTGCCGCTGATCGTAGTTAACTGTATAATACTCGGAAGAGCGGAAATGTTCGCCAACAAAAATGGCGTTCTGGATTCGGCTCTGGACGGTATAGGCATGGGACTCGGATTCACTCTGTCTCTGACATTTATCGGCGCTATAAGAGAAATAATCGGAGCAGGTACTATATTCTCAGGCTTCTTCCTTGGAAGCGAGGAGTTGGTTCAGAAGCTTACAATTTCACTGCCGTTCATTTCGGAACATCCTATGCTCATAGTAGCTCTTGCTCCGGGTGGATTCTTCATCTACGCTTGCGCCATCGCTATCGTAAACAAGATCCTCCAGTCCAAGGGCAAGAAACCGAGAACTTTCGGCTGTCAGGGATGTGCGCTGGCTTCTGTATGTCAGCAGGAGAAGTGTATTGAGGAATTAGAGAAAGGAGTTGAAGCATAATGTCAGGTTATTTAACTATCCTACTGGGTATAATCCTGGTCAACAACTATGTTCTCGCTCAGTTCCTCGGCATCTGTCCGTTCCTCGGAGTTTCAAAGAAACTCGACTCTGCCGTCGGCATGGGCGCAGCTGTAATATTCGTAATGGTATTGGCTACAGCCGTAACATGGCCGATCATGCAGGTTTTGAACGATCTGAACATAGCTTATTTACAGACTATCGTGTTTATACTCATCATAGCTGCTCTGGTGCAGTTTGTTGAGATGGCGCTGAAAAAATTTATCCCTGCGCTCCACAAATCGCTGGGCGTATATCTGCCGCTGATCACTACAAACTGTGCGGTACTGGGCGTATGTATTTCCAACATCGATCAGGGATACAATTTCCTTCAGTCATTAGTTAACTCTTTCGGCGCAGGCGTAGGATTCCTGCTGGCGATGGTGATTTTCTCGGGAATGAGAACCAAACTGGAGGGAAACACCGATATTCCGGCATCGTTCCAGGGCGTACCCATCACCATGACTGCAGCCGCGCTCTTATCCCTTGCATTCATGGGATTCGGCGGATTAGTGTAGTATAAGGAGGCGAGTTAAGAAATGATGGATATTTTAATACCGGTATTGCTGGTAGTAGCAATGGGTTTCATCTTTGCCGTCATCCTGACTATCGCGTCGAAGATATTCTTCGTACCTGTGGATGAGACGGTTACAAACTTAAGAGCCGAGCTTCCGGGAGCTAACTGCGGAGCTTGCGGATTCGCCGGATGTGATGATTATGCCGCGGCGCTGGCTGAAGATCCTACCATAGGTACTGCCAAATGCCCTGTAGGAGGAGCCGATGTTGCTGCCAAACTTGCGGGCATATTAGGTGTGGAAGCCGGATCTGCTGAGCCTCAGGTAGCAGTTGTAATGTGTAACGGCAACGCTCAAGCTGCGAAAAAGCTGATGGAATATCAGGGACTTTCAACCTGTGCAGCTGCCAAGCAGCTGTTCGGCGGGCTCAATATGTGCGCCCACGGATGTCTGGGTCTTGGAGATTGTCAGGCTGCGTGCCCTTATGGCGCTATCCAGGTATGCGACGGCGTAGCTGTAGTAAACAGAGATATGTGCGTGGGATGCGGTATATGTGCTAATACCTGCCCTAACAACGTTATCAGAATAGCTCCTGCCAAGAATAAGGTCATAGTGCAGTGTCATTCGACCGATCCTGGCGCAAAGACGAGAAAAGCCTGCTCCAACGGATGTATAGGCTGCAAGAAGTGCGAAAAAGCTTGCAAGTTTGACGCTGTCAAGGTTGAAAACAATTTGGCCATGATAGATCCGGAAAAGTGCAAGAACTGCGGACTCTGCGCAAAGGAATGTCCTACAGGCGCTATAATAAATCTCAGAGCGAAAAGAAAACCGGCAGCTCCTGCTGTTGCTCAAGAAGCGGCAGAAGCTTAAAGACTGATCTTTCTAATAAAGATAATCGAGGGCCCCTCCATTCAGAGGGGCCCTTTTTGTATCATTCTTCTTTTTTTATTTCCATATTGTCTAAGGCATACTGCAGAGCCATGGAAATCAGCTCATTTCTTGAATGATTGGTTTCATTGGACAGCTGATTGTACTTCTCTTGCAGAGTACGGTCTATTCTTATAGTCATTGTGACAGCTTTTTCTTCTTTTGGTATTATTATGAACTTACTCATCGTAAATATCCTCCGTTTCTATAGTTATATTATAAATTTGGAAATGTAAACCAATCTATAACACAAAATGAGTTAAAAAATACTGTACAAGTGAGTTGAAATAACATATAATAAACTTGAAAAAGTAACATAGAGTATTTGAAAGGAAGGTTATTTCTATGAAAAAATTATTGGTGCTTGCAATGTCGCTTCTTATGATTTTTGCGCTGGCTGGATGCGGAAGTGACGAAAGCGGAGAAGAGGAAAAGAAAACTTCATTCGCTATAGGAGAAACGGCCGACATCAACGGAGTGAAGTATACGGTTAATGACGTACAGTATTCCGAAGGAAACGATTGGAGCACTCCGGATGAGGGAAAAGAATTTGTCATCATCAGCGTAACTATCGAGAACGGATCGGAAGAGGACGTTTCATACAATTTCCTTGACTGGACTATGGTAAACTCACAAGGTCAGGAAGATGACACATCGTTCAGCCTTGTGGATACCGATACTAATATCGGCTCAGGAGACCTAACTCCTGGCGGAACAAAGACAGGAACTGTAGTATTTGAGGAGCCTAAAGGAGATGAATCTCTTAAACTCTTACATTATGAAAACGTTTTACTTGATGATGAACCTGATTTTGAAGTAGTTATAAAGTAATAAATGCAACAAACGTCCCCTTCCTATGCAGGGGGACGTTTGTTTTGTATTGACTTTTAAACACAAATGTGCAATAATAGTAACAAGTATTCATTGTAAGGTGTACGTTGTTATATGGGTACGGTAATTTTTTCGAACATGGAGGTACCCTAATGTATAATGGTACAGTAAAATGGTTTAATCCAGAGAAAGGCTTTGGTTTTATTTCCAATGATGATGGCAGCGGAGATGTTTTCGTACATTTCTCAGCGATACAGATAGATGGATACAAAACTTTAGCCGAGGGCCAGAAAGTTGTTTTTGATGTGGAAGCTGATCCGAAAAACAGCGATAAGCTCAGAGCTATAAATGTCAGCCTGGCTTAATCAAAAAGGACTTGAAAGAGGGCGTATCTTATGCGAGGTGCGCTTTTTCTTTTTAATATTATGAGCAGGAGGGTATCATGGAAGAAACAAAGAGAGAAGTCCTGGATGTCAAGGATGGAAATATATCTAAATTGAACGTATCAAGGGGTGAAGATCTGGCAGAGTTGTATGCGCAGAACAATATGCTGCAGGAGCTGGATCTCAGCGCTAATAAGAAGCTGGAGATCCTCGAGTGCAGCGGAAATCCCCTGAGATTTATTAAGGCGGCTGCGCCGGGATCAGACGGCATGACTCTCATAAGCTTAGAAGCGGGGAGAGGAGGCTATGTAAGCCTTAAACTGGCTCCCGGCGTTCAGCAGTATAACGCAGAGCCGGACGAGGGCTTTGAATTTGACGGTTGGTATGATGAACTTGGTGACAGACTTTGCAAAGATCCTGTATGGAACGACACATGCGGGGCGGGCAGAACTATAGTGGCATGGTTCAGAAGTAAATAAAACCGGGTATATATACCCGGTTTTTTATTTGCATCAATATATCAAAAAAGGCTGCAAAGTAGGAGTATAAGGTCATAAGAAAAAGCTGTTTTCGGCACGCCGGCTGTACATATCCTCCAGTTCAGTCTTATGATACAGATAACCTTCGTCATCGAAATATCTGGCAGAAACAGGGCATTTTTTAAAACAGGCGCAGCATTTTATACATATACCTGTCATTTTTCTCACATCTCCTGGGTCTATGGAGCCCATAGGACACACCGAAGCGCAAAGCCCACAGTTTATGCAATCCTCTGAAACCTTGGGAATTACCTTGCGAATGTCGATATGTGTTCCGCTGCGATCCTGAGGCTTATAATAGCCGCCGTAAGTCTCGGCTATGCCGCTTACTTCTATAGGAGCATGCAGGCCGCAGGCGATAGCCTGAGCTTTCCAAGAATCGAATTTTTTTACGATGGATCGCGCGAAATTATCTATCTCTTCCATGTCCCGGGAGTCCGGTCTTCCCGCTCCCAGAGAATAGGAGAAGGAATGTTCGCAAGAGACGGCCGCAGCAGCGACAGTATAAAAACCCGCATTTTCCAGTATATCGCGAAGCTCTATCAGCGAATTGTCGAAATTCCTGTTGCCAAAGGTCACCACCGGTATGGCGGCCGCTCCGTCACCTCTTATAGAAGAAAGATATTTCAGCAGCACGTTGGGTACTCTTCCCGCATAAGTAGGAGTAGCAAATACCACAAGATCGGAACCGGATTCTTCGCCTTTGATTTCTGATGCTTCTAAGTCGCCGGCATCAGCTCCGCTGATAGATGCAAATCCCTCTCTTGCCTTTGGCAGTGTGAAATCGTAATCACATCTTTTAGCTCCCAGCAGATCTGCAAGTTCATCTGCCATATGGCAGGCGACTTTCTTCGTGGTTCCCGTGGGGCTGAAATAGACTGCCCATACTCGTTTAAACTTCATAATATCTCTCCTTTTATCAGATCGGCGGACTCATATCTTTAGGTGAGGTAGCTTTGCCATGACCAGGTGAGCTACCACGCCTATCAAAATGCCGCTTAACATGCCGGAAAACAGTAATACAGAAAAATAGGACATGAGCCTCACGTTGGACATTATTATGCAGGCCATAATTAGCTGACCGAAATTATGTAAAACGCCGCCGGCCATGCTTATTCCCACGGTTCCGAATATCCTCGACTTATATAAGATATACATCACGAGAATACTAAGGATACCGCCGGCCATCGAGTATATGATACCAAAGACTCCCGTAAAGAGGAGACCGGCCGTAAGGATCCTTACGCAGTTTATTATAAAAGCATACTTAAATCCCAGCTTATAAATGGCGATTATGACTATGAGATTTGCAAGCCCCAGCTTGATGCCCGGTACAGGTACAGGCATGGGGATGAGAGCTTCAATGTAGGAAAGAATCATAGCCATGGCCGCCAGTATGGCGCTGAGAGAGAGGCGTTTGGTTCTGAGAGCGTAAGAATTTCCGGATGTTCTTGCGCCCGGCGTCTTATCCTGCGACGACATCTACACCGCCCCCTTCCGATACGATTTCTGCCATAACTCTGTTCGGAAGACAGACTATGGAGTCCTTTGACTGCGTTATAGAGCCTTTTTCTACACACACCTGATTGGCGCAGTCTGAATAAGTCATTGAAACAGAACCATCTTTTATGGTAAAATTATTAATATGGCCGTTATTATTTATCTCTATGGTCTGATTCTCATTTATATCGTAAACGCCGTAAATATTGCCGTCTACCCAGACCATCACTTTACTTGCGGGCTCGCCTGATGAAAGAGAGAACCAGGAGATGAGAAGGCCTGCTATTAAAATGATAAAGAAAAGAGCGACATCCGCTTTTTTGATCATGATAAACTCCGGGGGAAAAGTTGATTTATGAAAAGATTATTTATATTATTGCTCATTGTTGCAATGCTTATTATACCACAGACAGGGTGCAATTCACAGAGTAATAATGCGGGAATAGAAAAAACTAGCTTCCATTTAGACACGATATGTAAGATAACAGTTTATTCCATGGACGGCCTCGAAGGTATGAGCGAGGAAGAGCAGAGAGAACAGGCGCTGACGGTCATAACAGAGGCTTTTAAACTGTGCGACGAATACGAAGGGATCCTCAGCAATATGAGAGAGGGGACCGATATCTATAAGATAAACAACGCGGCAGGTCAGCCGGTTGCAGTCAGCGATACGGCAATCGAAGTGATTAAAAAAGGAATAGACTACGGGCAGCTTTCTGAAGGGAGATTCGATATAACCATCGGGGGAGTCAGCAAACTGTGGGATTTTCATCAAGTTGATGAAAACGGAGAAAAGACCGGCGCTGTGCCGGACACCGAAGTCCTGAGAGAAGCAGTTAGCCATGTGGGATACGAGCAAATAGTCATCGAAGGAAATACTGTACGCCTTTTGGATCCGCAGGCTCAAATAGACCTGGGAGGTATAGCCAAGGGCTATATAGCCGATAAGGTGGCAGAATATCTCGAATCTGAAGGAGTCACCAGCGCTCTCATCTCGCTGGGCGGAAATATAGTGGCCGTAGGTGAAAAGGGAAAGAGCATGGAGAACGGAGCCGGAAGCGAATTCTCCGTCGGCATAGCCGATCCCGATTCCGATACAGGTCAGCTTTTAGGGATAGTTCCCTGCAAAGACAAGACAGTAGTCACGTCAGGAACATATGAGAGATATTTTGAGATAGACGGAGAACTGTATCATCACGTACTCGATCCGAAGACCGGATATCAGTATGATACAGATCTGGTATCTGTCACCGTGATCGCCGACAAAGGAAGATCTGTAGACTGTGACGCGCTCAGCACCATCTGCCTTTCCATGGGAAGTGAAAAGGGAATGGAATTCATCAGGTCTGTAGACGGCGCCGAGGCCATATTCATAGACGATCAGGGGAAGATAAGCTTCTCATCTGACGATATAGGTTTTAAACAGGGCGTTGTCTGAATGTATCAACTGTTCCATACAGAGACCAATCTTTTGACCAGAGATTCTATCTTATCCACAGGCAGCTTGCTGTAATAGAAGATGAGAGACGTCGTATCCTGATCAGTAAGTTCAGATAAGGGAACCACCGCCAGCCCGATGGCCTTTGCTTCAGAGCAGAGTTCATCGGCTGTTTTTTTTGTCCGTATTTTTATTATGAGGTTTATCCCCGAGCGAGTATCCACGGTGCTGATGTTCCCGGCCGGCTCTGAGGCGAAAGCCTGCAAGGTGAGAGACAGTTTCTGCGCGTAGAGACTGCGCAGCTTGCGTATCCCCGTATAATAATAACCTTTTTCCATGAAGAGAGCCAGCGTCAGCTGTTCAGCCTTTGAACAAGTCTGAGTGTACTGATCTTTTATCTCGTCGAAGATATTGCGCAAAAGCTGGGGCAGCACCATGTAGGAAATTTTCACCGCAGGGAACAGGGTAGAAGAAAAAGACCCAAGATATACTACTCGGTCCTCTTCATCCAGACTCTTTAAAGCCGGTATAGGTTTTCCGAAATATCTGAGCTCGCTGTCATAATCATCCTCAATGATGAAACTATCGTTTTGGAAAGCCCAGCTGAGAAGCTGTCGGCGGCGGCCTATGGGCATCACAGCTCCTGTAGGGAACTGGTTGGACGGTATCACGTAAACTGCTGAAGCGATGTTCATAGGCAGTTTACTTATATCTATCCCTTCTCGCGTGACGGGAATGTGAGAGATGGCGAATCCGTTTTCTCTGAACATACTTTGGACCGGAAGATACCCGGGGCTTTCAAGGGACACGTGATCTGCCTCGAGTCTCTTGAGTATACGGCAAAGATGACTGGTTATCTGCTGCGTTCCTGCGCCTATGACTATCTGCTCAGGCTTGCAGGTGACGCCCCTGGCCGAGTACACATATCTTGCTATCTCATGGCGGAGGGCCGCCTCCCCTTGAGGATTGCTCTCGAAGAGGAGGAGATCGGAGTACTCGCTGTAGACTTTAGAGGCGCACTTCTTCCATTTGACGAAGTCAAAACATTCCGAATCACATATATATGGATTCTCTTCGGACTTAAAGACCTGCTCCGTCAGCGGAGCCTGTCTGCCCGGGGAATATGGTAACTGGCTCGTTGATAAGCCCTGCGCGGCATAATAACCTGACTGAGGCCTGCTGATTATGTAACCTTCCACCAGCAGCTGATTATAAGCCGTCTGAGTGGTGGTGATGCTTACGTCCAGGATCTTTGAGAGACTCCTCAGAGAAGGCAGTTTTTCTCCTTCTTTTATCTCTCCCGACAGTATCCCGTCGCGGATCTTCTCGTATAACTGTATATATAAAGATTCTGAAGAACTGTCAGAAAAATCTATGATAATCGGTTTCATAAAATAAATCTCCTATACTGTATATTTAAAAAAAGTAAAAAGTGAGTATTTAAAAGATGACATTTTAGTAGTATTATAATACCAGATCAATAAAAAAGCAATGTTAAAGGAGTATTTTTTATGACGGGTACAGAGAAGACGAATAAATTAGTTCTTACGGCGCTGATGGTATGCTTAGTCCTATTGGCTACTTATATAATCAAGATTCCAAGTCCTTTCACCCAGGGGTATGTTCATCTGGGAGATACCATGGTATTCTTATCGGTTCTGCTTCTGGGCAAAAAAGGCGGGGCAGTAGCGGCAGGTCTCGGCTCGGCCCTTGCCGACCTTCTCGGAGGATACGCCGCCTACGCTCCATGGACGTTTCTGATAAAGGCACTCATGGCGTTCATAATGGGAGCTTTCATAGAGGCGGCCACAAAGAAGAAAAAACATCATGTCAAGATAGGATCGGTTCCGGTTGTGGAGATCGTGGGAATGGTACTGGCCGGCATAGAGATGGTGATCGGATATGCCGCAGTTGACGGAGTACTGGCCGGCAATCTCTGGTCAGGTATATTGGGAGCTCCTTTCAACATCGGACAGTTTACCGTAGGCTTGGTACTTGCGACTATACTCGCCATGGCGCTTTACAAGACTCCCGCCAAGAAGCTCTTTGTCTACAGGCTTGACGAGATACAATAGAAGAGGACGGAGGCGGTACTTTTGGCTGCCGGCCGGATTAAAGGCCCGGATACGATAGTATCCGGGCCTTTAAATCAGATAAAGTATAAATGTATCAGACTATTCCGTATTTTACTAAAAATCTGGCGGCTATCACTTGTTCAGGTATCAGAGCGATCACTGCGTTGCTCATAAAAATGCTGTCCAGCCCTTTTTCCTTTATGTTTTCGGCGATGACCCTGCAGATGGCTCTTGGACCGGCTGCCGATTTTATGTCCTGTATATAATCAGGTATTCTCACGTGTATTCTGCGGATGCTCTTAAAAGCCTCCCAGGCTTCGTCCACCTCCTGCTGGGCGTTGGCCACAGCCTCGGGAAGCATCCTGAGAAACGATTCTTTGGAGTAGATCAGACACGGATCCATCCTGAAGATTCTGGCGCAGGGATCCGCCCATCTTATATCCATCCTTGAAAAGTCTCCCTTGGCAAAAGCAAAATAACTGCCGTCCAGTATGCCGAAAGTCTTAAGCGTATCGAGATAACCAAGCCGCATGTTTCGGCGAGAGTTATTCGTGTCAAATATGAGAGTGCTTCCGAGATTCCAGCTGGATTCTATGACGGTGATATCTTTGGCTTTTTTGAGAGGTTCCTTTTTTAATATACCCATGGCGTTCAGCTTGACGGCTATTATAGAGGACGGATTCTTTTTCATGGCAAGATCTACAGGGAGAACGTCGGCGTAACCTCCGTCTATATACTCGACGCCGTCTATTTCATAAGGATGCACTGCTGGGAAAACAGATGAACTGGCCAGTATATAATCGATGAGTTTCCCTTTGGGGATATCTTCCTTATAGAGATAATGTGGTTTCATGCTGGCTCTTTCCATGACGACCAGCCCATAATCTACGGGGGACTTTCGAATCCTTTCTTCGTCTATATACTTTTCAAGAAGAGCTTTAAGCCCCGAAATGCCTGCTCCGCCGTTAGAAAAGATCAGCTTTGCATAATCTATGAGCTGGCTGTCTTCCGGAACGTCAAAGACCATGTGAGTCTGGATCTCTCTCCAGAGATTGATGGTGTCGTCCAGATCGCCCTGGCATACCATGGCTCCGTTTATGGCACCCACAGAGGAGCCGGTAACGATGTCTATTTTTATTCCGAGGTCGACCAGCGCCTGCCAGACGCCGGCTTCATAAGCGCCGCGGGAACCTCCGCCGCTGAGGACCAGAGCAGTTTTCGATTTTTGTCTGTTCGTCATGCGAGACCTCCTTAAAAAGATACCAAAATTTTACCACAAGTGTTATAATGTTAGCAACGTCATATTTATGATGTCTTAAGACGAAGATAAAAATTCACGCTATAAAAGAGATAAGGAGAAAACCATGGACGAGAGATTGAAGAATATAATAGACGATTCAAAATCGATAGTGTTCTTCGGGGGAGCGGGAGTCTCTACAGAGAGCGGTATACCTGATTTCAGATCGGAAAAAGGACTGTACAGCGCGCAGAAACAGTATGGCTTTTCACCGGAGGAAATACTGTCCCATACGTTCTTTGCAAGACATATGGAAGTCTTTTTCGATTATTATAAGAAGAATCTGATATATATGGACGCGCAGCCCGGGGACGCACATAGGACTCTTGCTCATCTGGAAAGAGAAGGTAAGCTGAAGGCCATAGTGACGCAGAATATAGACGGGCTTCATCAGAAAGCAGGCAGCAGGAACGTATTTGAACTTCACGGCAGCGTTCTGAGAAATTACTGCATGGACTGCGGCGAATATCACGATGTGGAATATATAATGAACGAAGAACACTGCCGAAACGGGATCCCCCTGTGCAGAAAGTGCGGAGGAGTCGTAAAACCCGACGTAGTCCTATATGAAGAGGTCCTGGATGACGAGTGCGTAAACGGGGCCATATCAGCCATAAGCGCAGCAGATACACTGATAATCGGAGGAACTTCTCTGGTAGTTTATCCCGCGGCAGGTTTAATTAGGTATTTTCGTGGGAATAATTTAGTATTGATAAATAAACAGGCTACTGGGTATGACAGTAAAGCGAATCTGGTGATAAATGATCAAATAGGAAAGGTTATGAAAATATAATGAACATTCTTGTATCTAACGACGACGGAATAACGACAGAAGGTATAAAGTCGCTTGCCAAAGCAATGTCATCATGCGGAGACGTATATGTGGTGGCGCCGCATGTCCAGAGAAGCGCCAGCAGCCATGCTCTCAGCGTAAGCGGCGAGATCACCCTGAGAGAAGTAGAATTTGAAGGCGCCAAAAAAGCTTACGAATGTGACGGCACGCCGGCCGACTGCGTAAAGCTGGGGATAGATATGCTCAAGCAGGAGGGCGTAATAATAGATGTGGTATATGCGGGAATAAATCATGGCGGAAATCTTGGTACAGACACCATGTACTCGGGAACCGTTTCCGCTGCGGCCGAAGGCATGATGGCGGGCCTTCCGGCTGTAGCCGTTTCTGTCAACAGCCATGAAGCCTCGCACTTTGAAGGGGCATGCAGGCTGGCGGTACAGACGCTGCCGCTGGCAATGACCTTTGGAAGAAAAGGCGTTATAAGTATAAACACGCCTGATATACCGGCAGAAGAGATTAGGGGAGTTAAAGCTTGCAAGCTGGGCGCTGTGGAATACGACCAGTGGTTCGAAGAAATATCGCGCGGCGGAGATTCTAAGACTTACCGATATAGAGGAACGCCCAGCGAACTGGATCACTGGACCGAAGATATGGACGTGAGACTCATAAGACAGGGATATGCCACAATATCGGCCATAAGATATGATCTGAACGATTATGAGGGACTAAAAGAAATAAAAAGATGGGAGCTGAAGATATGATGAAAGAGATAATAAGAATAGACAGAGACGACTGCGTGCTTGTAGCGATAGATTATCAGGCGAAGCTTCTTCCGGCTATGGAAGACAGCAAGACCATAGAAAAAAATACTGTTAAACTGGCCAAAGGCCTTGCGACCATAGGAATACCTAAGATAGTTACCACTCAATATTCAAAAGGTCTGGGGCAGACTACAGAAGAGGTAGCCGAGGCGTTAGGAGATTTTGATCCTGTCGATAAGGCGTCCTTCAGCGCATATGGGGACGAGAATTTCAGAAAACGTCTCGAAGAGAGCAAAAAAAAGACTGTGATCCTGGCGGGCATAGAAACTCATATATGTGTGGAACAGACGGCGCTGGATCTTCTTCAAAGCGGATATCGGGTAGTCCTGGCAGCCGACTGCTGCGGATCGAGAAATTATAAGAACCACGAAATATCCGTCATGAGACTTTCGGCTGCGGGGGTAGTGATGTCAAGCGGCGAGAGCATTTTATACGAAATACTTAAAAGCGCAAAATCTCCTGAATTCAAGGAGATATCGGCGATAGTGAAATAAGAGGTAATATGATTTTTGACAGAGATTTTAACGATTTGACAGAAGAAGATATAAAGCTTCTGAACAGTTACTTTGACGGTTATGATTACGAATCGTCTACACATACGTTTTTGGCCAATTATATATGGCGAAATACCCATGACCTTACATGGCAGGTCATAGGCGATTATCTGTGTATCGCCGGTCTTGGAACTCTGGAAACGGAAGAAAAAGAATATTTCATGTCGTTTCCCCTGACAAACTCGGGCAGCTATGACGCAGAAAAAGTCAGGGAGGTCATAGAAGAGGCCAGACAGATTTTCGCAAAAAAGGGACAGGCCTTTGAACTCAGCCTCGTTCCCGGATCATTGGCGCCGGTTCTCAAAGACGTATTCGGAGATTCGGTGGAGACGGAACACACAAGAGACGATGATGATTATATTTATTTAAAGGATGATCTGATCAAGCTCAGCGGACGCAAGTATCATCAGAAGAAAAATCATCTGAATTATTTCCTGCGGAACTACAGCTTTACCTATGAAGAGGCCACGGTCGATATGGTTCCTGAGATAATGGCCTATATAAGAAGCAAGAACGAGTATAAGCTGGGAGAAACGCCTGAAGAGTGGAAAGAGATACTGGAACTTGAGACGATCGCCATAGAGGAACTGCTTAAATTTGTAGGCAGAGGGCTCCTCACGGGAATAATAAGGATAGACGGCAGAATAGAAGCCGTCACCCTCGGAGAATTTGCGAAGACCAACAGCAAAGAGACAGTCCTGGTACATGTGGAAAAGGCTGACGACAGGGTGAGAGGCCTCTATCAGGCCATAAACAACGAGTTCTGCAAGAGGCTTCCCGCAGAGACTGTTTATGTCAACAGAGAGGAAGACATGGGCATGGAGAACCTGAGGCAGACGAAGCTGTCCTATAAGCCGGTGAAGATGGCAGAGAAATATACGGCAACTTTTAAATAAAGGCTTTTCGCAGAGCTGTTTTTATGATAAAATAAATTGAAATAATGTTGTTGAAAAAAGAAGAAAAGTTTTGTTAATTTTTTATCAGAAAGACTTGCTTTTTTCGTTGGTTTGTGGTTAAATAATCTTGTATACAAGATGTATTAGTTATTAGTTAGTACAAATCGACTCAAAGTAATCTAAGGAGGATACACAAGAAATGAGAGAAGTTGTAATCGTAAGTGCAGCAAGAACACCTATCGGAAGCTTCGGAGGAGCCTTAAAGGGAGTTCCTACAAGAAAACTGGGCGCTATCGCTATCAAAGGCGCAGTTGAAAGAGCCGGAATCAAACCTGAGATGGTTGATGAGGTTATCATGGGCGCAGTTCTTCAGGGAGCCCTGGGACAGAACGTTGCCAGACAGATGACGCTGGATGCAGGCCTTCCTATCGAGGTTCCTGCTATGACTATCAATAAAGTTTGCGGATCGGGACTGAGAGCTGTTGAACTGGCTGCTCAGATAATCAAGGCCGGAGACGCTGACATAATCGTTGCAGGCGGAGCTGAAAATATGTCTGCTACAGCATACGCTATGCCTTCCGCAAGATGGGGAGCAAGAATGAACAACGCTCAGATGGTCGATATGATGGTAAACGACGGCCTTTGGGACGCTTTCAACGGATACCACATGGGTATCACCGCAGAGAATGTTGCAGAACAGTGGGGACTCACCAGAGAACAGCTGGACGAATTCTCCGTGATCTCTCAGAACAGAGCTGAAGAAGCCATTAAAGCAGGCAAGTTCAAGGATGAAATCGTTCCTGTAGAGATTCCTCAGAGAAAAGGCGATCCTATCGTATTCGATACTGACGAATTCCCTAAATTCGGAACTACTATAGACAAAGTTGCAAAGCTTAAACCTGCTTTCAAAAAAGACGGTATCGTTACAGCTGCCAACGCATCCGGAATCAACGACGCCGGAGCTGCAGTAGTAGTTATGTCAAAAGAGAAAGCTGACGAACTGGGAATCAAGCCTCTGTGCTCCATAAAGGCTTACGCTTCCGCAGGCGTTGATCCTTCTATCATGGGCGTAGGACCTGTTCCTGCTTCCAGAAAAGCTCTGGACAAAGCAGGCCTGGCTATCGAAGATATAGATCTGGTAGAGGCTAACGAAGCATTTGCCGCTCAGTCTCTGGCTGTTAGAAAGGACCTGAACCTGGATCCTGAAAAGACTAACGTAAACGGCGGAGCTATAGCTATAGGACACCCTATCGGAGCATCCGGATGCAGAATACTTATCACCCTGATCTACGAGATGATGAAGAGAGATTCCAAATACGGTTTGGCTACTTTATGTATCGGCGGCGGTATGGGAACAGCCCTCATCGTTGAAAGATAAATTGAGCTCTGAGGACCGCAGCTATTGACTGCGGTCTTTTTTTTAGTTATTATATAAAAGTGAATTTTTGAAATCGGCAAAAGAGTAGAAGTGATGAAAAACAAACAGACGACGGCTAATTTAATATTATTGCTGGTTGCAGCCATATGGGGCGGCGGTTTCATCGCCGGTAAGATGGCGTTGACGGGATTGACTCCCGTCGCCGTCATAGCATACAGGTACGGAATGGGAGCGCTGCTCTGCGGCGTTATTTTTTGGAAGAGAATCGTCAGGACTCCAAAGGATATGATTAAAAAAGGCGTCCTGATAGGAATCGTTCAGACCATAGGGCAGACCATACAGCTGGCAGGGCTCCAGTATACTTCCAGCGCCAATCAGTCATTTCTGTGCAGCGCCTATGTTGCTTTCGTACCCTTCATAAGCTGGATCATGATAGGAAAGAGACCGAAGATCAAATCTTTTGTTGCAGGCGCGACGGCCCTTGCCGGCATAGGCTTCATATCTCTCAAGGGCTCCTTCGTAATGGGTCTGGGAGACAGCCTGAGCGTGTTGTTTGCAATCCTCTTCGGAATACAGATAGTCTTGGTGGGCAAGCTGGTCGACAAGGAGTCTGACGTAGTCGGAATGACTTTCTTCCAGATGTTGACCGCCGCAGTGGCCGGCTTTGCGGTCTGCATAGTTCAGGGAGGCCTGACTCCGGATTTGGAAAGCGAGGCCATAATCGGAGTGGTGTACTTGGGAATTCTCAATACTCTGGTGGCGTTTACGGCTCAGAATTATGCGCAGAAATATGCAAAGGACACTACCGCCGCTTTGATAATGAGCATGGAATCGCTGTTTGGATTCGTCTTTTCCGTACTGTATTACAAAGAAGTTATCACGGTCAAATTCCTGTTAGGCAGCGCGTTGTGCTTTGCCGCCGTGTTGATAAATACTGTTGAAAGGGGTAAGAAAAAAGGATGATATTGTTTTTCAGCGGCACGGGGAACAGCCGCCATATAGCCGCAAGCCTGTCTTCTATCATAGGCGACGGAATTCCGGCAGACATGGGCGATATGATGAAGAGGGGAGAAACTCCGGAATTTCAATCCGAATCGCCTTATGTGTTCGTGGTTCCAACCTACGGATGGCGTATCCCGAGGGTGGTGGATGAGTTCATCAGAAAGTGTAAATTTCGCGGCTCAGACAAGGCGTATTTTATACTCACCTGCGGAGATTCGATAGGCAACGCCGGAAAGTACGCCCAAAGGCTTTGCGCCGATATGGGGATGGAGTTTAAAGGCTGCGCCGGACTTAAGATGCCTGAAAATTACGTGGCGATGTTCGCCGTTCCCGATGAGGAAACCTCCGAAAGGCTGATAGCTGCGGCGGATCGTTCTCTCAAGGCGACGGCCTCGAAGATAGCGGCGGGAGAGAAGCTGCCCGACAAGTATTCCGCGATGGGAGCAGTGGAGAGCTCGGTCGTCAACGGACTCTTCTATAAGTTTATAGTCAAAGCAAGAGGCTTTAGAGTAGGCGAAGAGTGCATAGGCTGCGGTCTATGTCAAGACGTGTGCCCACTGAACAATGTAAGACTGGTCGATGGCAAACCCGGCTGGGGAAACAGCTGTACTCACTGCATGGCGTGCATATGCAGATGTCCTAAAGAAGCCATAGAATATAAAAATATATCGGTAGGAAAACGCAGATATTATCTGGATGAATAACGAGGACGGCGTCTGCCGTCCTCGTTTTACGCTTTTCCCAGATACTCCTCAAGAGTAATTCCCCTTGAAGTAATTTCGGAAGCTGCCTCTATACCCACATACCTTAGATGCCAGGGTTCATAGTCGTATCCCGTTATGTTGGTCTTACCACTCGGGTATCGGATGATGAACCCGTATTCGCTGCAATGATTGTTGATCCACAGTCCCTCCGGATAGTCTATGAAGTTCTGACTGAGGCCATAACCCATAGACTTAGACGTTATATCTACAGCCCACCCAGTATGATGCTCGCTTCTTCCCGGATACGCTGAGCGAGTATTGGTGAAGGCTTCTCCGTTTTGGGCCAGAGAATTGTTATACAGACTTGTCTGAAGGGCATATGAGCGATAAGTGGAGCAGATCATGAAATTAAGACCTTCGCTCTGAGCTGCTGATAGCATCTTAAGATACGCTTCATAAGCTTCTCTTTTGAAATATAGTCCCTGATTTGTCGAAAGTGAACCGTCTACGGCGACCATATCGGTCGGATAGTAATCTTTTGAAACAGTGTACAGTTTATTTACAAGCACCAACCTGTTTCCGTCATCTGAAGTCAGCGTCGATATGACGTCGGGAATTCCTGTCATATCCACGCTGTTTGCGCCCTGCGCGCCTGCCGCACTGGCCAAATTATCTCCTCCTTCGGATGGATTTGGGGAAGAGAGCCGAGAGTCCGTGTAATCAGCAGCCGTCTTAAGAGCCTCTCTGAACATGGAAGAGACAGCCCCTGGCAAAGAGCCTTCGCCGGAGAGATCGGATCGCTGACATCCCCAAAGGCTAAGGACGATTACTATGGCTGATATTAAAATTATAAAGCTTTTGAATTTTCTCATCTTTCAAGTCCTTCTCCTGATTATATGTATATTATAAATTATTAAAAAATGAATGTCAAAAATTATAAGCGGCACTGGATAAATTTACGCCTTGATGATATAATTCATAATATACATTACTTGGAGGAAATAAAATGGCAGACAATTTTATTCATGAGATCATCGAGCGAGATCTTGAAAATCATAGATACGGAGACAAAGTTTGTACACGTTTCCCTCCGGAACCCAACGGATATCTTCACATAGGACACGCCAAGTCCATATGTTTAAACTTTACGACTGCCGCTAAATACGGCGGAAAGTGCAATCTAAGATATGACGATACCAATCCGGTCAAAGAAGATATGGAATATGTGGATTCCATAGAAGAAGATGTAAAGTGGCTGGGATTTCAGTGGGATGAGAGACTGTGGGCTTCTGATTATTTCGATAAGATGTACGAAGCTGCCGTAACGCTGATACAGAAGGGGAAAGCCTTCGTCTGCGATCTTGGCGGCGATGAAATAAGAGAATACAGAGGTACTCTTAAAGAACCGGGAAAAGAAAGCCCTTACAGAAACAGAAGCATAGAGGAAAATCTCAGCCTCTTTGAAGAAATGAAGGCGGGTAAATATGCCGACGGCGAGAAAGTGCTGAGAGCTAAGATAGATATGGCCTCGCCTAACATAAACATGAGAGACCCTATAATATACAGGATCGCTCACGCTTCGCATCACAATACGGGAGACAAATGGTGCATATACCCTATGTACGATTTTGCCCATCCTATAGAAGATGCCATAGAGGGCATAACTCATTCCATATGCACTCTGGAATTCGAGGACCACAGACCGCTGTACGACTGGGTACTTAGGGAAGTGGGCTGGTGGCAGGCTCCGCCTCAGCAGATAGAATTTGCAAGGCTCAATCTCACCAATACAGTCATGTCCAAGAGATATCTCAAGGCGATGGTAGAGGACGGTACCGTAGAGGGATGGGACGATCCGAGGATGCCGACCATAGCCGGCATACGCCGCAGGGGATATACTCCTGAAGCAGTGAGAACCTTTTGCGAAACTATAGGGGTGGCTAAATCTAACAGCACGGTGGATATATCTCTCCTGGAGCATTGTGTCAGAGAAGATCTCAAAGAGAAGACCGAGAGCCGCAATGTAATTTTTGACCCGGTAAAAGTGATAATAACCAATTATCCGGAAGGCCAAAAGGAGATTTGCCAGATAGAAAACAACGTTCAGAACCCGGATATGGGCGCCAGAGAAGTTTCTTTTTCGAGGGAACTGTGGATAGACGGAGCAGATTTTATGGAAGAGCCTCCTAAAAAGTACTTCCGCCTTTTCCCGGGTAATGAAGTAAGGCTGAAAGGCGCTTACTTTATAACCTGTACCGGCGTAATAAAGAACGATGACGGCAGTATAAAAGAGATCCACTGCACTTATGATCCAAAGACCAGAAGCGGCAGCGGTTTTGAGGAGCGCAAGGTCAAAGGCACCATACATTTTGTGGACGCGTCTGATTCAGTTCCCGTGACCGTCAGGCAGTACGGATACCTCATGGTAGAAGACGAAAATGGAGAGATGGTAAAAAATCCCGATACAGTGAAAATCTCTACGGCTTACGCCGAGAGTTCGCTGAAGAATGTTTCGCCGGGAGAGAGATTCCAGTTTTTCAGACACGGCTATTTTGTGGCCGACTCCAAGCTTCACACGAAAGAAGCGCCGGTGTTCAACGAGATAGTAGGGCTTAAAAGTTCATGGAAGAAATAACAGGAGATTGATATGCAATATAAAATAGAAGGCACGCCGCTGCCGGTAGTCATCTGCCAGCTGGACAGAGGCGAGTGTATGATGACGGAAAAAGGAAGTATGAGCTGGATGACTCCCAACATGAAGATGGAGACCACCAGCAACGGCGGAATAGGAAAGGCTCTGGGAAGAATGTTAGCGGGAGAATCTATCTTCCAGAACAGATATACGGCCGAGGGTGGCGAGGGTATGATAGCTTTCGCTTCCAGCTTTCCGGGAACTATACTTCCGGTGGAGATCACTCCGGACAGACCTGTCATAGTGCAGAAGAGCGCGTTTTTGGCCGGCGTGGAGAGCGTTGACATCTCGCTGTTTCTGCAGAAGAAACTGGGAGCCGGCTTCTTCGGCGGAGAAGGCTTTATAATGCAGAAACTTTCGGGAGAGGGTATAGTGTTTGTGGAGATAGACGGCTCCACCGTCGAATATGATCTGGCGCCGAGACAGCAGATGATAGTCGATACAGGCTATCTTGCCATGATGGACGCCACCTGCTCCATGGACATAACAGCCGTAAAAGGAGCGAAAAATATGTTCTTCGGCGGAGAAGGAGCGTTCAATACTGTCATAACCGGTCCAGGTAAAATAGTGCTTCAGACTATGCCTGTGAACAGCGTAGCAGGCGCTCTGATACCGTTCATGCCTTCCGGCAATTAACATAGCATCTTGCAAGATTACGAGAGCATCTTTCGCATTTCAGTTCTGACGATTGCCGGAGATGCTCTTTTTTAGAAGAAAATATCTGAAAGGGGATAGATTTGATCGAAGATTATGCGAGGACTATCATCATCTGCGCTACGGCTATAGCCGCAGGCATAATTATGGGGTGCGGCGCAGTGTATATATTCAACAAGATTCCGGGGAAATGGCTCTGCGACTACGGAAAAGAGCCGGATGAGGAACTTCTCCACCCGACGCGCCAGAGGATAAACAGCGTTCCGTGGAAATACTGGTTCTCCTGTTTTTTTGTCATGGCCGGAATTTATCTGGGACTTAAAGATCCCGTCTATGGGATAATCGCCCTGATGACTTGTTGGCTCTTATGCGAGATGGCCATAGCCGATATAAAATACAGGATCGTTCCGGATCAGTTTATCATCTTGCTGATGGTGGCGGCAGTAGGATTTGTCCCTCACCATAACGGAGGCGTCTTCCAGGGAATCTGGGGAGGACTGATAGGCTTTGGGGTCATGCTGATCATAGGTATTTTAGGCAGGCTGATATATAAAAAGGAATCTCTGGGAGGCGGAGACATAAAGCTGTTTGGGGCGCTGGGACTGTGTCTTGGAACAGAAGGAATACTGACGGTCTTCGTCATTTCCACTTTTGTGAGCGCATTTCATCTGGGGTTTCTGATGATAAGAAAGCGTATAAAGCCCAGAGAGCAGAGACCTCTGGTGCCTTATATCGCCATATCTTCGGCGATTTATCTGGTCATTTTACATCAAATGAGTTATAATATTATGGTATACATCTGAGAAAGGACAAAATAGATGATAACAAGCAAACAGAGAAGCTTTTTAAAATCCATGGCTCACAGCATCGACCCTGTAGTATATATAGGCAAAGCCGGAGTCACGGACAATGTGATAAAAGAGATAGATACTTGTCTTGAGATTAGAGAACTGGTGAAAGTCAAACTTCAGGAAGGCTGCGACCTTAAGCCAAAAGACGTTGCCAATGAAGTAGCGCAGAGCCTTAGAGCCGAGTTCGTACAGGCCATAGGCCGCAAGTTCACTCTGTACAGAGAGTCTAAAGAAAACAAGCAGATAATTCTTCCCAAAGCCTGATCCGGCGGATTCAGAGCGAGACGGAGAAATCCCGTGTGGAGTAAAGATATGATCCGAGAGAGAAATATTTTGCTTACAATAGAATACGACGGCAGCGGTTTTTTCGGCTGGCAGAAGCAGCCCTCTGTCAGAACGGTGCAGGGAGAACTGGAACGAGTACTTTCCGCAGTCTGCGGATCGGAAGTGAAGCTTAACGGGACAAGCCGTACAGACGCGGGAGTACATGCCCTGGGGCAGAGAGCCTCATTTAAGGGAGAGTACGGTATACCTGCCGACAGGCTGATGCTGGCTTCAAACAATATTCTGTCAGGAGCAAGAAACGGATCCGGGGCAGGAGAAATAAGGATAGTATCGGCAAAAGATATGCCCCTTGACTTTCATGCCAGATTCGATTCTAAGGGAAAAAAGTACAGATATGTGATATCAAACAACCGGGAGATGGATATTTTCAGGCGGAGATATTGCTATCAGATAAACAGGCCGCTGGATATACAGGCCATGGCGGAGGCGGCGTCATATGTTATAGGTACACATGATTTTGCTTGCTTTCAGTCCGCAGGCGGCCAGGAGAGAGAGACTACCGTCAGGACTGTGTATGATCTTCAGATCAAAAAAAATAATGACGATATCCTGATAGAGATATCAGGGGACGGCTTTCTCTACAATATGGTCAGGATCATAACAGGAACTCTCGTGGAGATAGGGCTGGGCAGGAGAAAAGCTTCCCAGATGAAAGATATAATAGATTCTGCAAGCAGAAAATCGGCCGGTCACAGAGCGCCGGCAGAAGGTTTGTATTTAGTTGAAGTTTATTACGAACAGGAGATTTAAAAATGAAGAGACCTTCTTGGGATGAATATTTTATGGAGATGGCCGAACTGACGGCTAAGAGATCGACCTGTATGAGAAGACACGTAGGCGCCGTGATAGTAAAGGATCGCCACGCCATAGCCACCGGGTATAACGGGGCTCCCAGCGGCATAATGCACTGCGAGGAGAGGGGCGGCTGCATACGTCAGCAGCTCAATGTGCCTTCCGGACAGCGGCACGAACTGTGCATGGCTCTTCACGCCGAGCAGAATGCCATAATTCAGGCGGCGGTGATGGGAAACAGCGTCGAAGGAGGGACCATCTACATAACTCATCAGCCTTGCGCCATCTGTGCTAAGATGATCTTGAACGCAGGTATAAAGAGGATAGTCATAAAGGAGGGATATCCTGATGAACTGGCGGCCTCTATACTCGATGAAGCAGGACTGAAAGTAGAAAAGTTATAGCAGAAACATAAAGGAGCCGCAGTATTATGTACAGTACATTGTGGATCACCTTTTTAATGGCTCTGGCGATTTCGCTGGCAGTAACGCCGCTGGCCATTAAATTGGCGCCCAGAATCGGTGCAGTGGATATACCAAAAGACAACAGAAGAATGCATACAAAGGTCATGCCCAGATTCGGAGGCCTTGCAATATTTGCCGGAAGCGCCATATCGATGCTGGTATTTTTGAGGTTCGACCCTAAGATACTTATAATCACCGCCGGCGGAACCATGATATATATACTTGGTGTGATAGACGACCTGAGAAACTTATCTCCTAAGATAAAGTTTGCGGGACAGCTTTTGGTGGCAATAATAATGTATATGTGCGATATTCGCATAACTTTTATCACCAACTATTTCGGTCCGGGAAACAGCGACCTGGGAACGGCGCTGTGCTTCATCATAACTATTTTGTGGATAGTGGGCATAACCAACACGGTGAATCTCATAGACGGGCTGGACGGGCTGGCCGCAGGAACGGCAGCAATAGTTTCTCTGTGTATCGCTTACGCGGCATATATTCACGGGACATATCTGGCGGCGGGAGCTATGCTGGCTCTTGCGGGAGGGGCTTTAGGATTTCTGCCGTATAATTTTTATCCGGCTAAGATCTTTATGGGTGACGGCGGTTCACTCTATCTGGGATTCATGCTCTCAACCCTTTCTGTTCTGGGTACGGTAAAGAGCGCAACTTTTGTATCGATGATAATACCGGTTTTAGTTTTAGGCGTTCCCATATTTGATACTGCTTTTGCGATCTTAAGAAGATTTGTGAACAAAAAACCTATTATGGGAGCAGACCGGGGACACCTTCACCACAGGCTGATGAACCTGGGATACGGACAGCGGCGCGCTACTTTGATGTTATACGGCATAACGGCCATAATGGGCATAGCGGCCGTGCTCTACAGCAGAGGGCTGTATATGGAAACTCTGGGGCTGTCGGCTATAACTATGATGTATCTGTATATATTCCTGACGGATTCCCAGCACAAAGTTCCTCAGATAAAAGAGGACGAAAGAGATGATAAGGATAAAAGCTGAGGTTCTCCTCATATGTAGGAAACCTCAGCACTTGAAAACAAATAATGGAATGGTACTGACTCCCGAAGGTTTTCTGAGGGGAAAGGCTTGTAATATGACACACAGCAGATAAGTGCCGGCGTTTTTCGGCGCTTAATTTTTTTGAAAGGAGGCAGGGTTCATGGAAACGAGAGTAGCTGTTATAAGTATAATCGTAGAAGATATAGAAGCCGCAGAAAGTATAAATATATTGCTGCACCAATACAGACAATACATAATAGGAAGGATGGGAGTTCCTTACGCTCCTAAGAAGATTTCTATAATAAGCGTAGCGGTAGACGGTCCTATGGACGCTATAAGCGCCCTTTCCGGAAAACTGGGAGCTATCGAGGGAGTCAGTACCAAGACCATATATTCAAAAAAATGACTCTGAGAAAGAGGATAGAGAGAAAGAAGGTATAATATGAAGAAAATAGTTGCATTAGGATTGGCTTTAATCCTGTCTCTGGCAAGCCTTGCAGGCTGCAGCCAGAAGACGCCAGAGAACGTGACAGAGACCATAAACGTCGCTGCTTTAAACGGGCCGACAGGAATGGCCATGGTAAATCTCATGGATATGGAAGATAAATATGACATCACGACTTATCAGGCGCCTGCCGATGTGACGGCCAAGGTAATCAGCGGAGAAGTGGATGTAGCTGCAGTTCCGTCTAATCTTGCTGCCGTGCTCTATAATAAGACAGAGGGAGATATCGTAGCCATAAGCCCTATAGCTTTGGGTATGCTTCAGATTTTAGGAAACAACGTGGATATAACCGATGTGAGCGAGCTTGCAGGAAAGACTATAGTTGCCAGCGGACAGGGAGGAACGCCTGAATATGTGCTGGAAAAAGTCCTCTCAGATAACGGTTTGACTATATATGAAGACGTGAATGTAGAATGGGTGGCCAATCATTCAGAGGTCAACGCAAAGCTCCTGAACCAGGAAGGCACCATAGCCATGATACCTGAGCCTTTTGTCTCAACTGCTCTGTCATCGGGTCAGGAGGGAGTTGAAGACCTCTTCGATCTCAATGAACTCTGGGAGGAGTCTACAGGATGTGAACTTCCTATGGGAGTCCTCATAGCTAAAAAGTCTTTTGTTCAGGAGAGAGAAGATGATCTCAAGGTTCTTTTGAATGATCTGCAAGAGTCAGTGGACTTCGTCAATGATTCTCCTACAGAAGCGGCCAAGGTCATAGTAGAAAAAGGATTTATCGGAAATGAGGAGATAGCCGAGGCGGCGATTCCTGGATGTCATATCACCCTGTATACCGGAAAAACGAGCCAGACGGGAATGGAGATGCTCAAGACATTCAATCAGATTTTATTCGATCTGGACCCTGCCTCTGTAGGCGGAAAGATGCCGGATGAAGACTTATATTATCAATAGAGACGGAGATTCAAAAGATAATAGAAATAAGAGCGCAGGATTAAGAATTGCTGTGCCGGTACTGTTATTCTGGCTGGCAGTATGGCAGGCGGCGGCTATGATAGTTCATAAGCCGCTGCTTCTGCCGGGTCCGGCGGAAACGGCGGCAGCGCTGGCAGCAATGGCAGGTAAAGCGGAGTTTTATCTCAATATAGGATGGACCTTTTTTCGCTGCATGGTATCTATGGCGCTTTCATTTTTACTGGGGGCGGCAGCTTCGGCAGCAGCATACAGGTTTTCGGCAGTCCGTCATCTTCTCTCGCTTCCGGTGGGATTTTTTAAAGCGGTACCTGTAATGGCTATAATAATATATGTCATATTGATCGCAGAGGCCGACTGGGTGGCTATAATAGTCTGCTTTCTGATGTGTTTTCCTATAGTATATACCAACATACTTGCAGGGCTTGACTCTATGGGCGATGAACTTAAAGAAATGGCCTGTGTATATAAGCTTACTGATGTTCAAAAAGTGAGATATATATACGGCCCATCGGTCAAACCTCAGATAAATTCGGCGCTCAGGCTCATCTGTGGGCTGAGCTGGAAGGCCGTAGTAGCCGCAGAGGTGCTTTCCATACCGAAATATTCTATCGGATATGAGATGATAAATTCCAAATATTATCTGGAGACGCCGACTCTGATGGCGTATATACTTGTCGTAGTTGTATTGAGTATCGGAATTGAACGATTAGTGAATATTTTTCTCGAAAAATCTGATGCCGGCGATTATCGGGGAAGTCGTCTTAAGAGAGAACTGAGCAAGGCGGCACGTAGAAACAGCCGTGAGGCAAAGAGCCCTGACGGTGAGGCTGCTTCGCCGGCCATAGAAATGAGAGATCTCAATAAGAGTTATGGTTCAAAACAAGTTATAGATCATGTGGATATGACGTTTAAAGGCGGCGAGACGACAGTACTTGTAGGTCCGTCCGGCATAGGAAAGACCACTTTGGCAAGAGTCATATCGGGTCTTGAGGTGCCGGACAGCGGAAGCCTTGTCATAGGAGGACATATGGAGCTGTCATATCTGTTTCAGGAGGAGAGACTTTTGCCATGGCTCAACGTATATGATAATATGGCCATAGGGCTTTTGAAATCAGGGGGCCTCCCTGATGATATATCGCCAAAAGACGATCCTGTGATAAAGATGGCGGAAGCTTTGGAGATGAGCGATTCATTATGGAAGCTTCCCCGGCAACTTTCGGGAGGAATGAGGCATAGAGCAGCTCTCGGCAGGACGTTTTTGGCCCGGGCCAACGTGATGATACTCGACGAACCTTTCAGAGGACTTGACGCACCTCTTCGCAGCAGAATCATAGACAGGCTGTGGCAAAAAGAGACCGAAGCTAAGACTGTGATAGTGATAACCCATGAACCGGGAATCTTTAGAGAAAAGACGATAAAGATGAAGTAACCGCTCAATGTTTGTACCAAAAGACGTGAAGACATCTGGGGCCTTCGGCTGAATGTCTGATCCTACGCCATAGATGAAAGACGCTCTTAAAGGATAATAAACTCGCTTAACTGGCGGTTATGATTTAAATGATGATCTCACAAGAAAAAGAGAGGTAAAGGATGCCTGATAAAAATATAGTTCTCGGAATATTGGCTCACGTGGACGCAGGTAAAACCACATTGTCTGAAGCTATTTTATATAAGACGGGGGCCATAAGAAAGATGGGAAGGGTCGATCACCGAGACGCCTTTCTCGATACGGATTCTATAGAACGGGCCAGAGGCATAACCGTATTCTCAAAGGAAGCCAGATTCTCTCTTGGGCGGCGAAAGGCGGTGCTCATAGATACTCCGGGACATTCTGATTTCAGTTCTGAAATGGAGAGGACTCTCGACGTGCTTGATATGGCCGTACTGATAGTAAGCGGAACAGACGGGATCCAGAGCCATACCGTGACTCTCTGGAACCTTCTTAAAGCCCACAATATCCCCCTGATGGTGTTTATAAATAAAATGGACCAGCCGTCAGCTGATGAGGAAAGAGTTATGAGAGAGCTTACAAAGCGTTTCGGAACCGGATTTGTAAAATTCTCGAAAGCTGCTCCCCAGGATATGGAAGAGGCCGCCCTGTGCGGAGACAGCCTCATGGAAGAGTATCTTGAAAGTGGCGTGCTGTCGAGAGAACATATCAGCGAAGCCGTATCTGAAAGACGCATGTATCCTGTCTGCTCAGGGTCAGCGCTTAAGCTTGAGGGCATAGATGAGCTCCTGGACATTGTGCGCCTTTATGCCAAAACGCCCGAGTATGGAGAATCTCTGGCGGCGAAGGTCTTTAAGATAAGCAGAGACAAGCAGGGAAATCGCCAGACTCATATGAAGGTAACCGGTGGATGTCTGAAGCCCAAGATGGTGCTTGATACTGCTCCCGGACAAAGAGAAAAGGTGGATCAGGTACGGCTTTATTCAGGAGATTCCTTTGAAACTGCCGCATGCGCCGAGGCAGGAGAGATATGTACCGTGACGGGTCTTTCAGGTACTTATGCGGGGCAGGCTTTAGGAACGCAAGAGGAGGGACATTTCCCCATGATAGAGCCGACTCTGAAATACAGAGTGATACTGCCTGAGGGGACAGATCCCGCTCAGGCTATGCAGAAGCTAATACAGCTAAAAGAAGAAGATCCGCTCCTTGACATCTTGTGGCAGGAAGAACTGCAAGAGATCCATGTAAAAGTCATGGGAAAGCTGGAGCTGGAGATCTTGCAGAAGATAATAGAAAAACGTTTTGACCTTATCGTCTCTTTTGGCGAGGGTAAAATATTATACAAGGAGACCATAGCTGAACCTGCGCTGGGTATAGGACATTTTGAGCCTCTGAAACACTACGCCGAAGTACATCTTTTGATGGAGCCTCTTCCTGAAGGGAGCGGTCTTGTGCTGTGCAGTTCCGTCAGCGAGGATGTGCTGGATAGAAATTGGCAGAGACTTATACTGTCGCATTTGAATGAGCGAAAGCACCCCGGAGTAATCATCGGGGCTCCCATAACCGATATGAAGATCACCTTGGTGGCTGCCAGGGCGCATCTGAAACATACGGAGGGAGGCGATTTCAGACAGGCTACATACAGAGCCTTAAGGCAAGGCCTCAGAAAATCTCGCTGCACGCTCCTTGCGCCCATGTACAGATTCAGAGCCCAGATCCCTGTAGACAATGCGGGAAGACTGATGGCGGATATGCAGAGGATTGGAGCCGATTTCAGCCTTCCTGATATTCTAAATGAGAATACCGCTGTCATAGAAGGGAGAGGCCAGGCCTCAAAATTACAGGATTATCAGCAGGAAGTGGCGGCATACACCAAGGGGGCAGGCAGTTTTTCGGTCGTATTTGACGGCTACGGACCTTGTCCCGATCAGCAGCAGGTGGCAAAGGAGGCCGGTTACGATCCCGACGCGGATATCTTAAACCCCACAGGTTCTGTATTTTGTGTAGGAGGAAGCGCTTCGTATGTCAGCTGGGATAAGGTGGAGGCGGCAGCCCATATCAGGCCGGAAGACGTATGCGGATCCAATGAACAAGGGCAGAGAGAAAGTTCTGTGAGAGGGTCTGCCCGTAGCGTAAGCACCGACGCCGAGGAGCTAAGAGCCATATTCTTGAAAACATACGGAAAGAGCAAGAGAGACGAGGCTCTGAGGAGGGAACGTCTGAGCAGGGGAAAAGTAAGACCTGCCAGACCTGAGGAAACTGCGCTTCCAAAATTGATAAAAAAAGATGAGGTAAAAAGAACAGATTATTATATAGTAGACGGGTATAATGTCATATTTGCCTGGGATGAATTAAAGGAACTGGCGTCGGTAAACTTAGATTCGGCGCGCGAGAGCCTCATAGAGATACTGCAGAATTACGGTTCGTACAGAAACGTCAGAATTACTGCAGTATTTGACGGCTACCGAGTGAGCAAAAACACGGGAACAGTAGTAAAATATGAGGGAGTGGAGGCGGTTTACACAAGAGAGGCGCAGACTGCCGACCGTTATATCGAAGAGAAAGTATACAAGATGGGCAAGACTTCTGATATACGAGTAGTGACTTCCGATAAATCCGTCCAGATGGCTGCTCTGGGAGACGGCGCGCTGAGGATGTCGGCCAGAGAGTTTTATCAGGAAGTTACCGACGCTTCACAGGAAATAAGAGAAAAGCTGAAAAACTTATCGGCGAAGATCTAAAGAAGGCGGCCCTTTGTAAAGGGCCGCCTTCTTTGTATGCTTTTGCGGCCTTGGCCGCTTTTTTATTTGCCGCGAATATGACCGAGCAGCAGATTCATAAAGATATTATGTATCATTTCCCTGATTTTGCAAAAATTATAGAAGAGGAGCAGGATACATGAAAAAAATCGTAGTCATATTTGCCGCGTTCCTTCTAACGGTACTCCTGACAGGATGCCGGGAAAATGCGGATATAAACGTCATCTCAAGAGAAGCCGGATCCGGAACGAGAGACGCTTTTACACAGCTTACAGGTATAAAAGAAAACGGATCTGATAACACGGCGGTGACATCAGAGATCACTTCATCTACCTTCGTAGTCATAAAATCGGTGGCAGGTGATAAAAATGCCATAGGTTATGTGTCCTTAGGCGCTCTCGCCGGCGATGTCAAGGCTCTGAAGATAAACGGGACGGCCCCTTCTGCAGAAAATATAGAGAACGGGACATATCCTTTAGTGAGGACCTTTAACATAGTGGATAAGGGAAATCTGACTGCCGAGGCTCAGGATTTCGTGGACTTTGTCATGAGCGCCGAAGGCAGAGAGATAATTGCAAAAGAAGGATATGTGGCCGCAGGAGAAGCGGATTCTCCTGAAAAAGGTGAGACAGACTCGAGAAAAGGCAGGATAGTTATAGCCGGATCTACATCGGTGGCGCCCCTTATGGACGTACTTGCAGACAAGTATATGAAGTATCATCCTAAAGTAAAGATAGAGATACAGCAGACAGGATCAGGAGCGGGGATAACATCGGTGCTGGCGGGAGCCTGCGATATAGGCATATCGTCCAGAGAACTGACGGAAGAAGAGATGGCCAAAGGAGCCCGCGCCTCAGCTATAGCCAGAGACGGCATCGTGGTGATAGTCAATCAGCAAAATGAAACGGAAGATATGACCATAGACGAGATAAGAGATATTTTTACAGGCCGAAGGACTGTCTGGAGGTGAGGCTGTGAGCGAAAAAGTGATGAAAGTAGTTTTTGCATTTTCGGCCATGTTTTCGGTGGCGGCGGTTGCCGTTATATGTATATTTCTCCTATATAACGGAGTTCCGGCCATGAGAGAAATCGGATTTTTTGAATTCATAGGAGGAAAGTCATGGAAGCCCACAGAGGGGCAATTCGGCATATTCCCCATGATAGTCGGAAGCGTCTATATGACCGGAGGAGCCATAGTACTGGGAGTTCCCGTGGCCCTACTCTGCGCAGTATTCATGACATGGTTCTGTCCGGCAAGTATATACAGGTTTTTCAAACCTGTTGTAGACCTGCTGGCAGGCATACCATCTATAGTATATGGCTTTTTCGGCCTCATGGTCATAGTACCAGTGATGGGAGAAATCACAGGCACAGGAGGAAAGAGCATACTGACAGGATCGGTCATACTGGCTGTCATGATACTGCCTACTGTGATAAATGTGGCCGAATCTTCTATAAGGGCAGTACCGGAGAGCTATTATGAGGGATCTATGGCCCTTGGGGCGACTCATGAGAAAAGCGTCTTTTCGGCAGTCCTCCCTGCGGCCAGATCCGGTCTTACAGCGGGAGTCGTTTTAGGGATAGGCAGAGCCGTAGGAGAAACCATGGCGGTAGTCATGGTGGCTGGAAATCAGACCGCTGTTCCAGGCTCTCTGCTTTCGGGCGTCAGGACCATGACAGCAAATATAGTCCTTGAAATGGGATATGCCGGCGAGGGTCTCCACAGGGACGCTCTCGTAGCCACAGCAGTAGTACTCATGGTCTTTGTTCTCATCATAAACTTGTCCTTTTCCATGCTAAAAAAGGGGGACGGACGATGAAGGAAAGAAAAAACAGGCAGAAAATCTTTTCTGCTGTTTTCCGCACAGCAGTGATGCTATCTGCTGTTATAACGGCGGCAGCAGCGATTTTAGTGCTGGTATATATCTTATATAACGGGATCCCGGGGCTCACCCTTAAAGGCATGTTTTCGTGGCAATATGACAGCCAAAACGTGTCTATGCTTCCGGCCATAATAAATACCGGTATAATGACGCTTTTATCGCTTACTATAGCTGTTCCCATGGGAGTGATGGCGGCCATATATCTGGCTGAATATGCAAAGCGGGGAAATCCTCTTATAAATATAATAAGAATAATGTCAGAGACTTTAGCGGGCATACCTTCTATAGTATATGGGCTCTTCGGATATATACTGTTTGTGATCACTCTGGGGTGGGGATATACTCTTCTTTCCGGAGCTATAACTCTTGCCGTCATGATATTGCCCTTGATAATGAGAACTACTGAAGAGGCTCTCATGTCTGTCCCGGACTCATACAGAGAGGGCAGTTTCGGCCTTGGGGCCGGGCGGCTTAGGACTATATTCAGGATAATAATTCCGGCGGCCATGCCCGGAATAGCGGCCGGCGTGATTCTGTCCATAGGCAGAATAGTAGGAGAATCCGCCGCGCTGATTTTTACAGCCGGGACTTACCCGGCTGTACCGGACGGTTTGTTTGCCTCCACCAGAACTCTGGCAGTTCATATGTATGCTCTTCTGACGGAAGGACTGTATGAGAAGCAGGCATATGCTACAGCCGTAGTGCTGCTGGTCATGGTGGGACTTATAAACGCGGCGTCCGGAATTCTTGCAAAGAGACTTGCTAAAGGAGGCAGATAGATGGAGAAGATAAAGGCAGAGGATCTCGATCTTTATTATGGAGATTTCAAGGCTCTCAAAAATATAAATATCGCCATAGCTCAAAAGGAGGTTACTGCTTTTATAGGACCCTCGGGCTGCGGAAAGTCTACTCTGCTCAAGACTTTTAACAGGATGAATGACCTGATCGAAAGCTGCAGAATAGACGGAAAAGTCTATATAGACGGCCAGGACATCTATGAAGATATCGATGTGACTATGCTGAGAAAAAGAGTGGGAATGGTTTTTCAAAGACCTAATCCTTTTCCCATGAGCGTCTATGATAATGTCGCCTACGGCCCCAGGACTCACGGTATAAGAACCAAGGCGGCTCTTGATGATATAGTAGAACGTTCTTTAAGGGCGGCGGCTATCTGGGATGAGCTTAAAGGCAGACTTAAAGAAACTGCATTAGGGCTTTCGGGAGGCCAGCAGCAGCGACTTTGCATAGCCAGGGCTCTGGCAGTAGAACCGGAAGTACTGCTCATGGACGAACCCACCTCCGCTCTGGATCCCATATCTACTTCCAAGATAGAGGATTTGATAGCAGAACTGAAGAAGGACTATACGATAGTCATTGTCACCCACAATATGCAGCAGGCTACCAGGATATCAGATAAGACGGCCTTCTTTCTGATGGGAGAAATAATAGAATACGAAAGGACAGACCGGCTGTTTTCCATGCCGAGGGACAGACGAACCGAAGAATATATTACTGGAAGGTTTGGGTGATGATATGAGAAATGAATTTTCAAGACAGCTGAATCTTCTAAATAGAGAGATGACAGAAATGGGAAACATGTGCAAAACTGCTATAGAGCAAGCGATGGAAGCGCTGTTTGCCGGCGATATGAATTCTGCAAAGAACGTGATACTGGTAGAAGAACAGATAGATCAAAAAGAAAAGGACATAGAGTCCCTGTGCATGAAGCTTCTTTTGAGGCAGCAGCCGGTAGCCTCAGATCTGAGGACTATCTCCGCTGCATTGAAGATGATATCCGATATGGAGCGGATAGGAGATCAGGCAGAGGATATAGCTGAAATAGTTGAATATATGGAGGCAGACGCAATCCCTCAGGAAGAAAATCTCAAGTCCATGGCCCAAAGAACTGTGGATATGGTCATTCTCAGCATAGAGGCTTTTGTGGCCTGTGATGAAAGTATGGCCGCAGAGGTCATAGAGGCCGACGATGAAGTGGACGACTATTTTCTGAAGGTCAAAGAGGATCTGATAATTATGATAGCAGACTCTCCCGAAGAGGGAGGTCTTTATATAGACCTGATGATGATAGCTAAGTACCTTGAGAGAATAGCGGATCACGCCACCAACATAGCAGAGTGGGTAGTCTACGGAATAACGGGAAGGCGTGATGTTTAAATAATCTTATAAGGGGAATAATATATGTAAACGTATGAGGAGGTAAATTTATGAAATATTTTGTATGTGAGCACTGCGGCAATATCGTAGAAATGGTAAATGATTCAGGCGTGCCTGTAGTATGCTGCGGTGAAAAGATGAAGGAACTTGTTCCCGGTTCTGTAGATGCTGCGGTAGAGAAGCACGTGCCTGTAGTTACAGAGGATGGAAATAAGGTAAAAGTGTTCGTAGGAGAAGTAGAGCATCCTATGGTAGAAGAACATTACATCGGATGGGTTGCTATCGAAACTAAAGAAGGAATGCAGAGAAAGTATCTCAAAGCCGGAGAAAAGCCCGAAGCCGTATTTGCTCTTGCAGACGGAGATAAACTTGTAGCGGCTTACGCATGGTGCAATATCCATGGATTGTGGAAAAAATAAGATCTGATTTCGATAGCGCAGGACATGTTAAAATGTGCCCTGCGCTATTTTATTGTGCTAATGTTATTGAAGTAAATATCAATCTTTTGTGGGCAAAGCTCTATCTGCCGAGCTTTTTCTTTCTGCTGTAGACGATTGTCGCCGTCATTCCAGCGCCGGCTATGAGTATAACGGCAATCCATACCATCATATTGCTGCTGTCTCCGGTCTTCGGGCTGTCGATGTCTGGCACATAGTCCGGATCAGCTGCTTCGCAGACGACGCATTTGCCCTCCTGGAAAGTATGGGCGGTCTTGGCAATCGCCTCGCCTGCTTCGACAACTTCGCCGCATATCTTGCAAACTTTGTCACCCGTATATCCTTCGGCTGTGCAGGTCGCTTCTTTAGCGTTTACGGTTTCAGTTTCCACATGCCCGGTGGCCGGGATATCGGTGACGTCTTGTGTCGATGTATAACTCTCGCCTGCAATTTCTATCGTCGCTGTGTAGGTAGTTACCCCTGCCTCGGTGCAGGTTGCGGTTTTTTTAACTTCTGATGTGACGGTCGCTTCCTGTATTTCCACATGACTGCTGTCGTTTTTGCAGGTAAAGGTCACTGTCGCAGTTTTGCCATCGTCAGACCAGTTCCACATCGGCTCGACCCAGTCATGGCCGATCTTGGTTAATACCTGTGTATCCCTCGACAGTTGGGTTTTACAGTTGCCGCAGTATACCACGATCTCCTGGCTTCCGTCTTGAGTGCAGGTTGCAGGAATGATATTTTCAATGATAGGCGGCTGTTCGGAGTGCATGAGAGTGATATCGTTTCCTTTTACTGCAAATGCTGCCGTGCAGATGCTGTAAATCTCACCGTTGTTTTGAAGAGCCGTGCCTTCCGTTTCTTCCACTATGTTATAGTTTGTTATCACGCCGGTATTTTGAACGGCGGCGCCATCAAGTTTAAACGTTCCGTAGTTGATAAAATCCCCCTGAATAGCGGTTGAAGCTGCGGACGAAATATCAAAGACAGCGCCTTCCTGAACGGTCAACTCAGCGCCGGGCGCCACTGTAAACGCTCGGCCACCCAGATTTTTCCCAAGAGTATCCGCATAATTGGCGCTCAGTGAAACAGTTCCCATAGCTGTTACGTTCTGATTGCTGTTGAAAATCTGTATGCCATGCACCGCCGAGGTATCATCGACGACACAGCCGGACGCAGCGGGGATACGGCAGACAAAGGTACAGTTCTGCCCGTTGACGACAGATTCTTTGACGATTTCTGCCTTATTGCCGGCGTAAATCCCGTAGGATACGGCGGAAGGGAAATTCAGCTGGCTGGATTCCATGTAAAAATCGTCTGATAGCGCCATGATCCCATACAGACCTGCTTCTACAGACAGCTCGCAGTCCTGTAGGGTAATTTTGCCGTCTGACCTCTGGGATGTAACTCCAATGCTGTCAGAAGCAATGCTGCCTGTACAGCCGATCAGATCAATCGTTGAAAACTGATTCATGACCGCTGCCGTATCGCCGCCTCTGATGTCCATCACACAATTTTCGAGGCGCATCGGTTCGTTGTTGGACTGAACTGCAACCGAAGCCGCATTTATGTTCAGGGTGCAGTTTGCAATCTCCGCTTTGTCGGTAGCGGCAGCAATTCCGACATGGATCTTTTGATTATCCGTTCCTCTTAGGGTTGTAATATTTAGTGTTGCATCTTCAATGAAAAGGCCGCCGCCAGCACGGATGCCTATAAATGGGTAGGTAGGGCTGGTTCCATCGGCTACCTCCTGTCCTGAGGCTTCCGTCGATACGATATCAACCGTCAGCACACAGTTTTGAACAGTCACATTCCCTTGCGCGTAAATACCTTGAAGGTCTCCGTTAATCTTCAGGGATGCGGAGCCATCGCCCTCCCCGTAGACGGCTATATGATTGGCTGAATAAGAAAATTCATTTGAACCCAAGGCTGAACGGTTCTGGGAAACATCCGAGGTGATGGTATTGACGCTGTTTTCAGCCAGGACTACGTTCAAGCTGAGTCCGTCAGCATGAATCGGCCCGCCGTCGTACCCGTTCAGGGTAAGGGTGCCGGTATCATTTTGATAGCTCCAGCCCTCTCCGCTTGTCGTTTCCAAAGCATTGACGCCGTCTACCGTCAAAACTGCGGGGTCATCAGCCGCAAAAACAGAAAGCGGCATCATGGTGATCACCATGATGGCTGCTAAAAAGCAGGCGGTCCATTTTGCTTTTACTCTTTTCATGTTATTAAAATCCTTTCTTTCATAAAATTATTTTGTTATTGCATAAAAAAGGCGTATCCTCTCCGAAAAAACGGACAGAATACGCCTTTAAATTTATACTGTTTTTGACTTGACAAGAAAAAAGGGGCAGAGTTATTCTTAATTGATTGATAAATTATGCTCTTTTTCACCATAGTAATCAAACCCCTGTTTGTAAACTTTCCTACGCCGCCTTCTGGCAGCGCAAAGACTTAGAAAATCGTATGACTATACGTATATACTATACCATAATTCTTTCTAATTTCAACTGTTTTCCCCTTGTCTGCTGCGCTTTTTGCTTCTCACAACTGCTTTACTCATCCTGATAGCGCCTGGCAATGACCAAAATCCGGTTGCGGTCTAATTGTCAGCTGATGTGCAGCATGTTTTTTTGTCGTAGGTTACGCTTCGCATATCCTTACTGCAACGATAATAAGAAGATGCGAGCCATTAAAGTTTGATATCGCCCTCGGCCAGTATCACGCCGCTGCCACCCACTTGTATATTGCAGGATTCATCATCGGATGCCTGAATATGGCTAAGGATTATCGACGGTCTATCCATCTTTTCACCCTGCAGAAACTTGCAATTATCACCGCTTTTTATAAAACCGTTCAGGTAACCGTAATATGTCAGGGCTCCATTGGAAGTCCCCGTGGCGGCCTCCTCATCGATATCGTATAAAGGGGCAAAGTTCCTTACGTGACAAGTGGTTCCCTCTTCGGCGTCGGTAGTAAAGGCATGAACCCCCACGACTTCGTATCTCTGAGACAGCGCTGACAAAGCAGGAAAATCAGGAGAGATGGCCTTTAGAGATTCTCTGTCTGCCACAGGCATCATGATATCTGGAAGCCCCGTGGATATCATCTGGGGAATCAGATTGACTCCCTTTGACGTCTGATCTTCATAGTCGAGACCCATAACTTCGTACAGTTCTTTAAGAGCCGGCTCATCAGAGATCTGGCCCATATTGACAGGGGATGCCATATCCATCAGTACAAAGCCGTCTTTTATATCTATATTGAGATCTCCGGCGAGAGTGTGATTTATATAATTGCTGTTATCCTCTACATAACCTGCGTGCAGGAGAGCTTTAAAGGAGCCTATCGTGGCATGACCGCACAGGTCGACTTCTGCGGCAGGTGTAAAATAACGAATATTGAATTCTTTTTCGTTTATGCGTTTTATAAAAGCTGTCTCGGAATAACGAAGTTCCGCGGCCGTTTTCACCATGATTTTATCAGACGGAAAATCCGCTCCGTCCGGCAGGATGACCACCCCTGCGGGATTACCTCCGAAGAGAGTATCTGTAAAAGCGTCTACTATGTAAAATTTCATTTTGGACCTCCTCTCCTTGCCCTTATAAATATCTCGTATTAAAGTCTTTAAGCGTCTATACACAAAGTATATTTCAAATCGAAAAATATATCAAGACCAATCTGTAAAGACCTTGACTCGAACGCGAATTTCTCTAAAATAATTGATGATCTGTCCCGGCGAGGCTTCTCTCTGAAGCTGCGCTAAAAAGCCAAGTAAAGACAGACAAAAAGTGATAGGGTTCTTGAAAAAAGGTATCTGTGAGCGTATACACGAATTTAAGAGTATTCTCTATATGGCAAACCGCGGCTTTATTTTTTGGGGTCTTCGTGGTATAATGAACCCATCGATCATGATAGCGGCGTTGCCGAGAGGAAGGGTTCATTGAATCACCGCTGATTGTCTGGTTCGTGGTATAATGAATCCATCGATCGTGATAGCGGCGTTGCCAAGAGGAAGGGTTCATTGAATCACCGCTGAGGCGTCCGCGTCCGCGCTTGTTGCGGTGAAAAACAGCGCATGCTGTATTCTGCAGAGAAAAGCACAAATTCTACAACAGAATTTGTTAAAATGGTTGTAGAATCACAATAATAAATCGGACTTTACAGCATATCCGCCTTTGTGCCGTCATTCAAGCTGTTTTTCTTCCCAAAATGCTGTAAAATCAGCACAAAGGGCTAAGAAAATACAGCATGAGGCCGGCCTCTGCGGCGCTTGTTGCGGCGAAAAACAGCGCATGCTGTATTCTGCAGAAAAAAGCGTAAATTCTACAACAGAATTTGCTAAAATGGTTGTAGAATCACAATAATAAATCGGACTTTACAGCATATTCGCCTTTGTAACGTCATTTAAGCTGTGTTTCTCCCCAAAATGCTGTAAAATCAGCACAAAGGGCTAAGAAAATACAGCATGAGGCCGGCCGCTGCGGCAGAAACAGCAATTTGCAGTAACTACCGAGGGCTACCGCCATGAGGAAAGGCTCATTGAACCGCCGCGTCCGCTGCCTGTCTGGTTTGTGGTATAATTATTAAAACAGAATATAATTTAATAAACGCCGTAAGCTCTGCCAAAACTCTGCGGAGCTTGTGCTGTAATTTGAATCAGCATCGAATTTTTTTCTGCCGATAACGGGCTCTTTTGTATCGCTATAAATAAGAAATCATTGACCCCGCTTCAACAAAAATGAGAGGTAATGCTATGGATAAGAAATATTACTACAGAATGCTCGGCATAACGAGAAGCAATCCTACACAACAGCAGATAAGAGAAGCATACGACCAACGTATGGCTAAACTGAACTCTTCCGACTATGAGGATGACCGTCAGTATGCCCGCAAGAAGATGAAAGAAGCTACCATGGCTTACAGGGTTCTTACCGGAGCGGCCCCTTCTGTAACAAAAAAACAGAAGCGGGATTATTTTGAGAAATTCAAAGACGCCATGGAAAGCCGGGAGGGCAACGAGTCATCTGACAGCGCGGAATTTGACGAGGGTATGGCCCAATACAAGAGATCCAGGGAGAGAGAAGAAAGAGCCTCGGAACGAGGCTATGAGAGAGCAAGACAGGAAAAAACCGTATATCATTCATCCGGGAGAAATCTGTCGGGGAATTTTCAGAATATAACGAACTCCGGAAATAAGAAGACTATGATCGGCATAATCATTGCGGCCGCGGTGGTCATCATCATAGGCGCAGGAGTATTGTTTGGAAACCTGGCCGATTACCTGTCGGAAAAATTATCTTCATATGAACCGGGATACGATTACGAAGAAGAATACAACTATACCCTGAGCGACTATGAAATGGAACAGATAGATGCCATAGGATCCCAATACAGAGAAGAAAATTACTATGAAATGCTGGATCTTTCTGCCGCTTCCCAGAACACCGCTTATATAGACTGGACTGAGGGATCAGGCGAATACGGCGGCGATGATATGTTTAATGGCATATTCAATGTCGTCTACGATATGGGCATATATGACTTATCGGGCTTCTTTGACTATGTAACTGGAGAGAAAGACTATTACTTTAACTACGATGACAGGGACTGCGCCGAGACATTGATAGAGTGGATGGGAGCGCCGGAGTTTGTGGATGTGGCGGGAGCCGTGAACATGTATACCGATACTCCGATACTGAGTCTCAGCGATTATCTGGAATACTTAGATAACATAATAGCAGAAAACGCATATTGAGAAGGTGAACTTGGATGACAGAGAATACAGTGTTTGACATCGCTCCGATCAAGTATTCGGAGAACGGCCTTGCAGTCCTCGACCAGACCAGACTGCCAGGAGAAGAAATATATATAAAAATAGAAAATAAAGAGGATATATGGGAGGCTATATATCACCTCAAAGTAAGGGGAGCTCCGGCTATAGGCGTGGCTGCTTCGTATGGACTGTGCATAGAGGCCGGACGCTTCGAAGGCGATTCTATCAGCGAATTCATAAAATTTACTAAAGAGGCTGCCGCTTATATACAGACCGCAAGGCCTACGGCAGTGAATCTATCCTGGGCGATGAAGCGACTTTCTATGGGGCTGGAAAATGCAGGCGCGGCGACTCCTGAGGAAGGCAAGGAATGGCTCCTTAAGGAAGCGGAGGCTATACACAGAGAAGATATAGCTGCCTGCAAAGCCATGGGACAGTACGGGCTGTCTCTTCTCAGGCCGGGAATGGGTATATTGACTCACTGCAATGCCGGGACTATAGCCACGGCCAAATATGGAACCTGCCTGGCTCCCATATATCTGGGGCAGGAGCAGGGATATGATTTTCGGGTGTTTGCCGACGAGACAAGGCCGCTGCTGCAGGGAGCCAGACTTACTTGCTGGGAACTGAACAAGGCGGGAGTAGATGTGACGCTGATATGTGATAATATGGCGTCTTCTGTAATGAAAAAGGGATGGATAGACGCCGTAGTGGTAGGCTGTGACAGGATGGCGGCCAACGGAGACGGCGCCAACAAGATAGGCACCTCTGCGGTGGCTATCTTGGCTAAAGAATACGACATACCGTTCTACATGTATGTCCCTACATCTACTATAGATATGCAGACTCCCTGCGGAGACGATATACAGATCGAACTTCGCAGAGGCGAAGAGATATACAAGATGTGGTACGAAAAACCCATGGCCCCGGAGGGGGTCAAGACATATAATCCATCCTTTGACGTGACAGATCATAAATACATCACGGCCGTGATTACAGAAAAGGGGATCGTAAGACCTCCTTACGACCGCAATCTAAAACTGCTGATGACAAAGTAAGGTGGCGCATTACATGGAAAACTCACAAAGTAAGACGGGATTCATAGCTAAATATGCAAAGATAACTACGGTGATCGCAGTGGTGTTCGGAGCCACATCGGGAATTTTCGGATCGCTCACCGGGGCCAGCTCCATGGCCATAGGCTTTTGGCGGCTTACCATTGCTCTGCCGTTTTTCATCATACCGGTGGCGGTAAACGGCGAAAAGAGGGCAAAGCTTAAAGCTATAAGCGCAGCAGATTGTTTATGGTGTTTTGCAGGAGGCGCTTTTCTTTTCGGCCATTTTTTCTCGTGGTTCAATGCGGTTAAGCTCACCAACATAGCCAGCGCTTCGGTGCTTGCTGCTCTTCACCCTCTCGTGGTTTTGCTGGTCACCGTCTTCGTCTATCATAAAAAAGTAGGCTTTAAATCGGTAGCCGCCATAATCGTGGCTCTGATAGGAGGCGCTGTCATAGCTTTTTCCGGAGCAGGGTCTTTTGCCGGCGGAGATCTTAAAGGAGATATATTCGCATTTTTAGCGGCTATGTTCATGGGCTTGTATTTTTCCGTAGGCGACAGCGTGCGGAAAAGAGTAGACGGAGGACTGTATGTCCTGCTGGTCTTTACTTCATGCTGGATATGTTTTGCCGTAGGTTCTGCCGCGACAGGTACGCAGCTTTTGGGCTATGGGCTTATGGATTATGTGTATATAGTCATAATGGCGGTAGTCTGCCAGATCGGAGCTCACGCAGTTTTCAATATGTGTATAGGACATGTGAGTTCGCTTTACGTTTCCACCTGGGAGGCGGGAGAACCGGTATTTGCCACCGCGATGGCTTTAATATTCTTAGGACAGGTGCCTCGTACATACGAGATAATAGGCTGCATAATAGTAGTGTGCGCACTGTTGTACTATAACAGGCAGGAGAGCAAGAATGAGTTATAAAGTAAAACTTCAGACATTTGAGGGGCCCTTTGATCTTCTGGTATATCTCATAGAGAATGCTCAGATGAGCATCTATGATATAGAAATAAAGAGCATAACCGGGCAGTACCTCGAGTATATAAAAGCCATGCAGGAAATGGATATCGCTGTGGCTACAGAATTCATGGTGCTGGCCTCTTCTCTCATCGAGATCAAATCCAAGATGATCCTGCCTCGCATCAGCGAATCGGGAGAAAACATGATAGAAGAAGATCCAAGACGCGAATTAGTGGCAAGGCTCATAGAATATAAGAAGTTCAAGCAGGCCGCAATGATACTGCAGGAGCAGGAGGAAGCGGCGGAAAGTATATTTGAAAAGCCCAGAGAAGATATTTCCGAGTATCTGGACAAGCCCGACGAGTATCTCAGCCTCGATCTTAAACAGTTCGCCGCGGCTTTCGCATCTTTCATAGAAAAGAAGCAGAGGATAGAGGCCGTCCGCAAGCAGTATACCAGGATACAGAGGGAGAGAGCCACCACAGAAAACAGGATATCATATATAGCTTCAAAGATACGCCAAAAAATAGGAAAGATCTTTGATTTCCGGGAACTGATACCGGATAAGAAAGATAGATACGATGTGGTGGTGTCATTCATATCCGTCCTGGAGATGGCAAAAGAAAGGGTAGTCAACGTGCGCCAGAAAGTCACCTACGGGAATATAGAGATAGAATCAGGAGAGAGAATAAACGAAGGAGACGTCAGATATGAGCAGTAAGAAAACTATCAAATCCGCCTTTGAATCCATGATGTTCACCTGGGGCGAACCGCTGGAGGCTAAGGTGGCGGCAGAAGTTTTCAATATAAGCAGGCAGGAGGCCGTAGAATACTTCGAAGAACTTAAGGAAGAGTATGAACAGGAAGGGCGCGGCATAGTGATCAGGCGCATAAATCAGTCTTTTCAGTTTGTGACCAGAGAAGAGAACGCCGATTATATCAGGGCGCTTTGTACTCCGGTAAAGACGAAGAAACTTTCCCAGTCAGCTCTCGAGGTGCTGGCCATAGTGGCCTATAAACAGCCGGTGACCAAAGGAGAGATCGAAGCCATAAGAGGAATAAGATGCGACAGGGTCATGGACGGACTGATGAAAAAAGATCTTGTCTGCGAAAGAGGCAGGGCGGATACGGTGGGCCGCCCCATACTATACTGTACAACAGATACTTTTTTAAAGAACTTCGGCTTTTCTTCCATCAAAGATCTGCCTGAAATAGATGATATCGACAGCATCGCCGGAGGAATCGCAGAAGATGTGGAAGAAGAAGCGCCGTTTGCAGATGACGGACAGATGCAGATAGAGATTTGACAATCACCGGAAGTCAGCTTGGATTTTAAAAGCCCAAGCCATATGGCATTAAACAGGAATATAACTCCCTCAAAGCAGTAAAATGCTATGAGGGAGTTTTTTATGAGTAAAAAGTTTAAAATCATACTTATATCATGTCTGTGCCTCGGAATTTTCGGAGGATTTTCTGAGTTCTTCGGTCCGTCTCTTTATGTGGATGAGGAAAGCGTACTGGAGGGAAAAGATTATACGAGAGCCGCCGGGGACGGAGATGATCAGGGAGTCAGAGCGCCGACAGTGGCAGCAGAGGGAGCCATACTCATAGACGGAAAGAGCGGAGATACCATTTACGAGAAGGACGCCGATAAAAAGCTTTATCCGGCCAGCACCACGAAGATAATGACCGCCCTGGTAGCGCTGGAGATAATAGATGAGATAGGAGCCGATCTCAGCTCGGAGGTCATCGTTCCGGCAGAAGCAGCAGGCGCTGAAGGTTCGTCGGTGTATTTAAAGGCAGGGGAGAAAGTCACTCTAAAGGAACTCATGTACGGAATGATGCTGCAGTCGGGAAACGATGCGGCGCAGGCGGTAGCCATATGCTGCGGAGGAACTCTCGATGAATTTGTATCAAGAATGAACCTTAAAGCTCAGGAACTCGGCTGCGCGTCTACACATTTTATGAACCCCAGCGGCCTCTTTGACGAAGAACATTATACGACTGCAAGAGATCTTGCGATCATAAGCCGGGCCGCCATGGAAAGAGAAGATTTCAGAGAGATAGTGGCGACTTCCCGCTGGGAAAGTTCTGACACGGGAAGAATTTTTAACAATAAGAATAAGACGATTTCTCAGTATGAAGGAGCTACGGGAATAAAAATAGGATATACCGAGAGGTCAGGAAGGACTCTTGCGGCCTCGGCGAAAAGAGACGGTAAAGAGCTGATCGCTGTGGTACTGAACGATCATAACTGGTTTAACGACGCATATTCGTTGATGGATTACGGATTCGCCAGATGGGATGAAGAAAATGACAAGGACAGGGAGGTAGACTGATGGCGTATATTTGTATGGACAGGGGAACAGATAAATGTCCCTGTGCGTTGATGGAGGCAGGCCAATGTTATACATGCAGTATGATACAGACGGGCAAATGCAGCTGTAGCTGCGACTGGCAGGGAGTATGCCCTTATACAGAATACAAACAGAGAGGAAGCAGCGTCATAGAGCCTAAGGAAACGAGAAACTTTGTGGTGGCCGAGAGACATGACTTTTCGCCGTCTCTGTCGGTGGTCACTCTCAAGGTGCCTTTTGCCTACAGCATTAAGTGCAGGGAAAAAGGAGCTTTTATGATGGTGTGCAAAGATCAGTGGCAGATACCGATATCTGTCATGGAAAGCTATACGGTAAAGGAAGAAGAAGGTCTGCCTGAAGGCAGGATAAAGCTGGCCATAAATGCCGCAGGTCCCAAGACTATAGGTTTGCTTAAACGCTGCAGCGCAGGCAGCGTGTGGAATGTCAGAGGCCCATATTTTACAGGACTTGTGAGAAAAGAGATCTATGACCCCAAGGCTCTTTCTATAGTAGTTGCCAAGGGGATTGCCCTGATGCCGCTTCTCAACATGAAACAGGAAATAGGCGGGAATCTGGCGGGTTTTTATCTGGACAGGAGCAAACTGCCGGAAGAATTTGAAAACGAGTATTTCAGCGACCTTCAGTATGAAGAAGCAGATCTCACATACAGGATAGAGGAAACGGCCGAAAACATTCAGAGGAGCTATAAATTCTGCATGGAAAGTACAGGCAGAAAGCCTAATGTCTTTTTAATGGTGTCTCCGTATTTTTTAGGCAGGCTGACAGAACTTCTCGACATAGATGAGAGGGAAATAATAGCGCCTAACCATGTTAATATGTGTTGCGGCGAGGGTATATGCGGAGCGTGTTCTCATACTGACGCCCAAGGGGTAACCGTGAGGGGCTGCAAATGCTTTGATCTGTAATATGCCGGGCCGCCGGTTCTATGATAAATGAAAAGCCCGGGCAGGAGAGCCCGGGCACATTCTCAATAATGCTTTCTGGCGATATTACATATCTGCAAGAGAACTGTAGCTGTTAGCCATATCGTAGATTCCGCCAGTCAGAGCGTTGGCAAGAGCGTCGTCTTCCTGAACTACCCATTGTCCGTCCTCTTTAGCGAGGTTGACAGTCACGGTAGTTTCATAAGACTTTTCAGCCTTGTCAAGAGCTTCAGTCATGAGAGAAGCCATGAGCTGCTGGCCTTCTTCTTCTGTCATATCCAGATTGGAGAAGGCTTCAGTTATGTAGTCGGTCAGCACCTGCGAAAAGATATCGCCGAAAGGATAAGTGGTTATCGTAGTTTCTACGGTAGCCGTATCTCCGTCAACGGACTCTTCGCCCAGCTTGTAATCGAAGTCCAGCATCTTGTCTATGAAGGCCTGGCCGGCTTCTTCTCCTAAGCTGTCATCCAGATCTCCCATGAGATCCTCAGCGCCGGATTTGGCGTTTTCCATGTCAGCTTTGAGAGCGTCTGAAGGTGAATCTTTCTGTCCGCATGCGGCCATACCGAAACACATGATCAATGCTAATAGCATCACAAGTAATTTTTTCATAAATAGTTCCTCCTAAATATACCTATACATCTTTTATACACGATTTAGCGGCCGAAAGCAATCTTTTTACTGAAAATATATTAGAATAATTTGATTTGACTGAGAAAGGAAGGGGTTTTATGCCGAAAGTTGTAGTGATCGGCGGAGGCTGGTCAGGAGTTGCCGCCGCCATAAGAGCCAGAAAAAGCGGAGCGGAGGTCGTCATAGCAGAAAAGACCGATCTCCTCTTAGGCCTTGGAAACGTAGGTGGAATAATGAGGAACAACGGGAGATTCACTGCCGCAGAGGAAAATATCGCCTTGGGAGCAGGAGAACTCTTTGAGATAACCGACAGGCTTTCCACCCATAAAGATGTGGATTTCCCGGGACATGACCATGCCAGTTTCTACGATGTGATAATGGTAGAACCGGAAGTGAGAAGACTGATAAAAAAGCTGGATATAGAGATTCTTTTTATGACGAGAATAACAGACGTGGTAAAAGAAGACGGACAGCTCCGGGGAGTAAAGGATTCGTCGGGAAAGGTCATCGACGGCGATGTGTTCATCGAAACCACCGGATCTACAGGCCCTATGGGTAATTGCATGAGATATGGAAACGGCTGCTCCATGTGTATACTCAGGTGCCCGGCTTTCGGGCCGAGAGTCAGCATCACTGAAAGAGCGGGCCTCGATGATCTTACGGCTTGCAGGGCGGACGGCGTCAGAGGAGCTTTCAGCGGATCATGTAAGCTGGAAAAGCGCAGCCTGTCCAAGAAGTTACAGAGGAAGCTCGACAAGGACGGCTTTGCCGTGATACCTCTGCCAAAAGAACTGATCAATAAAGATAAGCTCTCAAAAAAGGTCTGCCGCCAGTACGCTCTCGACTCTTTTGCTGAAAATATAATACTTATAGATACGGGATACGCCAAACTGATGACGCCTTACTTTGATCTGGAACAGCTGCGCAGCGTTGAAGGATTTGAAAACGCCAGATTCGCAGATCCGTATGCCGGCGGAAAAGGTAATTCGGTGAGGTATATGTCTGTAGGAGTGAGAGATGAGTATATGAGAGCCCGTGGATCTGACAACTTGTTTTTAGGCGGAGAGAAGTCAGGATTTTTCATCGGACACACCGAGGCAATATCTACCGGCTCTCTGGCCGGCTATAATGCGGCGCGGCAGGCTTTCGGAAAACCTATGCTCAGGCTGCCTGAAAGTCTCGCGATAGGAGATTTGCTTTCTTTTGCCAATAAAGTATTGGAAGAGGAGGATTGCCTCGACAGGAGATTTACATTTGCCGGCGGAGAATATTTTCAGCGCATGAAGGACAGAGGTCTTTATCTGACAGACCCTAAAGCCGTGAGAAAAATCGTTGATTCCGAGGGGCTCCTTGATATTTACAACAAGTAGAGGGCTGTGTTAGAATAAGACGAATAAACCTTAAGGAAGAAATTATGAGAATAAACAAATATATAGCGCAGGCAGGCATAGCCAGCAGGCGTAAGGCGGATGAACTTATAGCTAACGGAAACGTCAAGGTCAACGGCGCAGTCATGAAAGAACCTGGATATGACGTGACAGATGAAGACAAGGTGGAAGTCAACGGCAGCCTTATCAGAACGAGCCGGGAAAAGGTGTATCTTTTGGTCAACAAGCCTCTAAATATGATCACCTCTGCATCTGACGACAGGGATCGGGAGACTGTGATGGAGATAGTCAAGGATGTGGACGCCAGACTGTTCCCGGTGGGAAGACTGGATTATAATACTACCGGAGCCCTCATAATGACTAACGACGGGGATCTGAGCTACCGCATTACTCATCCCAAGCATGAAATGGATAAGACTTATAGGGCTCTCGTCAAGGGAGTTGTTTCTAAGGAGAAACTTGCAAGACTCAGGAGCGGAGTGGACATAGGCGGCTTTGTGACGTCCAGAGCCAAGGCGCGCATAATAAAGGGGAACCAACATTCGACCATAGTGGAAATTTCGATACACGAGGGGAAAAACCGCCAGGTCAGAAAGATGTTTGCAGCCATAGGAAACCCCGTCCAGAGCCTGGAGCGCATAGCTATAGGAGACATAAGGCTGGGCAGGCTGAAGCAGGGACATTACCGTAAACTGACGAGAGAGGAAATAGAATATCTCAAAAATTGCTGATAAAGAGAGGGCTTCCCGCATATATGCGGGAAGCCTTTGTACTGCAAACAATCTTCCGATTTTCTTTAAGACCTTAACAAGACTTGCATAGAATGCCGGATAATATCGTCTCTTCAGTTATTCCCAGTATTGAGCTTTTAGCAGATCCTGCTACATGTCTTTCAGCCTTCCGTGCTTTTCGTATGATGTCAGACGGCTTATCTTATTATATTCATCTACAAACACGACTTTAGGGCGATGAGTCTTTGCTTCTTCAGCGCTAAGATTAGCATAGCACATTATTATTATCTTATCGCCTTTCTGCACACATCTGGCTGCGGCCCCGTTGAGGCATATCATGCCGCTGCCCCGCTCCCCTGCGATAGTGTAGGTTTCAAATCGCTGTCCGTTATTTATATCTACTATCTGGACTTTCTCATATTCTAAGATGCCTGAGGCGTCCAGCAGGTCTTCGTCTACCGTTATGCTTCCGACATAATCGAGTTCGGCCTGAACGACGGTGGCTCTGTGTATTTTTCCTTTCAGCATATTAAGATACATAGGTCTCCTCCTTAGCTTTTATAGATAAAATTGTCTATCAGTCTGGTAGATCCGATATAAACGGCCATGGCTATCAGAACTTCTCCGGTCATCTCATTCACGGGCGTTATATTTGACGCATCCACAGCCTTGACATAGTCTATTTTTGCGAGAGGCTCCTGCTCTATCAGGTCTGTCATAGCGCGTAAGATTTTCTCTGCGTCTCTTTCTCCGTTTTCCGCCATGGAAAAGCCTAAGGCGACGGCTCTGCTCAGAACGAGGGCGGCCTTTCTCTCCTGGCTGTTTAAATAAGTGTTTCTTGAACTCTTGGCCAGCCCGTCTTCTTCTCTGATGATGGGACAGCCCACTATTTCTATGCCGAAGTTCAGATCCCTTGTCATTCTCCTTATGACGGCCAGCTGTTGGGCGTCCTTTTGCCCGAAGTAAGCCCTATCGGGGGTGGTTATGTTAAAGAGCTTCGATACTACGGTGCAGACTCCTTTAAAATGAATGGGTCTGCTTTTGCCGCACAATTCTGAGGTGATATCCCCGGTCATATCTACCGCAGTACATGCGTCGGGGAAATACATTTCTTCGGGCTCCGGATGAAAAATCAGATCGGCTCCTGCGGCCAGGCATACGATTTGATCTCTTTCAATATCTCTTGGATAACTTTCAAGATCTTCGCCGGCTCCGAACTGAGTCGGATTGACGAAGTCGCTTACTATGACTCGGTCGTTTTCTGCTACGGCCCTTTCTATCAGGCTTCTGTGACCTTCGTGCAGAAATCCCATGGTGGGGACCAGGCCGATGGTCAAGCCGTCCGCACGCCATTCTCTGACCTTCTGTCTTACTTCTTTTATCGTCTTTACTGTATCCATATGTTTACCTCTCAGTATAATTTTTTTATGACGTCATCGTCGATGGCAAAAGTATGTTCGGGAGCCGGGAAGGAACCTTCCTTAACTTCTCTTATGTATTCTGCGAAGCCTTCCTTCATCACTTTTCCTCCGTCGGCGAAATGTTTTACGAATTTTGGCTTAAAGTCAGAAAACAACGCAAGCATGTCCTGATATACGAGGACCTGACCGTCGCAGCCGGCTCCGGCTCCTATACCGATAGTGGGAATAGATATAGATTTTGAGATCTTCTCCGCTAATTTTGCGGGCACACATTCCAGAACCAGAGCAAAAGCGCCGGCCTCTTCTACGGCTCTGGCCTCATCGAGAATCTTTTGGGCCGCTTCTTCTGATTTTCCCTGAACCTTAAATCCGCCGAAAGCGTTGACGGACTGAGGCGTGAGGCCTAAATGGGCCACCACGGGAATAGAAGCTTCAGTAATGGCCTTGATTTGAGGACATACGCAGAGGCCGCCTTCCAGCTTGACTGCGCTGCACCTTCCTTCTTTCATCAATCTTCCTGCATTGGTGAGTGCGTCATAGACAGAAGTCTGATATGACATGAAGGGCATATCTGCTACGACCATGGCCTCCTTGGCTCCCCGCGATACTGCCGCAGTGTGATGAATCATATCCTCCATGGTGACAGATAGGGTATCTTTGTATCCCAGCATCACCATGCCGAGGGAATCTCCCACCAGCAGCATGTTTATTCCGGATTCGTCCATCAATTTGGCCATAGAGTAGTCGTATGCTGTAAGCATGGTTATTTTATCGTGATTTTCTTTTTGCCGCTGTATAGTAGCTACTGTGTTTTTCATTGTCGTTCTCCTTTTAAACTTTTCCTTTCATCTGTGAGAAGCTCTTTTAGTTCTGTGTAATCTCGATTCGGGTGTTTATCGCAGGCTATCTTTACCAATCTCGACGAAAGAAAGCAATACAATTCTGCCGTCTGCGGATCTGCGCGTTCTAAAGCATGAAGATGTTCAGCCACAGTATTTAAATCGTTCCTTTCTATCGGGCCCGTCAGGGCAGCCGCGGGGCCGGAGGCGATTATGGCGCTGATGTTTCCTCTCATCAGGGGAGCCAGGGCTTTTACGGCAGATTCTTGGTCAAAGCCGCATGAAGAAAGCATTTCCGCAGCCGCATCGGCTAAAGCGATCATGTGATTTGAAGCCATCACTGCGGCGCAGTGATATAGAGCCTTGGCTTCCTGATCTATGGGAACTACCGTATTTCCAAGCTGTGCAAAGCATGCTGTCATCTCCTTTAGGCGGGCTTCGCTCCCCTCTATGGAAAAGTAAGCGCCTCTGAGATCTTTATACGATTCGTATCTGTCGCTGAAGGCATATAAGGGATGAATGGAATAACGGAAGGCTCCCTTCTTTTCGGCATCAAAAAAAGCGGCCGATGAGATCGAACCGCTGCAATGACATATATTTTTATTTTTTATCGGCAGATTGCGTATATACTCCCACACTTCGGTTATGGCGCCGTCAGGCGCCGTGATAAAGAGCGTATCGCTGTCTTCTATGATATCTGTCAAGTCTTTATAATATCTCGTTCCCGTAAAGTTCGAGGCCTTTATGGCAGAATCGGCGCTGCGACTGTAATAGCCTGTCACATCTATGCCGTTTTCTGCAAGATATTTACCCAGTGAAAAGCCGACTTTGCCGGCTCCTATAAAACCTGCTTTCATACTACCACCTCCTGTTTAAAATCGGAGCGAGGCTCCGGTCAAGTTCGCTTGTCTGCGACGAAGCGAAGCGTTGCTGCAAATGCCGGGATCAGGGCTTTGGCGGGAATTTATCACCCGGCGCAAAAGGCTGAAAAGAAGTCTGCGCTTATAAAAGCGGGCGAGACTTCGGCATTTGCTTAAAGTGACGGTATAAAGGCAACCTGTTTTGGTCAGTGCTGTTCTCGTGGTCAAACGGATACAGCCTGAGATTTCTGATAAAAAATAAATGATTTATATGTGGTACAGCTTGTTTCGAATGCTATCCACCCTTTAATATAGCACCTTGTGAAAGATTTGTACAGAGGAAATTTGGAAGCGGCGAAACGATAGAAAAATCCGCCCATGGGTGCTATAATCTTTGCAAGAGAGGAAAATCGGAATGTTGGATGCGGGGGAGGCTTCGACGGCTTTCAGCAAGATGCGCGAGAGGGCCACTCGAAGTATCGGTTATAGTGAAAACGAGTGGATAAGGGCCCACTCGAAGTACCGGTTATGGTCGAAACGAGTGGGCTTTGCCCCACTCGAAACAGCTATTTTGCCAAAAATGAGTGGGTAAAACCCCACTCGAAGATAACGTTTTTCCCTGAACGAGTGGGCATACTCCCTTTGCAGAATTACATATAATGGGAGAAAATTACCCTCAAGTATCAGCTTTCTTGTATTTTGTGGGAATTTTCATCCACTCGATTTATGGTTTTTGTAAAAAACGAGTGGGTATTACCCCACTCGAAATGCCCATCTTAGTGAAAACAAGTGGGACAAGCTCTGGTTAACATAGTACCTTTACATAAAATCTGTAAAATTAAATCCATCAATTATGATCATATAGCTGCTTCAGGGAAGGAACCTCTGAGCCGCCGGTTTGCGTTTGGCTTGCAGTATTAATGAAATAGAAGATGAAAGGGAAGCCGGCCCTGAATTTAACGGAGGAAAAATGAAGAAGAAGTTATCTGAAATGAGTTTAGAGGAATTATGGAAGATGTTTCCCATTTATTTGACAGAGTATCAGCCTTCTTGGAAAGAATGGTACGCTGATGAAGAAAATCTTTTGAGAAACAGAGTTCCTAAAATAGGTAGGATAAGTCATATAGGAAGTACGGCGATTGGCTCTATTTCTGCAAAACCAATTGTTGATATTCTTGTGGAAATTTCAAAAGATTATGAGTTATCTGGCTATAAAGAAGCGATTGCGAAGAGTGGTTATATTTGCATGTCCGAAACTTCTGACAGAATTTCTTTTAACAAAGGTTATACAGAAAACGGGTTTGCCGAAAGGGTGTTTCACCTACACCTAAGATATATTGGAGACAATGACGAGCTATATTTTAGAGATTATCTCATTGAACATAGCGATATTGCTATCGAGTACGAAAACATGAAATTAGAATTATGGAAAAAATATGAATTTGACAGAGATGGTTATACAAATTCTAAAACAGGTTTCATTCAAAAGTATACAGAAAAGGCAAAACTCGAATATGGAGATAGATACTAATAAAGCCGGGTCTTGCGGGTAAACAATAAATTTAAAGTTGACGAGGAATTAAATATGAAAGACTGGTTTACAATAGATAAGGTTGATGAAGACACATATATAATTAGCGAGTACCGTCATTGGGAGGAAACACACTGCTATCTTTTGAACGGTACGGGGCGCAGTCTGTTGATTGACACAGGGCTTGGTATCTGTAATATTTCTGAGATTGTAAGGGAATTGACTGATAAGCCCGTAACGGCCGTTGCTACGCATATTCACTGGGATCATATCGGAGGACATAAATATTATCCTGATTTTTATGTACACGAGGAAGAATTCGATTGGCTTAATGGCGGCTTTCCGCAGCCGCTGGAAATGATAAAGGAATATGTAGTCGACCGTTGCGATTTGCTTGACGGCTATGATGTAAATACTTATGAATTCTTTCAGGGGACGCCTGCTAAAATATTATATGGTGATGAATATATAGATATAGGAGGAAGGAAGATTGACGTATTACATACACCAGGACATTCGCCGGGGCATATGTGCTTTTGGCAAGAAGAAAAAGGATATCTCTACACGGGAGATTTAGTTTATAAAGATACGCTTACGGCATGGTTCCCCTCTACCGATCCCGGCGCCTATTTAAAATCGCTTGAGAAAGTTGCAGAACATCCTGCAAAGAGGATATTACCTGCGCACCATTCGCTTGCCATTGAGCCGGAAATTTTAATTCGTATGCGAAATTCATTAAGGCGGCTCAAAGCAGAAGGAAAGCTTCATCACGGCAGCGGAACTTTTGACTATGGCGATTGGGCAATATGGATATAGGCCGGATACAGGTTTGCGTAAGCGCTTGGAATCTTTCGAGGTGAACGCATAAGAAGTTCTTATCTTATAAAGTCAAAAAAATAACCGAGAAGCCATGGTAAGCTGGCTTCCCGGTTATTTTAAAGATGTATTAGTAATTACCTTGTACTCTTGATAATTGTGACTGCCGCCATTTTAGTCCCTCTGACGGCGTCCTTACGGACTTGTCAATCGCCGTGTACTGGCCTCGCCGTCGATTTCAAGCCAATCGCAGGCTGACGCCTGCTCTTGGGAAATCTTGGCGAATGAAATACTCCGATTCTGACTTCGCCGTTTGGCGGCTCGTCAATCATCGCAGATCTGCTGCGCCGTCGATTTCAAGCCAATCGCAGGCTGACGCCTGCTCTTGGGAAATCTTGGCGAATGAAACACATCGGCTCTGACGGCGTCCTTGCGGACTTGTCAATCGCCGTGTTGTTTCACTATTTCCTCTTAGATTCTTTAGGTGTTACGCAAGTTCCTGTTGCTCTTGCAACTACGATAGGTTCTTCTAAGAAATCGGCTGCTGAAGCGCTGATGTCAGTTCTTGCAGCGATGACTTTTCTCGCTTCGAATTTCATCTTTCTTGAAGTGTTTCCTACGCTTGTGATTTCGCCGTAAGCTTCGATATAATCACCTGCATATGTAGGAGCTAAGAATTCTACATTGTCATAGGCGCAGAACAGGCCTTCGTCTCCGTCCATCTTGATCAGCAGCTCTGTTGCCACGTCGCCGAAGAGGTGAACCATGTGCGCTCCGTCTACTAAGTTTCCGCCGTAATGAGCGTCCTTTGCTGACATTCTCAATCTTAAAGTTGAAGTGATTTTCTCTGACATTTTTCTTTCTCCTTTTTTATGTAAAATATAAAACCAATTTAGTCGTCGGATTTAACGAAATAATATATTGCAAAATGCGTGCCAATGAGTTATCATTGAAACTGACGAAAAAATGAACCGATTACGGTTCGCACAGATGAGAGGTGAACACAAAATGTCAGCGACATATGGAATAAAACGAGTGCTCGAACCTAAAAATGTGCTTCCTACTTCCGCTTGGAAACTCGACAACGGGCGCAATATATTTCCCGACGAACTGAGGGTTTCTATAAAGAGAATACACCTTGAGGGAACGGGTTTCAAGCAGATTTGCACTGAATCCAACGATGATGAGAAAAAAATAAAGCAGAATATCATAGATATGGTCATAAGGAGGGGCAAACTTCATAACCCTGTGACAGACACCGGGGGACTGGTGATGGGTGTGGTGGAAGAAATAGGAGCCGAATATGACAACAGAGAGAACCTGAAAACGGGAGATCTCATAATATGCAATGCTTCGGCAGCGTCCATCCCCTTATATATAGAAGAAATAACCGGCGTGAATAAGGCTTTTAATCAGCTGGAGGCGAAGGGATATGCCATCATCCACAGCCTGATCCCCATAGTAAAGGCGCCAAAAGATGTACCGGTGGATATGCTGATGTTTACCTTTGATCAGTCGGGTACCTTGTATAGGCTTCATAAGCTTGCGGAAAGAAAGAAAAAGTTCCTGATCGTAGGCAACAGTATGCTTACCAACCTGCTGTACGGATATGTGATAAGAGATACCGCAGGAGAAAACTGCGAGATAACCTGCCTGCTGGATAAGAAAACTAATCTGAGGCTTGCCGGCAAAGGCATGGACAGCCTGATGGAAAAGGTATTCGATGAAGTCAATTTCCTGGACATACTCAGGCCGATGGAGTGCGTAGAAAGGCTTGGCGGAGAGTCGCTCTTCGATCTATCGGTAAACTGTGCGGAAATACCGGGAGCAGAGACTGTAAATATACTGGCTACGAAACCGGGAGGCACCGTTCTCTTTGCCAATCTGATAAATAATTTAAATATAGCTCTGTATATAACTGAATCAATTTCCAAGAACCTCGAAGTGAGAGGGGCAGAAGGGTATCTGGAAGAGTACGATAACTTCGATATAGACATAGTGAGAAAAATGGCCGAGTATCTGGAAGACGCAGAGTTTATCGAAGAACCTTATACAGGACCTGATGAAGAGGACTATTCTTTTGATCAGGCGCTGATAGAGAAGACTCAAGCGGAGGACTTCGTATTTCGCAGCAAAGCCATGCAGAGCGTACTGGAAAATATCATAAAGATCGCCAGATATGACTGCAATGTCATAGTGTTCGGAGATACAGGAGTAGGAAAAGAAAAGGCCGCCAACATAATACAAAAAAACAGCGACAGAAAGATGCAGGCCTTTGTAAAGATAAACTGCGGAGCTATCTCCCCGAACCTGATAGAGTCCGAATTCTTCGGATATGAGAAGGGCGCGTTTACCGGCGCCAGCGCCGGAGGAAAGAAGGGGTACTTTGAACTGGCCAATAACGGAGTCATATTCCTCGACGAAATAGGAGAATTACCGCTGGAAATGCAGGCCAAACTGTTGAGAGCTATTCAGGACGGCGAATTTTACCGCGTAGGGGGAACTTCCCCGGTGAAGACCAACGTTAGGATAATATCTGCTACCAACAGAGACCTCGAAAGGTATGTGGAGGAAGGCAGATTCAGGCGAGACTTGTATTACAGATTAAATGTAGTCCCTATAAAGATACCTGCTTTGTCAGAGAGAACAGAAGATATACCGGCTCTCATATACCACTTTTTGAGCAAATACGGGGAAAAATTCGGACTTAAGCGCGGCATAGCTGAGAGCGCAGTCGAATATCTTCAGCAGCAACAGTGGCCAGGAAACATCAGGGAACTGGAGAACACAGTGCAGAGGCTGATGATCTCGGCTAAGGGTGAGGACATAACGCTGATGGACGTCATGCAGGAGACTCATCCCGAGTTGTTCGGAGCCGGAACTTCTGACAATCAGTCCGGAAAGGCCGGGGCAGAAATAGATCTGCAAAACGCCGTAGAAGATTATGAAAAAGGCCTCATAAAATATGCCTGCGAAAAATACGGATCTACGAGAAAAGCTGCTTCGGCCATAGGCATAAGTCAGACGCAGCTTGTGAGAAAGAAGAAAAAATATCAACTGTAACAATAAAAAATATCGCGAACCTAATTCGGTTCGCGATATTTTTAAGCGAAACAAAAATGGTTCGAAAATAGAAGATAAATTCTGGAGGATAAACTACAACGGTTTATTAAACCCGATGAAATGAACATCCTCCATGAGACTATATTAAAAGAATATCGTTGGCATAAATTTTGCTTTTAATAAATTCGGCATAAATTTTAAACAACAAAGGAGATAAGGTTATATGGAATTTAAAAAAGGAGACATTTACGGAACGCATCGTGTAATTGAACCAAAGGGTGTGCTGCCTCAGCCGGCAGACGTAGTAGACAACAACATGGAGATCTACGATAATGAGGTATTGATAGATGTACACACTTTAAATATAGATTCGGCGTCGTTTACAGAGATTGAGAGGCGTGCCGGAGGTGATACCGCTGAAATCGAAAAGATCATCCTGAACATCGTAGAGACTACGGGTAAGCATAAGAACCCATGGACAGGTTCCGGCGGCATGCTCATAGGAAAAGTTGCGGAAGTAGGCCCTAACTACGTAGGAGACCTCAAGAAAGGCGACAAGATCGCAACATTGGTCTCTCTTTCTCTTACTCCGCTGCGCATAGACGAGATAATAGAAATAAGGCCTGACATAGATCAGATCGACATAAAGGGAAAGGCTATACTGTTCCAGAGCGGAATTTACGCAAAGCTTCCTAAAGATATACCGCAGACTCTGGCGCTTTCAGTGCTGGACGTAGCAGGTGCTCCTGCTCAGACAGCTAAGATCTGCAAGCCGGGAGACACTGTAGTGATCTTGGGTGGAGGCGGAAAATCCGGCATACTCTGCTGCTGGCAGGCGAAGAAACAGGTAGGCGTCAACGGAACGGTCATCTGTGTAGACGGCTTCAAGAAATCCATCAACAGAGCCATGTCTGTAGGCGTGGCAGACGAATACACAGTAGTCAACGCTACAGACGCCATGGCTATGTATGAAGAAATCTACGAGATCACAGACGGACAGATGGCAGACGTAGTTATAAACGTAGTAAATATCCCTAATACAGAGATGGCTTCTATCATGGCCTGCAAGGACAACGGACTGGTTTATTTCTTCTCCATGGCCACAAGTTTCACCAAAGCTGCCCTGGGCGCAGAAGGCGTAGGAAAGGATGTCCAGATGCTTATCGGAAACGGATACACCAAGGGACATGCCAACGTAGCGCTTCAGATACTCAGAGAGGACGAAAGAATAAGAAACCTCTTTGCTCAGCTGTATGCATAGGTTTGTATTATGTATTCATAAAACAATTTGCGATTTGCTATAGAAAAAGAAGAGGTTTTGATATATAATTAACACGGCAACTTATGTTCGAAACTCTTTCGGGCGTAAATTTTATAAAAAACATTTTTTTCGAGGAGGAAAATAAAAATGAAAAAAGGATGCCCTTATGGTACACACAGAGTAATCTCTCCAAAGGGAGTATTACCTCAGCCAGCAGACGTTATTGACAACACTATGGAAATCTATGATAACGAAGTACTGATCGACGTTAAGACTCTCAACGTTGACTCCGCTTCCTTTACAGAAATCGTAAGAAGATCCTGCGACGGCAAGAAACCGGCAGACATCGAGAATTCTCCTGAAGATCAGGAAAAAGTAAAGAAGACTATGCTGGACATCGTTGCTAAGGCTGGTAAGCATAAGAACCCATGGACAGGTTCCGGCGGCATGCTTATCGGTACCGTTAAGGAGATCGGACCTGCATATGTAGGCGACCTGAAAGTGGGCGATAAGATCGCTACTTTAGTATCTCTTTCCCTCACTCCGTTAGTGATCGAAGAGATCCTCGAAATGAGACCTGCTATCGACCAGGTTGACATCAAGGGACAGGCGATCTTGTTCCAGAGCGGCATCTACGCAGTTCTTCCTGACGATATGCCTGAAGGTCTCGCTCTTTCCGCATTAGACGTAGCCGGAGCTCCTGCTCAGGCAGCTAAGCTTGTTCAGTCCGGCATGAAAGTTCTCATCATCGGCGGCGGCGGAAAATCCGGTCTGCTCTGCTTATACGAAGCAAAGAAGAGAGCCGGCGTTACAGGTCTTGTAGTATGCGCCGCAGGTTCTCAGAAATCAGAAGACAGAGCCAGAAAGTTAGACTTAGCCGACGAGTACTTCCACATGGACGCTACCGATGCAGTAGGCATGTACAACAAAGCTATGGAACTGACCAACGGCGAACTCTTCGATCTGGTAATCAACTGCGTAAATATTGAAAACACTGAAATGGCTTCCATCCTTGCCTGCAAGGATGATGGTACCGTTTACTTCTTCTCCATGGCCACCAGCTTCACCAAAGCAGCTCTCGGTGCAGAAGGCGTCGGCAAGGACGTAAACATGATCATCGGAAACGGCTACACTAAGGGCCACGCAGCGATCACTCTGCAGGTTCTCAGAGAGCATGAAGGGTTGAGAGAGTTATTTAGAGAAATGTATTCCTAAGCTTTAAGCTTGTCTTTTTCGCTTCTCGCGGTGTCCGCAGCGACTTCTCGCGTGCTCGCGTACTCGAATGTACGCTCCGCGACTCGAAGCCTTGCGTCCTTGCGAGAAACGAAAAATCCTGCGCTTAACCGGAAGATTTGAGAGTGACTTTCGCCTCTCGCGGTGTCTGCAGCGACTTCTCGCGTACTCAAATGTACGCTCCGCGACTCGAGGTCTTGCGTACTCAGATGCACATTCCGGTGCAGCGTGTGAGGATGAAACGATTACATCATATGTATTCCGCGCTTTTTGTGAATCACTTCCTCAAGGCGCGGAAAAACAAAAAGAATAAAATCCCAAAATTAAAATTGAAGGAGAAAAAAATGGCAATTAGAAATTGGAAAGACATCCCTTTGTTCAAAGATGTTACCGACGAACAGTGGAATGACTGGCATTGGCAGGTTGAACACAGACTGTCTACTGTAGAAGAGATCGCTCAGGTAGTCAACCTTACCGAAAAGGAAAGAGAAGATATTGAAAAAGTCATGGGAGGCTTCAGAGTAGGTATCACACCTTATTATGCTTCCCTGATGGATCCTGATGATCCGAGAGATCCTGTAAGAATGCAGGCAGTGCCTACACTGGCTGAAATGCATAGATCAGAAGCAGACGACCTTGACCCTCTTCACGAGGACGCCGATTCCCCTGCTCCTGGACTCACCCACAGATATCCGGACAGAGTACTCTTCCTGATAACTGACCAGTGTTCCATGTACTGCAGACACTGTACCAGAAGAAGACTGGCAGGAGAAACTGACGGTTCAAGATCGAGAGAAGATATCGACGCATGTATCGATTACATAAGAAGAACACCTCAGGTAAGAGACGTTCTTCTGTCAGGCGGAGACTGCCTCTGCGTTGAGGATGATACTCTTGAATACATCATCAGCGAACTGAGAAAGATACCTCACGTTGAAATCGTAAGACTCGGCTCCAGAACTCCTGTAGTTATGCCTATGAGAATTACCGATAAGCTGGTAAACATGCTGAAGAAGTATCACCCTATCTGGCTGAACACTCACTTCAACCATCCTAAGGAAATGACTCCGGACGCTATGGAAGCATGCAGAAAGATGGCTGACGCAGGTATTCCTCTCGGAAACCAGTCCGTACTCTTGAGAGGTGTAAACGACTGCAAGCACATCATGAGAGAACTGGTACACCTGCTGGTTAAGAACAGAGTAAGACCTTACTACATCTACATCTGCGACCTTTCGATGGGTATCGAACACTTCAGAACGCCTGTTTCAAAGGGTATCGAGATCATCGAAGGACTGAGAGGACATACTTCGGGATACGCTGTTCCTACTTTCGTAGTAGACGCTCCTGGCGGCGGCGGAAAGACTCCGGTTATGCCTCAGTACGTGATTTCTCAGACTCCTCACAAAGTCATCCTGAGAAACTACGAGGGTATAATCACCACTTATACAGAGCCTCAGCTTCCTGACCTTCCTTGCACCTGCGACTACTGCACAGGCAAGAAGACTTACAAATATCAGGGAGTTTCCGCACTGGGCGAAGGTCCTGAGATCAGAACCATCGAGCCTGCACACCTGGCCAGACACGAAAGAAATCAACACTAATTTAGTTTCTTTGTACTGAAACATTTCCTATAGGGAGGTCTTTGGGTCTCCCTATAGGTATATGGAGGATAGAGCAATAATGGGGTTATTATACGACCTTTCAACTAAATACAAGACCCTCTCTATCGTGGGAATGGCAAAAAATGCAGGCAAAACTACGGCCCTAAACTATCTCATCGAGGAGGCCATCGACGAGGGAATACTCCTTGGGGTTACTTCGACGGGAAGAGACGGAGAGAGTCAGGACTTGGTTACGGGAACGGAAAAACCGAGAGTATATCTGGATCAGGATATGCTGGTGGCAGTGCCCTCACTCCTCTACGACCTGGCCGACGCAGGCCTGGAAGTGATAAAGAGAACAAAATATTCAACGGCTATCGGAGAACTTCTCATATGCAGAGTGAGAGAAGCGGGATACGTTCAGATAGCGGGCCCGGTAATAAACGCAGAACAGAAGATGCTCTGCGATGATATGATAAACCTGGGCTGCCAGCTGATACTGATCGACGGCGCTATCGACAGAAAGTCCATCGCTTCGCCTGATACATCCGATGCCATCATACTCTCTACAGGAGCTGTTCTTTCCAGAAAGATGAACAAGGTCGTAGAAGAAACCGCACACATCGTAAACCTTTACAGGACTCCGCAGCTTGAAGAAGGAGTCATAAGAGACGCAATAGAAAACAACAACTTTGACGATAAGATTATGCTGGTCAATGGCAAAGGCGAGGTCAAAAAGCTTGACCTGATTACGGGCCTTGGCGCCGCTAAAGAGATCAACGGCAGCATCGACGAGGATACTAGATATATATATATTCCCGGCGCTTTTACAAACAGCGTGATTTCCGATATAAGCCTTAAGAATCTGAAACAGGTGCAGTTCATACTCAAGGATCCCACCAAGATCTTTGTCAACGTCATGGACTGGGGCGTTTTCAGAAAAAAAGGCTTTAGAGCAAGCGTTCTGGAAAATATCGAGATAGCGGCTATCACAGTAAATCCGTGGGCGCCGGCCGGATACACATTTGACAACAGAGTACTTCTTGCAGAAATGCAGAAGGCTATACCTGATATTCCTATTATAGACGTAAGGATGTAATTATGAGACAAGGCAAGAACAGAAGGCTGGCCAATGTTAAGACGAGACGGGAGACCGGTCTTGATCACGTCATGTTTAATCTCGATCTCAATACTCCTTTCGGCCGCAAACAGCTCAAGGAGATTCAGCCTTATTACCCGGGCGAAGAAGAGGAGCTGAGAGAAGAACTGGGCCGGGTGGAGATGATGATCGAGTTCGTGAAGCAGAACAGGACTTTGACAGATAAGATCCAAGAAGTTTTCATGGAAGTCAAAGACCCTTCGCTGACCGTTCAAAGGAGCGGAAGCACTACTCTTTCCGTGGTAGAGCTTTATGAAGTCAAATCGCTGCTTCTGCAGATGAGACAGCTCAGAAAACTTACCATGGAACATGAGATAGGAGATTACAAGGGAAGCCACTGTATCTCCGAGATAAAAGAAAATCTCACAGAAGGTGGAGAAAATCAGCTTCCTGCTTTTGAAAGGGCTGAAGATGAACCGGTGGTGAACACGGTGCCAGAGGAGTATTTCCTTGAGGATACAGAGGATCTCCTGAATGAACTCGATCCACGCGGCGACCGCATGAACACCTTTTACATCTATAACGAGTTCAGTCCGCTTTTAGGAGAATACCGAGGCAAGAAGCGTGAGTATGAGCTTCTCATAAGAAAAGAGCAGAAGCAGGCCAGAGAAGAACTGAGAAAAGAATACGGAATTCAGCTGACTCCCAAGTTTGACATCGTCGTGGCTAAATCCCATCCGGATTTTGAAAAGATACAGAACATAAAAGAGCTGGAAGTGGTGGATCAGGATTACATGAGCGTTACCATGCAGCTCAAGCCTACGGAGCAGATATATGACTACATCTGCGAAGTGGAGAAGATAAACGCCGATATAGACATGGAAGAGGAGCGGATAAGGGAGCAGCTTTCTCGCAAAGTTTCCCTCAAGGCAGAGGTTCTGACCAGAAACTGCGAAAGGATGGGAGCCTTGGATCTTGCGCTGGCCAGAGCTATATATTCCATAAAACACGATCTCGTGAAGCCTGAGATCGTCGAAGATCATGTGGTGGAATTCGAAGACGGAAGAAATCTTCAAGTAGAAGATATAATAAAAGCCAAAGGGAAAAAGTACTGCCCGATTTCTCTGTCGCTAAAAGATGGAGTGACTCTCATAACGGGAGCCAATATGGGAGGCAAGACCATTTCTCTGAAGCTGGCCGGACAGATACCTATTCTAACTCAGTACGGATTTTTCGTACCGGCAAAAAAAGCCACAGTAGGACTGTCCAATTATATGCAGATACTCATCGGAGACTCTCAGTCTGTAGAGAGAGGTTTGTCAAGTTTCGGCTCCGAGATGGAAGAATTGAAAGAGATACTGGACCACGGAGTGGACAGGAGTCTCATACTGATAGATGAGATCGCCTCCGGAACAAATCCTACGGAGGGCACGGCTCTGACAAAGAGTCTGGTGGACTATTTAATCGAAAAACCGTATATTTCTCTGATCACGACTCATTTCGAATCTGTAACTGAACGTGAAGGAGTAGTGAATATGCAGGTCAGAGGTCTGGCCGACTGCAATTTTACTCTGCTTAACAGCGAGATACAGCATGCGAACCGTCGTGACAGAATAAATATAATTTCCAAGTACATGGATTACCGCCTGTACAGGGTAGATAATGAAGCACAAGTACCTAAGGATGCTCTCAGTATAGCTGCTATGCTCGGAATCGACAAAGCAATTATAGACGGAGCGAAAAAATATATCAGATAAGGAGAAACAGGATGAAAAGCAAACTAAACCTTGACCCGAAAGTTGTTGACAGCGCTCGCCAGCATGCGGCAAATATTGCTCACGACATGCAGGAATTTATCGAGCGCCATACGACGGTATCAACAGAGAGAACTATCGTAAGACTTTTGGGTGTCGACGGCGTCGATGATGTTGACACTCCGCTTCCTAACGTAGTGGTAGATCAGCTTAAGGAGGCTGGCGCATTGCCTACAGGAGCCGCTTACTGGATCGGAAACGCTATAGTTCAGACCGGCAAGACTCCTCAGGAGATCGCAGAAGAAATGGCAGAAGGAAAGCTGGACATTACAAAACTTCCTACCTGCTCTCAGGAAGAGGCTTCCGAAGCTCTTAAACCTTCTATAAAAGCCACTTTCGAGAAGATAGACATGCAGAAGGCTAAGCGTGAGGAATATCTTAAGACTATCGGAGAGGGACCGGAGCCTTACATCTATGTAATCGTTGCTACCGGAAACATCTACGAAGACGTCATTCAGGCTCAGGCTGCGGCCAGACAGGGAGCCGACATCATAGCAGTTATAAGAACTACTGCTCAGTCTCTTCTGGACTACGTTCCTTACGGACCTACCACAGAGGGATTCGGCGGTACATATGCTACTCAGGAAAACTTCAGAATCATGAGAAAAGCCCTCGACGAGGTGGGAGAAGAAGTAGGAAGATATATCAGACTCTGCAACTACTCATCGGGAATGTGCATGCCTGAGATCGCTGCCATGGGAGCTTTGGAGAGACTGGACGTAATGCTCAACGACGCAATTTACGGAATCCTGTTCAGAGACATCAACATGCAGAGAACTCTGGTAGACCAGTTCATGTCCAGAGTAATCATCGGTTACTGCGGCATCATCTTCAATTCAGGCGAGGACAACTACCTGACCACAGATGACGCTATCGAAGCCGCGCACACTGTAACTGCTTCTCAGTTTATAAACGAACAGTTTGCAGTTCTCGCAAATATTCCGGAAGAGCAGATGGGACTTGGACACGCTTTCGAAATGGATCCTAACACAGAGGACGGATTCCTTCTTGAGCTGTCTCAGGCTCAGATGGCAAGAGAAATCTTCCCTAAAGCAAGACTCAAATATATGCCGCCTACAAAGTTCATGACAGGCAATATCTTTAAAGGCCATCTTCAGGACGCCCTGTTCAACCTGGTTACGGTTTGGACTCATCAGTCGCTGCTGCTGACGGGAATGCTCACCGAGGCTATTCACACTCCTCTGATGCAGGACAGATATCTGGCTATTGAAAACGCAAGATATATCTTCAATAACTGCAGACATATAGGAGATGAGATTGAGTTCAAAGAAGGCGGAATAATCCAGAGCCGCGCCCAGAACGTTTTAAAAAAGGCTGACGAGCTCCTTGAAGAAGTAGAAAAAGAAGGTCTCTTCTCTACCATCGAAAAAGGTATATTCGGCGGCGTAAAGCGCCCGTTTGACGGAGGACACGGCCTTGAAGGCGTCTGCACTAAGGGCGAAAACTACTTCAATCCGTTTATTCCACTGTTTATGGATCATGAATAAGGAGGTGCTCAGGAAATGGCAGAAAATAAGACAGCGACTACTCAGGTTGACTTGACATGTGTCAAGCCTTACGGAGACGCATTAAACGACGGTAAAGTTCAACTCGCATTCACTCTTCCTGTGCCTTACGGTGAAGAAGCTGAAGAATGTGCGAAACAATACGCAAGAAAATTAGGATTGGAAGAACCAAATGTAGCATACTATTGCGAGCTTACAAAAGGATATACATTTTTTAACGTCTATGGTTCGGCTCAGACCACTATCGACTACACTGCTATCAAAGTTCCAAAAGTAGAGGGTACTGTTATGGACCGTGTAGAGTGCGGCGAATGGATAGGAGAACATATAGGCAGGGATATCGTGGTAGTGGGAGCTTCCATAGAGTCTGACGCTCATACCGTAGGTATCGACGCTATAATTCAGATGAAAGGATTCCACGGACACTTCGGTCTGGAAAGATTCAAGAACGTGGTAGCTTATAACATGGGTTCGCAGGTTCCTTGTGAGGCTCTCATAGCTAAAGCCAAAGAAGTTAATGCTGACGCTATATTGGTTTCCCAGACTGTAACTCAGAAGGATATTCATATCAAACAGCTGACTAAGATGGTAGAGCTGGTGGAAGCCGAAGGTCTCCGCGATAAAGTTATTCTGACCTGCGGAGGTCCGAGAATTTCTCATGAACTGGCTCAGGAGCTGGGATATGACGCAGGCTTCGGACCTGGAAAATATGCCGAGCATGTGATGAGCTATATCATGCAGGAAGTAGAAAAGAGAGGATGGCAGGATAAGGCCAACATGGCAGACCGCTGATCGGCCTCATTGACATTGACCTTGAATTGCGGTAGAGTATATATATCGGATAAATAGGCAAATTTTAAGAAAGGTGATATATAACATGATTAACAAAATTATGACTGCAGACGAAGCAGTTGCAGGCGTAAAAGACGGTATGACCATCATGGTCGGCGGATTCCTGGCTACAGGTTCTCCTGAAGTTTTAATGGACGCCTTAGTAAGAAAAGGCGTAAAGCATCTTACCGTTATTGCCAATGACGGTGGACTCGACGCAGGACAACCTGCGGGAGAATTCGGCGCAAAGACTGCAAGAGGCGTTGGCAAGCTGCTGGAGCACCACATGGTAGACCACATTATCGCTTCTCATCTGGGAGTAAACCCTAAGCTTAACGAGCAGTTCGCCGAAGGCACTCTGAAATATACGCTGGTTCCTCAGGGAACTCTGGCTGAAAAGATCAGAGCGGCAGCTTACGGTCTGGGCGGCGTTCTGACTCCTACGGGAGTCGGTACTCCTATGGAGACAGAGGTTGACGAGCTGGGAAGAGAAAAGAAAGTCGTAGAGATTGAGGGCAAGAAGTATCTTCTTGAACTGCCTCTTCGCGCAGATTACGCTTTCATCAGACCTTCTGTAGCTGATAAATTCGGCAACTACTATTGCTCAAAAGCAACAAAGAACTTCAACTATGTAATGGCCGGAGCGGCTGACAAGACTATAATCGCTCCTGAAAAGATAGTGGAGGTAGGCGAAATTGACCCTGATATGTTCGCCGTTGCAGGCGTACTGGTAGATGCTATTGCGGAAGGAGAAAAACCATGGCAGATTTAAAAGCGAGAATAGCAAAGAGATGTGCAAAAGAATTCAAAGACGGTGAATTCGCCAATCTGGGAATCGGCCTTCCTACAATGGTAGCCGATTACATTCCTGAAGATATTATGGTTACATTCCATTCCGAAAACGGATTCGCAGGAATCGACGCCATAGCAGACGGATCCAACCTGGATGTTGACATCATCAACTCCGGCGGTACTTATGTAACTGTCGTTGACAGAGTTAAATACTTTGACACTGCAGAATCTTTCGGCCTCGTAAGAGGAGGACACGTAAGAGCTACAGTTCTCGGCGCAATGGAAGTAGCTGAGAACGGAGACTTGGCCAACTGGATCGTACCGGGCAAGAAGGTAGCAGGTATGGGAGGCGCTATGGACCTCTGTACAGGTTGTCCTGAAGTTATCATCGTAATGCTTCACACTCAGAAGGGTAATCCGAAGATTTTGAAGAAGTGTACTCTCCCGCTGACAGCAGAGAGATGCGTTTCCAAGATCATCACTGAAATGGGCGTTATGGAAGTCAGAGAAGACGGTATTTGGGTAGTAGAACTTCACCCTGATTACACCAAGGAAGACATCCAGGCCGCTACAGGCTGCGAGCTCCACTTCGATCCTAACATGAAGGCGATGGAAGAAGAATAGAATCAATCAAAAGGGCCTCCCGCAGGGAGGCCCTTTTTGCGTGGCGAACAGCCGGCCGGCAGGCGGATATCCAAAATCGGCGAAAAGGTTATCCATTATGACATAAAATCGCCGATTTTGGATAATAATTATCCGGAATTCGCAAAATCGTTATCCAAAAGGAAAGGATTTTGCGAATTCCGGAAACCGCGCGCCTGCGCGCCCGCCCGCCGGGAGCTATATAAGAGTGACATCGTTTAATGCCAAGATGGTTTTAATCATCATCTTTATAGCCATCATGTCTATACACCCATCTGCGCTGTCCATGGTTATGATAAGCCTGTCGGGAATGGTTATACCGTTCGAGGAGTATAACCCAAGCTTTTTTAGAGCCTTTATCCTGTAATCATTTACGGACATCATCCCCATGTGTTCCCAGTATATGGGCTCTTTGCGAGTGAAGATAGTGAAGTCGGGGTGTATGAGAATATTGTCCGTGCCATTATTAAGCCTGATAGTGCGTTCGTACTCGAAAGGAACCCTCTCTGCATGCAGCAACTCTGCTATAAGGGCTTCGGATTTTGAGCGAACAGAAAGGCCAAAGGATGTCCTGTGGGGCAATGAACTTGGGGTGGCTGAGGGCTGAACCGGAGGGGGTATTGAGGGTGGAGACCTGTAGACTTTTGGAAGCAGTTGCTTGATGGAGTCCAGATCATAAGGCCTGTATCCAGAGATAAGCTTTTCTTGCAGAGATATGTTGCGCTCGAGGATTTTTATGGCTTTTTTTAGTGTGTGCTGCTCTTGTATTTGCAACATTAAATCCGCACCGGCAACCCTTTGCTTGCCCGTGTGCTTGTCAACAATATAGTAATACTTTTTGCCCTTGATATTTTTGCATACCATAATAAGATCGGGCAGGGAAGGCAACTGCTCTTTGTAGCTACTTAATAGATTTTTTTGGGTTTCCAAGTCTAACCCGGTGATTTCCAAATAGTCCATAGTTAACCCTACCATGAATGTCAATAAATGTAAACAAAAACTTGTAAAATAAGTAATTATTTTACAAGTTTTAATCCGCTGATTATTTTATAAACTTCAATCCGCTGGCGGTTATTCGGGAGCCGCCTCGGCCTGCTCCCGACTCTATTAGGCTTCGCTCCTTGAGGGACTGCATATGCTTTTTCAACGTCCCCTCTCCTACGGGCAGCCCTGCGGCGGCCAATTTTTCTTTTAAAATCCCTCGGCCGACTCCGCTGTAAGGCGTTGAGTTTTCGGCTATTATCCTGAGAATCTCGGCATCCAAGTCGAAGACCTCGGCATAATCGCCGGCCGCCGCAGGCCGAGGGCCGGGAGCTTCAAACTTGGGCGGCTCCGAGGCGGCCCTCGGCGCGGACAGATAGTCCGGCAGCTGCCCCAGTATCTTGTAATAAGAGCCGACGTTTTCCAGCTCGCGCACGTTGCCCGGCCAGTCATGGCTCAGCAGTATCTTCTGCTCAGCCGGCAGCAGGTTGCCGTACTGCCTGCCGAGAAATACTTTCAACAGAGGAAGGATGTCGTCGCGCCTGTCCCTGAGGGGAGCTATGTTGAGAGCGATGACATTGAGCCTGTAGAACAAATCGCTTCTGAAGCGGCCGTCGTTTACGCGCTGCTCCAAGTCCGCGTTGGTGGCAGCGATGATTCTGGCGTCGATGTTGATAAGCTTGTCACTGCCCACCCTCATTATCTGCTTTTCCTGTATGACTCTCAGGAGACGGGTCTGTAGGCTTGGGGAAATATCGCCTATCTCATCCAAAAAGATGGTGCCGTGGTGGGCGTGCTCGAATAATCCTATTTTCCCGCTCTTCTTCGCTCCCGTAAAAGCCCCCTCCTCGTATCCGAAAAGCTCGCTTTCAAGCAGGTTCTCGGGAATCGCGGCGCAGTTTACCGCCACAAAGGGATAATTCTTTCGAGTGGAGTAATTGTGTATCGACTGGGCAAGAAGCTCCTTTCCCGTGCCGCTGTCGCCCCTTATCAGAATGGTATAATCGGACGAGGCCACTTTTTTCGCGACCTTTATACATTGCTTCATGGATTGGGAAGCGTGGATAATATCGCCGAAGGTGTACTTGGCGTAAAAGCCCGTTTGTTTCAGCTGACGGCTCAGTTTGCTTTCGCTTTCACGCAGGTCCTTTTCCGCCTGAAAAATCAAGCAGCAGCCGATGGAATCCTCCATAAGCGATATATCTATTTTTTCGGCAAGGTAATTGTTGTCGCCGAAGACTATCATTTCCCCATCGAAAGAAGCCGCCGAAGCAAGTTCTTCCGGCAAAAATGACGACTGGGCGAATTTCTCCCCTTGATTCGCCCCGAACAAACCGAAAGCCTTTTCGTTTATGTAATGAATAGTGTCGCCGGCGTCCAGCAAGACTATGGCTCTGGAGGACTCGTCGACTATCTCGTTCATCATCTGATCCTTAAGAAAGTTGCTGAGGTAACTGTCTATGTAGCTTATGCTGGTATCCATGTCCTCGCGGATTTTTTTCAGCAGATTCCCCTGTATATAAGAATTTTTCAGATCCAGCAGAGATATTATTTTGTGAAAGGTCTCGAAGCTTATGTCCCTGTTGTGTATGTTATAGACGTTCTTTATGTGCCGGGGAATCAGATGCTCCGAATCGCAAGTTACGATGGCCGTGTCAAAGTCGGCGTAGCCGCCGGCTGCTGCGATGGACTCCTCGAAAGGAATCAGGCTCAGGTGGCCGATTCCCAGCTCATATATCATGTACATGGTTTGCAGCACGCTTTCCTTTGAATCGTTTACGACAAGAACCTTTGTGTCTGCCGGGATTTCTAAGATGGGCCGCAGATACTGCTGCTGTATGCAGCGTGTCATGACCACGACCTTGGAAAAATCATTGATGCGATTTACGAGGTGATTCAAAGTCTCTTCGTAGCACACTATGTAAACGTCAGCGTTTATGAATTGGTCGTCAGACATTTCGTCGATGTAGTAATTTGTGATATTTATGTAGTCGCCGAGAATGTTGTAGAAGTTGTCTTCTATGTATTGGATGGCCCGGGGATTCTCTCTGTCCCTGTAAAAGATGGCCAGCTCTTTCATGCCGATGACCTCCCTGAATAGTGATTCTGAAATTATTTTAGTACACCAAAAGAATCCTTGTCAAGGAGATGTTAAAGTGGCATGGTAATTGCATTTTGTGTGAGTATGAACGGAAAATCCTGATGTTAGAAGGAGGTAAAAATGAGAAAAGTTGCAGTCGTAACAGGAGCTGCTGCCGGAATAGGCCGGAAAATAGCCGTCGAAATGGCCAAAGAAGGCTATCTGGTCTATGCCAATGCGAGAAACGAGGAAAAGCTGAAAGAGACGCTTAAGCTGGGTGAGGAATACGGAATGAGACCGTTGATATTCGATGTGAGAGACGCTGCGCAGGTGGCAAGCTGTCTGGATCGTATCGAGAAGATAGACTGTCTCGTCAACAATGCGGGAGTCAGCATAAAGAACAAGCCTGTGGCTGACATCACCGAAGAGGACTGGGACTTGACGATGGAAACCAATGCGAGGGGCTATTTCTTCGTCAGCAAGTACGCTCTCAAAAAGATGAGCAAAGGCGCTTGCATAGTGAACATTTCTTCGGGCGCCGCCAAGACCGGAGGAGACTTCGTATCCATTCCTTACTCTACTTCCAAAGGGGCCATAAATTCCCTCACTGTATGCTTGGCAAGAGAGCTGGCTAAAGTGGGAATCCGTGTAAACGCAGTGTCTCCGGGCTTTGTGGACACGGATATGCTGGAGCTTAACGGCATGCCTAAGGAGTATTACGGCAAGGTGATTCCTCTGGGCAGGCTGGGAGAAACTGAGGACATTGCCAACATGGTATTATATTTAGCCTCGGAAAAGGCCGGATTTATGACGGGGCAGATTATCGAAGTTAATGGGGGAGACATAATGGGATAAACAGAATTAAATCCCGATAATCCTAATAATCCCGTTGAATTATTTTACAGAAAGGACAGAAAAATGAAAGAGAACAAACAAAGCAAGACGCCCGACATCACATTCGGCAAAGCGCTTCTTTGCATAATCGGGCTTATAATCGTTTTAGCCTTAGGGTTTGCCATAATAGGCTTTGATACGAAGGTTACATTCCTTATGGCGTCAATAGTGGTCGGAATATTTTTGGTGGCATACGGATACAAGCTTGATCAAGTCCTGCTATGGTATGCCGACGGCTGTAGAGGCGCCATAGATGTAATTCTCATACTCATGAGCGTCGGAACGGTTATAGGCACATGGATGGCTTCAGGCACCATACCTACGGTAATCTACTACGGATTAAAGCTTCTGACGCCTACCACCTTTATGATAATCGGATTTTTGCTCTGCTGCCTTGTTTCCTTCTTCGTGGGAAGCTCTTACTCAACCCTCGCTACTCTGGGAGTGGCATTCATAGGAATCGGTACGGGCCTCGGCATGAACCTGGGTCTGGTAGGAGGCATGGTGCTTTCCGGCGCCATGTTCGGCGATAAGATGTCGCCTTTCTCTGACACCACCAATCTGGCTCCGGCAGTTTCCGGAACTACGGTATATAAACACATAGGCTCCATGATATACACAGTCACCCCTTCGCTGATAATATCCTTTGTGCTGTATACGGTTCTGAGCCTGAACGTAGACACACACAATGCGGAAATGGGTATGGTGGAGGAAATGATAGGCGGCCTTGATGCCAACTTTAACATTACGCCGATACTGTTCATAGTTCCTATATTCGTACTGGTGCTGGCGCTGTTCAAGGTTCCTCCTGTAATAGCCATGCTTTCCAGCTCTCTGCTTGCAATAATCATGGGCGCTTTCACACAGGGAGACCATGTGGAGCTTATTAGACTCATAGACTCGGCAGGCATAGGCTTCTCCATCGAGACAGGCGTCGCAGACCTTGACACCCTGCTTAACAGGGGCGGAATCATATCCATGATGGAGGTAGTGGCATGGACGCTGCTGACTCTGGGCATGGGACACTGCTTAAAGGAAGGCGGCATACTTAACGCATTCCTGCAAAAGCTGCTGGTACTCATCAAGAAGCCGAAGCACCTCGTAATATCCACCCTGCTGTTCTCGCTGGTTACCGCGTGTTTGACTGCTTCCCAGTATCTTGCTATAATGCTTCCGGGAATGCTTCTCAAAGACCAGTACACCAGATTCAAGCTGGACAAAAAGGTTCTTTCCAGAACGCTGGAGGATGGCGGAACCATGTTCTCCTTCCTCATTCCGTGGGATACGGCGGGAATCTACACTGCCTCGGTGCTGGGAGTGGCAACCCTTACATACGCTCCTTATGCTTTCCTGCTGTGGATAAACCCTATAATAGCGGCCGTTTACGCCCTCATAGGCTTCGCACAGTTTAAAGACAAGGGAGAAGAGGAGCAGGCAGCGGAAGAAGCAGCTGCGGAGCAATAGCGACAAGGAGGAAATCATGCAAAAATTAGGAAAAGTTAAATTGCCCGAGGGCAAGAAGATAGCGTTGAATCTGGGATTTGACTTCGATTCGTCATCGGTATGGATGGAGTCGTTCGGAAAAATCTCGCCGGTATACACCTCGAGGGGAGAGTTCGGAGCAGAGGTTGGAGTTCCGAGAATCCTCAACCTGTTGGATAAGTACGACATTAAATCCACTTTCTTCGTGCCGGGACACACCATAGACACATATACGCAGATATGCAAAGAGATAGTGGCAAGAGGCCACGAAATAGCCCATCACGGATACGTTCACGAGGACCCTACAGACCTGCCGTTGGAGGAAGAGGAGGCCATATTCGCAAAGGGACTCGAGGCTCTGGACAGGATAGGCGTCAGGCCTGTGGGATACAGGTCGCCGGGATTTGATTTCAGTCCCAACACCATGGATCTGTTGATAAAGCACGGCATCAAGTATGACAGCAGCCTTATGGGTCAGGACTTTTTCCCATATCGTCCGGCTCCGTGCAAGGTGAATTTCGATAAGGGCAATGAATTCGGCGAGCCTGTCGACTTGGTGGAAATGCCGGTTTCGTGGTACATGGACGACTTCCCTCATTCTGAATTTATAATGACGAGAACGGGAATGAAGCCGCAGAGTCAAATCTTTGAAATCTGGAAAGCCACCTTCGACTACGGAGTGGCAAACACGCAAAACGGAATGCTCAATGTTGCAATGCATCCTCAAGTGATAGGCAGAGCACACAATATAGGCATGCTGGAAGAATTCATAGAGCATGTACTGGCGTCGGGCGCATGGATAGCTCCTTTCGCCGAGATATATGAAAAGATAGAATTTTAGCCGATAATGCGGGAAGGAGCCTGAGAAACTCCTTCCCGCAGCTTAGGAGGATGTTGTGGATAAATTATTTTATAACGGTAGAATTTACTCAATAGACGATACAGACAGCATTTACGAAGCCGTAGGCATAAAAGACGGCAAGATAGTATTTCTGGGAACCAATGACGAGGCCGCAAAGGCCGAGGCGGCAGAGAAGGTTGATTTGAGCGGCAAGACTGTGCTCCCGGGATTTGTTGACTCCCACCTTCACATGCTGAACTATGCTTTCGTCAAGGCGGCGTATGAGATGTTCGGCGTGAAATCGGTGGAAGAGGTGGTCGAGACGGGAAAGAAGCTTGCCGCAGAGATGGACGAAGCCACGGGAAAATGGATGTACGGCCGAGGCTGGAACGAAGAAAGCTTTGACGGAGAGAAAAGACCGCTGACCAGATTTGACTTGGACAGAATCTCCCGGGAAATACCCATACTCTTTATTCGCGTTTGCGGCCATAAAGCGGCAGTAAACACCAAAGCGCTGAAAATAATTATGGATCTTGAACAGACTAAGGACTATATTGAACAGATAGATCAGGAAAACGGAATACTCACGGAGGCTTCCGTCAAGCTGTGCTACAACGCCATGCAGGAGCCGACCGTGGAAGAGATAAAGGACATGATTCTAACGGCGCAGAGGGACATAAACGCCGCAGGAATCACAGGTGTAGAGACGGACAACTTTCTCTCGCTGCCGGGGAGAAACAGCGAGAGAATAATGAAGGCTTACAGGGAGCTGGAGGAAGAGGGCCTGCTGACCTTGCGGATACGCGAGCAGGCGTCCTTTACGGCCTACGACCACATGAAAGAGTTTATCGACAAAGGCTACAGGACGGGAGACGGCGGCGAATATTATACCATCGGCCCTGTCAAGCTGTATGAGGACGGCTCCCTCGGAGCAAGAACTGCGCTGATGAACAGCCCCTATCTCGGAACGGACACCTACGGCACCGCCGTGCATGACCAGGCCGATACCGACAGGCTGGTGGATTACGCGTACAAAAACGATATGCAGATATTGATACACGCCATCGGTGACAAGGCCTCCGATATGGTGTGCGACGCTTACGAAAAAGCTATAGAGAAGTACGGAGACAAGGGCAGCAGACTTGCCATAAACCACTTGCAGGTGATAAGCCCCGACCTGATAGGACGGATGAAAGCACATGGGATTGTGGCATATATTCAGCCGCTGTTCGTGGCCAGCGACAGAGACATCATCGGAAAGCTCATGGGCGAAGAAGTCGCCGCCAGGTCTTACATGTGGAGGACCATGCAAGACAGCGGAATCGTCTGCGGAGGCGGATCCGATTCACCGGTGGAAAGCTTCGACGTTTTGAAAAACATACAGGTAGCGGTGACCAGAGACAGGCTGGAGGACAAGACGGACGGGTGGCACCCGTCGGAAAAGCTGACGATTTCCGAGGCGGTCAGAATGTTCACCGCAAACAACGCATATCTGGCCTTTGAGGAACACCGCAGAGGAAGCATCGAGATAGGCAAGGACGCCGACATGACGGTACTTGAAAGGGACATATTCCAAGCGGACCCACATGAAATAGGCGAGATAAAGATAAGCAAGACCATAGTAGCGGGTAAAGAGGTGTACAATGGTTAAGGTAGAAGGAGGAAATACCCATGCCCTTGGCTAAGTTTGATTTTTTGAATACGGCCCTGAACCCGTTTATCCTGATGTTTGTGGCCATAATAACGGGGCTCCTCTTCGGAAAGATAAAGTTTGGAAAGTTCAGCTTCGGCAGCTCCGGCGCATTGTTTTCAGGACTGGCTATCGGATGGGCGGCCTACAGAATCGCGGAGAAAATATACGCCGGTCAGGACGGAGCCGCCGCCGGAATGAAAGCGGCGGCCCAGATAATAGAGGACAACGGAGGCAAAGTCATAAACTCCTATTTCTTCACCACCGCCCTGATAATATTTGTTGCGTCCATAGGCCTGTTGGCGGCTAAGGATCTTGGCATCGTTATAAAGAAATACGGCCCTAAGTTCATAGTTTTGGCCGTGCTCATAACCTTTGTGGGCGCAGGAGCCACTTACGCATGCACGGCTTTTTGCAAGGACACCAACGCTTATGCCGTGACGGGAGTATATACGGGAGCCATGACCAGCTCTCCGGGGCTTGCGTCTGCGCTGGAAACGGCCAACGTTCACGCTACAGAAGTGTCGTCTGAATATGAGTCGGCCACAACGGAAGAAAAACAAAATATATTAGACGTGTTGAAGCTGGACGACAAGTACCGGGATTTGACGGTGGAAAACACAAAAACTCTGACTGCCGAGATGAAAAACGACTATGTCAATCAGGCCACGGCTCAGGTGGGAATAGGCTCTGCGGTAGGCTACCCGTTCGGAGTAATAATCGTAATACTGGCCGTGAATTTTCTGAATGTGATATTCAGATTCGATGTTGAAGAAGAACGGAAGAGGTATGTGGCGGATATGGAGGCGGCCAGAAGCATATCGGGGATACGGGAAATTCCCGCCACTTCTTTTAGCATAATCTCCTTTGCCACGGTCTGTTTTGCAGGATATGTGATAGGCTCGGTAAAGCTGCACATGGGGCCGCTGGGCTATGTCAGCCTCGAAGCCACAGGAGGCGTCCTTATCAGTGCGCTGCTTTTAGGCTATATAGGTAAAATAGGGCCGCTGTCTTTCAGGATGGATACTAAAGTCCTATCGGTGATAAGAGAGCTGGCTTTGAGCTTTTTCTTGGCGGTAGTAGGCCTCAATTACGGATATGGAGCGGTTGACGCCATAATGGGCTCCGGCGCCGTGTTGGCGTTGGTAAGCCTGATAGTGGGCTTTATAGCGGTAATGGTAGGCTTTGCCGTGGGAAGGTATGTGTTCAAGCTGAACTGGATTATACTGTCGGGAGCCATATGCGGAGGAATGACCTCCACGCCGGGGCTGGGCGCCGCGACGGAGGCGGTGGGAAGCGACGATCCCGGCGCAGGCTATGGGGCGACATATCCGTTTGCCTTGCTGGGCATGGTGATATTTTCCATAATTTTGAACAAGCTGCCTATGCTTTAGACATAGGGGTCGGTCTTGGCTAATTTTGACAAATTTCCACAAAATAATCACAAAACTCACAAAAAAACTGAATTTTTGCAACCTGTAAACATTGAAAATAAGCCATTCCTTTGACTTTTTGCCCTCCTTGTGTTAGAATATTCGAGTCACATAGAAAAGGAGGACTTATGGTAGACAAACCTAAAGGTAAGACCGAGATCCTCGTGGATAAATTCTTCAGATGGTGCAGGGAAACTGCCGAAAAGATAGGCAGCAAGACCGAGGGACACAGACATGTGGTTCGCACTTTCAGAGAACGCCACCCGAAGATCTCAAGAACCATTGTGGTTTCAGTCTGCACCGTCGCTCTTGGGGCGGTAATCGTAGGCTTCGCCACACCGAAGACGGTCGTAGTGAACATCGATGATTCCAATGTAATAACTACGACGACTTACGAGACTACCAGCAGACGTGTGGACAGTTTCATTGAAAACCACCAAATTGACTATGTATACGGACAGGATGTTATAGACGCAGAGCTGTATTCAGGCATCTCGGACAATATGGAGATTAACATCCAAAAGGCAGTTCAGATTCCGGTGACTGCGGACGGACAGACCAACACGGTAACGACGCTTCCGGTCACAGTGGGAGAACTCTTGGAAGAGCTTGATATAAAGGTCGGTGAGAACGACATAGTGGAACCGGCGCAGGATCACGTTCTCGAAAAGGGCGACGAGCTGTTTGTCAGACGGGTTACGACCGACGTAGTTGTAGAGGAGGCGGTTACCGATTACGAAATCCGGTATCAGGCCGACTACAGCATGAGCATAGGAAAGACAGAAGTAGTACAGGAGGGCAGCGCAGGCAGAGTCAGCAACACTTATGACGTCGTCCTCATAGACGGCGTGGAAGAGTCGCGAACTCTAAGGGAGACTACGGTCTTGCAGGAAAAGCAGGACAGAGTCATCGCCTACGGAATGAATATTTCTTCCGGAGTTCCTTCGGGACTTCAGTACAAAACCAAAATAAGCGGAGTTAAGGCAGTATCTTATTACTTCCCGGGAACTCCAAAGGGTGCTTACGGCTTGCCGTGCACCTACGGAACTTGTGCCGTAGATAAAAATGTTATTCCTCTCGGCTCCTTGCTCTACATTGAAGGCTACGGATATGCCATAGCCAACGATGTAGGTACGGCCATCAAGGGGAATGTAGTAGACCTTTATATGGAAGACTTAAGACAATGTGGCACTTGGGGCGCAAGGACTGTAAATGTATATGTGATAAACTAAAAATAAAACAGGGATCCGTCATGACGGACCCCTGTTTTATTTTACGCTCTTTTAAAAGCAAATCAAAACTATCTGAGATGTTTTTCTATCAGGTCTATAAATACAGCAATATATTCGTATTTTGAAAATATGGCTCTGGCCAGCATTTTGCTGCCTCCGCCTTTTCCGCCGTATATAGAGACATTCTCTCTCACAAGTCTGCCGCAGTCTATGGAACCTTCTTCTGATGAACAGAGGAAAACGGTGTTGCTGGGCTCGTGTATGAGAAAAAGAAGTTTTGGAATATATGGAGATACATCTCTGGCGATGGCAGTCAGATCGTCCTGAGAAAGCAGACTGTATTTTCTGACAGGCAGCCTGCCTTCAGCGCTTGCATCCTTAAACTCCCGGCTCTCAAAAGAAGCTGCCATGGAAGAAACCTCCCTTGCGATGACTTCTTTTTTCAGAAGATGGAGCTGAGTCCTGGCCTCCCTGTTTTTCTCCTGCTGTGATTTGAATTTCTCCATTATATCATCGTCGCCGGCGGAAAGACTGTTAGACAGCTGGGTCATGGTGTCGTACTGGCGGCTCATCTTCTCAAAAGCCCTCTGCCCGGCGTCGAAGTAGATTCTGAACATGCCCTTGTTGCTTTCGACTTTGTAAAGTTTTATGAGCCCTACCTGACCGGCGGAGGAAGGGTGGGTGCCGCAGCATGCCACGCAGTCGGCCGGCTCGTCTGTAGAACCTACGCAGACTATAGTTATGTCTTTTTCTATGGCCAGAGCTTTTCTGACCGGCAGCACCTGAGCGTCTTTTTTCGTCTCAAAGTGACGGCTTATGACAGGAAGATCGTTCCATATGACACGGTTGGCCTCAAGCTCCGCCAGTTTTGCCATTTCCCAGGTAATTTTGGTGAACTTAGGGCCTTCTTCGAGGCTTATGTCTATGGTCATATACTGGTCACCCATATGAAAACCTCGGTTGACGCCTCCGAACTCTCTGTAAAATATGCCGCTCAAGATGTGTTCCCCGCAGTGACGCTGCATATTGTCGAATCTTCTCTGCCAATCTATCTTAAGGTCTACGGACAGGCCCGGCTGCAAGCTGCAGGGATCGCAATCTACCTGGTGATATATTTCATCTTCGTACTCATAGACATCTTCTACCTGAAACTTTCCGATCTGTCCCAAGTCGCAGCTTTGGCCGCCTCCGGTGGGAAAAAATATGGTTTTGTCTAGGGTAATAAGAGTCTTACCGTTTCTCTGAGAGACAGAAGTAACAGAAGCACGAGTTTCTTTCAAATACACGTTATCTTTAAAAAGCCGGTCAGTTTTCATGAATTTTCTCCTTTAAGGTCTGTATAAAATTATTTTACCACGAAAGGAGGGAGGTGTGAATATGAAGACAGACATTTATGACGTCGCATTTTATATTCATTTTAAAACTTCACATAGGGTGTGAAATCAAAAGGTTTAGCGTTTATAAGATCATCTTCGGCCCGGAGAAGGGAATTGATGATGTGAACGGCGTGGCCGAATTTGGGAGGATCCAGCTTGACTGCGGCCGCTCCTCCGGCGATACCCATATCGGCGACCAGATCATCGGAAACGCCGCCTGCTCTTATGGAGGGGATTGAAAACATACCGTGGTCTACAGCATATCTTTGAGCTTCCATAGCTTCTGTTACTGTCCCCACCTGATTGGGCTTAAATACAAGTGCGCCGCAGGCGTCATTCTTCAGAGCTCTTTTGATGTAATCTATGTTGGTGACAGTCAGATCATCTCCGCAGAGAGTAGTTCGGCTCAGCTCTTTTGCAGCTTTCGCCCAGCCTTCCCAGTCGTTTTCGTCGACAGGATCTTCTATATAAAGAAAATCGTACTTCTCTGTCGCTCTTTTGAGTATATCTATTATCTCATCAAGGTATAATTCTTTGCCGCAGTAATTGTAAGTATCTCTCCTGGGATCGTATATCTCGCTGAAAGCGCAGTCTATGTGGAAAGCTATCTTATCTTCGCAGCGGCATTGATAAGCCGTCTCGTAGAGAATATCGAGACAATCCGTAAAATCTGAGGAGGGAGCCATATATTCTGACATGGCTCCGATCTCGGGCCGCCTTCCGCCCTGAAATTTCCGTATGACGTCAGGCAGCTTCTTGTATATCTTACATAGTATTTCTACCGCCTCCGAGATGGAAGATGCTTTATACGGGATTACTGTAGTTTCTTGTACGGGCATCGTATCATCCTCGTAGCTGCCTCCTGCAAACATATCAGAAGTGGGGAGAGGAATGGTCTTTATTTCCCCGCCATTCAGGTAGCGGTACTGAGATAAATGAAGAGTCTGGCAAGCGGCTCTCATGGCAGCCAGCGATGTACTGTAGGTCACGTTTCCCCCAGAACGGATTTATTTTTTGTCCCGTCTAAAGATATGAGAGCTTCATCGATCTTTTTCTGATCCAATACATTCATTCCTCTGAGCATAGGAGCTACTACACGTTTTACTGTGTCTACCGCTTTGAAGACGCCCTGTCCGTCATACCAGTTCTTGTCACCGTCACGGAGAACAAGAGCTTCATGTTCTCAGGCAGAAATACCGGAAGGCGACGCTCCGCATCCCATTATTCCGTCTTCTGTAATAACATTTACTTCCAGCAGAGGCTTGCCCTTGCAGTCTATCAAAGCCCGTGCATGGATATCTTTTATTATCGTATTCACTTTGTCTGACTCCTTTCTTCTTGCGTGTCTATATAAAGGACGTTGAAATCGCACAAGTTAGTACCGGTGTTTCCCGTGATCACCACATCTCCCATAGATAAGAGAGCCTCATAGGAGGCATGATCCATCAGAGAACTATTGAGATTAAGCTCCTTTTTTTCGGCGACTTTGAGACTGGCGCCGTCTGATATAGCGCCGGCGTCCGGAGTAGTACCGTCGGTGCCTTCGCTGTCTATAGATAATAAACATGCCTCTTTTAGATCTTTGGAAGCCATAGCAAAAGACAGGACCATCTCTTGAGACGGACCTCCGTGACCCTTGATATGATCATTATTGTTTATATAGGTAGTAGTTTCTCCGGCTGAAATGACAAAGCAAGGCGCCGAAAACGGCCTGTTATTTTTAACGACTTCTCTTGCAAGGGAGGCCATGGAGATACCGAAATCCTTACTTTCACCTTCTGCGTATGTAGTCATGATGTGGGCCTCTATGCCCATTTCCGATGTTACATCTAAGGCGATGCTGCATGAATCGGGGAGAGTGTTGACTATGTAATAATCTGCATCACATGTGGGATGTTTGGGAGTCTCCTCAGACGGATCATAATCGAGGAGATAGGAGGAAATGTTTTTAGGCAGTTTTTCTGCTATATGATATTTCTCTATTATTTTCTTTATATCTTCAAACGAAACAGTATCGTAACCTACGGGCATGCCCATTATAGGTACCGGTTTGGAATAATCTGTGATATCGTCAAGGCCTACCGCGTCCCATATTTCAAAATATGAAATAAGATGATACAAACGAAGAAGTCTGCAAAGCAATTTTTACAGACTTTTTCTTATTTTTGAACCGTTGTAAGAAAATTTTTACATTGATAGCCGGTGAAAAACAGAAAAGTCTTGATTTTGATGTGTTTTGCCTCTGAAACAGGAGGTTTCTTTTATTGACATGATAATTGCGATTTAGCTGTATAAATTCTATAAAGCGCTTCAAGAATTAAAAACATCACTGTAACAGTGAGGAAAGGAAAGTGTATGGACATTTATACAACTTTATTGGCTGTCGTGCCGCCGCTGCTTGCAATAATACTGGCGATAGCTACAAGACAAGTGATTCTTTCACTATTTGCCGCTGTATATGTGGGCGCCACTATGCTCTGTGATGGCAACCCATGGGAAGGCCTCTATTCTACGTTCTTCGATTATATCCTTCCGGGATTTGAAGACACAGACCACCAGCGTATACTGGCGCTTACTACATTTTGCAGAGGCTTTTCTCTTCTGCTGGAAAAGAGCGGAGGTGCAAAGGCCTTTGCCGACAGAGTCCATAAAGGCATAGGAAAGACCAGGCGTGGAGCTCAGATACTGACATGGTTTGGGGGAATGTTTATCTGGTTTTCAGATTCCACTAATCCTGTGCTTTTAGGCCCTATCTGCAGAACCATAACAGATAAAGTAAAGGTCTCCAGAGAGAAGTTAGCCTATATGGTAGACTCCACTACAGCTGCTGTACCTACCTTGTTCCCTGTTTCAGCATGGGGCGCATACATAATAGGACTTATAGCCACTTTTTATACAGATTATGGATATGATGGGGATCCGCAGTCGGACTTCATCTCTGGAATTCCGTATCAGTACTATACCATAGGCTGCGTACTCATGGTGCTCATTATCGCAGTGACCGGCTGGGACTATGGCCCTATGAAAAAAGCCGAAGACAGAGCCCGCCTCACAGGGCAGCTCTACAGACCGGGAGCAGATATAAAGAGAAAAGTAGAAGAGCTGGATCTGCCTGAGGGAGCAAAACCAAGCATATGGAATATGCTTCTGCCTATCATCGTTCTTCTTACCTTCATATTTGTGGGATTATTTTATACAGGAGATATCAAAACAAATGGTATCCTTGGATCTCTTGCTAACGGAAGCTCTCTGAAGGCCCTCGATACTGCATTTATCCTGGCTTCTATCACTGCTATGATCATGGGTATGGCTACTAAAGTTTTCAGCTTTAAGAAAGCAGTCAACACATTTATAGAAGGATGCACCAACATGATGGAAGTTCTGATTATACTCATGCTGGCCTGGGGAATAGGCAGTATATGCGCTGCGTGCGGAACGTCAGACTGGATAGTTAATACTTGCCAGGGATTCCTGACACCTACCAGTATGTGCGCAATAATATTCATAGCTGCGTGCCTGACATCTTTTGCTACAGGAAGCTCATGGAGCGTCTTTGCAATATTTACACCTATAGCTTGCTCTCTTACCATCTCTATAGGAGCCCCTGTGGGAATGGCCATAGGCGTGGTTCTTTCCGGAGGAATCTTCGGAGACCATTGCTCGCCTGTATCTGATACTACAGTAATGTCTTCGATGGGTTCATCATGCGATCATATAGATCATGTAAATACTCAGCTGCCGTATGCCCTTACAGTTGCGGTATCAGCTCTGATAGGATACATAGTATGCGGACTCATGCAGGGAGGAGCCTTTATAGGCCTTGCGATAACTATAATATTGATATGTGCCTCATCTTTCTTACTCAACTGGCACTTCGGAAGGGGAAAGGATAAAAGATAAGGGAAAGATGTTCCGGCATAAGATTTGAACAGGAGGTTATTATGAAAATAATTGATGCTAAACTTCAGATAGTGGAAGTGTTCCTTGAAACACCGTTTCCATCCACATGGAACCCGGCAAATCCGGAGACTAAACTCTTTGTGACCATCGCTGAAGTGATAACAGACGACGGAATTCACGGATACGGAGCCGCCTGCGACTCTTCACAGCTATTGGCAGGGATATGGGATACTCATATAAAGCCCCTAATGATAGGAAAGGAAATCACAGAAGTAGAGGCGATAAATACAGGGCTTGTGAACGCTTCTCTATATGCTTACAGGCCGTGGTGCGTTGAGGTGGCGGTATGGGACGCCCTCGGAAAATACGCCAATCTTCCGATATATAAGATGCTGGGAGGAAGCAAGGGCAAAGTACTGGCCTACGCCAGCACAGGATCCCTTAAATATGTCGAAGAACGCATCGAAGATGCTGACAGATTTATAGAAGAAGGCTTTAAGATGATGAAACTGCGCGCGCACCATGACGACCCTTTTGAGGATGTAAAGATCATAGGAGCTATCAAGGCGCATGTGGGAGATAAGCTGAAAATTTCGGTGGATGCAAATCAGGGATGGTTTTTCACGGGAAAGAGAACGGTGGCCAAATGGGATCTGAAAAAGGCCGTCAACGTGAGCAAGGCCTTTGAGGATATCGGCATAGAGTGGCTTGAAGAACCCATGTACGGATATGATTTCGAAGGGCTGGCAGAACTGAGAAAGAGTACTACTCTTAACATAGCCGGAGGAGAATTAAACGCCCAGGTACACGAATACAGAGAGCTTTTAAAGCATAATTGCTTTGATATCTATCAGATGGACGTAGTTCTGTCGGGAGGATTTGTTCAGAACAGGAAGGTAGCCGCAATGGCAGAGGCGGAAAACAAGATATATACTCCTCACACGTGGACTCACGGCATGGGTTTGGCAGCGGCTTTTCACATGGCGGGAGCAGTGAATAACTGTCCATTCATTGAATATTGCTACGACCCTCCGTATTGGCCTTATGAGGTCAGAGACTTGATGCTGACCGAACCTCTGACCGTAGATAAGGATGGATACATAGATGTGCCAAAGGCCCCGGGACTGGGAGTGGAAATAAACCATGAACTGATGGATAAGTATACCGTCCTGCGCAAGTAAAGATTTTGCCCTCTTTAATGGCATGAGCAAGGAGAGTGGGGTGAACTATACAAAAACTCATAAAGAATCATTTCAGAAAACAATAAATTTACTGAATTATTGAACATAGTAGAGGTTGCCGTGAAATACGAATACCGAGAAGAACCATGAAAAGTTTTTCTCGGTATTTTTCTGTAATAAAAGATCTAAGGGCTGAAGACCAAGCCTTATAGGAGGGAGGTGTGAATAAAGAAAATATTGACGAAAATATAGCATCGCGCGCCAATATATGATAAAATATTATCAAATAATGACGAATATGATCGAATTGTTAGATGAATTGCTTACGACCGCAATAAAAAACTCGCTTTCGCGAGTTTATCCACATCTTGTGGAGCCCAAATGGGCGATTAGAAAAATTCTTTATTTGAACTTTGTAGTGTAATCTCATATGGTAGTCATTTGAGATACTCTTAGTCTAATGCAAATACGAAGATATGTCAATAGCGAGGAGAAAAAATGAAAAACGCAAATAAGACGACAGACAAGTACTATTTAGGGTTTGACATAGGCACAAATTCTGTTGGCTGGGCTGTAACGGATGAGAACTATAACTTATGTAAATTTAAAAAGAAATCCATGTGGGGAATCAGGCTTTTTGAAGATGCTAAAACTGCTGAAGAACGCAGAGGACAAAGAGCCTCCAGGAGGCGCTTGCAGCGCAGAAAACAGCGTATCGATTTACTTCAGGAAATATTTGCAGAAGAGATCAACAAAGTAGATGAAACCTTTTTTATACGCCTGAATGAAAGCAGATTGCACTTAGACGATAAGACAGTTTCCGAAAAACATCCGCTTTTTATCGGCAGCGAATATTCAGAGAAAGAGTATTACAGAGAATATCCTACTATATTTCACCTGAGAAAGGAACTGATGGAGAGCAGCGAGCCCCACGACATTCGATTAGTGTATATGGCGATCCACCATATTTTGAAAAGCAGGGGTCATTTTCTCATCGACGGCGAATTAAGCAAAGCTAATAGTTTTGATGCGGCTTTTTGTCAGATGAAAGAAGCGCTGCGCAATGAACTGGACCTTGAAATAGACGATGAAAATATAGCAGAAGTAGAGCGTGTATTGAGGGATAGAAATATTTCTAAAAGCGACAAGGTAAAGCTCCTTGCTGCTCTTTTAGCTATGAATCAAAATGAAACTGAGAGCAAAGAAACTAAGAAGAAAATTGAAAACATATGTAAACTTTTAGCTGGTAATAAAGGAGACATCTCCAAAATATTTGGCCAAATACCGGAAGGCGTAGAAAAGACATCTTTTTCATTCGGTGAGGCAGACTATGATGAGAGTATAAGGCCTAACCTTGAAGAAAGCAGCCCGGATCAATGTCTTGTAATAGACAGCATTAAAGCCTTGTATGACTGGAATGTTCTTGCAGACATTCTCAATGGACAGACGTACTTGTCTTGTGCAAAAGTAAATCAGTATGAGACTCATAAGAATAACCTAAAAGAATTGAAGCTCCTCGTAAATAAATATTGTTCGAGAGAAGAATACAAGAGATTCTTCAAATCAGCTATCGAGAAAGCGAATTACTCCAATTACATAGGCAGCGCCAAACAAGGAAATAAAATCATCGATGTAAACCGATGTGCGGAAGAGGATTTTTATAAGGAACTGAAGAGACTGATAGGCAAAATTGAACCGGAAGAATCTGACAGAGAGCTTTATGAGCGAATTAAGAGAGAGGCGGAAGAGGGAACCATGCTTCCTCTTCAGAGAAACAAGGACAACAGCGTGGTGCCTAATCAGGTGCATAAGGCGGAACTTGCGCTGATACTTGAGAACGCAGGCTCTTATCTCGGCTTTCTTAATGAGAAAGATGAAGACGGCCTGTCGCCGGCAGAAAAAATCATTGAGTTATTTTCTTTCAGAATACCGTACTATGTAGGACCTTTGAGCGACCGCCATAAAGACAGAGGATCCAATTCCTGGATTGTCAGAAAAGCAGAGGGAAGAATATTTCCGTGGAATTTTGACGAGAAGGTGGACAGGGAAAAATCAAATGAGGCATTTATAGAGAGAATGACAAATAAATGTACGTATTTGCTGGGCAAAGATGTCGTTGCGAAGAACTCTCTGCTTTACAGCCGCTTTATGGTACTTAACGAGTTAAACAATCTTAGAGTATGCGGAAAGAAAATAAGCGTACAGGTCAAACAGGATATCTATCGCGAGCTTTTTCAAAGACATACAAAAGTCAGCAAAAAAATGCTCCTGCAATATTGCCGGGAAAAAATGATGAACAAAGACCTTGAAGAGGAAGACCTCAGCGGTTTCGACGGAGATTTTAAGGCTAAGCTTTCTTCCTATCTGGACTTTGAAAAAAAGGTCTACGGCGTAAAGATGGAAGAAGATCGTATACGAAAGATAACCGAGGATATAATCAGATGGAAGACTATCTATGGCGACGACGGCAAGATGTTGCAGGCCGTCGTTGAGAAGGAATATCCGGGCGAGTTTGACAGTGATCAGCTAAAAGCCATTAAACAATTCAGATACAGTGGATGGGGCAATTTTTCCGAGGAGTTCTTAAACGGTATTGTGGGAACAGAAAAGTCCACCGGCCAGATGTTTACAATTATAGAAGCGCTCTGGCAGACTAACTGTAACTTGATGCAGCTTTTGAGCAAAAACTTTACCTTCATGGAGGAAATAGAAAAGCATAATAGGGAGCTTGCAGGACAGATAACCGACGTCAGCTATGACAAGTTGGTAAAAGACCTGTACATTTCACCTGCTAACAAAAGAGCCGTTTGGCAGACTGTAAGAATCGCAGAGGAAGTTAAAAAAATCATGGGCTGCGAGCCTGCCAAGATCTTTGTGGAGATGGCCCGCGGAGGCGAAAAGGAAAAGAAGAGGACTATATCAAGAAAGAAAAAACTGCTTGAGCTTTATGATGCTTGCAAAAAAGATGCAAGAGACTGGAACAGAGAAATAGAAGACCGCGATGAACGTGAATTTAACAGCGATAAACTGTATCTGTATTATACTCAGATGGGGCGCTGCATGTACAGTGGTGAACGCATAGACCTGCATGAACTGATGTCGGCCAATTCCAAGTGGGATATAGATCATATTTATCCTCAATCAAAGGTCAAGGATGACAGCTTGGACAATCGCGTGCTGTCGCTAAAAAAGATCAACAATGAGAAAGGCAATAAGCCTTTGAGCAGAGATATCCAGCAGAGTCAGCAGAAGTGGTGGACAGAGTTATTGCAGCTTAAATTTATCACAAAGAAAAAATATGACAGGCTGATGCATAGAGGCGAATTATCGGAAGAAGAATTGAGCGGATTCATAAGTCGTCAGCTTGTGGAGACGCGCCAGTCTACGAAGGCGGCCGCAGAGCTGCTTGGCAGGATGTATAACAACAGCAAAGTAGTATATGTTAAGGCTTCCCTGGTGTCACAATTCAGGAAAGATGATCTGAATATTTTGAAGTCGAGACTTGCCAATGATTATCATCACGCGAAAGACGCCTATCTCAATATAGTAGTCGGAAACGTCTATAATGAAAAATTTACAGACAATCCGCTTATATGGATTGAAAAACACGCCGGGGAAAATTACAGTATCAATCGTGTGTTCGACTATGATATCGTCGCCAGAGACGGCGCGCCGGTATGGGTAGCTCCGTTGCGGGATGAAAAAAATAAGCTGAGAAAAAATGAAGCGGGAGAAAAGTACGGCGGAACTATAGATGTCATAAGAAAAACGGTCAAGAGAAACGATGTGCTGTATACGGAACATACGTACTGCGGAAAAGCTAAATTATTCGATGAGATCCTTGCGAAGAAAGGCAGCGGGGCAGAGGTACCTTTGAAAAAAGGACTTTCGACTGAGAAATACGGAGGCTATAAAAGTTCGAAAACCTCGTATTTTGCCGTAATTGAATTCGATGGCAAAAAGGGAAAGCGAGTGAAAAATATTATGGAGGTGCCTATTTATATTGCTAACATACTTCCGCATGATCCCGATGCTTATATTCGATACTGCGAAAACATCAATGGCCTAAAGAATGTAAAAATCCTGCGGCCATGTATAAAGAAAAATGCCCTTATAAGTGTCGACGGTTATCCGATGAGGATATGTAATTGTAATTCAGGGAAAAAGAATATTGGATTGAAAAATAACTTGCAGCCGCTTTTCGGACGGCATGAGGAGACCGTAAGGCGAATAGAAAAATATGTGGACAAGAATCAGGGATTTGAGGTAGATGAGAAATTCGACGGTCTCAACGAGGCCAATCTCACGGCACTCTATGATGATATAACGGAAAAATTATGCGGTCCTTATGTTGAGCGTCCGTCGAACCAAGGAGAATATTTGATGGAGAATAGGGAGAAGTTTTTGAATATATCGTTAAAAGAAAAGGCAAAATTATTGGCTCAGATGATAAAGTTGGTAAGATGCGATAACGAAACTAAAGCAGATTTAACGAGTATAGGGGCAAGTAAAAGCGCAGGAGTCATTTCAGTTAATAAAAACACGTTGGGCGGAAAACGGCTGATATTGATAAACCAATCAGTCACCGGCCTGTTTGAAAACAGAATCGAGTTGTGATATGAGCTGGCGTACCGTAGTGATTACAGGCTGCGCGAAGCTTGATTTCAGGATGGATTACCTGACAGTGCGCAAGCAGGATGGAACCAATCGTATTCATCTGAGCGAGATTGGGATTTTGATAATCGAGTCAACAGCAATTTCGTTGACGGCGGTGTTGATACGCGAATTAGCGAGACATAAGATTAAAGTGATATTTTGCGATGAACAGCACAATCCCCATTCAGAATTGATGTCTTATTACGGCAGTCATGACACCAGCGCCAAGATAAAGAAACAGATAGTTTGGGACAAGCATATCAAAGAGGCGATATGGACAGAAATAGTGGCTGAGAAAATAAGAAAACAAGCGCAGCTCCTCGCAGAAGAAGGGTGCATATCGCAAGCTCAGTTGCTTCGCCAATATATAAGCGAGCTGGAATTTGCAGACGTTACAAACCGCGAAGGCCATGCGGCAAAGGTATATTTTAACGCGTTGTTTGGAATGGATTTTACCAGGAGTGAGGACAATGCCATAAATGCGGCGCTGAATTACGCATATGGTATATTATTGTCTTGCTTTAACCGGGAGATCGTGGCGAACGGATATTTGACGCAGATTGGCCTTTTTCATGATAACATGTTTAATCAATTCAACTTGGCTTCGGATTTTATGGAACCGTTTCGCATATTGGCGGACAGGAGGGTAAAAGAGATGAACCCGGGCAAATTCACTCACGATGAAAAAATGCAGCTTGTATATCTGCTCAGCGACAGCGTAGTAATTGACGGGAAGCAAAACTATGTGAGCAATGCGATAAAAATATACTGCAGGAGTCTTTTTGACGCATTAAACGAAAACGATACTTCTTTGATCAGATTTTATAAATATGAGCTATAGATATATGAGAATCATTGTTTTTTTCGACCTTCCTACGGAGACGTCTGAGAATAAAAGACATTATCGGGAGTTTCGCAAATTTTTGATAAAGAGAGGCTTTCTGATGATACAGGAAAGCGTATATTGCAAATTGGCGTTGAATACGACGGTGGCAAATTCAGTCGTTCAGGCGATAAAGAGCAACAAACCTCCCGAAGGTCTGGTACAGATGTTGGTAATTACCGAAAAACAATATGCGAGGATGGAAATGGTAGTAGGAAACGCCAATCATTCCATAATAGATTCAGACGAAAGGGTGGTGATATTATGAAGGTCACATGCTTGGAGCCGCCTGTAATTATTGAAATATTGCAGGGCAAAACGGCGTCCCTTGTTATCGAAAGCCCTGAAACACTGGAACAATTTCTTATGAATCTGAGAACGAGTATGAATAAAAGCACCCAATATTTTTCGCTATCGGATGAAATGAGTGAAATGGATTTGTCCAAGGCGTGTGAACTTGTAACCACGCCGTTTGATTTGACCTATGACCGACGAGAAATAAAAAAACGTTTATATGATGAGCTATGTGATTTCATAATTCACAATGATTTTTCTGAAAGGTTGTCGGAAATACACGGCTTAGCCCTCTCCCTGCTGGACGATCTTAAAATTGTCGCTGATTATGAGACGGAGTATGAAGAGGAACTTACTTTTACGGACTTTCTGAAGAAGTACGATGTGCGCTTGAAAGATCCTGAAGGAAAATTTGGAGAGAAGCTGATAGAGTACATGACGACAATGTATACTCTTCAAAATATTTCTGTATTTTTTATTGCGAATTGTGACGCATATCTGTCAACCTCTGACTATGAATACATAGAGAAAACAGCTGAATATTACGATATATATGTTATTTATGTACGGAATAAGCAGATATTCTTGAAAGAAGATAAGAATGAATATATAATAGACATGGATATGTGTGAAATACACTGATTTGCCATATGAAATTCAGGCGTGTAGTGACGTTTACTCGAAAATTGAGGTTTGAGAGTAGTGTAATTTCATATGGTAGTCAAACGAATTTAATGCTAAGGTTGATGAGTACAGTGTTTGAGAGTAGTGTAATTTCATATGGTAGTCAAACAAGAGGTTATTCTCTCACACGTCTGCGAAGTTTGAGAGTAGTGTAATTTCATATGGTAGTCAAACGTCACAACTATTAGACAAAACCAAAGAAGTGTTTGAGAGTAGTGTAATTTCATATGGTAGTCAAACCGTTCATGAAACAGGGCGAATTGATGTTGGGTTTGAGAGTAGTGTAATTTCATATGGTAGTCAAACCGCATAATTCATTGTTGATATACATTGTGTAGTTTGAGAGTAGTGTAATTTCATATGGTAGTCAAACCAAAGAGCTATGTAACTCATACGGAGGAGAGTTTGAGAGTAGTGTAATTTCATATGGTAGTCAAACAGCCGGTAGGATATAAAGTGTGGCCTTTTGGTTTGAGAGTAGTGTAATTTCATATGGTAGTCAAACAAAAAGTAGTCTGACGTTGTATTTATTTTAGTTTGAGAGTAGTGTAATTTCATATGGTAGTCAAACGAGTCAAATACATCATAGTTTATTACAATTGTTTGAGAGTAGTGTAATTTCATATGGTAGTCAAACTACGTCACTCTCCTGGTGCAGTTCTATCAGGTTTGAGAGTAGTGTAATTTCATATGGTAGTCAAACTATAATCAGCTATAGTACCTTCGGCCCAACGTTTGAGAGTAGTGTAATTTCATATGGTAGTCAAACTTAATGCTGCTCAGCTTGTTGAGGTGTAATGTTTGAGAGTAGTGTAATTTCATATGGTAGTCAAACAACCGAATCAATAGACATAGCTCGTAGCCTGTTTGAGAGTAGTGTAATTTCATATGGTAGTCAAACTGGTGTATAGGCAACTGGAAATAACTATAGGTTTGAGAGTAGTGTAATTTCATATGGTAGTCAAACAGTCACGCATAATTATACTCCTAACTATTCGTTTGAGAGTAGTGTAATTTCATATGGTAGTCAAACGCAAAGTAAAGGCTATCATCTTTTTTCACTGTTTGAGAGTAGTGTAATTTCATATGGTAGTCAAACAGTCACGCATAATTATACTCCTAACTATTCGTTTGAGAGTAGTGTAATTTCATATGGTAGTCAAACGTTTCTGAAAACGCCACAAGTCAAACACACGTTTGAGAGTAGTGTAATTTTATATGGTAGTCAAACTTTTCTCGCGTGTATCGGTAGCCATTTTTCGTTTGAGAGTAGTGTAATCCCATATGACAGCTTAATCAGTTATTGTGAGATTAAAAGACATCTAATTGGGGATATAGGATGAGTTCTCCATAAGTAATTTTTGACGGCTTATAATTCTATACATGACTAAAAGAAATATTAATTTTATGGCTGAAACACAGCTGTATGTATTTACAGAGTCCTTGCCGAGATGATAGAAGGGAGCGCCCGCTTCAGGTGCCGCTCCTTTTTTATGTCTTCAAATCAGTCATACGGTACAAGTTGTTTTGCGTATGCTGAAACAGAAGCGACGATAAGGAGGAAAGACCATGAGGAGACTTAGACTGGCAGCAGTTTCCGTTTTTCTTGTCAGCATACTGTTTTGCAGCGCAGTCATGTGGAGCGTAGACATAAAAGAAGGAGACGGAGAGTCCCGGATAGTGTCGGGGAAAGCCGTTTCAGAGACAGAAAACGAGGGAACCGATAAAAGGCCGGTCATCGTAATAGATGCCGGACACGGAGGGATAGATGCGGGAGCCTCAGGAGAAGACGGCACATCGGAAAAAGATATAAATCTGGCGATTGCTCTGAAATTAAAAGAGGAAATCGAAAAATATCCGGTAGATGTGGTGCTTACCAGGGAAGATGGCGAAGAACTCTTAGAAGGATATGACGGAAACGGCGGCAGAAAACGATACGATATGGAAAACAGAAAGAAGATCATAGATGAAAATGAACCGGCGCTTACCGTCTCTATTCATCTCAACAGTTTTCCATCTGATGGATCTGTATGCGGCGCTCAGGTTTTTTATCCAAAGAATCATGATAAAAGAACAGAAGAACAAGCAGGAGAACAAACATCAAAAGTATTCGCTGACAGCGTTCAGAGATCTCTCGCGGAGGCCGTGTCAGGCAGCGAAACCAAGGAGGCGCTCACCAAGAACGATATATTTTTATTTCAGCAGATAGACAGCCCGATCATATTAGTAGAATGTGGATTCCTGTCAAACGCGGAAGAAAGAGAAAACTTGAAAACTCCAGAATATCAGGAGAGGCTGGCCGAAGCTATATGGGACGGAATAAATGAAATTTTATGCCTTAAAAAGCAGAAAGAAAATCAGATCGTTGACAGTGCGAACAACGGCTAAAAAAGACAAAAAAATCTGTGGATAACTTGCTATTGACAAATTGATGGCTTGCCTTCAAATATTGAAAAATACAGGTTTAATGCGGGTGGAGTTATCCACAGGCAGATGTTGAGAAAATTGTATACGATTTTCCTTGCCCTTGTGGATAAAAGCCGAAAACATTGGAAATTAAGGCTCTTTCTGATGTTGAAAAATGTTTGTCTTACTGCGAACAGCGGTTGACATAAAACGACAAGATGTTACAATATATTCGTAGAAAAATAAATTCGTATTAAAGGGGGAAATAAGATGTCTTATCCATATGTTTACAATTATAGCTACAGTTACGGAATGGGTCAAGCCACAGGATTGATTATAGCTTTGCTTGTAGCAATTATTTTAGCCATCGTTCTTAACTTTACATTTTTGTCTAAGAAAAATGAGGGGAAATATACCGGAGCGTTAGGCAAGATTTATAATTTTTTGTGTTTCAACAAGTTCTATGCTGAGAGTATTCTGAAGCTGGTGTATATTGTGACGGCAGTGATAATTACGGTGATGGGTATCGCCGCGATGTTCTCGGTAGAATTCTTCAGCGGGCTTCTCACCGTCGTGATAGGGAACGTGGCTCTTCGAGTAGCTTATGAGCTCATCATGATGTTCATAATATTATGCAAGAAAACCGTTTCTATAGACAAGAAACTCGATAAGGTGGCTAAATTCTACGGAGATGATTTTGACGCAGAAGAAGAGTTTGAACAAGTACAGCCTTGCAGCGGAGGATGCGCTTCATGTGAAGGCTGTACAGATGAAAACTGTGACGGAGACGGACAGCAAAATGATGAAGAAAAAGATGATCTGCCTAAAGAAGACGACTTTGACCAGTCAGAGGCTAAGATAAACACTTCAGACAGATGACATTTTCACTGAACTTTGTTGCAGATCCTTGATAACGTAAACAGAGAATTCTCAAGAACGCCGCTATTCCCGGTATAGAAGCTTTTTGGCTTCTTACCGGGAATTTTTTCTTTGTGGATACAGGCAAGAGCTCTCAGCCGGCTTCCTATAGGGGGGGGCGGAACGTGCAGCAGTTTAACTGATTGCTTTGAATATAGTTTACAAGTAAAGTATTCTACTATTCTTTTATTTGTGATAGAATTAAAAAAATAAAATATTCGGCCTCGCTTTATCATGCCGGATATCGAGTACATTCATCGCAGGGGATTATGACAGAAAGGTGAACATTATGAAGGGAAAGATGGACATAGTTTATCGGAGCCGTGAGGGTGTAGAGAAAGCATACAGCCCGTCTCGCTACATGAATCTGTTTGAGCCGGAGGAGGCAGAGAAAGTAAAAGACTTCCACCGGTCGTTTTCAGAATATGAAGAGACGCCGTTGATAAAACTTAAGGGGCTTGCGGAATTTTATGGCATAGGAGATATCTATATCAAGGATGAAAGCAAACGCTTCGGCCTTAATGCCTTTAAAGCTCTAGGCGGCAGTTACTGCATAGGAAAGTACATGCAGGATCATGAGGCAGGAGCAAAGCAGCTCACTTTTGTAACCGCCACTGACGGAAATCACGGAAGAGGAATCGCATGGACAGCCCGGAAACTGGGACAAAGATGCGTGGTCTATATGCCTAAAGGAAGCGCAGAAGAAAGACTTGAAAATATAAAAAAACTTGGCGCAGAAGCATATATAACCGACATGAATTATGACGACGCTGTACGTCACGCAAAGAAGATGGCCGATGAAAAGGGATGGATTATGGTACAGGACACAGCGTGGGAAGGATACGAGCAGATACCATCTTATATAATGCAAGGGTATATGACTATGGCCTCTGAGGCTGTCAGCCAGTTAAAAGAGGAAACGCCTACTCATGTGTTCCTCCAGGCAGGAGTAGGGGCAATGTCAGGCGCAGTGACCGCATTTTTGAGGAACTTTTACAGAGGAATATGCAGACCTGAGATAATAATAGTCGAACCTGATAAAGCAGACTGCATTTATCGTACCGCTTTAGCAAAAGACGGCCGGCTCAGGTTTGTCAAAGGAGACATGGATACTATAATGGCAGGATTGGCATGCGGAGAGCCATGCACTATAGGATGGGATATATTGGATAGAGAGGCAGACGCTTTCATATCTATGACAGATAATATAGCAGCCAGAGGCATGAGAATTTTGGCCAATCCGGTGGGCGAAGACCGGCGGGTAGTTTCCGGTGAAAGCGGAGCGGCCGCTATGGGGGCGATATCTTTCATACTTGAAGACCAGGAGCTGAGACAAAGACTGAAAATAGACGAGCAATCAAAGATACTATGTTTTTCAACGGAAGGAGATACAGATCGAGAAAATTACCGCCGGATAGTCTGGGACGGAGCATACCCCAGCTTCTGAAATAATTTATCGCAAAACAGAATTAAGTCTGATGACAGAGAGGAGACTACCTATGAGCAAAGACATGCTGGAGAAAAAGCTGCGCCAATACCGCCGGCACTTTCATATGAATCCGGAGAGCGCATTCGAAGAAAAAGATACCTCAGACTATATAGCCAAGATACTGGAGGAGGCGGGACTCTCGGTAACGAGAAATATAGGGAAGACCGGGCTGGTAGCATCTCTTAAGGCGGGGACAGGAAACAGAGCCATCGGCTTGAGAGCGGATATGGACTGTATAAACATTGAGGAAAAAGGACAGCACGAATATAATTCTCTGAGACCGGGAAAAATGCACGCCTGCGGCCACGACGGGCATATGGCCTCTCTCATAGGGGCTGCGATGATCTTAGCAGAAAGCAGAGACTTCAACGGCACGGCGCATTTCATCTTTCAGCCGGCAGAGGAGCCGGGATCCGGCGCTCTTGCTATGATAGACGACGGACTGTTTGAAAAGTTCCCCATGGATGAAATATACGGATTCCATAATGAGCCCAGAGAGAGGGAGGGGCTCATATCCACCTGCCCCGGCCCGTTTATGTCCAGCGAAGATGATTTCGTCATAAGATTAAAAGGAAAAGGCGGCCACGCCTCCTCGCCCCATGTCACCAGGGATCCTCTGGTGAGTGCCGCGCAAATTATAACGGCATTGCAGACGATAATATCTCGAAACGTAAGTCCCTTGGAGCATGCAGTTATATCATGTACCGAGATACATACAGATGGAGCTGCCAATGTCATTCCTACTAATGTGACTATATCAGGAGACGCAAGGACATATTCGCCCGAGATTCAAGACATGATAGAAGGCAAGATGAAAGAGATTTGCTGGCACATATGCCAGATGAATGGTATCGAGATGGAGTTTGAATATAACAGAGCTTTTATACCTCTGATAAATTCCGCAGAATGTGTGGAAGCCGTCAGAGAGGCCGCGTCGGGTGTTGAAAAGATCACAGGAATAGACTGCGAAGCTCTTCCGGGAACAGGCTCTGAAGATTTTGCCCATTATGTGAAACATGTCAAAGGCTGTTACTTCAGAATAGGCGGAAGGAAAACAGAAAATCTGGATGAGGTTGCGCCTCCTCATAATCCCCAGTTCGATTACAACGATGATATATTGATGACGGGAGCAGAATTATTTGCGAGAATAATAAGAACAAGGCTCAGAGAATGATCATGCAGTATATTATTTGTGCCTGATACGATCACGGCAGAAAGGCGGAATAGTTTTCATGACTATTCCGCCGGGGGTTTTGTTATAGTAGCTACGAAATCTTCGAAATCGTCAAAAGAACTGTTTATGAAATCAAAGAGAACGGGATCTTTAAATTCGTATTTTGACACGGGGACTATATACGGAGCCATCGACGACTCTGCCAGATCAAGCTCCATGCGGCGTATATCCGACAAGTTATAAGACGCCAGAATCAGCTGATTATCTTCCAGAAGGTAATAGACGCCAAGGACATCGTCGTTGAGCAGATAGGTGGCGTTTTTGACATGATCGTTATGAGGCTGAAAGATCATGAACAGCTGTCCGTTTTCGTAGTCTGTGACCATAGATTTTGAGGTCAGTTTAGTCGTGTGCCGATCAAATTCGGGAGCCGAGGGGACGAGATCCGTCACGGTGATGAACTCCGGTCTTGAAGTCATCATAGAGGCTTCTGCTGCCGAAACCTGAAATTCCGATATCTTTTCATATTTTACTATTTTGAGATGATCCAGGGTAATCTGAGTGATGAGAAGAAAAAATTTTCCGCTGTATTCTATTAAAGATTCGCACATATACGATTTGAAAGTATTGAAAGTTCCGAAATCTTTGTCGTCATCAGTAACGTGATAGTCCGTATTTGAGCCGCTTACGGCGTCAGGAGAATCTTCGATGACGTTTCTCAGAAGGGTGGCTCCCTTGTGATTAGGGAACAGATTGGTACGCACATACCCTTTCGTGAGAAATTTGGCGGCGCCGAAATCTTTCCCTACACATCTCATGAGAAAATAATTTATGACTTGATAAGGTGAGTCAAGACCGGGACATTGCTTGCACATCAGAACGTATTCTTCCGAATCGGTAAGCCTTACCCTGGGAGACAACATGAATTCGTATTCATCCTTGTCCTCGGGAAGGGAAAGACCGCTCCTCAGATTAAGGTCCACATAGCTTTGAAGCATATATCTGACTTCTCTCTCTGTCAGTATGACCCGCTTTCCCCCAAGGCCTCCCATGAGATAGTCCTCTATATCGTTTATCTCCTGAACCTCGCTGGGACCGCCGTTTCCTAAAACGCTTCTGTAAGTTTCAAAGCCTGATTCTTCAGCGTCGAAATAAAAAAATTGGTGCAGGTCTGTGAGATGAGAATTCTCAGGAAGCCTCCAGTGGACGCACATGCTGACTACGCCCATCAGCCTGGTATCTGTTATTGAGGCCGATACGAATTCCTTGGGACTGTCGTCTATAGTTTCAGACAATCCTCCGCTAATCAGTTTAAAAGTTGATCTTATATCTTGATATGACAAATTTATTACCTCGTAGAGTTTTTTATATAATCATAGTATACATTATTTTGCTGAAAAAACAACAAAATCTTGGGTTAACAGTTGACTTTAAGGGTAAAAGATATATAATGAAATGAGCAATAAAATTAAAAAATCCTTATTGAGAGCGGCTGAGGGACTAGGCCCAGAGAAGCCCGGCAACCTGTATGTTTTGTCAGAGAAACGTGAAAGGTGCTAAATCCTACAGAAATATTATTTCTGAAAGATGAGGAAAGATACCGACAAATATCAGCCTCTCTTTTCGGAAGAGAGGCTTTTTTCGAGATAAGGATATGAGATCAAAGGAGGTACAAAAATGAAAAAATTATTCACATCAGAATCAGTTACAGAAGGCCATCCGGATAAAGTGTGCGATCAGATTTCTGACGCTATACTGGATGCTATCCTCCAGCAGGACCCTTATGGAAGGGTAGCTGCCGAGACTACTACCACCACCGGATATGCGATGGTCATGGGGGAGATAAGCACCAAGTGTTACGTAGATATCCCCAAGATAGTCAGAAAAGTGATTCTCGATATCGGGTATGACAGGAGCGATTACGGATTTGACGGAAATACGTGCGCAGTACTTTCGGCTATAGACGAACAGTCAGGCGATATAGCCATGGGAGTAGATAAGGCTCTTGAGTATAAAGAGGGAACTCTCGACGATAAGATAGACACCATCGGCGCAGGAGACCAGGGCCTCATGTTCGGATATGCCTGCAATGAAACGCCTGAGCTTATGCCTATGCCTATAGCTCTGGCTCATAAGCTTGCAAGAAAATTGACTCAGGTGAGAAAAAACGGAGAACTGAAATATCTCAGACCTGACGGAAAAACGCAGGTGACCGTTGAATACGACGAAAACAAGGTGAAGAGGATAGACACAGTTCTGATTTCCACTCAGCATGATCCGGATGTTACTCAGGAACAGATAAGACATGACATAATAGAAAAAGTCATAAAACCTATAGTCCCTGCGGAACTTTTAGACGATGAAACGAAATATTACGTGAATCCTACGGGCAGGTTCGTAATAGGCGGCCCTCACGGCGATTCCGGCCTTACGGGCAGAAAGATCATAGTAGACAGTTACGGCGGATATGCCCGTCACGGCGGCGGAGCCTTCTCCGGAAAAGACCCTACAAAAGTAGACCGCAGCGCTTCCTACGCTGCAAGATACGCCGCTAAAAACGTGGTTGCGGCAGGTATTGCAGACAAGTGCGAAATTCAGCTGGCTTACGCCATAGGCGTCGCCAAGCCCGTATCCATCATGGCAGACACTTTCGGAACAGGCAAGATCACAGATGATGAGATAGCGAATCTGATAGAAAAGAACTTTGATCTGAGACCTGCCGCCATCATCAGAGATCTGGATCTGAGGAGACCTATATACAGACAGGTCGCCGCTTACGGCCACTTCGGAAGAACGGATATAGATCTGCCGTGGGAACACACTGATAAGGCAGAAACACTGAAGAAACAGGCCGGCATATAGAGTTAGATATATTTAAAACCTGTTTTATAAAAAAGAGACTGAACAAAAGCTGTCGGAATTATAAATTCCGACAGCTTTTGATTTAAATGTAAAGAATTTTTAGAATGATGACACAAAAGAACAGTACCGCAGGCGGTAGATTTTAGGAATTTTTAAAAACAGAGGGATATTGATAAAAAGTATACAATATTCCTCTTAGCAATTTATAGACAGCCTTAAAAAGAAAGCCTATAATTAGGTAACTGAATCAGGGAGGTGAAAGGAAAAAAGATGACAAGTTAACCCTCGGCTTTAAAGAAAGGTGAAAATCATGAGAAAAAGAAAGGTTTTAGTGTGTATGCTGCTATGTCTGTGTCTGACTCTGAGCGGATTCAGCTTCACTTTTGCGGACAACGCTTCGGAAACGACATATATGCAGCAGACTGTCCAGCAGCTGGGAGAACGCCTGGACGGTGAAGATATGTTCGACTATCTGTCATATGTATATCTCGGTTGGAGAACCACGGGAGGCAGATGGCAGAATCAAGTAATAGACACCTTTATACACGATCAGCTTGTGGGCTCCGGATATACCGACGCAGGTAAAGGGGAGACGACTTCTGACCGTAAGAGCAGCAACGATATGAGCAGCGCAAAGACAGGAGATTACGCATGGGTTACATATTTTAACGACATAGATACTCTCACATGGGACCCTGAGTATGCTAAGCTTGAGGTTTCCGGCGGCGGTGATTTTGCAGAGAAAGACTCCCTGATAGAGAGGATAAATGTAGAATCCTATTCTTTTAATCCGACTACCGACACTTATCTGAATTATTATGGCGTAGACACCATAGACGACATGTGGAAGTGGATAACTGAGAAGGACTCTCAAGGCAACCGCGTCAATGTCCTCAACGGCAAAGAAGCTGAGCTGAACAAACGAGTGCATTTGGCATGGAACAGCTGCTTCACTGACGAAGCCGGAACAGAGCCTTCACAGGCAAAGGGAGTTTCGGGAGAAGCTGTCTATGTAGGTACGGTGAATACCGGCAATAATACTTGCAGCGAGGGTTATACAGCAGATCAGCTGAAGGGAAAAGTGCTCTTGTCCGATTCGTCCCTCAGCAGAGCGTTCACTTTTGCTCAAAATGTAGGCGCAGTAGCTGTGGCGTCCAAGGCCAGCCTCGATGACGTCAATACGCCTAAAGACGAAGACGGAAATATCATAGCTCCGTTCGACAAATCCGCCAGATATGCTTCCGGCGCGTCGCTTTCAACTACTAAAGCCCAGACCGAGAAGGGAAATCCTATCGTCGAGTGGCAATTTTCCAACGATCAGTACGATGCATTAAAGGAGATGCTTGAAAAAGCCAGCGAGCCTGTAACCGTAAAGAGTGTGAGCATAGGCGACACTTATGCCATGAATAACAACGACTACGGAAGCAAGGGACAGGCGATAGCTCTTGCAGAAATCAAGGGTTCCACTAAACCGGAGGAAAGAGTATTCCTGTGCGCTCATGTTCAGGAGCCAAGCTCCAACGACAATGCTACAGGAGTAGCTACTCTTCTTGGCATAGCCACCGAGATGAAAAAGATGATCGATGACGGAACTTTGGAGAGACCGGAGAGAACGCTGACATTCATGTGGGGCGACGAAATGCAGATGGCCACCTGCTACATGAACAGCCATGAGGCAGAAAAAGAAAAGATCGTAGCGGTGCTGAATCTGGATATGACCGGCGAAGACCCTGATAAGACAGGGGGCGTGATGAGGATAGAAAAGACTCCTGATCCTTCGGCAATCTATAATTATACTCTGGATACTCTTCCTTGGGAGGACGGAAAAGGCTATGATGATACTTTCAAGGATACCAGCGGAGAATTTGTCAGACTGCCGGATTCTCATACCCTTTGGGGCGCAGGTTCGATAAAGGGCATGTTCCAAGAGGGCTTTTATCTCAACGACTTGTATATGTATGCTACCCAGAATGTGATAGAACATCACGACAGCACTTTTAGAGTGGATGTATGCCCTTACGAAGGAGGAAGCGATCATTCCAGATTCCTTGCGCAGAACATACCGGCGCTCCTGACATGGCATTTCTCTGACTACACTTATCATAGTTCTGTAGATACGCTCAATATGTCAAGCGCAACCGAGATGGAGAATGTCGGAATCACATCCCTCAGCGCGGCTCTGATGATGGCTGATACTACAGACAGCAACCAGGCAAACGCGGCCGAAATGCTGGCAGAAGTTCAGAAAGCGGCGATGGATAGATTCGAGAAGGAACAGCAAAATACGCTTAACCATCAGATCTATGCTAAAGGAAACGGTGGAGATTATGCGCAAGCTTTGGAAGATGAAAAAGTAGTGCTTAAGGCATGGCATGACTGGTATCAGGAGGCGCTTCTCTCAGTTGAAGACAGTCTCTTGGAGTCTCCTTCGGCAGAATACAAGGAACTGCGGGCTCAATATCAACTTGAGCTTGAGCTGAGATATGATCAGGCGGTTAAATTTGCGGAAGAAATGATAAGAGAAGAGCCGGGACATACAGATCTGAAAAATGTCCTTGCAAAGGAAGCTACAGAACTTGAGGATGGAAATATAGAATATTGGTACTGCGGATACTGCGGCAAGTATTATGCCGATCAGGCCTGCAGCGAAGAAATAACTCTGGCAGACACCGTATTGAAATTTGTTTCGGAAGAGGAAAACCCTCCTGTCGATCAGAACGACCCGGCAACTGTCGATCCGAAGGATCCTGCCGGATCAGATAATACTCCGAAGACAGGCGACGAAAGCGGTATAATGTTATTTGTACTTCTGCTTGCAGCCTCTGCCTCTGCGGCCGTAATCGCTATGAGGAAAAGAAGAGAGTAATCGAAATATAGAATAAGAGATGCCGTCATGATTATCATGACGGCATCTTATCTTTTCAGAATATAATGGCGGTATCTTGCAAGTATTCAGCGCCTTACATCGAGGGCCTGCTTTATATAAGCCACAGTTACGATGGTGCATATCAACACCGCCGCATAAGGCCAGTTGGCCTGAGTATCTCCTAAGACCTTAGCGCCCAGACAGCAAATACCTATAAATCCTGATATTCCTGCTTTTAAAAAGTTCATAGCTCTGTCTGACATATGTAAACACACCTCCTATCCGCGGGTCTTGCTGTCTTCCATGACAGCGACAGACGCGCTGGCGCCGATTCTGTCTGCGCCAGCATTTATCATAGCCATTACAGTATCATAATCTCTTATGCCGCCGCTGGCTTTGACCTGCAGTCTGTCGCCGACGACTCTGCGCATCAGGGCTATATCTTCTTCAGTAGCCCCGCCCGTCGAAAATCCCGTAGAAGTCTTTACAAACGCCGCTTTTGCTTCTTCTGCAAGACGGCAGGCGGTTTCCTTCTCCTCATCGCTCAGAAGGCAAGTCTCTATGATGACTTTAACGATGGCCTCATATTTGGCAGCCGCGTCGACTACAGCCTTTATATCTTCGTATACGAACTCATCGCCGCCTTCTTTGAGGGCGCCTATGTTGATCACCATATCTATCTCACTGGCGCCGTCACGGCAGGCTTCTTCGGTCTCGAACACTTTAGTGGCCGAAGTACATGCTCCTAAAGGGAAACCGACTACTGCCGCTATCTTTACATCTGTGTTCTCTAACATGTCCCGGCATTGAGCCACATTGGAAGAGTTTACGCAGACCGAATAAAAGTCGTATTCCATGGCCTCGCGACAGAGATTATCTATCTGGTCGGCGGTAGCATCAGCCTTCAGCAGAGTGTGATCGAAATATTTATTCAAAGGTTTAGCCAGATTCATCGTTCTACCTCCTCAGGTGTCTTTATCGTATTTTCAATTATACCATGATGTAATTTATATTGCAATGGCGGCCTTGGGTGCATATAATATAAGAGTAAAAGCATGAAAGAGGTAATTATGGAAAAAGCAGAAAGAGATAGTTTAAAACTGGGGAGGCTCAGGTGGCTGTGGTTCCTCCCCGCCATATGTATGTTTTTGGGGACCAGAACATCTTTTGGGACTGTTGCGGCCCTAACGCTGGCGGCAGTATTCGGCTTTGCTTTCAACAAGATATGCAGAAAAGGAAGCCGGATCATAATATGCGAAGAGATAATCAAGGACATGAGAGAAGGCCTTGACAGAGCCGGTTTTGGCGATACAGTCTTTGAAATAAAGAGTCTTAATATAGGTCTTGTGGTCAGAGTGTATCTGATACAAGCCAGGAACAGAGCCGAGATATATTCCAAAGTCATTTCCGACAGACTGGAGGCCAGCTGGTATAAGAAGCATATCTGGCTGACTCAGGTGGTAGACGTAGAAAGAGCAGAAGCTATAGGAGACGCCAGAAGAGTTCTCAACGACGCCTTGATAGAGGACATAAAAGAAAAAACGGAAGGCAGAGGAAAAGAATAGATGAAAAAAGTTTTGATAATAGACGGACAAGGGGGCCTTTTGGGAAAACAGATGGTGGAGGCTGTGAGAAAATTGATTCCTGAGGCCGAGATTACGGCTGTCGGAACCAACCCCATGGCTACTACCAGCATGCTGAAAGCCGGAGCCACAAATGGCGCCACGGGAGAAAACGCAGTCATAGTCGGCGCGAGAAATGCCGATATAATAGTAGGGCCTATAGGCATCGCGATAGCGGATTCTCTTCTGGGAGAGATCACGCCGGCTATGGCGGTGGCCGTCGGCCAGAGCGGAGCAAAAAAGGTCTTGATTCCTGTGAATAAATGTAATAATATAGTCGTAGGCACGGAAGGAAAATCCACATCGGATTTGATTTCTGAAGCTATACTTAAGATCAAAGAGATCAGCAGAAGCTGATCGTCCTGATACCAGAAGGTACAGAATCTCCAGAAGGAGACCTGTATCTTTTATTTTTTGTAAAAGAACCTGAAGGAGAATCCAAGAAGGAACTTTTAAGAAAAGAGGAGAAAATGACCAATCAACAAAATCACATCAAGAATCTTGTATTATCCGCCCTGTGTCTGGCTATCGCCATGTATCTGCCGTTTTTGACGGGACAGATACAGACCATAGGAAATATGCTGTGCCCTATGCATATACCTGTATTTTTGTGCGCTTATATGTGCGGATGGAAATGGGCCGCAGCAGTCGGCTTTGTTTCGCCGTTCATCAGATATTCCGCCTTCGGTATGCCTCCTATAATGCCGGTAGGAATAGGTATGGCTTTTGAAATGCTCACTTACGGACTGGTGGCGGGGATCCTTTATAAAGTACTGCCTAAAAAAACTGTGAACATTTATGTCTCCCTGATCATATCAATGATAGCAGGAAGGATAGTCTGGGGTATAACGCGGCTTGTCATCGCCGGAGTTGTAGCAGATCAGTTCACCTGGCAGATGTTTGTGAGCGGCGCGGTGCTTACGGCAGTTCCGGGGATCATCTTACATATCATACTGATTCCAATCATCGTAATTGCGCTCAAAAAGGCGAAACTCATAGACTGACAAGTCTGAAAGACTGCCTCGAAATGGGGTGCATACACGAAAACATAAATGGCTCAGCGATATGCTGGCCATTTTTTGTTTGAACGCACAATGGAAGGTATTGAAAAAGCAAGAGTTTTGTACTATAATAATATGTCAAATACATAAGATTTTTTGAGAGGAAGGAACACCTAAGATGGGTATTAAAGTGGCAAAGTTTGGAGGATCGTCGGTTGCGGACGGAATCCAGCTGACTAAGACCAAACAGATTATAGACAGGGACCCGGACAGACGCTATATAGTCGTGTCGGCTCCCGGCAAAAGATTTGAAGGAGACAACAAGATCACCGACCTTTTATATTTATGCAAAACTCATATAGAACACAATCTGCCTTATGATCAGATCTTTCAGGTAGTGGTCGACAGATATATGGCAGTAGAAATAAATTTAGGCGTAGACGTAGATCTGGCCATGCACCTGGATAAGATAAGGGAAAATCTAAAGAAAAATCCCAGCGCCGATTATATAGCTTCCAGAGGCGAATATCTCAATGCTATATTAGTGGCGGCTTTTCTCGGATATGACTTTGTAGATACCGCTGACCTGATAAAATTCGATAATAAGGGAAAAATCCTTATCGAGGAGACGGACCGCCTTCTCAGAGAGGAACTGACAAAACATGAAAGGGCCGTTCTTCCCGGCTTTTACGGTTCCAGCACGGAGGGAGAAATCAGAACTTTCTCGAGGGGAGGCTCCGATATAACGGGAGCTCTAGTAGCCAGGGCCATCAAAGCCGACGTGTATGAGAACTGGACAGATGTTTCAGGATTTCTGATGGCAGATCCGAGGATTGTCAAAAATCCAAAGCAGATCAAGACCATCTCGTATAAAGAACTCAGGGAGCTGTCATATATGGGCGCCAGCGTCCTCCACGAAGACGCTATCTACCCGGCAAGAATGGCCAACGTGCCTATAAATATCAGAAACACCAACATACCGCAGGACCCGGGGACTATGATAACCGCAGAGGTCAATCAGGCAGAAGAGGACGGAGGCATCATAACAGGTATCGCCGGAAGCAAAGATTTCACCGTGGTGGCGCTGTACAAAAATATGATGAGCAGCGAACGCGGATTCGTCAGAAGAATTCTCGGAATCTTAGACGACTACGATATAAACTTTGAGCACCTGCCCAGCGGAATAGATACGGTGTCGGTGGTGATGTCCAATAAGGCTGTAGGCGACAGGCTGGACGAGATACTCGAAGCTTTCCGCCAGAGGCTGCAGCCTGACAGCATAGACGTATTTGAAAATATGGCATTGATAGCGACCGTGGGACATAGGATGTCTTACAGACCGGGCGTATCGGCTAAACTCTTTAATGCGCTGGGGGAGGCCAAGGTCAATATCAGGATGATAGACCAGGGCTCCAGCGAGATGAATATTATAGTCGGAGTAGAAAACAAAGACTTTGAAAAAGCCATAAAAGCAATTTATAACGCGTTCGTGGAGGAGGAATAGCTTATGAAAAAACTGGTGACTATCAGCCGTGAGTACGGAAGCGGCGGAAGAATAATAGGAAAGATACTGGCAGAGAAATTGGGAGTGCCGTTCTATGACAAGGAGATCATAGATATGGCCGTACAGGAGAGCGGGTTTTCCAGGGAGATGATAGAAAGCGCCGAGCTGAAGGCCAAGAGCAGCTTCGCATATAATCTGGCTTCCGCCCTGAACTTCAGCGAAGGAATGAGTTCAAGCCCGCTGTCTGTCAACGAGAAACTCTTTTTAGCTCAGTTTCAGGTCATCGCCGAGATAGGAAATAAGGAAGAAGGCGTCATAGTAGGACGGTGCGCCGATTATGTGCTCAAAGATGTTCCCGGGGTGACCAACGTATTCGTTCACGCCGAGATAGAAGACAGGATAAAGAGATCTATCGAAGTCTACGGAGACGAAAAAGATAAGATAGAGCACGTCATAAATACTTACGATAAAGCCAGACAAAATTATTATAACTATCACACATGTCAGAAGTGGGGTGAGTATAAGAACTACAACCTGGCTATCAACAGCAGCTATATCACTGAAGAAGAAGCCGCCATGCTGATAAAAGATTACGTAGAAAGAAGGACATACAGATGAAAATCGGAATGATAAAGGCAAAGAATCCTGCGCCGGAAAGCAAGATAAATTCAAATGCCGTGCTGAAAGGCATAGGCATAGGCCTGGCCGCCGCTGTGGCAATAACGGCAGCAACGACAGCCGCTGTAAAAATGGTTACCTCCCAGAGCGGAGAAAAAGACCAATAGCGCCGCTTTCGGATGCTGAAAGAATGAAAGGACAAGAGAAATGTCAAAAGACAAAGGAACTTATTATATAACTACACCGATATATTATCCCAGCTCAAATCTTCACGTAGGTCATACTTACTGCACCGTAATGGCCGACGCCATGGCAAGATTCAAAAGGCTGTGCGGATATGACGTTCGGTTTCTGACGGGAACAGACGAACACGGCCAGAAGATAGAGACCCTGGCCAAAGCTAAGGGAGTAACGCCTCAGGCTTATGTGGACGAAGTGGTAGACGGCATAAAGAAGCTGTGGAAGACCATGGAGATATCCTATGATGATTTTATCAGAACTACGGAACCACGCCACGTGAAGCGAGTACAGAAAATATTTATGAAGATGTACGAAAACGGCGATATATACAAAAGCGAATACGAGGGGCTCTACTGCACCCCGTGCGAGTCTTTCTGGACGGAGAGTCAGCTTGTAAACGGCTGCTGTCCGGACTGCGGAAGACCGGTACAGGCCGCAAAAGAAGAAGCGTATTTCTTTAAGCTTTCAAAATATGCGGACAAGCTTTTAGAACTCTTTGAAAAGGATCCTAAGTTCCTGCAGCCCGAAAGCAGACGCAATGAGATGACTTCTTTTATAAAGCAGGGACTCGACGACCTGTGCATATCACGGTCTACTTTTGACTGGGGTATTCCGGTGCCTATAGACGAAAAACATGTTATCTATGTCTGGCTTGACGCCCTGACTAACTATATAACGGCGCTGGGATATCCGGACGAGCCCGAGCTCTATGAAAAATACTGGCCTGCCAATGTTCATCTGGTCGGAAAGGAAATAGTGAGATTCCACTCCATAATATGGCCTGCTATGCTCATGAGCGCCGGCCTCCCTCTGCCTAAACAGGTACTGGGTCACGGCTGGCTTCTTCTGGGAGGAGAGAAGGTCTCAAAGTCCAAGGCTGCCAAAGCGGCCGATGTAGTGGATCCCGTTATTCTGATAGACAGATACGGAATCGACGCTCTCAAATACTTCCTGCTGAGAGAATATACCTTCGGACAAGACGGAGTCTTTACTAACGAAGTGATGCTCAAGAGAATGAATTACGACTTAGCCAACGACCTTGGCAATCTGGTGTCAAGAACAGTATCCATGATAGAAAAATACTGCGGAGGATATGTTCCTGAGGCTAATACATCCGATTCGACAGATGAGGATCTTAAAGCTGTAGCTATAGGAGCTGCATCTAAAGTAGAAGAGCAGATGGACAAGTTTTCATTCAACATGGCTTTGGAAGAGATATGGATATTAGTCAGACGGGCTAACAAGTATATAGACGAGAAGATGCCGTGGGCTTTGGCAAAGGAGCCTGAACGCAAAGCGGAGCTGGATACGGTGATGCACAATCTGGCGGAGGCCATCAGAATAATATCTATCCTCATAGAGCCGTTTATGCATACCACCTCCAAAGAGATAAGAAAACAGATGGGATTATGGTATTCGGAGGCAGTCTGGGAGGACGCATTTGCGTTCGACATGATGAACGGAGAACAGGTGAAGAAAGGCAGCGCCATCTTCCCTAGACTCGATATAGAAAAAGAACTCTCGGAACTTGCGGAACTCAATACCGCAGGCGAAGCAGAAAACATTCCGCTTAAGCTCAAACCGGAAATAACTTACGACGATTTTGACAAGATCGACTTCAGAGTAGGTACCATAGTAAAGGCAGAAAAGCATCCCAAGGCCGATAAGCTTTTGGTGTTCCAAATCAAGATGGGTACGGAGATGAGACAGGTGATAAGCGGAGTAGCGGAAGATTTTACTCCTCAGGAGATGGAGGGACAGAAAGTCATAGTAGTGGCTAATTTAAAACCGCGCCAGCTCAGGGGAATGGAATCTGCAGGAATGTTGTTATTTGCCGAAAACGGAAAGCGCTGCGAAATAGTTACTACTAAAGCTCCGGACGGAGAATCTGTAAACTGACGTCAGAAAGGTAGAGAGATGTTATTTGACTCACATGCTCATATAAACAACGATACCTATACAAGAGAAGACAGAGAAGCCTTGATAAGAGATATCGAGGCTTCTGATTTATCTTATGTGATGGATATAGGCTTCGATTTGAAAAGTTCGAGACTGGCCGCAGAACATGCGCGGACATACCCATGGTGCTATGCTGCGGCAGGGGTTCATCCTCATGACGCCGATACTATGACGGAAGAGGTGTTATCTGAGATCAGGACTCTTGCAGGCGAAGAAAAGGTAAAAGCTATAGGAGAGATCGGCCTTGATTTTCACTATGACCGCAGCGAAAGAGATACGCAGGAATATTGGTTTCGGAGGCAGATACGGCTTGCCAATGAAATGAGGATGCCCATAGTCATACATTCGCGGGACGCCGATAAGAAGACTATGGACATACTGAAAGAGGAGGGAGCATTTTCTGAAGAAAGATGCGGATGGTTTCCTGCCAGAGGAGGCGCGGGGGACGCCAGAGTGCTCCTTCACTGTTTCAGCGGCAGCAGAGAGCTGGGAAGAGAATATGTGAAATTAGGGGCGACTCTGTCCATCGCAGGGCCTATAACTTATAAGAATAATCGCAAGACGGTGGAGATGGCAGAAGACATTCCCATGGAATACCTTCTGGTAGAAACGGACTCGCCTTATCTCACTCCGGTGCCTTTCAGGGGACGTCCCAACAAACCACCTTATGTTGAGCATACGGTCAGGAGGCTTGCTCTGATAAAAGGACTGACATATGAGGAAGCGGCAAGACGCACCATGGAAAATGCCAAAGTGTTTTTTGACATTAAGTAGTTTCTGCGCCGTGTTTCGACATATTCCGGCAGTGCGTATGTGATAAAATCGTTCTCATGGAAAGCAGAAACAACGACAGAATAGAAAAAATAAGCAAGGGCAGATTCATGATCTCCGCCGCCGCAGCAAGCGGCGACGCTGCAGTATGCTGCGAACTGCCGGGAGGCAGCATAGCTTTCATACTGTCTGACGGAATGGGAAAAGGCGATAGGGCAGCAGAGGAGAGCCGCATCGTCATAACCAGGCTCAGAAAAATGCTCAAAGACGGGGCGAAAGCGGCGGCGGCCATCAAGACTTTGAATCGCTATATGATAGAGAAGAGCGGCAGAGAGGAAAACTTCGCTACAGTAGATCTCACGATAATAGACAAGACTACGGGGAAAGCTAAGTTTTATAAGATGGGGGCTGCCACTTCATTCATAGTCAGAGGCGGCCAGGTGCGCAGAATACAGCAGCCTGCTCTGCCCATAGGCATAATACCCAAAGTCAAGCTCTCGCACGTGTCGGTAGCTTTGAGACCGGGAGATATAGTAGTGATGGTTTCAGACGGCATAACCGAGGCAGACAGAGAAGACCTTTCGGCCCTGTGGCTTACGGAGTTTCTCCGAGAGGCCTGCGCCAGGGATGATATTGGGCCTAAGATATTGGCCGCAGAGATAGCGGCTCTGGCGCGCGGCAAATACGGTCTCAGAGAAAGAGACGACTTGACAGCGGTGGTGGCGGTGATAGAATAAGCGTGAAATCAGCTGAAGCAGTTTTAGAGTATTTATTACGAAAATCAATAGCAGATGAAGAAAAAGATAATACAGACTATAGACAGAAAGAGGATGTTAAAAAAAGGTATGCACATTATAATCGGCCTTTCCGGAGGTCCGGATTCGGTGTGCCTTTTTGATGTGCTCACTCAAATGGCCGACGATATGGATTGGAATATATGCGCCGTGCATGTCAATCACGGACTCAGGCCTGTGGCAGCAGACGATGATCAAAGATATGTGGAAGAACTCTGCGCAAGAAAAAATATACCGTGTCACGTATATAAAGCAGATTGTTCCGCCATGGCCAGAGAGCTTAGCATGACGTCAGAAGAGGCCGGCAGAAAAGTCAGATACGACGCTTTCTCAGATACGGCGGAGAAAATCTGCGCGGGAGGGGCGGCGAGAGAAGATATAGCCATAGCGCTTGCTCACAATGCTAATGATCAGGCAGAGACCATCCTCTTCAGAATACTGCGGGGAACGGGAACTGACGGGCTATATGGAATTCCATATGTACGCTGTGACGAAAACGGATTTAAAATAGTCAGGCCTATACTGGATATCAGCAGAGAAGAGATCGAAAGATACTGTCGTCAAAGTAATCTTTCTCCCAGGACAGATCATACCAACGCTCAGAACATTTATACGAGAAATAAGATCAGAAATATGCTTATACCGTATATTAAGGAGAATTTTAACGAAAATATAATAGAAACCCTGAACAGATTGGGCAAAGTAGCTGCAGAAGACAGAGACTATCTTCGAGGAGAAGCCCAGAGAGCCTATGATGAAGCTCTATGCGAGAAGCCTTCAGCAGATCCGAGACGCATATATGAGAATAAAGTGACGCTTGAGATCAAACCTTTGCTTAAGCTTCACAGAGCTGTCAGAATGAGAGTATATACTATTGCGCTGGGAAGGGTAGGCATGACGAAGAATATGACTTATGCTCAGGCAGAAGGAATAGACAATATTCTCAGATCAAAAAGCCCATCGGCAATGTACGATCTTTCTGACGATACCGGCGTTTCAAGAGAATATGACAAACTTTCATTCTTTAGAGGCTCTGCATTTGCAGGTGAGAATTGGGAAACGGAATGGGCGCTGAGTTCGATGTCGGAGAAAGAATTCGGTCTTTTCAGACAGAATTGCGGCGGCCGTATCTACGGGGCTTTTAGAGGCGTATCCATAGATCAGCTGACTGTAAGAACGAGAAGAAAGGGAGACTGGATATCCGTAGGCGGCGGGTCTAAGAAGATCAAGGATTTCTTCATCGATGAGAAAGTCCCTAAGATGTACAGGGACGATATGCTTCTTCTGGCCAGAGGAAGCGAGATCCTGTGGGTGCTCCCTTCTGAGCATTTTGAGAGAAAATCTCTGACTTTTAGAGGCAGGTTTTCTGATAAATACAGAGCTTCTGAAACGGCATTTGAAAACCGCGCAGATACCATAATTGTCCTTGAAAAATTGTGATATATGTGATAAAATACATCAATATATTTGTAGAATAAAACAAAGTTATAAGGGGGAAAATCGTGAAGCGATTTACAAAGAACATAATCGTATATGTAGTTCTCTTTGCAATCGTGCTTGGAGTAGCAAGCGTATATAAGGGAATGGACGGCGATAAGGTAGAAGTCAAAAAAGTGACTTTATCCACGTTTGTCCAATATCTCGAAGATGAAAAGATAAAAGAGATAAACGTTACAGATACTAAACTTACAGGAAAACTGAGCGATACCGAGGTGGTTTACACTTATGTGAATTCACTGGTAGAGCTGACGCTGATAAATGAACAGTATTTATTCCCTCAGATGCAGGAGGGGAACCTTAAATACGAAAGCGACGCGCCTAATAACGCCGGGTCGGTGATATTGAGTATTTTGCCGACGCTGTTTGCCGCAGGCGCAATCATCTTCCTGATCTATTTCATGATGAATCAGGGCGGCAACGGAAAGGCATTTCAGTTTGCCAAGTCCAGAGCCAAAATGGTCAAGGGAAATGAAAAGAAAGTTACTTTTGCAGACGTAGCAGGTCTGGATGAAGAAAAACAGGAACTGGAAGAAGTCGTAGACTTCCTCAAGTATCCGAGAAAATATAAAGACCTTGGGGCCAGAATACCGAAGGGTATTTTGCTTGTGGGCCCTCCGGGAACAGGTAAGACTTATGTTTCAAAAGCCGCTGCCGGCGAAGCAGGAGTCCCGTTCTTTACGATAAGCGGTTCTGATTTTGTCGAGATGTTTGTCGGAGTCGGAGCTTCCAGGGTGAGAGACCTGTTCGATCAGGCGAAGAAAAACTCGCCTTGCATAGTGTTTATCGACGAGATTGACGCCGTAGGACGTAAAAGAGGAGCAGGTATCGGAGGAGGCCACGATGAGCGTGAGCAGACTCTCAATCAGCTTTTGGTGGAGATGGACGGATTCGCAGAGAATTCGGGTATCATAATACTGGCGGCGACCAACAGACCCGACATCCTGGATCCGGCGCTTTTGAGGCCGGGACGTTTTGACAGACAGATAGTCATTGGAGTTCCGGACATAAAAGGACGTGAGGAGATCTTCAAGATTCACAGCAAGAACAAGCCTCTTGCCGACGATGTGACTCCTGCGGTACTGGCCAGGAGAACTCCGGGATTTACCCCGGCGGATATAGAGAATCTGCTCAATGAGGCTGCGCTGATAACAGCCAGAAGAAACGGACGTTTCATAAGGATGGAGGAGATAGAAGAGGCTATCACCAAAGTTATCGCAGGACCTGAAAAGAAGAGCAGAGTCATAAGCCCTAAAGAAAGAAAGCTCACGGCATACCACGAGGCCGGCCACGCTGTGGTAGCAAGATGTATTCCGGAGAGCGATCCTGTTCATCAGGTGACTATAATACCGAGGGGAAGAGCCGGAGGCTTTACGATGACCCTTCCTAAAGAAGACAGAAGCTATGAGACCAGAAGCAGCATGAAAAACGCCATAGTCCACCTGCTGGGAGGACGAGTGGCAGAGGCTCTGACGCTGGACGACATAAGCACCGGCGCCAGCAACGATATAATGCGGGCGACAGAAGTGGCGCGGGATATGGTCACTAAATACGGTTTCAGTGAAAGGCTGGGAACTGTCAATTACAGCAGTTCAGAAGAAGTATTCCTAGGAAATGATTTCACCACTCACAAGAATTATTCTGACGAGGTGGCTCGAGAGATAGACGAGGAGATAAAGGATATCATCGCAGAAGCTTATGCACAGGCCGAGAAGCTTCTCACAGAAAACATGGATGTTCTGAAGAGAGTTGCAGAAGCTCTGCTGCTGGTGGAGACTATCGACGGCCAGCAGTTCGAAGACCTTTTCACCGGCAAGTACAGCGCTCAGCAGCTGGCTGAAAACGTCAAGGTCTCAGAAGAGGCCAAGAAGGTCAGGGATAAAGAAGAGGCCGAAGAAAACGAGAGACTGCGCAGAGAAGAAGAAGAACGTCTCAAAGCCGAACTGGAAAAATACGATACGGATTATATGGATAGCGATGATGATCCCGATCCTCAGGCTGACGAAACGGATGACTCAGAAGGCGGCAGCGCCGGCACAGAAGATGAAGCCGGAGAATCCGATGAAGCAGCAGATGAGACTGAGGAGAGAGCATCAGCTGACGAGGAAGTGAAAAAAGATGAAAGTAACATTTAGAGACTGTCTTCAGCTAAAAGCGCTGAGCCGGGGAGTTGTAGTCGCCGGCGAAAAGAATCTGGATAACAGGATAAAGAACATTTCAGTCCTTGATGCCGGCAGCGCTGAAGAGGCAGTTCTATATAATGCGAGACCGGAAGAACTCATTCTGACTACCTTTTCAGGGATGAGAAACGACGCCTCCGCCCAGATAGATACTATACGCGAACTGTCTAAGGCAGGGGTGTCGGGCATGGTGATCCTTCAGCGCGAGAATGCGGCGGATCATCACTATTACAAGGAGGTCATCAGAACCGCGGAGGAAGCCGGCCTGCCTCTGGTCATACTGGCGGAAGGAACGGGAACGGGCTACTCTCAGATCATTTCTCAGGTCATGGAAAAAGTGCTGTACAGCAGCAATTTTAAGAACAGCCTGATAAATAATACGATCTTTCACCTGCTGAATTTTGAAAAGCACAGCAGTTTTCAGCAAGCTCTGAGAGAAGCTGCTGTCAGCAATGAGTTTCAGGTGGTTTTGCTCAGCGAGGATTTCAATCCTGTCTTTGCGGTGGAGACCAGGCATAAGATAGCCATAGACGCAGCTATAAGAAGAGGAAGAGAGTTTGCTCTGAATTTCAGCCATGTGTACAGCCTCATCGACATAGACGGAGTTCTTACTTACTGGGGAAAGATAGAAAACGACGGAGAAAAATATTATCTCCTCATAGTTGACAACGAGGACAATTATTCGGCGGGAGAGATAACTAAACTGGCCGAGATCATAGAACTGGCTATGGGCATGTGGAAATTTACTCCCGAAAGAGACGCCAAGGCGGAGTTTGTAAAGGCTTTGATAAGAGGCAACAGAAGCCTGGCCTACTCTCTGAGAGAAGAGGCTGGATATAAGCCGCCGGATCTCATTTCTGTCTTTTACGCCAGAGGCGTCGACAATATCAGATATGAGAGCATAATCGATTCTTACGAGGAAAGAGGTCTGCTGAAGGTTATCAGGCTCAACGAGGACGGCGAGATCTACGGCGTAATATTTAAAGGCGATTGTCTCTCATCAGGCGAGGAAGCCGGTGAAAAGTCCATATGTATCAGGATGTTCGACGAGATGAAAGAGGATAAGTCCTCCAGGATATTTCATGTGACGGGAGTGGACGCAGTGGAAGGCGCAGGAGACGGTTTTCACATAATAAATGAGACCTGGTCCTTTGTAGAATATATATTCCCTTATAAGAGGGTATTTACTAAGTATGAACTGGCGCTGGTAAGCAACTGCATGAACATTCAGATGCAGGGCGGCTATCTCAAGAAGAATTATACGGATCTCTTGGGACCTTTCCGCAAAGACGGCGACAATAAATCCAAACAATTGCTGGAGACACTTGAGACTTTTGTTCTGGACGCCGGAATGAACAGCGGCAAGACTGCCGAGTTCATGGGAATACACACCAACACTGTTCAATACAGATTAAAGAAGATAAACGAAGTGCTTGGAGCGGAGATAACCGGGAACAGGGTTATACCGGGGCTGACCATAGCGCTTGCTCTTCAGAGGATAGAGGCTGCGTCCAAATAGACCGAAGCCTTAACAAAACTAATCATAAAAATGAAGGGGAGGACCATGAGAGAATTGCGAATAGGCAGCTTGATACTGGATAATCCCTTTTTTCTTGCACCTCTTGCAGGCATAACAGACGCGCCTATGAGAAGACTGTGCAGGGAACAGGGAGCTTCGCTGGTTTTCAGCGAGATGGTAAGCGGCAAAGGACTGTGGTACAAAGATAAGAATACGGCCAGGCTCCTTGAGACTTATGAAGAGGAGAGACCGGTGGCCTTTCAGATCTTCGGCCATGAGCCGCAGATCATGGCATTTACGGCAAGGGAATTGACTAAACTTCCATGCGCGGCCATAGATATAAATATGGGATGTCCCGTACCCAAAATAGTAAAAAACGGAGAAGGATCAGCATTGCTTAAAGATCCGGATCTCGTATATGACGTCGTTTCGGCCGTGGTTAAAAATACGGATAAGCCCGTGACGGTGAAGATAAGAATAGGCTGGGACAAGGACACTATAAATGCCGTGGAGACGGCTCACGCCATATCTGCCGCCGGAGCTTCAGCCATAACGGTTCACGGCAGAACCAGAGAGCAGTATTACAGCGGAAAAGCCGACTGGTCAGTTATCGCAGCTGTAAAAAGAGCGGTGGACATACCGGTAGTGGGTAACGGAGATGTGACCTGCGGAAAGTCTGCTATGGACATGATGGAACAGACCGGTTGCGATTTCGTCATGATAGGCAGGGCGGCACTGGGCAACCCCTGGATTTTCAGGGAAGTGACGGCTGCCTGGAAGGGGGAAGAGATACCTGCGCCGCCTACGGCAGAAGAAAAGAAAGCTATGATGATCCGCCATCTTGATGATTTAGCGTCTTTCAAGGGAGAATACGCTGCAGTGAGGGAAATGCGAAAACACGTGGGCTGGTACATAAAGGGCCTTGCCGGAGCCGCCGCTTTCAGAGGAAAGGTCAATCAGATGACCGATATAGATGAGCTGAGAAATGCCATAAAAAATATATAGGAGGAATATTCATAATGAAGTACAACTTTGACGAGATTATTGAAAGAAGACATACTAACGCTCTTAATACCGATGGATTCCGAGGCTACATCTTTCATGCGGGTCCCGAAAAGGTGTTTCCTTTTAAGGACGAAGAATTTATACGCATGTGGGTGGCGGATATGGAATTCGCAACTCCGCCGGAGATATGCCAGGCCATGAAAGACCGTATAGATAAGAGGATATTCGGATACAGCGGAGTGTATAACTCGGAGTATTACGATATATTTTCAAAGTGGTGTAAAGACATGTACGATTTTGAATTTCCTCAGGAACAGCTGAAATTTTCGGCAGGCATAATCCCTGCCCTCTACCAGTTTGTAGAGGACTTTTGCCTCCCTGATAAGAAGATGCTGACACTGGCTCCCGCATACGGATATTTTCTCCACGCGGCTGAATATAACGGAATAGAACTGGTAGCTTCGAATTTAAAGAATGATAATGGTTATTTCACCATAGATTTTGATGATCTGGAGGCTAAGGCTAAAGACCCGGACGTCGCCATGCTGATGTGGTGCAACCCTCACAACCCTACGGGCAGAGTCTGGACTGAAGATGAGCTTAAAAGAGTCGCTGAAATAGTCAGAAAGTACGATCTGTGGATCGTATCCGACGAGATCCACTGCGACCTTTTGAGACAGGGAAATCGCCACACTCCTATGGCTAAGATCATGCCTGATTATGAAAAGCTCATAACTTGTATGTCAGCCAGCAAGACTTTCAATATGGCGGGGCTCATGCATTCGAATATCATAATAAGAGACGCTGATTACAGAGAGCATTTTTCGGCCAGAGATAAGCTCATAGGATCTATAAACCCTGTTTCTCTGGAGGCTCACAAGGCGGCCTATCAGAAGGGAGGAGAGTGGCTCTGCCAGCTCAAAGAATATCTGGACGGCAATTTTGCGTTTATGAAGGAGTATTTTTCCGAAAATGCCAAGGAAGTAGGCTGCTACATACCGGAAGCGACTTACCTCGCATGGGTGGATATGAACAAGGCTCTGCCTGAAGTTGAGGATCTCTGCGACTTTTTTGCCAATGAAGCAGGGGTTCTTCTGGAAGGCGGAGACGGTCTGTTTGTAGGAAACGCCAAAGGATTCGTGCGTCTTAATCTGGCTATGCCAAGATCTATACTGGCCGAGGGTTTCAAGAGGATGGCCGAGGCCATTAAAAGGCAAAACGCCAAGTAGGCCGGCTAAGCCGGCGTGATTTGGCAGGCGGCGCAATCGACAAAAGCCGCCTTCTTGCGACATTGATATGAAATACAGTATAACTTCGTAATTGAGGTTATACTGTATTTATTTTACCCTCTTAAGGGGCGCCGCCGATAGTCCTGGTGAGAAGCGTAAGGGAGCGGACTCAGGGTGGCCGCTCTTTTAGGTGAAGTCTCGGCTTTTTCTATTTTACACACATTATACGTATGCGGCAAAACAAACTCTGCGTCTTCGTCGGGCGCAAGACGGCGTGCAGACGATATAGGCGCGTGCTGTATTTCTTGGCCGCCATGCCATATTATACAACATTCCGCTGTGAAACATAGCATAATCGGGCCGCCGAGGCGGCTCATGCTGTAACTTTTGATTTTTCGTCCGGATTCTACAACCGTTTTTCCATAACTGGTTGTAGAATCCGCCGTTTTTTGTGCCGAATACAGCATCGGAGGTTTTTGAGCCGCCGAAGCGGCTTTCCAGTACGTATCTTGTTGTATTTTTTATACTTCACCTCTCGTCTATACAGCGCGCCCTGCCTCCAGAGATGTCAATCGCTGAGCCACGAAAAGACGGCCGAAAACTTCCGCAAACGCTCTGTAATTTAATTTGACAAGAAAAAATTCTCGGGAAAGAGCTAAAAAAAGACTATGTACCAGGAATAACAAGTCACTTGTAAGGTTTCCATAAGTGTGAATTCTCTGTATCGATACTCATTGCGTCACAAGAGGAACGCCGTCAACCAAGCTTGCGCAGACCGCCGGTTTGAGCGGCAGTCTTGATTTGCCCAGGTTTTCTGCTATTTCATAGATTACAAATAGGTGCTTTTAGACTGGGGGGGTATCAATAAAATATGATTTGCCCAGACATATTAACTAGGATATCGCTGCCGAATTCTTGCATGCAAGAGATATGAGGTTCCGAAAATGTAGATTATATCTACTCGGCTTGAGTCCATGTAATCCTCAATCCGTAAACCGCAGCTGCATATCTACCCAGCTTTCCTGCTTTGCCTGATGTATCACATCGTCCGGCAGTACATCGCCTATGAGTAAAGGGGAATACGGGTCATGAAGCTTCATGTTTCGTCTTACGGCAGACTCATCAGAATTAGCATAACAATAGCGACACAGATGGCCGCAAGTATCGTATTGGCCTATATCGCTGCTTAAAATACAGGCACATTCGCTTCTGGCCGTCTTATAGCCCGAAGGTATATTCAGATGGGAACCTATCGCATCTTCAAAAGTCTTTAGCGACATACAGCCGCTGCAGTCGGCTCCCAGCTCAGCGAGATCGTTTCCTTCTGCGCAGGTTTTGACAGTGATGCCGTATTTTTTTCCGATATCAACAAAAGCCTTTCCCAGATAAAGACGATGGTGTGAGGAAACTTCTCTCGCTTGTGGAAAATTTCTTTTTACCTTTTGATACAGGTCTATAAAGCTGATGACGCAGGTCCCGGTATAACCACTGAGCTCTCTGGACATGCGCTCAAAAGCTTCAACATGGCGGTCGGCGGTATATGTATCATCTATGAAGATGGGATCGTATCGCCATACTATATGATTTTTCCCTGTAGATTCAGACAGCCGCTTAAAATCATCCATCACCTGAGCTTTGTCGCCTATACCCGGCTCTATCTCCCTTCCGTAAGGCGTTACAGTCACGAACCAGTATTGATTATATTGATGAAGCAAATCCATATGAGAGAGCATGGGACCGGGATTTTTAGTGCAAAATACGATCAGATCGACTACCTCGGGATTTATATCGTAGCGAGTGACACGGCGAGGATCGTACGGATTGCGTACCAGAGCGTAACCGGCGCGTAGCCTTTCTGAAAACCACCTGGAATAAAAGGCCGGTATATCTGTTCTGTTGCCTGTATGTAAAATCATGATCCACCTCCCAAACGTCAATATATCACGGGCAGACATCAAATTCAATGATAAAAGCAGTTTATCAGAAATAAGAAATTATGCAGCATTATAAAAAGCAAAGAGAGCCCCGGTGAGGCTCTCTAAACTTTTATAAGTATTGAACTTTCAACAGAATTTCTAACCGAAGTATCTCTTTAAAAGACCTTCAAAGGCAGCTCCGTGTCTTGCTTCATCCTTACACATTTCGTGAACTGTATCGTGGATAGCGTCAAGATTCAGCTGTTTTGCCTTTGTAGCCAGAGCTTTCTTGCCTGCGCAGGCTCCTGCTTCCGCTTCAACTCTCATCTCTAAATTCTTCTTTGTGGAATCAGTGAGAACTTCGCCGAGAAGTTCAGCGAATTTAGCAGCGTGTTCTGCTTCTTCCCAGGCAGCTTTTTCCCAGTACAGGCCGATTTCAGGATAACCCTCTCTGTGAGCTACTCTTGCCATAGCCAAATACATGCCTACTTCTGAGCACTCGCCTTCAAAGTTAGCTCTCAGGCCTTCAACGATTTCAGGATCGACCCCTTTGGCAACGCCTACAACGTGCTTGTCAGCCCATTCTACATTGCCTTCTTCCTGCTTGATAAATTTGTCGGCGCCTACATGGCATACCGGACATTCTGCAGGAGGTTCCGCTCCCTCATGAACATAACCACATACTGTGCAAACCCATTTCATACGTAAAATCCTCCTCTTTTTTATCTAATTTTTGTGACAGATATATATTACCACAAAATTCCCGGTTAAGCACATAATTTTAACTTATACTTTTAAATCAGAAAAAGCTTTTTTGCAAGCTTATTCTCCGGGCATAAGTCCGGCGATTGATATCTGCTGAAGGGTCGCAAGGTGAACCGCTATGCAGTGGTCACCAGCGGTGAAACAGCATACAAAAACTTGATGAACCGTCGCCTTGAGTGTTTCGTAAATTTATCACAATGTGTTATAATAAGGTCAAGTCTTCACATGGGAGGTGCTGCCGTTGCTGCGACAAATCAAATACTTTCAGGCTGTAGTGCGTAATAACAGCTTTTCAGAAGCCGCCGAGGAATGTCATATTTCTCAATCTGCTATTTCGCAGCAGATTAAGGCGTTAGAAAATGAGTTAGGCTTTCAATTGTTAGAAAGAAACAACAGAAAGTTCATTTTGACTCCTGCAGGAGAACATTTTTATAAAAAAAGTCTAATTTTAATTTCCGATTATGAACGAATTTGCAGAGAATCAGAGAAGATAGCGTTCGGTAAGGGTATAGTATTTAAAATTGGCTACCTTCGTAATCATAGTAGCCGGGAAGTTCACTTAGCTTTAAAGGGTTTTTCTGAAAAATATCCCCAGATAACTGTTCAAGTTCTGTACGGAAATCATGAAGAATTATTTACCTTATTAAGAAATGGCGGCGCAGATTTAGTTTTGAATGACCAGCGCAGAGCATTTTCTGATGAATATGTCAATATGATTTTATCAACTAACCATATGTACATTGAAATATCAGTCAGAAATACGATCGCAGAGCTTCGCTCTGTTACAGCAGAGGAACTTAAAGACATTCCCTGCATTTTAGTTGCTTCAAAGGAACAACGGGAAATTGAACGAGAGTATTTCCAAACTGTAATCGGCTTTCAGGGAGATTTTCTCTATGCAGAAAATTTAGAAGAAGCCCGCCTCCTCGTCATTAGCGGGCAGGGATTTATGCCTGTGGAAAGCAACGATCAATTTATGAATTTTGGAAACTCTCTTTGCCGCGTCCCGCTTTATCGCGGAGAAAAACAGGTCACATCAAATTATTGCCTGTTTTGGAAAAAGGATAATTCAAATTATTACATTGAAGAATTTTCCGAGATCTTGAAAGGCAAATTTTCATAACAATCAAGAGATAATAGGGGTTATTCTCATCATTTGAGAGTAACCCCTATTTCATATTAGAAAAACTTATACTGTAATAGCGTAACTCAAATTGATTAGGCCTCCACATATTTTTATAATATAGAAAAAGGAGGTTTTAAAATGAAAGTTTTAATCACCAATTCAAGTCCGTGAAAGAATGGAAATTCTGAAATATTATGTAACCAATTTGCGCAGGGAGCTGCGGAACAAGCTTATAAAGCAGGAAAACAAGTATAAAAACACTTAATTAAATTCAGTGAGGTAGAAAATATGAAAAAAGATGTAATGATATTGACCGGCGCAGGGCAAATCGGTATGGCCATTGCCCGCCGAATGGGTTATGGCAAGAAAATCATTATCGGAGATAGAAAGATGGAAAATGCCAAAACAATCGCAAGAATTTTAACAGAAGCGGGATTCGATACCCTTCCGTTGGAAATGGATATATCATCAAGAATATCCATAAAATCCTTGATAACAGAAGCGCAAAAACATGGTGAAATTACTATGCTCATAAATGCCGCCGGTGTTTCTCCAAGTCAGGCATCTGTTGAGACCATTTTAAAAGTTGATCTATATGGAACGGCAGTACTTTTGGAAGAAACAGGAAAAGTTATCAGTTCCGGCGGAGTCGGCGTAACAATTTCCAGCCAATCGGGTCACCGCATGCCTCAGTTGACAGTGGAGGCTGATGAGCAACTTGCCTGCACGCCGACGGAAGAACTGCTGTCATTAGATATTCTGAAACCTGAAAATATTAAAGATACACTTCATGCTTACCAGATGGCAAAACGCTGCAATGAAAAGCGCGTCATGGCGGAAGCCGTAAGATGGGGAGAAAAGGGCGCGCGCATCAATTCCATTTCTCCCGGTATTATCGTTACTCCACTTGCCATTGATGAATTTAATGGTGTGCGCGGCGATTTTTATAAAAATATGTTTGCAAAATGCCCCGCAGGCAGACCTGGCACAGCCGATGAGGTAGCAAATGTGGCGGAGCTGCTTATGAGTGAAAAAGGAGCCTTTATTACAGGAAGTGATTTCCTTATCGACGGCGGAGCAACCGCTTCTTATTTTTATGGCCCGCTGAGACCCTAAAATGCCCGCAAACCCATAAGGGCCGAGACCTCATATATATGAGAAAAAAATATTGCAATAACAAGTGCTAAAGGGTATAATTTTTGTATAAGATGTCGGTCTGAGGTTTTCAAGATGAGAATCCTCTCATAAAAAGGCAGTCTTATTATATAGAAAAAATTTAATTAAAAAACACAAAAATAACACAAAACCTGCGGCAGCAGCACGGTAGAATATAGAGAACGCGATCAACAAGATAATTTGGAGAAATAATATGAAGAAGAAACTTGGTGTTGTGATCTGTTTACTGCTTACATTGAGCCTCGTAACGGGATGCACCACTTTCAACAATTTTAAAAACGCCTTTTTTTCGGATAATTCGACCGATACCGGAGCCGAAGAGAGGACCATAAAGATAGGAGTGTACGAGCCTCTGACAGGCCAATATAAGGCGCAAGGCAATGAAGAAAGAATAGGCATAGAGCTGGCTAACGAGCTGTACCCCGAAGTTGCCGGAAAGAAGGTCGAACTCATATACGCCGACAATCAGTCCGAGATGAATGCGGCGGAGACGGCTATTCAGGAACTGGTGGCTCAGAAACCTTCCGTAATACTGGGAAGTTACGGCGAAACAGTCACTCTGGTAGCCGGAGATGCAGTGAAGGCAAATAATATACCTGCCATTTCCATAACCAGCACCAACCCTCTCATAACGATAAACAACGACTATTATTTCTGCGCTACTTTTTCAGAGACGAAACAGGGAGACGCGCTGGCCGATTTTGTATACACTTCTCAGCAAAAGCAGACAGCTGCCACGGTTAAAGTCGCAGGTGATGATACGGCCACGGCCACGATAAAAAGATTTACGAATAGAATAAAGACTTTGTCGGAAAATAATGATAGCGTGGTGGGAGAGTTTGAAATCACGGCCACGTCTACTGATTATTCCGAGACTATTCAGGGTATAAAAGATTCAGGAGCCAGAGCTGTCTTTCTGGCGGTATCTCCTGCCTCGGCTCAAGAATTCCTCAAGCAGGCTGAAGAAGCGAATCTGACCAATATACTTTACGTCGGCACCAAGAACTGGAATGACGAAAAGTTTTTAGAGTTCGTCAGATCCAGGGATAAGCTCAATGTGGCTTATTCTTCGGATTTCAGCAGCAAAGTACAGACTACGGAGATGTCAAAGGAATTTCTCGAAGCGTACAAAGCGAAATACGGCGAAGATGCGGAGCCTTCAGAAGCTACTGCGGTGGCCTTTGACGCTTATCTGATGGCTTTAGAAGCTATACAGACCGCCTATGACGATACCATGGCCCAGGACGCCGAATCTGTTTCGGCAGGTTACAGCACTGAAGCTGCGTCAAGAGGGGCTCTGACAGAATGGGAAGAAGCTCAGAAGACAGGTATCCCCAGCGGAAAGGCCATAAGAGACGCTCTTTCAAATATGACGGGATTTGAAGGCGCATCAGGAGATATAAGTTTTGGAGGAACCAACGAAGCTACAAAGAATATAATCGTCAATCTGATTCAAAAAGGCGGGGATTTGGGCGGCTATGATATAGCTGTCGAAGAAACCGCAGATGAAGATACACAAGGACAATCAGGAGAATAAAAGTATAAAGGAGATAAAAATGGAAGAGAAAATCAAAGACGCTATAGGTCAGATAAGGCCTTTTCTGCAGAGAGACGGCGGAGACATCGAGTTTGTTGAACTTACAGAAGACAATGTTGTAAAAGTAAAACTTCAAGGACACTGCGCAGGCTGCCCAGGCGCGCAGATGACTATCAAGGGCGTAGTTGAAAGAATCATCAAAGAGAGCTACCCGCAGATCAAAGGTGTAGAGGCCGTTTAAAGATGGAATACGAAAAATTCCTGAAGAAAAATAAGGAAGAAATGATTTCCGCCCTCCAAGAAGTTGTTAGAATCAACAGCGAGGAGGGCGAAAGTTTTGTTTGCCAGGACGAGACTGTATATCCGTTTGGGCAGGGTATACAGAAGGCTTTCGAAGCCACCCTTGATATAGGGCGGCGCCTTGGATTCCAGGTAAAGAATGTGGACAACTACGGGGGGCACATAGATTTCCCGGGTACCGGCGATAAGATAATGGCCATATTGGGTCATATAGATGTAGTACCGGCGGGGAAGGGATGGAAATACGATCCCTACGGAGGAGAAATAGCCGACGGCAAGATATACGGAAGAGGAACCAGCGACGACAAGGGACCGGTGATTTCCTGCCTTTACGCGATGAAAGCTCTCAAAGATGCCGGCTATAAGCCGTCTGCAACCATAAGAGTAATTCTCGGACTGGACGAAGAGTCAGAGTGGACCGGTATGGATTATTATTTCTCTAAAGAGAGACGTCCCGACTTCGGCTTCACCCCCGACGCAGACTTTCCTCTTATAAACAGAGAAAAGGGCATCCTCGTATTTGAGCTTGCCAAGAAATTTGGCAAGGCTAAATCTGAAGGGCTGGATTTGCGCTCGGTGAAAGGCGGAAACGCGCCTAACAGCGTAGCTGATTCTTGCCGTGCTGTTCTCAGCAGCAAGGACAGCGGCCGATATGAACGGGTCAAAGAAAAACTGGCCGAGTACAGAGATGAGACGGGATACAAGATCTCCTGCAGAGGACTGGGAAAATCTCTGGAAATAACAGCTTCCGGAATCTCTGCTCACGGCGCAAAGCCTGAAGCGGGCCTGAACGCCATCTCCATAATGATGGACTTTCTGGGAAGGCTGAACTTTGCAAGCGACGATCAGAATGACTTTATAAGCTTCTATAATCAATATATAGGGTTCGATCTCAATGGAAGAAAATTAGGCGTGGACTTTGAAGACGAGCAGTCAGGCCGGCTGATATTCAACGTGGGTATGACAGAGATAAACACGGAGGCAGGCAAGTTCACCATCAATATAAGGTATCCGGTGACATATGAGGATAATCAGATATATGAGCCTATGGAGCCGGTACTCACAAGATATGATATAGGGCTTGTAAAACTTAACAGTAAGGCTCCTCTGTATATAGACGAAAATGATCCTCTGATCACGACTCTCCTCGAGATATATAAGAAACATACGGGAGACGAGGGCGCAGAGCCTCTCGTCACGGGAGGCGGAACATACGCCAGAGCCACCGGAGGCATAGTAGCTTATGGAGCCCTGTTCCCGGGTGATGAGGACGTGATGCACCAGAAGGATGAATATATAGAGATAGAAAAGTTGGAACTGATGACAAAAATCTATGCGGAAGCTATTTACAAATTGTCATCGGAAGACTATAATGGTTAACGTAAATATGCAATCTGTTTCAGGGCGAGGTGAAATTCCTCACCGGCGGTATAGTCCGCGAGCGAAGAAGATAAGATTTTTTCGCTGATCAGGTGAAATTCCTGAACCGACGGTATAGTCCGGATGGGAGAAACACAAACTGACATAAGTTATTTCAAGTAACCGGTATGCAATTTGTAAAGCCTTGATATTTTGTTTGTATCAAGGCTTTCCTTATTCCTGACAGATTCCTTTTAAATCATTTGTACGCTTAAGAAAGGAATATGTTATGAACAATCAGAAAACACAAAGTGTAAAAATAGCTAAGATGGCTATGTTAGTGGCAGTATCTATAGTATTGGTGATGATCATTCACTTCCCAATCTTTCCGGCGGTGGCGTTCCTGGAATACGATCCGGCAGATATTCCTATCCTCATAGGAACTTTTGCCTTCGGACCTGTGGCAGGTATTACTCTGACCATCGTAACTTCTCTCATACAGGGGCTTACGGTCAGCTCAGTCAGCGGCCTGTACGGCATAATAATGCACATACTGGCTACGTCTGCGCTGGTTCTCGTGGCGGGGACTATATACAGGAGAAATAAGACTAAGAAATCGGCAGTGATAGGCCTATCGGCGGCAACAGCAGCTATGACTGTCGTGATGTTTTTCGCCAATATGGCTATAACACCTGCATTTACCGGATTTCCATTATCGGCAGTGATGGATCTCATGCCTTTTATACTGCTCTTCAACATAGTGAAAGCAGGCATAAACAGCGTGGTCACATTCCTGCTGTATAAGAGGATATCGCCGTTCTTACATAAATGACCATGGAGATAAAGAGAACTTTAAAAATAAAAGATGAAGATGAGGCAAGAGACTTCGGCCTCGAGCTGGGACGATGCGCAAAGGCCGGCCAGGTGATCGCACTCTGCGGCGACCTGGGGACTGGAAAGACGACTCTCACCAAGTATATCGCCTGCGGCCTTGAGGTTACAGAGACAGTAAACAGTCCTACTTTTACTATAGTAAAGGAGTATCACAGCGGCAGACTGCCCTTGTATCATTTCGACGTATACAGGGTTCAGGATCCGGATGAATTATTTAACATCGGCGCTGACGAATACTTTGACGGAAACGGCCTATGTGTGGTAGAATGGGCTGATATGATAAAAGAAGAACTTCCGCCGGATTCGCTGTATGTATATATAGAATACGGCGACAAAGAAGGAGAAAGAGTATATAAATGTACATTTTAGCTGTAGAGACTACGGGACCCCTGTGTTCCGTAGCTCTTTTAGAGAAAAACAAAATATTAGCCGTGAGAAGCTCAAAAGAGCAGAAGAATCATTTAAAGGATCTGATGCCTCTGATAAAAGACCTTCTGGATTCTGTTCAAATCCATAAGTCTAAGCTAAATTACATAGCGGCGTCTATAGGACCGGGGTCCTTTACGGGAATAAGGATAGGAGTGGCGACAGCTAGGGCTCTGGCTCAGGTTCTGGACATTCCGGCGGTAGCAGTTCCGACTTTAGATGCGTTTTGCTGTAAGCCTCAGGCCAGAGGGGGAGACTATGTCGCCTGTGGTATAATCAATGCCAGAAGGGGACAAGTATACGGCATTATCGATGGATTTATGCAGGGACAGGCATGTATGCTGACAGACGTCATAGACGTGATAAAAAAAGAGATCATCCCCAGAGGACTTAAGGTTAAATTTTTCGGAGACGGGATAGACGCCTACGAAAGACAGATATGTGATGAACTTGAGGAAGGCGTATTTTGCTTCGCCGACGAGACTTCAAGATATCAGGACGCCGTATCCGTAGGTTATCTGGCTTTTGAAAAGATAGAAGAAGGAGCGACGGTAACGGCCTCAGAGCTCCTGCCAGACTACATGAGAAAGGCTGAGGCTCAGCAGAAGCTTGAAGCCGGGCAGCTGAAGATATGATAATACGCAAAGCAGAAGAAAAGGATATACCAAAGATAGCTGAACTTGAAAAGATCTGTTTCAGCGATCCGTGGTCAGAGGAATCTGTGAGATATGACGTATCGGAAAATAAATTGTCTTTTTATCTGGTGGCCGAAATCGACGGATATGTAGCCGGCTATATGGGTATATGGAACATATTGGACGAGGGACATATAACCAATGTGGCGGTTGATCCGAGATACAGGAGGCGGCACATAGCCTCTGCGATGATAGAGATAATGCTTGAGGTCACCGGCGAATCCGGAATAAAAAGACATACGCTGGAAGTAAGGACCGGCAACGATAAGGCAATAGCTCTGTACAAAAAATACGGATTCGACATAACTGCCGTAAGACCGGGCTATTATGAGGATAACGGCGAGAACGCCTTCATCATGTGGAGAGAAGAAGGCGCCAAAGCATGAGATAAATTTGCGAAACGGAGAACAAAATGAAAGAAGGAAAATTCCTGACCATGGCGTTTGAATCCAGCTGCGATGAGACCGCTGTGGCAGTCGTGGCAGACGGAAGAGAAGTATTATCTAACGTCATTTCGTCGCAGATAGATATTTTTAAGAATTACGGAGGAGTAGTCCCGGAGATAGCTGCAAGGCACCACCTGGAGAATATAAATAAAGTCATGGAGAAGGCCCTCTCAGATGCAGGCCTCACCCTTAAGGACATAGACCTGATAGGAGTCACACATGGACCGGGATTGGTAGGGGCGCTGCTGATAGGCATAGCCACTGCTAAGGCCGTAGCATATGCGGCGGACATTCCGATAATCGGAGTACATCATATAATGGGGCACATCTGCGCTAACTTTATAGAACATAGAGAACTGAAACCTCCTTTTGCCGCTCTGATAGTCAGCGGAGGCCACACTAATATCACCAGAATGAACAGCTATACAGAGTGCGAAGTGGTCGGAGCCACCAGAGACGACGCCGCAGGAGAGGCATACGACAAAGTCGCCAGAGTATTAGGACTTGGGTACCCGGGAGGACCTAAGATAGACGCTTTGGCTAAAGAGGGCGATCCAAAGGCGATACATTTCAAAAGAGTGATGCTCGAAAAAGACAGTTATGATTTCAGCTTCAGCGGTCTTAAGACTGCCGTGCTCAATTACATGAATACGGAAAGACAAGCGGGAAGGTCTGTGAAAAATGCTGACGTAGCGGCGGGATTTCAGCAGGCCGTCATAGACGTGATCACGGCTAAGGCCGTATCTGCGGCAAAGAATCTGAATTACGATAAGTTGGCGCTGGCCGGCGGCGTAGCTGCAAATTCGGCATTAAGAGCAGCGCTGAAAGAGACCTGCGCTAAATCGGGCATACAGCTGTATGTTCCATCTGCCGGCCTATGTACTGACAATGCGGCTATGATCGGATGCGCAGCTTATTACAAATATATGAATCAATCGAGAAAAGAAGCGGAGAACGAAGGTGAAGAGGGACTTGCCATGGACGCCTTTGCCAGTCTGCCGCTTTAGGAGAAAAACATGATAGTTTTATCTGCAAGCAATCTTACAAAGATATACGGAACCGACGTCATAGTAAAAGGTGTGGACTTTCATATAAACAGCGGCGATCGAGTAGGCCTCATAGGCAGGAACGGAGCCGGAAAGACTACTCTTCTCAATATGATCACAGGACAGCTGAGGCCCGATGAGGGGCAGATATTTTTATCTGCCGGTACGAGAATAGGGTACCTGAAACAAAGAGACAGCTTTGACCCGGAAAATACCGTAATGGGAGAAATCGAAAATGTATTCGGCCAGATACGCAAGCTGGAGGAAGATATAAATAAAACCGCAGATCAGATCTCTCAAAATCCGGGGGACGAAAGCCTTCTCAATAGACTTTACAGGCTTCAGCATGAATTTGAAGCAAGGGGAGGCTATACTTACAGATCCGAAGCCACGGGTATTCTTACATCTATGGCTTTCGGCCCTGAAAGCTATGACAAGAAGATCAAGACTTTGTCCGGCGGAGAAAGGACCAGGCTGTCTCTGGCAGCGCTGCTTCTTGAAAAGCCGGACGTTTTAGTGCTGGACGAGCCTACGAATCATCTCGACATAGGCATGCTTAAATGGCTGGAGCAATATTTGTCTTCATATAAGGGAAGCATGATCATAGTTTCCCATGACAGATATTTTCTGAATCGAAGCGTCAACAGGGTGTTCGAAATAGAGCATCACAGGCTGAAGACATACGAGGGAAACTACGATGAGTTTGCCGAAAAGAAGAGACAGCTCAGAGAGGCTGAACTGAGGGCTTATGACAATCAGCAGAGAGAAATAAAAAGGCAGGAAGACATCATACGCCATATGAAAGAGCGGGGCACGGAACACCTAGCTAAGAGAGCCAGATCTCGTGAGAAGCGACTGAATATGATAGAGAGACTGGACAAACCCATGAGCGCCGAAGAAAAGATGCGTATCGAGTTCAGACAGGATTTTCAGTCGGGAACCGATGTGCTGATGACCGAGGAACTGCGAAAATCTTTTAAAAACAGCGGTGGAAAGAGAATACTATTCGACCATGTGAATATGGATATAAAAAAAGGAGAGAAGATCTGCATAGTAGGCCAAAACGGAATAGGCAAGACGACTCTCCTGAAGCTGATCATGCAGGAGGCTATGCCTGACTCGGGAAGAATCAGGATAGGGCATAACGTTACTTTCGGTTATTATGATCAGGGGCAGATGCTTCTAAACCCTCAGAACACAGTACTGGAAGAAATGAAAGAAACGTACCGTCTCTATTCGGATACTCAGATGAGATCGCTTTTGGGCAGGTTTTTGTTCCGCGGAGACGATGTGTTTCTCAGAGTAGGAGATCTCAGCGGAGGAGAGAAGGCCAGACTCTCGCTTCTGAAGCTGATGCTTGGAGGAGCCAATACTCTGCTCCTTGACGAACCTACAAACCACATGGATATAGAGTCTAAAGAAGTTTTCGAAGACGCTCTGACTGATTTTCCTGGAACTGCGCTGATAGTGTCTCATGACAGATATTTTCTTCAGAAGATCCCCGACAGGATATTGGAGCTGACTCCCTCGGGAATAGTCGAATATATGGGAAAATACGATTATTACATGGAGAAGAAGTCTCAGGTAGAGTCGGGAAAAAAATATCTGGAGAGTATGAGGCAAGAAGAAAGAGCCTCCTCGCCTGTTTCTTCGGAAGAACTCAGGAGAAAGAAAAAAGCAGAGGAGGCCGCCATCAGGAGAAGAGTTAGGCTCAGAGAAGGCATAGAGGGGGAGATAAGCCAGCTGGAATACAAGATATCCCATATAGAGAAACAGATGTGCCTTCCTGAGAACATATCGGACTACGAGTATCTGGAAAGACTTGGAGAAGAACTTGCCGAAGCTAAGAAACAGTACGAAGAAAAACTGGAAGAATGGATGAATTTAGAGGAAGATTCTTGAAGAAATTTTCACAAAGAATACAAAAAATATCCTTGCAAATAATGAAAAAAGTAATTATAATAAACCATAGTTTAATGATAAGCAAACAGAACGGAGGCTTAATATGATTTTTGAAAAAGTAAAAGATATCATTATAGAACAGTTACAGGTTGATGAATCTGAGGTGACGATGGATACTAACCTGATGAAAGACTTATCGGCGGATTCGCTGGACGCTGTAGAGATCATCATGGCTATCGAAGACGAATACGGCATCGAGATACCTGATGAAGAGGCTGAGAAGTTCCAGACGGTAAGAGATCTGGTTAAATACGTCGAAGAAGTAAAGTAATTGACGAGAATATCACTGACGTAAATCAAGCCCGCGCAAGACAACGCGGGTTTTCCATTCGAACCGGCTCCGGGCCGGATATCAAGACAGCGGAGGTAGATATAAAAATAATAGAAAGCAGAGGAGAGACAGACATGAAAGACAGACAGATTTCTAAGGCAGTAATCAAGAGACTGCCAAGGTACAGAAGATACTTGAAAGAACTTGAGAAAAAAGGGGTGGAGAAGATCTCATCCAAGGATCTGAGCGTACTTATCGGATATACGGCTTCGCAGATACGTCAGGATCTGAATAACTTCGGGGGATTTGGACAGCAGGGATACGGCTACAGCGTCACTAACCTGCATGAGCAGATAGGCAGCATATTAGGGCTGGACAAGACTTATAAGATGGTAATTGTCGGTTACGGCCGTCTCGGACAGGCTATGGCCAGTTATATTTCGAATAACGAACCTAATTTTCATATCGTGGGAATATTCGATGTAAAGCAGATCATTCAGGACGTGCAGTTTAAAGACGCGCAGATCATGACTTGCGGTTCCCTGAGAGACTTTGTAGAAAAAGAGAATGTAGATATAGCAGTGATAACAGTACCGTCAGCAAAAGCTCAGTTGGTGGCCGACACTGTGGTAGACGCCGGCATAAAGGGAATATGGAACCTGACTGCGGTAGATCTGGATCTGCCGGAGAATATAGCAGTAGAGAACGTGCATATGAGCGACAGCCTCCATGCTCTCGTATATTACATGGGAGATACAGATACGGAATAACGAAAAAAACGGCCGCAGGCCGTTTTTTCTTATGTAGGGTGTAATTATATTATTTATGTAATTAACCTTCTACCGGTGCATCTACAGGACAAGCGTCCGCACATGAACCACAATCGATGCAAGCATCAGCATCGATTACATAGATGTTTTCGCCTTCGCTGATAGCTTCAACAGGACATTCTGCTGCGCAAGCTCCGCAAGCGATACATGCGTCTGTAATTTTGTAAGCCATATTTATTTTCCTCCTGTGAAAAGATATATCTTTTATGGTACAATTATAGCAGAAGGCGTTATAATAGTAAAGTGAATTCTTTGAGGAGTTTTGATATGGACGTATATACATTAGTCGGAAAGAGCGGAACAGGGAAGAGCTTTCATGCCATGAATCTCTGCAAAAAGCTGGGGGTCGAAGCTATCATCGACGACGGCCTATTTATATACAAGAACAGCGTTATCGCAGGAGTATCCGCAAAACGGCAGGACACTAAGATAGGCGCGGTAAAGACGGCGCTGTTCCTAAACGACGAGATGCAGAGGCAAGTATCGGAGGCGATAAAGAGAGAGAAGCCTGCCAGCATATTAGTCCTGGGCACCAGTGAAGAAATGGTGGATAAGATAATAGAAAGGCTCGGTCTTCCTGCTGTGCCGCCAGAAAGCCCAAGACGAATACGAATAGAAGAGATAACTACAGAAGATGAGCGCATAGCTGCCCATCGGCAGCGCAACGAGTATGGAAAACACGTGATACCTGCGCCGTCTTTGCAGCTCAAGAGAACTTTCGCCGGATATTTTATGGATCCTCTTAGATTCTTCAGGGGAAAGGACCAGGGAGCGTCGTCAGAGAGAACTGTAGTCAGACCGGCCTACAGCTATCTGGGAGAATACTTTGTAGCCGAGAGAGTCATCGACGATATAATAATGTGTCTGGCTCATAAGACTCCGTCGATAGGGCGTGTCATAAATGTGATACAAAAGCCAAAGCCCGATACTTACAGGCTCAAAGTAGCCATAAAGATAAGGAGCGGGTATCCTGTGTGGCCGTCAGCTATGGATTTTCAAAAATCTGTAGAAGAAGCTATAGAAAAGATGACTGCTTTTAACGTAACCGAAATAGAAATAGAGATAAGGGGAATAAATTAGGAAAAAATCATGCAGTATATTGTTGAAAACGTAAAAGATTTTAATTTAGATCATATATTTGACTGCGGACAGTGTTTCAGGTGGGAAAGACAAGACGACGGCAGCTATATAGGACCGGCCATGGGCAAGATAGCAAGGATGAGCTTTAAAGACGGTACTCTTACTATAGATAACTGCTGCGAAGCAGATTTTACAGACATATGGAAGGGATACCTGGATCTTGAGACGGACTACGGAGCCATAAAGAAAGAACTGACTGCATCCGACAGCACCATAAAGCAGGCGTCTGATTACGGATATGGCATAAGGATATTGAAGCAGGATTTCTGGGAGACTGTAATATCATTTATAATTTCTCAAAATAACAATATCCCCAGGATAAAGGGCTGTATCGAGGGACTTTGCAAAAATTTCGGAGATAAGATAGGAGAATACGAAGGAAAGGAATACTTCGGCCTGCCTCGTCCGGAGGTGATGGCAGCTTTATCACAGGAAGACCTTGCGCCTATAAGACTGGGATACAGAGCCTCTTATCTCGTAAAGATGGCAGACCAGATGCTGGATCAGGGCGGACCGGAGGCCGTGAAAAGGAAATTGTACATATCGGAAGATCCCATAATGCAGTTGCAGGAATTCTGTGGAATAGGGCCTAAGGTGGCTGCGTGTATATCATTGTTCGGCCTGTCCAGGACTGACGCTTTTCCCGTTGACGTCTGGATGCGCAGAGTGATGAACAGGTTGTACGGCATAGATGAAAAGGATATGAAATCCATGCAGCAGTACGCTTCTTCCCATTTTGGAAAATACGGAGGAATAGCTCAGCAATATCTCTTTTATTATATAAAAAACTTATAGCGATTTTAAAAAATATCTTTGATGTGGATTGTGTGAATTTTTACGTATTCCCTATTGACAATGAAAGAAAGGCGAGTATAATAAAATATGTTAGCACTCAATAATGGCGAGTGCCAATCAAACGAAGACGAGATGGCGCCGCTTCCGGCGAATGTCTCGATTGAGACGTACAATATTTTTACGGAGGTAAATGTAATGATAGGAATCAGACCTTTAGGAGACAGAGTTGTCATCAAGAAAGTAGAAGCAGAGGAAAAGACTCAAGGCGGCTTGATCTTGACCAGCTCGGCTAAAGAACAGCCTCAGATGGCTGAAGTGGTAGCCGTGGGACCTGGCACCAAGGACGAGGCCATGGAACTGAAAGAAGGCGATAAAGTGGTGTTCTCAAAATACGGCGGCACAGAAATCAAATATCGCGGAGAAGAGTATACGATCATGCACCAGGGAGAAATCCTGGCAGTTATAGAGTAATCAGGGAAGGGGTTTAGAAAATGGCAAAAGAAATATTTTACGGAGAAGACGCAAGACGCAAACTACAGTCGGGAGTAGACCAGCTTGCAAACACGGTTAAGATCACGCTTGGTCCAAAGGGCCGCAACGTACTTATAAACAAGAGCTTCGGCTCTCCTCTCATAACTAACGACGGCGTGACTATAGCAAAAGAAATCGAGCTGGAAGACGCAGTGGAAAACATGGGAGCTCAGATAGTCAAAGAGGTAGCTTCAAAGACCAACGACGTGGCAGGAGACGGTACTACTACAGCTACTCTTCTGACTCAGATAATCATCAAAGAAGGATTTAAAAACGTAGCCGCAGGCGCCAATCCTATGGAACTCAAAAAGGGTATTCAGGGCGCTGTGGACGTAGCGGTAGAGGAAATAGGCAAGATCGCAAAGCCTGTAGAGACTAAAGAGTCCATCGCCCAGGTAGCGGCAGTTTCAGCAGCCGATGAAAAGATCGGAGAACTGATCGCAGAAGCCATGGAAAAAGTCGGAAAGGACGGAGTCATAACTGTAGAAGAATCCAAGAGCCTTGGAACTACTCTCGAAGTGGTAGAGGGCATGCAGTTTGACAGAGGATATCTGTCGGCATATATGGTCTCCGACACGGAGAAGATGGAAGCAAACATCGAGAATCCTCTGATTCTCATCACAGATAAGAAGATAACCAACATTCAGGAATTAGTTCCTATTTTAGAGCAGATCATGCAGCAGGGCCGCAAGCTTCTGATAATAGCAGAAGATGTTGAAGGCGACGCGCTGGCCAATTTGGTGGTGAACAAGCTGAGAGGCGTTATCGATGTAGTGGCAGTCAAAGCTCCGGGATACGGCGAAAGAAGAAAAGCTATGCTGGAAGATATAGCGATCCTGACAGGAGGCACAGTAATCGCCAGTGACCTGGGATACGAGCTCAAAGAAGTGACTGTAGATATGCTGGGTAACGCATCGACGGTAAAAGTAGATAAGGACAACACCGTCATCGTAGGCGGAAGCGGAGATAAAGCAGAAGTAAAAGCCAGAGTGAACAGCATAAAATCTCAGATCGAGGAGACTACATCTGAATTCGATAAGGAAAAGCTTCAGGAGAGACTGGCTAAACTTGCAGGCGGAGTAGCAGTCATAAAGGTTGGAGCAGCCACCGAGACTGAACTCAAAGAGCGCAAGCTGAGAATAGAAGACGCTCTCAACGCTACAAAGGCCGCCGTAGAGGAAGGCATAGTGGCGGGAGGCGGAGCCGCATTGGTGAACGCTATTCCTGCTGTAAAAGATTATGTTTCAACTCTTGCAGGTGATGTAAAGACAGGAGCTGCTATAATAATCAGAGCTCTCGAAGAACCTGTACGTCAGATCGCCGAGAACGCAGGTATGGAAGGCAGCGTAGTAGTTGCGGAGGTCAAGAAGAGCCAGGCAGGCGTCGGATTTAACGCTGCTACTGAAGAATATGTAGACATGATCGACGCCGGCATAGTGGATCCTGCCAAGGTTACGAGATCTGCGCTTCAGAATGCAGCGTCAGCGTCGGCTATGCTCCTGACTACAGAAGCAGGCGTAGTGGATATAAAAGAAGAAACCCCTGCGATGCCTCCTATGGGCGGACAGATGGGAGGTATGGGCGGCATGATGTAAGAAGCCGTTTCATCTGTAAAAATTAAGACACAGTAAAAATGCCAACAGAAGTTTAAATTTTGTTGGCATTTTTTTACTATTTATGATATAGTCATCGTAAAAGGAGGTGGGATCGTGACAGATGAAAGAGGAGTACAGTCCATAGAAAGAGCTCTGGATATAATAGAAGTTCTGGCTGTAGAGGAGTCGGGCCTGGGGGTGACGGAGATAGCAAGCCGCGTGGGACTTCACAAGAGTACGGCTTACAGGATAATCGAGACGCTGTATAATCGCGGATACCTGAACAAGACGCAGGATAATAATTATAAGATAGGCCTCAAACTCATAGAGGCTGTCAGCTGTTATATCAACAGCCTGGAGCTTGAGACACAGGCCAGGCCTTATGTAGCTCAGATAACGGCTGAACTGGGTCTGACCTCTCATCTGGGAGTGCTGGAGGGGGATAAGGTTGTTTACATAGAAAAGATGGATGTGTTCTCTTCTGTGAGAATGTATTCGCAGATAGGACTTAGGATGCACGCCTACTGTTCATCTCTGGGCAAATGTATGCTTTCCGGCTACTCCAGGAAAGAACTCGGCGAAGTCATGAAAGATTGCAGCTTCATAAAATTTACGCCTAACACGATATCCAATATAGAGGAACTTCACAAGGAGATGCTTAAGGTGAGAAAACAGGGCTGGGCTATGGATGATGAAGAGTACGAGGTAGGACATCGCTGCATAGGAGCGCCTATCTATGACTACCGGGGAGAAATAATCGCCGCTATAAGCGCCAGCGGCGATAAGCATATACTTACAGACGACAGGATAGAACCGGTAGCCGAGTACGTCACTAAAGTGGCTCTTGAGATCTCAAGGGGACTGGGATACGTAGAATAGAGCCTCCTAATTACCTGTGATGAGGGATGCTGCGCACCATAGGAGAATGATTCCCATGACGATATTGAACAGGCGATAATATTTTTTCAGAAATTTTTGAAATATACTGCCTGCAGCCGCCCAGGACAACGTTCCGGCGATGCCTACGGCAGTGATAACCGCAGAGTGAAAAAGCAATGCGGATAATTGAGCCGTGTGCGGAAGCACGTATCCCGTATATACGGTTATGGCATAGAGGATGATTTTTATATTGGCGAATTCGAGAAAAAAGCCCTTCGCAAAAGACATCTTGCGCTCATTTTCGTATGAAGGCCTGCTGATGGCTATGTGTATTGCCAGATAGGCTATATATGCGGCACCTATATATTTGAGAACTTCCGAAACAGCCGGAATGTACTTTGACAATTCATAGCAGAATACGGCGCATAGTATCATGACGCATAAAAAACCGGCAGCGATACCCCATAAGACGTTTTTACCGGCTCTCCAGCCTCCCTGACCTACGGCATGGAGAGCTATTATATTGTTTGGACCCGGCGTAAAGGCAGTGACAATCGTATAAGGAAGATACGATAAAAAAACTGAAAATAACATTTGTATTTCACCTCCGATGGTATTATAATATAATAAAAAATAAGTTTAATCAAATTGAAATAATTAAAATTATATTTCAAAATTTATGAAATGATGGTGATGCGATGGACTTGAAATATCTGAACACTTTTAAAACTATAGTCAGAGAGGGCAGCTTTTCTAAAGCCGCAGAGAAACTTAATTATACCCAGTCTACTATTACGTTCCAGATGGATCAGCTGGAGAGGGACTTATCCGCTCAGCTATTTGAGAAGGTAGGGAGAAATATGATACTGACAAAAGCAGGAGAAAATCTGATCCCTTATGTGGATGAGGTACTTGACTCTGTGGATAAACTTCATAATTTTGAAGAAGATATGAAAAAATGCTCCGGAGATCTGAAAGTGGGCATTGCGGAGACCCAATTATGTTACAAAATTCCTGCGGTTTTAAAGAAATTTCATGAGAAGGCTCCCAATGTCAGGCTCTTTTTAAGATCTATGAACTGCTATGACATCAGAGATGAGATCACAGAGGGAACGCTGGATCTTGGGATTTTTTATGAAGATGTGGGAGGATTCGGCTCCGCCATAGCGACTTATCCTTGCGGAACATATCCGCTGGCGCTTGTGGCGTCTGCCGACACCAAGAAGAGATATCACGATTTCATAACACCCGACAGAACCATACCGGTACCGTTTATAATAAATGAAAAGAACTGCATATTCCGGCAGATCTTCGAAAGATATCTCAATGAAAGGGCCATAAAGATGAGCCATACCATAGAGCTTTGGAGCATACCTACCATCAAGAATCTGGTTATGAATGACATGGGAGTAACCTTTTTGCCGAAGTTTACAGTTCAGAGGGAACTGGACAGAGGCGAACTGAGAGAAATACCTGTGGCCCTCGACAATGATGAGATTTCTGCAGTGTGCGCTCATCATAAAAACAAGTGGATAAGCCCGTCCATGAGGTTATTCATGGATCTTGTATGCTGCAGGTGACAGATCGGAGCATCATATAAAAGACGGCAAACCCCCGGCATCTTAATGCCGGGGGTTTGCCAAATGTGTGATATATATTTAAACCTCGAATTGAGGAGGGCCGACTTAAAGTATATTTTTCAATACTATAGTCTTCACTCTGGTCATCTCGTCGAAGGTGGACATGACCCCTTCTGTTCCTATGCCGCTGTGCTTCCAGCCGCCGAAAGGCATTTCGAAAGATCTGAAGAAGCTGGCGCCGTTGATGACTGCTCCCCCTGCTTCCATAGCAGAAGCGACTTTGAAGGCACGCTTCTGATCTTTTGAGAATACACAGCTGGAGAGACCGAATTTTGAGGCGTTAGCTATTTCAATGGCCTCTTCATCGGTATCAAAGCCTATGATGGAAACTACGGGGCCGAAGATCTCCATGTCCTTTGCAACGTCGGCAGTCTTAGGAATATCGGTGATCACGGTAGGCTCATAGAAAGCGCCGTCTCGCTTTCCGCCCATGAGAAGTTTGCCTCCCTGCTTTAGAGTAAGTTCAACTTCTTTTTCGACTTTTATAGCCGCTTTCTCACTGATGAGGCATCCTATCTGGGTGTCTTCTCTCGAAGGATCGCCGCATTTGAGCTGTCTGATTCTGTCCATGGCTTTCTGAGCGAACTCATCTTTCAGCGAATTATGGATCAGGAATCGCTTGCTTGCGCAGCAGACCTGCCCCGTATTATACATACGGCCCCATACCATTTCTTCTACAGCCAGATCAACATCGCCGTCATCCAGGACGATGAAAGCGTCGTTTCCTCCAAGTTCCAGAGCGGTGTGAGTGAGATTAGCCGCCGCCAGTTTGGCAGTTTCGATGCCTACTTCTGTGCTTCCGGTGAGAGTAATTAGGTGTACTCTCGGATCGGTAACGGCTGCGTCCTTTACGGCTCCGGGAGCAGTCAGACACTGGACGACTCCATTAGGGACGCCGGCTTCCACCAGCATTTCTGTCAGCTTCATCAGCGTCAGAGGATTATCAGAAGAAGGAAGCACTATGGCTGCGTTTCCCATCATCAGGGCCGGCGCCACCTTTTGATCATATAGATCGCAAGGGAAGTTGAACGGGATTATGCAGGCTACTACGCCTATAGGTTCCCTCGTCACCAGCTGCATGGTAGACTGCTGTCCGGCTTCTGTTCCCGGAGGAATGATGGTTCCGTAGTAGTGCTTGGCCTGCTCGGCAAAAGCGGCAAAAGCGATGCTTATATTGCCTATCTCAGCTCTGGCCTCGTTGATGGGCTTTCCGTTTTCTGCCGAAAGAGTCTGAGCCAGCATTTCTTTATTTTCTTCTACTATATGTATGAACTTATACATCACCTGCGCTCGCTGGCTGACAGGTATCTTGGCCCATTCTTTCTGACCTTTGACAGCGGCCGTAACTGCAAGATCTATATCCTCAGCGTTGGCTTTTGGAACGCTCTCTATTACTTTGCCTGTTGCAGGAGCAGTAACATCGAATGTAGCGCCGCTTAAACTGTCAACTTTTTTTCCGTCTATTATCATTTTCATTTTAATTTCTCCTCTCTATTTCCCGAAAGCTGTAAAGGATAACATCAGTCCGCCGCAGGTGTTATTGCCGTCGTCTTCATAGCCGTATTCGCCGAAGGTGAATTCCATGATGAACGGGATGTCGCCGACGGCTTTTTTGACTTGCGCCGTCACTTCGTCTATCCTCGAGTCGATGCCGGCCCGTCTTCCTCCGCAGTGAACAAGGTGAAGTCCCGCGATAGGTCCGCCTATCTTGTCTTTCAGGTCTTTCAGAGTAGTTCCCACTGCCTCGATGAGCTCGTCTACCGTAGCTTCCATCTGTATTACGGCAGTTCCTACCGCCAGATTATTTCCGATATTCATAGTGCCGTCATCGTTTCCGTTCATAGGGTGTCTGATGGCGGTGAGATCGCCGAGCCTGTCTTTTACGCCCAGAGGCTTGCATATGGCGTAAGAAAGGAGATTACCTCCTCTTATGTCATCCTCCGATGCTCCGGTCCATCTGCGGTACTGTTCCATGGCCGGGATTCCGTTTATTTCCGCTAAAGTGCGGTCGCCCATCACCTTGGTTATGATGCCCGCATTTTTAGTCTCGTGATATGCTCCCGTAAACTTGTTAGCGAAAGGCTTATCCGTATAGAAGAAAGCTACGGAGACTCCGTCTGCCGTCACCATTTCATCGGTATAGAGGAGCCATTCTCCGGCTATGGCGTTATCTGCTGCGCTGCCCCCGAAGAAAGGAACTCTTCCGATAACTTCGGTGATGCCCTTCAGATAATACTCTTCTTCTCCGGACGGAGCCGACATATAGAAGAAATCAGGAGCCTTATCTTTGCCGGACCTTCTTAGAGCCTCTGCGGCTACTTTGTGACCTGTCTCTCTGGCGGTGCCTTCCTTTGGCATACCCGCAACGCTTACTTTGAGTTCAGGATCCGACAGAGCCATGACGCCTACAAACCCGTCGCTGCTGCTGACAAAACCTTCCTGAGTAATTACTCCCGTAAAAGAAGTATTTCCGATGAGCGGTACGCCGGGCAGTTCTTCGGATACGGCGTCCAGCATCTCCTTCTGATCGTACTGCACGCCGCTGTAAACAAAGGCCATCTTCATATCCTGCAGATTCTCTTTTACCTGAGCTGCGGCCTCTTTGCCGGCCATAGAAGCCTGACTGTTTGTACTTGTACCTGTCTTGATCTTTAACATGATATTTCCCTCCTCATGCAGATTTTTTTGTACATATCGTAAGTATATTTGAGCGGTCTTGCTTTATGATTTCATGATACCCCTATATTAAAATGTGTCAACAGGGCCCGTTTTGCAATATAGAAAAGGCGTTTCATAATGCGGGACAGACGTCTTGATGAGAAAATTCATGTGACATATTGATATTCCTATGGTATCTTATATATATAAGAAGTAAAGGGGATGAAATATAATGGCAAGTATAAAAAAGAGCAGAAAAAACACGATGATACTGATCTTAGCTATAGCGATTATCATAGCGGTGATTTTAGCAGTTACTCAGATGAACAGGACTTTAAAACTTAACGGCCTGCAGGAGACGGTGATAAATATAGGTTGCGAGTATGAGGACGAGGGTGTAAATATAAGGGACGCGGAGGTATCGGGAGAGGTAGATACGGCAAAGACAGGCGATTACACGGTGACGTACACTTATAAAGATCAGAGGGTATCAAGGACGGTACATGTGGTAGACCCGCAGAGCCTTATCGCAGGTCTTAGAGGAAGTGAAAAGACTGTAGTCCGTCAAGGAGATCCTTATGTAGAATCAGGCGCGTTTGCGGTGGATAAGGATAAAGGAGCGGTGACAGATTGCGAGATATCCGGCCAGGTAGATACTTCTGCTCCGGGAACTTACCAGATCAGATATAAATTTGTGTCAGGTTATGTGGAAAAGGAGATAACTCGCAATGTAGAAGTCATAAGTAAGGAAAAATTTCGTGAAAACGAGTCGGGTATACCTGTACTCATGTATCATTATGTTTATACTGAAGATGACAAGCCTGAGAAACTGAATTCTAATTATATATCGGACAAAGATCTCGAGAGCCAGCTCAAATATTTAAAAGAAGAAGGATACTATTTTCCAAGTTTTAAAGAGCTGAGAGCTTATGCGGACGGAGAAATAGCTCTTCCACAAAAAAGCGTCATCCTCACTTTTGACGACGGACAGATGGGCTTTCTTTCTTACGGTATTCCTCTGCTGAACGAATACAGGGTACCGGCGACATCGTTTCTGATAGGAGTAAATGACGGGGAAAACAAAGTGAGAAACAATGCTTCTGCCTATGTCGCTTTTGAATCTCATTCTTATAATATGCACCGGCCTGGAGGAAACATAGGACACGGCGGAGTTATAAGCGCTCTTTCTAAAGAGGAGATAGAAGACGATCTGCTGCGCCAGCAAGAGATAGTGGGAAGCAGTCAGGCCTTTGCATATCCTTACGGAGACGTTACGGAAGTCGCTAAGGAAGCGGTCGGCCGGGCCGGCATCCAATGTGCTTTTACGACTCAATACGGAAAAGTACACAGAGGCGATGATTACAGGGCTCTGCCCAGGGTAAGAGTACTGGGCGGCGCAGGACTCGAATCATATAAAGCCGGTCTGTAATTATAAGCCTTTAGGCTTGAAGAAAATTCGAGTATCCTCTTGTCAAAACATCAAAAATATTATAAAATATACGGAAAATAAAATGGGACGGCGGAGTATATTCTTCGGCCGTCCGTTGCTATAAATCGCTATGTAACGAAGAGGAGGAGAATAATGGCTCATTATTTTGAAGAACCGTCAAGAACATTTAACGAATATCTTTTGGTACCGGGTTACTCCAGCAAAGAGTGCCGCGTAGAAAATGTTTCCTTAAAGACGCCGATAACTAAATTCAAGAAAGGGGAAGAACCTAAGATCACGATGAATATTCCATTGGTTTCTGCGGTAATGCAGGCTGTCTCTGACGATAAGATGGCAGTAGCGCTTGCCAAAGAAGGTGGAATTTCTTTTATTTTTGGTTCTCAGCCTATAGAGAGCCAGGCAGCTATGATCCGCAGGGTAAAGACCCACAAGGCCGGTTTTGTGACCAGCGATTCAAATTTAAGACCGGATCAGACTCTCAAAGACGTGCTTGAGCTGAAGGCGCTCAAGGGACACAGCACCATCGCCATCACCGACGACGGTACTGCCGAAGGCAAAATCCTGGGACTTGTGACCAGCAGGGACTACAGGGTGAGCCGCATGTCTCCTGACACTAAGATCAGCGAATTCATGACTCCTTTTGATAAACTCATATATGGAAGATCCGGCATAACACTGAGCGAGGCCAATGATATCCTTTGGGATCACAAGCTCAATGCGCTGCCGATCATAGACGATAATCAGAGACTCACCCATTTCGTGTTCAGAAAAGACTACGACTCGCATAAGTCGAACCCCAACGAACTCTTAGATGAGCAGAAAAGATACATGGTGGGAGCAGGCATCAACACAAGAGACCACGAACAGAGAGTTCCTGCGCTGATAGAAGCAGGAGTAGATATCCTCTGCATCGACAGCTCTGAAGGCTACAGCCAGTGGCAGGCAGACACCATCGCATGGATCAGAGAAAGATACGGAGACGATATAAAGATAGGAGCCGGAAACGTAGTCGACGGAGAAGGTTTCAGATATCTGGCCGAAGCGGGAGCTGACTTTGTCAAGATAGGAATAGGCGGAGGATCCATCTGCATAACAAGAGAGCAGAAGGGCATAGGACGAGGACAGGCTACGGCTGTCATAGAAGTTGCCGCCGCAAGAGATGAATATTTTAAAGAGACAGGCATATATGTGCCTATCTGTTCTGACGGAGGCATAGTATACGATCACCATCTTACATTGGCGCTGGCCATGGGAGCCGACTTTATAATGCTGGGAAGATATTTTGCCCGCTTCGATGAGTCTCCGACCAACAAGCTCAACGTCAACGGTAACTACGTCAAAGAATACTGGGGAGAGGGTTCAAGCCGCGCACGCAACTGGCAGCGCTACGACCTCGGAGGAGATCCCCGCATGAAGTTTGAAGAGGGCGTGGACTCATATGTCCCTTATGCCGGCCCGCTTCACGATAACGTGAATCTCTCTCTGACCAAAGTTAAATCTACCATGTGCAACTGCGGCGCTCTCAGCATCAAGGAACTTCAGGAGAGAGCCAAGCTGACGCTGGTATCTGCGACGTCGATAGTAGAAGGCGGAGCCCACGACGTAATACTTAAGGACACTTCAAACAACGTGATAAAATAGGATGACAGGACTGCTCTTTTGGAAGCGGCGTCCAGTCTTGGATATAAAGTTATAAGGAGAAAATCATATGGATAACAACAAGAGGCCGGAGAATATGGCCCGGATAAATAATGAAGAACTTGCAAGCCGGTTCATAGACCAGCAGGTCAAAGAGATAAGGGAACAAGTAGGAGATAAGAAAGTGCTGCTGGCCCTGTCGGGGGGAGTGGATTCGTCAGTGGTTGCCGCCCTTCTGATAAAAGCGATAGGAAAACAGCTGGTGTGTGTCCACGTAAACCACGGGCTTTTGCGCAAGGGAGAGCCGGAACAGGTAGTGGAGGTCTTCCGCGGTCAGATGAACGCTAATCTGGTATATGTGGACGCTGTGGACAGGTTTCTCGATAAGCTTGCCGGAGTGGCTGAGCCGGAAAAAAAGCGGAAGATCATAGGAGCTGAGTTCATAAGAGTCTTCGAGGAAGAGGCCAGAAAACAGGACGGAATAGAGTTCCTGGCTCAGGGGACTATATATCCTGACATTCTCGAGAGCGACGGCGTAAAGGCTCATCATAATGTAGGAGGACTTCCGGAAGACTTGCAGTTCGAGCTGGTAGAGCCGGTAAAACTCCTGTTCAAAGACGAGGTGAGAGTGGTAGGAAAAGCATTGGGATTGCCTGACAGCATGGTGTATCGTCAGCCGTTCCCGGGACCGGGACTTGGAGTCCGCTGTCTGGGGGCCATAACCCGCGATCGTCTTGAAGCAGTCCGCGAATCCGACGCTATCCTTCGTGAAGAATTTGCAAATAACGGCCTTGAAGGCAAAGTCTGGCAGTATTTTACGGCAGTGCCTGATTTCAAGTCTGTAGGCGTGAAAGATGGAAAAAGAACTTTTGCGTATCCGGTGATAATACGCGCTGTCAACACCGTGGACGCTATGACGGCTACTGTAGAAGATGTGCCGTTTGCTCTGCTGCAGCACATAACCCACCGCATAACCCATGAGGTGGAAGGCGTCAACAGGGTAGTATTCGACCTGACGCCAAAGCCGGTAGGAACGATAGAGTGGGAATAAACTGGGAGGTCGTAAAAATCCAGTAGCTGTGCGGGTTTGCGGTGTTCAGACAAGTTTTTTGATAACAATTTGATAACAGTTATATTAGAACGCCCTTAGCTGTGGGTAACACGGCTAAGGGCGTTTTGTCGTTACTTTTTGGAGTCGTTTTTCTTTTTCTTCGGTGCAGGAAGTTCATCATACATAGAAAGAAACAGATTGCAGAGAAATTCTTTGTTGTCAACATCATCGACTAAAAGCATTTCTTTTGCTCCCTCATAGGGCAATTCATAAGTAACTGTGGGCATGAGGGCGATTGCGGATGAAACAGGCTTTACAAGCAAGCGGTTATCATAAATACCGCCTACAATCTTGTCACAAAAATAGAGGATATATTCGCCCATCATTGCACGATAGGTAACTCCCTCTAAACCTGATAACTGTTCCAATACAAAGGTTAAATAATCTTTACTTGAAGCCATACTACACCTGCTTTTAATCTTCTGTTTTGAGTTGGTCTTTAAATTGTTCTACCAAAGCATTGCTGAGCTCCCGTGACGGCACTTTCGTCTATCGCTGTGTGATGTCTTTTTCGGGATAGGTATAACGCCATTCATCATATTGCTCTTTGGAAATCTCGCCGCTTCTGTATTTTTGAGCTTGCTCTGCCCAAGCGGCAAGCATTCGGAAAACAGAGCGGTCAACATTCGGCTTATTACCGTCAAAGACGATATGTACTTCGTTTTCGTTTTTTTCACTCTTACGCCGTGCAAATCCTCAACGGCAAAAAGAGTATGTATAAAGCCAAGCTCACTGTCAATCTCGGGAATTCTGAGTGCCAAAGGCGAAACCTCAAGTCTCATGCAAGGGCTTTTACCAAATCTTCTTTAGGTGTTCTTGATCCTGATTCATACTGTGCCATGCGAATATCAGCACTTTTTTGCGGAAACTCCACAGCCTGCCCGAGCCATTTTTGAGTCATACCTCTTAAATTTCTAAAGAAACGGATTCTTTCCATTTCATTATTTTATTGGGATCATCATCGTAATCAATGGAAGGTAAACCAATGGAATCATAACTGTATTTATAGGTGTGACAGCTTTTTCCTTTAGCTTCCTTTTCTATAATTTCTATTATTTTAGGCATTGATTACACTCCTTTCTTCCATTGGCTTTCAGCAGCGATCCATTGTTGTGAAAATTCTGTTTTTGATAAAACCGCTATAAAAGGCTTTGTCAAAAACACCTTAATCGTTCTAAGAACTGTGCTGAAATCATCAGTTTGAGTGTCAATCTTCCGACAGAATGCTTTCCACTTTTTCTGCATAGCAGAATCGTCTGCAAAGCTCATAACCTGTTCAAACTGTCCAATCGTAAAGGTGTGTCCACGATTTTCAAAAGTTTTCTTCAGTGCTTCGGTGAGCACCTTGCCGTCAAAATCAAATTTATTGGCAAGATAGTAGATATCGTAGTAATCCTTCATTCGGCTGGAAAATTCCATCAGACTGAGGATGGCGTCTATTTTCTCAGCAATCGTCGTTTCAAGAGAATATGTACTTACTACTGGCGCAGTGAAATCGTCAAGCTGTGTCGGGATTTTTCGCTTTTCCTGTTTCGGCACGATAACATCGCCCACACCGAAGTCTATGCTAAACGGAGTTCGTGTATTTTTAATACGAGCCACAATAGAAGCTCCGATACCGGCGTATTTCTTTGCAACTGCAATGGGTGCAATATCTTTAATTTTAAAGGTAATGAAATCATTGCCGGTGGGCGTGGATATGATTTCTTCCAGTACAGGTTTTAACTGCTCTGGAGTATTTGGTACTCTCCGAAGAAGAAAATCAACATCTACCGTTACTCTACTGTCAAAATCAGTAACCGAGTAAATAAACAAACCGCCTTTAAGGACAAGATTTTCTGCATATTTGGATTTTCCCAAACGGCGTAAAAATTCTTCCTGACAAAAGAGCTGCAAGCATAGTTGATAACTTCTTCCGCTTTCGGCGGCCTTGTTTTTCAGCCGTGCAAGCACGGATGCAGCAACATCAGCCATTGAGCAGCACCTCCATTACATCTATCAATTTTTTATAAACCCGCATTTTCTTTGCGTAACTTGAAAGATTGCTCAGGTTTTTCCTTTTATCGGCAGCATAGGCATTGAGTGCTTTATTAAATATTTCGTTGTCCAACTTCGTGCGATATTTGAAACAGTCGCAAATGGTACGTTCCCGATCATAAACAGCAAGCTGCACTCCATTAAAATCCCCGCTTGTTTTTCCGATTTCAAATAAGGTAGGCTGTACAAAATACACCTTTGTCGCCAGAGAATCAATATGCAGCCTTGTCCGTGAGAAGGTACGGGGAATGGCAATTGACCATTGTCGGGGCGAAAAATCGCTATAGCCGTAATAAAATAGCGCCGATTCCACGCACACTATGCTTTCGGGAAGGAGAGTGGCAAGCACCTGTTCTTCCTTTATATCTTCCTGCTCAGCAAGCTGGTAATAGCCATGCTTTATACGCTCAAGATAACCTTCTTTGCATAGATTGGCTACATCATAGTTGGTAAGCCCTTCGGTAACAAAATCAGCGGTCTTTGCAATACCGTCGTTGTTTTTTATTATGTTTTTTACGGTTTCCCTTTTGTTCATTGTTCACCAACTTTCAAATCACAGCTTATTGATACTGTGTTCGAAAAATATTATACTATAGAAACACCCCTATATCAACAATTTTTAAAACACAGATATAAGATATTGTGAAACTAAAATTGAAATTTTATTACAAAATGGTTTGGAATCTGTTACAATATCTTCGGACGAGATGGTATTGCCTTATGCTAAGAGAGGCAAGTGTTATCACCCCCGATAACAAAATGATAACATTAGCCCATATAGGCAGGATAATATGGATACATCAAATCATCAAGAGCACTACAAACGCGACAAATAATAATCTCTAAACAGAATTGATTAAGCTCCGTTAAGTGCGAAGGGGCACGAGACAAATAAATCACTCGTTATGCGGGCGGCGCCGATTACAAGATATATATGATCAAAGCAAATTTTAATAATTCTCTAACAAAAAATAAAACATTTGAAAACATAAGGAAGATAAAATGCAAAGTATCAAATCAAGAAAAGAGGTATTCAAATATGAACAAAAAGGAACAAGAATTTCTCGTCCAGAAAATCCGTACGCAGTATACTGAAAGAGAGCATACTCAGCTCGATGAACTGAAAAAACTTGATACTAAAGTTAAAAAACCTGCAAAAATATTTTCTTATTTATTTGGCTCAGCAGGCGCTCTCATCATGGGAGTTGGAATGAGTCTGACAATGACTGATATCGGTTCTGCGATAGGCATAGAGAGTACATTGACGCCGGGAATCGTGATCGGATTGGCAGGGATCTTTATGGCAGCTATAAACTATCCGGTCTACAAATCTATGCTCAATAGCAGACGAAAGAAATATGCCGATAAGATAATAGCTATCAGCGACAGTATCATGGAAGGATAGAGAAGAAGATGATGGAGGACGGGATTACAGAGGCTATGAAAAAACAGAAAACGATATCGTTAGCAAATATACAGGAATTATAAACATTTCTGTCGATCATTTCGGAAGCGGGCCCCTTTTGTCAGATTTTATCTGACAAAAGGGGTTTTGCTATGTCAAAAAAGTATTCAGACGAGTTCAGATTTTAGGAGATAGAAGACTATCTTTTCGATAAATCCAAAGGATTTGTGATATAATAACCTCACGGCGTTAGCGAAATCAAAGAGTTCGACGCCTGAAAGAACATTGTATCATAAACTCCGTATTTCTTTAGAAATACGGCCGGCCGCTGCCGCGTCCGCTGCGGCGCAGGGCGCCCGCGATTATGATATAATACAAAGATGATACAGAGAGGAGAGGGAAGGCGGTTTTTATTTGCACTGGTATTTTAAGCGGTCTTAGAGTCGGCCGATGAGCTGATGAAGATGTAGAAAAGGGCAGAGCAAGTTATCACAGAAAAAATATATGAGACTGTCTTGAATTATATGGCTTTTGGACGGCCGGGACAGTATCGTATATTTTTTAGATTATTACTATATTTAAACAAAATATTTTTTCGTTTTTTGTTTAATAAACCAGAAAATCCCACAAAATTGACAGATTTGGTTAAAAAAGTACAAGGATTGTTTAAATAAGTACATTGAATAAACCGGTCATAAAAACTAATATTATTGTATAGGAGCCGGAGCAGATTATGAAGACAAGAAATAGAGACCTGATTATCAGGGCGGCTGAAATAAGGCACAAACCTTTTCACCTGAGCAAGAACCTGAGGATAGTGTATATTCTTAAAGGCCAGATAACTCTGGAGTTTGTGGCAGGCAAAGCTGAGGTCAGGGAAGGCGAAATCGAGATCATAAATATAAATGAACCTGTAGCTTTCTCCGGAGGGAGCCCGGGGAATGTGATCCTTATCTTTGAATTTGATTCAAACGCTGCGAAGATATCGCAGCCTCGCATAGACAAAGCGCTTTATAACTGTAATACGACTCTGTTTTATCCATGCAAAACCAAGCATAAATATCAGGAACAGCTGATATCCAAACTTCTACTTATATACAATTTATATGTGCATACTGAGGATCACTCTCTGATAAGAAAGACGTCCCAGGAGATCGAAGATCTCATAGTGGACAAGTTTCACGATCTGAAAAATATGCTGATGGAGACAGAAGTTTCAGAGGTGAACCTGAACAGATTTCTGCGGATATACGATTCCATATATCTGAACTCGGCGGGAAAGCTCAATCTTAAGGAAATCGCTGAAAAGGAGTATGTGAGCGTACAGTATCTGTCAAAAGAATTCAACGAGAAACTCAATATAAATTTTAAAGCCACAGTGGAGTATTACAAGGTGATACAGGCGGCCAGGTATCTGATAACTACTAATATGTCAGTCACCCTCGTATCAGAAAACAGCGGATTTTCCGCTCCAAGGTATTTTTACAAACAGTTTTCCAATTACCTGAAATGTACTCCAATGGAATTCAGAGCAAAGATAAGAAGAGAAGAAGAACAGATATGGGAGTTCCCCGTGGATCATGATCCGGTGATGGATATGATCAAGAGGAGGATGAATGTCAACCTGACGTCTTTCGGCGGCAGCGCGGGGAAAGATGAAGCAGCTTATCTTGACGGCGGAGAGGATTCGCAAGCATATATAGCGGATATAAAAGAGGATGCGGAGATAATAAAAGATATCTTTAAGGAAGCGTGCCAGATAAAGGGGAGAAAGCCTGAGGCCAGGTTTGAACTTCTTGCAGGAGATGAGACTGCTAAGCTGAAGCGATTTCTCTTAAGGTATGATCTGAGGCCTGTCACGATGCTCATCTCTGTTGACGGTGATAAAAAGACTCCGGGGGAACTGACATATGATGTCCAGGAGGCTCTGAGTTATATGAGTATTCTCATGAACATCGCTTCCGGCAGGGGAATTCGCAGCGAGTTCAGCTGGGAGATCAGCGCTATGTCCGAAAGCGTCGATTCTATTTTAGGATATGAACCTACAGAAGTGATAGTGGGGTTACTGACATTTACATTTCACTGAGCGAGTAGGAACATATATATTGAAAACAATATTGGAGGTATTGAAATGAAATTTAAACGTGCTATTGCTTTGATCATGATCTTTGCCGTAGTCTTTTCACTTTCAGCCTGCGGAAGCAAAAAAGAGAGCGATTCAAAGACTCTCGTCATAGCTATCCAGGACGAAATTGAAGGAACAGACATACAGCAGATCGGTTGGGACAACGTGGTTCACCAGTTGCTCTACAGCCCGCTTGTAACATTCAGCGACGATCTGAGCACAATCAATCCGTGCTTCGCAGAATCATACAGCGAATCAGAGGATGGCAAAGAAGTAACCTTTGTCCTGCCTGAAGGCGCTAAGTTCTCCAACGGAGACACCCTCGATGCAGAGGCAGTAAAAGCTTCATTCGAGAGAATGAAAGAAATAAGCCAGTATTCAGGGGACATCGACGCAGTAACCGATATTCAGGTAGTTGACGAGAGGACAGTTAAGTTTGTACTTTCAGAGCCTGCTCCTTATATGTGGGCAAGCCTTGGAAGCAGCTTCAGCGGCATAGTCAATACTGCGGTAGCCGAAGAAGTAGGTGACGATGAGTTCAACAGAAATGCAGTCAGTAACGGACCTTTCATGGTAAAAGAATGGAAGGCAGGATCTGAGATCGTTCTGGAGAAAAACCCTAATTATGTGACTGCGAATCCTTCCGTAGAAAACAAAGGCGTTATGAATTTTGACCAGGTGATCGTAAGATTCATACCTGACGAATTCACAAGAGTCAGCGAACTGGAATCCGGAAACGTAGATATCGCATATGATATTCCTACTTCCAGCGTAAAATCTATAACAGACAACGACGATCTGCAGTCATACTTCTATGAGCAGGCAGGCGCAACATATATGATGACTCAGACTGAAGACGCGCCTCTCAACGATAAGAACGTCAGAGACGCCATCAATGTGGGCATTGACAGAGATGCCCTGGCAGAAGCCCTCGACGGACAGGTGAGCCCGCTGTATGGATTCATTTCCAAGGCTCAGGCAGGATACAGCGAAGATAAAGAGGCAGAATATGCCGAGAAATTCGCTTACAATCCTGACAAGGCTAAAGAACTGCTGGCAGCTGCAGGATACACAGACAGTGACGGAGACGGAATCGTTGATAAGAACGGTACTCCTCTTACTATAGAATACTGCTCGCCTACAGATAAGGCTTCCAACAAGGCGGCAGCTCCTGTTATTCAGGCGCAGCTTAAAGAAATCGGCATAGATTTACAGATTACAGAGTATGAAGCAGCTTACATAAAACAGCTCCAGAAGGATAACAATTTCCAGATGATGGCCAGAAGCTATGTATGGAACGACGCAGACATCCTGTACTATGTATTTACTGAAGAATCCGGCTACCCATGGCATGAACAGACGGTAACGGACGCTTTGGTAGCTGCCAGATACGAGACTGATCCTGAAGCGAGAGTAGTTAAATACGAAGAGGCTCAGGACGCCATCTTCCAGTATACTCCTGCGATTTCGATGTTCGCAGACAAGTATTGCATCGCGTCAACTTCCGGAATCAAGGGATTCAAGGTCACCAATGACGGAAGATCTATATTTAACGATGTGACTAAGGAGTAGACCTGATGGATCTTGCGATATTAGAAAAAAGACTTGACAAAGTAATCGGCCGTGACATGAGGGAAGATACTCCCGGCATGTCGCTGCTGATAACCAAGGGAGAAGATATCCTGATCAGAAAGTCTTACGGACTGGCGGATATTGAAGCCGGAAAGAAGATAAAGTGCGACGACGCTTTCGTCATAGCTTCCAACACCAAGCAGTTCACATGCGCGGCGATAATGATGCTCAAAGAGCAGGGGCTCATCGACTACGACGAACCTGTAGAGAGGTTCTTCCCTGACTTTCCGGATTACGTAAAGTACGTCACGGTCAGAGATCTGATGACTCACGTTTCCGGAATCAAGGAATACTTCGAAGACAACGTGTGGCTGGATATTCCGGATTCGGCGACTGCCGATACCGCCAGAATGCTAGAGATAATAAAAGAGTTCGGCGGCCTGACTTTTGAGCCGAGAACACAGTATTCTTACTGCAACTCCGCTTATGTCATGCTGGGAGCTATAGTTGAACAGCTGTCCGGAATGAAGTTCGGCGAGTTCCTCAAGGCGAGAATATTTGAACCGCTGGGAATGAAGGATACTATAGCGCCGGATTACTTCGATGTGAGGGCCGAGAGGCTGACTGAAGGCTATGCCAAAGATGAAGACGGAAATTTTGTCAGACAGGAATATAACATGGCTCTGGTAGGATATGCAGATGGAAATATGCAGTCTACTGCAGACGATCTTTTCATCTGGCACAAATATCTTTATATGAGCGACTCGGAGCTTCTCATGAAGAGGGACACTCTGGCAGAAGCTTTTAAAGATAATTATCTGACCGACGGAAGCGCTACAGGTTACGGCTTTGGTTTCTTTTTGGGAGAGTATAAAGGACACCGGGAGATATGGCATACGGGAGGAACTACAGGATTCATATCCAGGGCTTCTCGTTTTCCCGACGACGATATTTCTCTCATAATGCTGACTAACTATGAGGGTCTTCCGAAGAACGAAATGTACGAAAGAATCGCTGCAGAAATATTTCAAGTTTAGAATCTGAGAGGGAGGGAAGTTCTCTCCCTCTCATCTGTTAAATACGAAGGAGGACGGAACGTGAATGATGTAATTCACTTTGCGGTAAAACGACTGATAATGGGCATAGCCATCGTGCTCTTCGTTTCGGTCATAGTTTTTGCAATAATGCAGGCCATGCCGGGTGACCCCATAGACCTTATGGTGGACACGAGAGTATCCGAAGAGAGAGTCGCGGAGCTCAAGGCGCAGTGGGGCCTTGATAAACCGGCCATAGTCCAGTATTTCTATTGGCTGGGAAACATATTACAGGGAGATTTCGGCATGTCCGTATCCATGAAACAAAATGTAGGCGACCTGATAATGCAGAGACTGCCTTACACTTTGATGCTTACGGGCGCGGCTTTACTTATAGAATATCTCATAGCCATACCTTTGGGCCTTCTGGCCGCAGTGAAAAAGGACAGGCTGACAGATAAGGCGCTCACCGTCGGAACTATCGTCTTATGGTCGATGCCTCAGTTCTGGCTGGGCGTATTGCTGATGTTTATCTTCAGTATAACCTTAGGCGTGCTGCCTCTGTCGGGGTACAGCGGGTTTGCTTCGCTAATCCTCCCGGCCTTTACTCTGGCGCTGCCGACGCTGGCGCAGATATTCAGGCTGACCCGTTCCGAAGTGCTGGACGTTATGCGCGAAAGATACGTGATGACGGCCAACGCCAAAGGACTCAGTAGCAAAAAGGTACTGATAAAACACATCCTGAGAAATGCTCTGATACCTGTCACAGTGATGTTTTTCCTCTCTCTGCCGTGGCTCATAGGCGGCGCCGTAGTCGTGGAAAACGTATTTGCATGGCCGGGAATGGGGCAGCTGCTCTGGAAAGCAATTTCAAAGCAGGATTTCATGGTAGTGCAGGGAATAATCTTTGTTATAACAATTTTGACAGTAATCTGTAATCTGATAGGCGACATAATATCGGGAATACTCGATCCGAGAATTCGCCTGGAGTAGAGGTAGACAATGAAGAATAAATTTAAAGGAATGTTAAAAAACAAGATGTTTGTCATCGGCATGATACTCTTTGGAAGCATGCTGCTCGTGGCGATCTTTGCTCCTCTCATTGCGCCTCACACTTATGACGAACAGAACATGGCTATGAAATTATCGGCGCCCAGCTCCGAATACCCTCTGGGTACGGACCAATACGGCAGATGTATTTTCAGCAGAGTGGTATACGGTTCCAGGATCGCCCTCAGCGTAGGCATCGTTGCCGTCATTATAGAAACGGTCATCGGAGTGACGCTGGGGATGCTTGCCGGATATTACGGAAAAAAGATAGACAAGGCTATAACTTTTATCACAGACTCAGCCTGGGCCATACCGCCTATCATACTGGCCATGGCGATAGTGCTGATGCTGGGTTCCAGCGCTATGAACGTGGCTATAGCGGTGGCCGTAGTCAGCTGGGCGCAGTTTACCAAGATAGTCAGAGCTAAAGTCCAGTCTCTGAAAGACTTATCTTACATAGAGGCGGCCAGAATATACGGCGAAAGCGATTTCAACATCCTGATGAGGTACATCTTGCCTAACCTGACGTCAACCATAATAATCCTTGCGACTCTGGCGCTGCCTGCGGCTATCTTATCCACCACTTCGATGGGATTCCTCGGACTTGGAGCGCAGCAGCCTCAGCCTGACTGGGGAATGATACTTTCCGAGGGAATCCAGTATTTGAGAAATGCTCCGTGGATCTCCATGGTTCCCGGCGTTGCCATAGTGTGGACGGTGCTGGGCTTTAACCTGGTGGGAGAAGGAGTCAAAGAGCTTCTTGACCCAAGACTCAAAGTGTAAGGGAGGAAAAGATGGACGATAATACTATTTTAAAAGTAAAAGACCTGTCGATCAATTTCGAGACTAAGCACGGAGTCGTCAGGGCCGTGGATGAGATCAGCTTCGATATAGAGAAAGGGCAGGTGTTCGCTCTGGTAGGTGAATCGGGATGCGGCAAATCCACAACGGCATTGGGCATAATGAGATTGCTTCAGGAACCGGGAAAGATCGCCGGAGGAAATATAATATTTGAAGGCAGAGATCTGGCCGGCCTGGATGAAAAGGATATGACTCAAGTCAGAGGAAAAGAGATAGGCATGATATTTCAGAATCCGCTGGACTCTCTCAACCCGGTATACAGCATAGGATATCAGGTATCCGAAGGGCTCATAGAGGGGGGGATGTCCAAAGAAGAGGCGTATGAGAAAGCTTTCAGTACTCTGAAAGATGTGAAGATATCCGATGTAAAGTCACGAATGAAATCCTATCCTCACGAGATCAGCGGAGGCATGAGGCAGAGAGTTATGATCGCCATGATGCTCTGCAGAAATCCCAAGCTGCTCATAGCGGACGAGCCTACCACAGCTCTGGACGTTACCATACAGGCGGGCATAATAGAGCTGATGAACGAGCTGAGAAGCAAATATAACTCCTCTATACTCATGATAACCCACGATTTTGGCATAGTAGCCGATATGGCAGATAGGGTGGGAGTGATGTATGCAGGCAACATAGTAGAAGTGGCCGACGTATTCGATATCTTTGACGATGCGTCTCATCCGTATACGAAGTTACTGATGAAGGCTCTGCCTACCATAACCAAAGAGAAGGGCAGGCTGGAGACCATCAAGGGCACAGTACCTGATCTGTCTTTGCCTATACAGGGATGCAAATTTGCCGACAGGTGTCCTTCCTGCCGGGAAATCTGCCGCAGTGAAAGGCCGGCTATGAAAGAAATAGGAAGAGGTCACTTTGTGGCATGTCATTGCTGTGAAGGAGGAAAGGCCGATGAATAAGAAGACTGTAGTAGAAATTAACGATATAAAGAAATACTTTCCTCTCAGAGGCGGAAACAAGAAAAATAAGAAGTTCGTAAAGGCTGTAGACGGTATCTCTCTGGAAGTCTATGAAGGCGAGACTCTGGGACTGGTGGGAGAAAGCGGCAGCGGAAAGACCACCCTCGCCAAGATGATACTTGGCCTTCTGCCACCTACGGAGAGCACAGTGATCATAGACGGTAAAGATATATGGGCAGATAAGAATATCAGGGGAAGAGGCAAAGAAGTCAGCGCTGTTTTTCAGGATCCGGCGTCTTCTCTCAATCCACGGGCTACCATATATAAGACTCTCGAAAGACCTCTGCTCATCAACGGCTATTCCAAAGAAGAGGCCAAAGAGAGGATACTGGAGACTGTAGAGAAAGTCAACCTGAGAAAAGAACTGCTGGACAGATTCCCGGGAGAGCTTTCCGGCGGCCAGCAGCAGAGAGTCAGCATAGCCAGAGCCATTTCTCTCATGCCCAGACTTCTTGTTCTTGACGAGCCTACCAGCGCTCTGGACGTCTCCGTTCAGGCCCAGACTCTCAACGAGCTTTTAAGGCTTCAGAAGGAACTTAACATGACCTATATCTTCATAACTCACAATCTTTCGGTGGTAAGATATATGAGCGACAGGATATGCGTCATGTACGGCGGTAAAGTGATGGAGATCGGAAAGACAGAAGATATTTATGACGACTGTCTTCACCCGTATACTCTGGGACTCATGTCTTCCGTGCCGCCGCTTCACCCCAGAGAAAGGGAAAGAAAAAAATATTTGCTTACAGGCGATATGCCAAGCCTTATAGATGTGGGCGAGGGATGCAGATTTTGCAGCAGATGCAGTTTTAGAAAGGACATATGCGAAAGCACGCAGCCGCAGCTTAAAGACATGGGAGACGGCCATTATGTGGCATGTCATTTCGCAGGTGAGATAGATTTTTGATTATGTAAAAAAGGATTGAGAAAATGAAGGACCTTAAGATAGTTAACGCAAAATTCCCCGATTTCGAAAACGATACGTGGCGCACGGCCGATATACTAATACACGACGGCAAGATAGAAAAGATCGGTACGGCGGAGGAAGAATGTGCCAAGGTGATAGACGCCTCGGGCAAGGTGGTATCGCCGGGATTCATCGACATACACGCCCACGAAGACGAGTTTTCGGGAAACAGGGAAGACGATTTTTTCACGGCGGGCAGAGGCCTTCTCATGGGCGTTACGACTCAGATAGTAGGCAACTGCGGGGATATGTACAATTCCATGGAAGAATTGGCTAAACGGATAGATGAAGAAGGCGCTCCGGTGAACTTTATGACGTTCATAGGGCAGAACTACCTGAGAGAGCAGGCGGGAGCAGACGATCGCTATAAGGCCAGCACTAAAGCGCAGATAGAAAAGATGAAGACGCTCCTTTACGAGACGAAAAAATATTCTCCCGTAGGTCTGTCCTGCGGATTCGAATATGCTCCGGGAGTGACTACAGAAGAGACTATAGAATTGGCGAAAGCCTTAGATGACGAAGGTTATCTGATTTCTGTTCATTTCAGAGAAGACGGCCCCAAGGCAGTAGATTCCACCAGGGAGCTGGTGGAGATCTCCAAGGCCACAGGTTATGGTATAGAGATGTCCCATATAGGCAGCTGCAGTGCAGTAGGCTATATGGACGATACGCTGAAAGTGATAGACGAAGCTAAACTAAAAGGCGTAGATATTTCCACCGACTGCTATCCGTATAACGCCTTCTGCACAGGCATAGGAACTGCCGTGTTCGATGAAGGCTGCTTCGAAAGATGGGGAAAGTCCTACAGCGATATACTCGTTTTAGACGGGCCTTATGTGAACAGGAGATGCGACAAAGAACTCTTTGAGAAACTTCGCAGAGAAGACCCCGATCTCCACGTGGCTGTCTTCGCCATGAATCAGGACGAGGTAGACAAGGCCTTCGCCACTCCGTATGTCATGGTAGGAAGCGACTGCGGATTTGTCAACAGGCACGGGCACCCAAGAGGCGCGGGAGCCTTTCCTAAGGTGATAAGAGAGTATGTAAGAGAAAAGAAGATACTTACGCTCATGGACGCCCTCAAAAAGATGACTGTACTGACGGCAGACAGAGTAAATCTCGACGAAAAAGGAGAGATAAAAGAAGGCCGCGATGCCGACATCGTTATCTTCGACGAAAACACTATAGCTGACGGAGCGACTTTTGAGAATCCGACTATGAAACCTGTCGGTATAGACTATGTGATAGTCGGTGGAAAGATAGCGGCCGATCACGGTGTCATAAAAGACGACAGCTGCGGCAGATATATCAGGTATAAGAATCGCTGACGTCAGTATAAAAAGCAGAACAAACGCCGGTAGCCTTCGCTGCGGTTTAACTGAAAAAGTCTCCGCCAAATCATCGGCGGAGACTTTTTTTATATCTCTCAATTATCCTCGAACACACCTATTCCTTCCACTTCGCTGGCAGGTAGGGAGAATACTATCGTGCCGGCTTCAGTGTCCGGGCCGGCTTTTTCAAGAATAGAACGCATTATCTGAGCCTTCTCCTCTGACTTTGAAACTATGAGAATAACTTCTTTCTCCTGGGCGATGGATACGTTGAAGAATTTCTCATCGCTTTCTCCATACAGGTGCTTGCCGTGAAGAACAGTGCCGCCTTGGGCTCCTGCCGAACTGGCCGCATTCATCACCGTGTCGGTCTGACCTTCGTTGGCTATCGCCACGATGAGTTCGTATTTATAGCTCAGTTTAGGCGTATACTTAGCGCCTTGCTTTTCTTTCTCTCCGTTAAGATATTTCACGGTTTTTCCTCCTCCGATACTCTTTATGGGAACAGCTATGACCACACCTCTTCCGGGTATGTCTATGAACATCTGTTGCTTCTGTTTCTGGATGAATTTTTTTGTCTTTTTTTCGTTTGCAACTGTGATGAGAACTCTCTTTTCGTTGCTCTCTATTCCCAAGATATCCAGCATACCGCGTGACGCGGTTCCCTCCCCCAGCAGTATGACGCTTAGAGGAAGCTTCAGATCACGGCATATGCCGGTCAGCGTGTTCAGGCTTTCAGGGCCGCATATGGAAATCACATAATTCATGCCATATCCTCCTCCCAAAGTTCCACTATGTCGTAATCTCCGTAGCAGCTCTCCGGCTGACAAGGAACTTTTTCTTCTTTCAGTTTATATATGAATCCTACAGTTTGGATGGAAATCAGAGGCATCATGGCTACCATGGCCACTACTCCGAAAGCGTCCTGAAGGACGTTGCCGCCCAGAGCCATGCTGGCTCCTATGACGAACTGAAGCATGAAGGTGGCGGTCATGGGACCTGAGGCTACGCCGCCGGAGTCGAAAGCGATGGCCGTATATATGTCAGGTACAAAGAAAGAAAGGATCAATGCGATGGCATAGCCCGGTATGAGGAACCACAGGATAGGTATGCCGGTGAGCACTCTCAGCATGGAAATACCCATGGCTATGGCGATAGCTATAGATAAGCTGAGTTTGATCGCTTTTCCCGGTATCGCTCCGGCGCTTACTTCTTCTATCTGGTTCTCCAGCACTGCTACGGCAGGCTCGGTAGATATTATGAACCATCCTAGTAGCATAGAGAGGGGAATCATTATGATTCTGGTCCAGCCCGTTGCCAGCTCCTCTCCAAGAACGGCCCCCAGCGATGAAAAACCGATATTGACCCCCGTCAAGAACAGTACCAGACCCAGGTAAGTATATAAAAGTCCGAAACATATCCTGGCAAGCCCCAGTTTTGTCATCTTGAGAGAAAATATCTGAAACAGGAAAAATATTGCGATTATAGGAAAGAGGGACAGAGCGATCTCTCCCATGTACTGCGGAAGAGCCGAAATATATGCGCGGCCTATTTCGGCGGTGGTATCGAATGAAGAATGGCTGACTTCGGCGACGGCTTCGCTGTCGGAGTAAAAAAATCCCAGGATCAGGACTGCCAAGATAGGTCCTATAGAGCACAGAGAGACCAGACCGAAACTGTCTGCCTCAGCCTTTCTGTCGCTTCGTATATTTGAGATACCGACGCCGAAAGCGAGAATGAAAGGAACTGTCATAGGACCGGTGGTAACTCCGCCTGAATCAAATGCTATGCTCAGGAAGTCTGCGTCAGTAAAGGCTGCCAGAGCAAACAGAACGGCGTAGAAAACTATGAGCAGCCATCTCAGCTTTATGCCTGTAAGGATCCTGACCATGCAGATGGTCAGAAAGAAGCCTACGCCTATACCTACAGTTACGAGAAGAGCTCCGTTGCTTATGTGGGGAACTGTCTCTGCCAAAACCTGCAGGTCAGGCTCGGCGACGGTGACGGCAAAACCCAGCGCAAAACTGAATATGAGGATCATAGAGAGCTTTTTGCTCTTTGTAAGAGCAGTACCGATCTTATTGCCTATAGGTATCATGGAAGCCTCTGCTCCCAGAGAGAAAAACCCCATGCCGAAGACTACCATGACCGTTCCTATGAGGAAATTGAGCATGAGATCTGTCTGAATAGGGCTTATACTGAAGCACAGCAGAGTAACGATCAGAATGATCGGAAGGACCGATACCGCCGATTCTTTTACTTTTTCTGCGACTGCAGTTTTGTTTCTTGATAAAACGTCTTTATCCATATGTCGTCGTGATCACCTTCCTCTGCTTATTTAAGTTATTTATACCGAATTGGGCCAAAGAGCTTCGAACCTGAGGATAAGCTCCTTGGCAAATTCTCCGCCTGTAGAGGCGGGAGAGTATTGGGCGTTTGCTATAATTTAAGATCGCGGTGCCTTTTATCGCATGGCTTGGCAGCGTTTTTAGGTATGAGCCAGGTGTTGCCTAACTTTAGAGCGCCGGCTATGCGGCCTGCATTGCAGTATTGCAGAACACGGCGGTCAGAGATATGCCACTTTGAAGCTGTTTCCTTTGTCGTACTGTAGTCCATCTTTTTTTGCACCTCTCAAAAGTACTTTATATCATTATACTTCGGATGAACGAAGGATACAACCGAAGAGAAAGAAAATTTACAGAAAATTTACCAGATAAAGAGCTTGAAGCTGAAAACCCCACGAAGATTCAGATGTAACTCTGAAATCCCGTGGAGTTTTCGATGTTGACATATTTTAGACTGAGAAGCACAAAGCGCCGCCCGCTTTAAATACAGGATTTATTTTTTATATCCACATTTAGGGCATACGCCATTTTCGTTTAGAGCAATGCCACAAAGTGGGCAACGGTCGATTTTATTCTTAGTTTCGAATTCCGATGTAGCAGCGTTGACTCCGCTGGTGAAAGTGATCTTAGCGATATTCAGCTTGTCTTTCAACAGGTCGTAAACGATTTTAATCATGCCTTCAACGGTCATGGTTTCCTTTGTAACAACCAGACGGCAGTCAGGATATGCTATAGCAAGCTCTGTTTTGAAAGCTTCACCCTTCATCTTGTTCTGAGGCGCGCCGTTTTTAATGCCCTGTTTTTCGTATACGTCTAAAATAGCCGGCAATAATGGGTCGTCTTCTCTGAGAATCAAAGCGTGGTCAAAGTTTTTCAATACATCCCAAGCTGTTTTTTGTATTTCATTGCAAGGGAAAACCATATTTACCCCCGGCTCAACTGAATCTTCAACTTCTATTGTCAGGACTCCTGTGTGTCCGTGCAAGTACTGAGCTTCTCCTTTAAAGCCATAAAACCTGTGTGCATACTGTAAATCTAATGTAGTGATACTTCTCATTTTTTTCCTCCTCAAGTTTTTAATTTAAATTTACGGTGATTAAAAGCGACCGCATCCGCATTCATAAAATAGTAAGATGGAATCAGTGATTACAATCAGGACAAATGCCCCTGAAAAAAATATCGTGACCTGTATACTTAAAACCGTTGTCCGTCTTGATGTTTTTTTCTAATTCTGAGATATAGTCCATGTCTAAATCGAAGATTCGGCCGCATTTCTCACACCTCACGTGGTAGTGATTGTAACATAAGTGATCGAATCGATCGACGTGACCGGGAAGCGTCATCTTTCGAATTTCGCCCATTTCTGCAAGTAAATTCAGGTTTCGGTATACCGTACTGCGGCTTATATGTGGATTTTCGCGTGCAACCTCATTGTATACCTCATCAGCAGTAGCATGGCATTTTAATTTGTTTACTGTTTCTAAAATTATAGACCGTTGAATAGTATTGCGTCTCATTGCTAATCATTCCTTAATAATATTTCATATCAATAAGAATCATATATCAATTTAGTTCGTTTGTCAACAGAAAACATAAACAAATAGAGTTTACTTCTGAAACTCGGGAAGGATAATAAAGTAGACAATGATAATATATTCTTTACGGCAGAATGTGTCTGCAGCGGCACACAGATTTAAGTCAGGTGTGATTAAAGCTGAAAAAACAACTGCTTCATATAGGATAAACGAACTTAAAGCCGGGTAAAATTATCTCAGCACCTAAAAAGGAGTTTGAGGATAATGATAGAAAACGATACTATAAGACTTCTCCGCGAGTGTGACGCGGGGATAAAGATGGGAGTTTCGTCTATAGGCGAAGTGATGGAATACGTCAGGAGCAGCGTCTTTGGCAAGTATTTGACTGACTGCGCCGACGAACACAAAAGGCTTGAGCACGAAATACGGTCGCTTCTAAACAGGTTTCACGATGAAGGCAAGGAACCCAGCCCTATGGCTAAAGGCATGTCGTGGATCAAGACCAGTGTGAAGTTGGCGGTGGATGGGTCGGATGAGACTGTAGCAGATCTTATCACCGATGGATGCAATATGGGAGTCAAATCTCTGAGTAAATATCTGAATCAATATAAGGCTGCCGACGAAAAATCAAAGGATATCACCAAGAGGCTCATAAACCTTGAGGAAAGACTTGTCATAGATATACGGCAGTTTTTATAAAATAAAGAGGATTCCTCGCCGGCTGTATGCTGAAAAAATAAAAGCCGGTAAACGGCTTTGTATCACAAATTAAATATTGCTCTGTTTAAACGGCGTAGCAAGTTGCTATGCCGTTTATTGGTAAATCAGAGTGAGCTTTATGTTTTTTCCGTATAGATCTTTGTCAGCTAAAATTATGAAAAAGCCGGTTCGATTTCCTAAGCAGAGGCTTTGCCTTTTGCCTCGGTATCAGTTCAAAAGATATATGCCAAAATTGAGATATCCCGCAAAGGCGACCCACAGTATATAAGGAATCAGAAGCAAAGCGGCCGCTTTCGATACTTTTTTGAACTGAATGGTTGTGACGATGATGAGGATCCACATCGCTGCCAGCCATATAAATGCCAGCAGATAAGCTTCCATGTTGAAGAAGATGATAGGCCAGACAAAGTTGAAAAAGAGCTGTATTCCGTAAACCGTAAGAGCAGGGCCCCGGGTTTTTTCGTTTACAAGTACGAGATACGAAGATATACCCATGAGGACATAGAGAATAGTCCATGCCACAGGAAACAGCCAGGCCGGAGGGGAGAGAGGCGGTTTATTTATCCATTCAAAAACCTGGATGCCGTCTCTTGTGAGAAAGGCGGAGGCTCCGCCTACTGCCAGCGGGATGAGTATGCAGATAATCAATTTTTTCCATTGTATTTTCATATGGACTCCTTTCGTTTACAAATAGAAGATGAGGACAGTTTTCGCATCGATTGCAAGGCCGTGTCTAATGTAGTTATTTTATGCTTAAAACTCATTATTATGTTTGACAGAATAAAATAATTGAAGAGCGATAAAAGACGATCGAAAAGCAGGAGACCGCCGGATGAGAAAGGCCCTTGAGGCAGATCACGCCGACTGCTACAGTCTTAATATTTGCGCCGGCTGAAAAAATAGTTTATAATTTTGACGTGGGACAGGCTACTGGAATTTACTTTTGCGGTTTTCAAATGTCAACATAAAGCGCGATCCTATGAATGAAACCCTGAGAGGGTCAAAAGCCGGTGCAGCCTGCCGCCATGATTTGGTTTGCCTAAGATGAGCGAGGCAAAGCCATCAGTTTAGATTTGATTTAATATAATTGCTTTGCCGCTTTCCGATATGAATACAAGTGTAAAGCGGCAGAATGGAGAATAATATGAGAGAAACTATTTTAGTCTTGGACTTCGGCGGACAGTATAATCAACTGATCGCAAGGCGTGTCAGAGAATGTGGTGTTTACTGCGAAGTACGGCCCTTTACTATGACAGCGGAGGAAATACGCCGGATGGCGCCTAAGGGTATTATCCTGACGGGAGGGCCTAACAGCGTATATGATATGACGTCGCCTCACGGCGATCCGGCGATATTCGACATGGGAATACCTGTACTGGGGATCTGTTACGGAGCTCAGCTGATGGCCTGGACCCTGGGAGGAAAAGTGGCCACCGCTCCTGTCAGCGAATATGGCAGGACGGAAGTGACGATTCTGAAAAAAACAAGGCTTCTTGCGGATGTGGCAGATGAGACCGTCACATGGATGAGCCATACTGATTACATAGAGAAGATGCCGGATGGATTTGAAGCGACGGCTTGTACGCCGGTATGCCCTGTAGCTGCTATGGAGAACGAGGAGAAGAAACTTTACGGTCTTCAATTTCATCCTGAAGTAACACATTCTGAAGAAGGGATGAAAATGCTGTCCGCCTTTGTCTACAGGTCTTGCGGATGTTCGGGAGACTGGAGGATGAACAGCTTTGTGGAGGAGACGATCTCGGCGGTACGTTCCAAGGTAGGAAGCGGAAAAGTCCTCTGCGCCCTCAGTGGAGGCGTCGATTCGTCGGTAGCGGCAGTACTCATGTCAAAGGCAGTAGGCAGGCAGCTGACCTGCGTATTTGTAGATCACGGACTTCTGAGAAAGGATGAGGGTGATCAGGTGGAGGCCGTATTTGGTCCGGCAGGGTCTTATGATTTGAATTTTATCCGGGTCGACGCCCGGCAGAGATTTTATGACAGGCTGGCAGGCGTCACTGAACCGGAAGCAAAGAGGAAGATAATAGGCGAAGAGTTTATCCGGGTCTTTGAAGAGGAGGCGAAGAAGATAGGCGCCGTCGATTATCTCGTTCAGGGAACCATATATCCGGACGTCATAGAGAGCGGTCTTGGAAAATCAGCAGTCATCAAGTCTCACCACAATGTGGGAGGCCTTCCGGACCACGTCGATTTTAAAGAGATCATAGAGCCTCTGAAGATGTTGTTTAAAGACGAGGTCCGAAAAGCGGGCCTGGAGCTGGGCATACCTGAATATCTCGTTTACCGTCAGCCGTTCCCCGGACCCGGCCTCGGCGTGAGGATAATAGGCGAGGTCACAGCCGAAAAGGTGAAAATGGTACAAGATGCCGATGCTATATTTCGGGAGGAAATAGCAAGGGCCGGTCTGGACAGGGAGATAAGCCAGTATTTTGCGGCGCTGACGGATATGAGGTCGGTAGGGGTGATGGGCGATTTCAGGACGTACGACTACGCAGTAGCCCTCCGGGCGGTCACCACCAGCGATTTTATGACGGCCGAACCCGCCAGACTCCCGTGGGAACTCCTCGAGAAAGTGACTACGCGCATAGTAAACGAAGTCGAACACGTGAATCGTGTACTGTACGACTGCACGGGCAAGCCTCCGGCAACGATAGAGATGGAATAAATCACAAGTTCTAATGAGTTTAAATCTTGACAGCATTAAGTCTGCGAAAATATATAGGTCTGATAAATGGTGTTTAGATGAGACTTGATGAAGCTGACAGATGGGTGGTCACGGTGGAAGGAAGCCTGTTTTATAATCTTGCTTTCGGTATTTTGAGAAGTGTAGTGCTTACATGGGCAGTGAACCTATAGAGGTTTACTGCTTTTTTGTAGGATATTTATATGTTGCAATCTAATAAATGCAGAAATAATCAGAACATAAATATCGTCAAATTTTAAAAAATGAAGAGATTGATATTGATTATGACGATATTGTGTGATAAAATCATTTTAACTAAATATGGAAATTTAGTGAGGAGAATAGATGAGAGAATTTGACTATAAAGACAGATATAAGAAAGTGCTGACGCCCGATATAGTAGCCCTTATATCCAAAATTCACGAATTTAAGGGGGGACAGGCTTCATTTATGGAGGCGAAGGCCGACACCCTCACAAAATTGATTGAAATTGCTAAGATTCAAAGCACGCAGGCCTCCAATAAAATAGAGGGTATATATACATCAGACGATAGATTGAAAAAAATCGTGAAAGACAAGACGATGCCTAAAACTAGAAACGAGAAAGAGATAGCTGGATATCGCGATGTTTTAAACACGATTCATAAAAATTACGATTATCTACCTTTAAAATCTTCCGTTTTTCTTCAGCTTCATAGGGACCTTTATAAGTTTACAGGAAATTCGGGCGGCCATTATAAGATCGCTGATAATTTAATTACACAAGAAGATGAGCAGGGGAATCAGGCGGTGCGGTTCAGACCCGCATCAGCGTGGGAAACATCCGGTTATATTGAACACATCTGTGATGCGTTTCAAAAAGTGAAGGACGATCCAGAATGTGATCCGCTGATACTGATGCCGCTCTTTGTTCTGGATTTTCTTTGTATTCATCCTTTTAACGATGGCAACGGAAGAATGAGCCGCCTCTTGACATTGCTTATGTTATACCGTGCAGGATATACGATAGGTATGTATATCAGCATAGAAAAATTAATAGAGCAGACAAAAGACACATATTATGAAGCCTTACAGGAAAGTTCGTATAACTGGCACGACGAAACAAATGATGATATTCCATTCGTTAGATATATGCTGGGAATTGTCGCTGCGGCGTATGATGATTTTTCTTCGAGAGTGCAGATGTTTGCGATTAACAGTATGTCTAAGCAGGATAGAGTCAGTGAGATCATTAGAAGTTCAGTTGGAAAGATGACAAGGGCAGAGATCATGGAAAAGTGTCCTGACATAAGCCGCGTGACAGTGGAACGTGCCCTAACAGATATGGTAAAAAAGGGCCGAATCATAAAGCTCGGAGGAGGCAGATATACCTCTTATATATGGAATAGGGAGAATGAATAACATGATAACAGGAGAATTAAAAAATAAAATCGACGGCTTATGGGAGATATTTTGGACTGGGGGTCTGACTAATCCTCTCGATGTAATTGAACAGATGACATACCTTATGTTTATACACGATTTGGATGAAGCTGATAATTTGCATATAAAAGAGAGCGCTATGCTAGGCTTGTCATACCAAAGTGTCTTTGCCGAAGAGGTAACTGTAGGAGAGCGTAAAATCAGCGGAGAACAGCTGAAATGGAGCGTATTTCATGATTTTCCAGCACAGAAAATGTATGTTACCATGCAGGAATTAGTATTTCCGTTTATCAAAAATCTTCATGGAAATAAAGAAAGTGCATACGCCAAATACATGGGCGACGCGATATTTAAAATCCCGACGCCGCTTATGCTGGATAAGATCATCTCAGCTATGGATGAAATATATAAAGAAATGTCACAACTGAAAAATGCGGATACAAGAGGAGATATATATGAGTATCTCTTGTCTAAGCTTGCGACTGCGGGCGTCAATGGACAGTTTCGTACTCCAAGGCATATAATCAAGATGATGGTAGAACTGATGGACCCTAAACCGAACGAGGTTATATGCGACCCCGCCTGCGGAACATCGGGATTTCTCGTTGCAGCAAGCGAATATCTCAGGGAAAATAAAAAGGAAGAAGTATTATTCGACCGGTTAAATAAAGAACATTTTATGAATCATATGTTTCATGGCTTTGATATGGATAGAACTATGCTTCGCATAGGAGCCATGAATATGATGACTCACGGAGTGGACAACCCTTTCATCGAGTACAGGGACAGCCTGTCCGACCAAAATCCGGATAAAGAAAAATATAGTTTGATATTGGCAAATCCTCCTTTTAAAGGAAGCCTCGATTATGATACGGTATCTCCTGATCTTTTGAAGGTGTGTAAAACTAAGAAGACAGAACTTCTGTTTTTGGCATTATTCTTGAGGATGCTGAAAACGGGAGGAAGATGTGCCTGCATAGTTCCGGATGGAGTTTTATTTGGCTCGTCAAAGGCTCATAAGGCTATCAGGAAGGCACTTGTTGAAGAAAACCGACTGGAAGCAGTGATATCAATGCCTTCCGGAGTTTTTAAGCCTTATGCCGGAGTTTCAACAGCTATCCTGATATTTACAAAGACCGGATATGGCGGAACAGACAGAGTGTGGTTTTATGATATGAAGGCTGACGGATTCAGCCTTGACGACAAGCGCAATGCGGTCAAAGAAAATGATATATCTGATATAATCAAGCGGTTCCAAAATCTTGAAGATGAAGTCTCAAGAAAGCGTACAGAACAGTCATTTTTTGTAGAGAAGAATGAAATAATCGAAAATGAGTACGATCTTTCAATCAATAAATATAAGGAAGTGGAATATACGCCCGTTGAATATCCTCCTATAGAAGAAATAATGGTAAACTTGCATGAGCTGGAAATGGAGATTTCCAAGAATCTGGCAGAGCTTCAGGAATTATTGGAAAAAGAGATCTGAAATTATTGGTGTAAGAAAATGAAGAAAAGGATAAAAAACGCTGACAGCCTCGAGATGCTGCGGACAGGAGAACAATTTTTTAAATGTGCAAACCTTTGTATAGAAAAAGGAAATGAAATGTCTTATGCTTGCATGAACTGTGTTACACCGGCTGCCGTCAATGCTGCATTGTCATGTGAGATTTTTCTCAAACTGCTATTATATTTACATGAAATTGAATATCCTAAAGAGCATAGGCTAAAAGAATTGTTTAAAGAATTGCCGCGTGTTATAAAAGAAAATATAAAAGCTGACACCATTAAAAGATATGGCAGCTGGGAAAACTTGTGGGGAATTGCGCATTTAGATAATGTATCCAACACGTTTAATGATTGGAGATATAACTTTGAACATGATTTCAGTAAAGAGAGGATGATGCGGCTCGAGATGGGGTTCTTGTTTGCCTTAATGGAAACTCTTAAAGATGAGTGCAATAAATATTTTGAAATATACATAAACGGTGGAAGAAAAAGATGATAGTAGATAAATTATTATTTGTGAGGGTGAGCGGATGAAAGTTAGACTTGGAGACGTTGCGACTTACATCAATGGATATACTTTTAAGCCAGAGGATTGGAGCACTATTGGAAAACCAATAATACGGATACAGGATTTGACGGGGAATTCTTACCAAACAAATCGGTTTGACGGTGTTGTTCCATCAAAATATCTTGTTGTGACTGGGGATGTTCTAATTTCTTGGTCTGCAAGCCTTGGTATATATGTTTGGAACGGCGGAGATGCTGTTTTGAATCAGCACATTTTCAAAGTTGTTTTCGACAAGGCTGATATTGACAAGAATTTCTTCATATATCAAGTTAGTGAGATTTTGCGTAAGGCTGCATCCGATACACACGGCGCGACAATGAAGCATTTAACAAAACCTATTTTTGATAGCTTGCCGTTTTATTTGCCGGACATTCACGATCAAGAAAGGATATCTCGTTTACTGGACAAAACAGCTTCGCTTATAAGTGACCGCCGCAAGCAGCTTGCCCTACTTGATACCCTTATCAAAGCCCGATTTGTCGAGATGTTTGGGGACATAGAAAGAGCAAAATATACCACAATCAGCGATGTATGTTCTATTATTACAGATGGCACTCATCAGCCGCCAAAGTTTGTCCAAGAAGGAATTCCGTTTATTTTTGTATCGAATTTAGCAAACGATGAAGTCACCTATGATACAGAGAAGTTTATTACAGAAGAAACATACAGCGAACTGATAAAGAGAACACCAATAGAGGTTGGTGATGTACTTCTAACAACTGTCGGCTCCTATGGTCATCCTGCGGTAGTAAAAAGCAATAAGAAATTCCTTTTTCAAAGGCATATTGCTTATTTAAAACCAAAGCACGAGGTTATTGATAGTGAATATTTACGAGCTGTTTTCTTATCTTCTGATTGTAAATGTCAGATTGAAGAAAAGGTAAAAGGAATTGCACAAAAGACTTTAAATCTTTCAGAAATTCGTAGCATAGGGATTCCGTTGCCACCAATGAAACAACAAAACGAGTTCGCCGCCTTCGTCGCCCATATAGACAAATCAAAAGCTGTCGTGCAAAAAGCGTTAGATGAGACACAGTTATTATTTGATAGTTTGATGCAGAAGTATTTTGGGTAAAGGAGAAAAGAAAATATGTCTAATGAATACATAAGAGAAAAGAAAGAAGAAAAACCAATTATTGCGATTTGCTACGATTTTGATAAGACCTTGTCTCCTACTGATATGCAGGCGCAGGGCTACATTCAATCAGTGGGATATGATATCGGTGAATTTTGGCATAGATCGAATACTCTGGCATCAGAAAACGAAATGGATCAGAATCTGTCATATATGTATGTAATGAAGCAGGAATCAGAAGGTAAAGTATTATTTACTAAAGAAACGCTTATGGAATATGGATCTAAAGTTCAGCTTTTTCCTGGGGTGGAGGATTGGTTTAATCGAATATGTCAATATGGGGATAAGAAGGGGGTTATAGTTGAACATTATATTATTTCTTCAGGCCTCAAAGAAATGATAGAAGGTACTTCAGTTGCTAAAGAAGGCGCCTTTAAAAAAATTTACGCCAGCTCGTTCTATTATAATGAAAAAGGAGTGGCAATATGGCCGGCGCAAGTAGTAAATTATACGAACAAAACACAATTTTTGTTTAGAATAAAAAAAGGAGTCTTAGACATTAACGATTTTGCAGTGAATGATCATTTTTCTTCGGACGAAGAGAGAATTCCTTTTGAAAATATGATTTATATAGGAGATAGCGATACAGACATTCCCTGTATGAAACTTGTTAATACAAACGGTGGATATTCCATCGGTGTTTATAATGCCGAAACGAATGATAAAACAAAAGTATATAAGATGATGCGTGATGAACGAATCAGGTTTTTTGTCCCGGCGGATTATTCTGAAGGCAAAGAAATGGATACTTTAGTTAAGAAAATTATTGACAGAACAGTCGAAAATGAAGCATTAAATAGAATTTATTATGATTATAAAAAAGAATGTAAACGCGAAGACGAAAAAATCAATGACGAAGAAAGGAAAAGAATAGATTTGATTATTGAGTTAGAAAGTAGTCGCAGCTTTGCAAGTACACATACGACTATTAAAAAACTAAGAACAATTAATAATTGGTCGGCAGGTGATCAAGATGAGTTGTATAAAATTGCTCTGAACAATAATCAAGTCAAATATATTTTAAATGATTACGATGTAGCCGCTTTTTATAAAAGATTATTGGAAAACACAAAAACACACAACGCAGACGCAAAAAAGATTCAAGAGCTTTTAGAAGATAATAATTAAAACTGATAAAGAGGTATTCATATGACCAACTTTGACTTTTTAAAGAAAAATACGCAGTTCGACTCTTTCTCAGACGTGGCTGTTTCAGCAGAAAAAATATTACATATGGACATAGAGGCCAGCGTTTTAAATTGTCGTCGTGCCATGGAGTTCGCCGTTAAATGGATGTACTCGGTAGACGGCGATCTTATCATGCCGTATCAAAAAACGTTGGTCAGCCTGATGAGTACGGAAGAGTTTAGGGACATTGTAGGAACAGATATATGGAAGCGTATGGACTTTATCAGAAAGGTTGGAAATAATGCAGCTCATGGGGGTAAGAAAATAACTTTAGATAAGGCCAAATTGTGTCTCGAGAATCTCTATATATTTCTTGACTTCGTTGCGTATTGCTACGGCGAATTGTATGAAAAAGGGCAATTCGACTACACCCTCCTCGAAAAATCTGTACAGGAGGCATCTTCCAAGATGCCTCAGATTTCTGAAGTAGATTTCAAAGCGCTGCTTGAAGAAAATGCATCCTTAAAAGCACAGCTTACAGCAAGGCGAGAAGCGCAGCAGCAGACATATGTCCCTAAGCCTCTGGATCTATCCGAATATGAGACGAGAAAGATATATATAGATACCATGCTGATGGATGCGGGATGGACTGAAGGGAAGGACTGGCTCAATGAAGTTGAGCTTTCAGGAATGCCAAACAAATCAGAGCAGGGATATGCTGACTATGTGTTGTATGACGATGCCCATAGACCTCTTGCTGTGATCGAGGCAAAGCGTACATGCGAAGATGTGTCAAAAGGAAGGCATCAAGCAAAGTTATATGCCGATATACTTGAAAAAAAGTATGGCCGCAGACCGATTATCTTCCTTACAAATGGTTTTGACACGAAGATAGTAGATGGAAAATACCCGGAACGAAAAGTATCAGCGATTTATTCTAAACGCGACTTGGAAAAGTGGTTTAACCTTCAATCCAGTAGAACGAGCCTCGACTATATTACCATAGATAAAAATATAGCCGGAAGATATTATCAAGAGGCGGCCGTAAAAGCCGTATGCGACAGCTTTGGAAAAAAGAACAGACGCAAAGCACTTCTTGTAATGGCAACTGGCTCAGGAAAAACGAGAACAGTGATTTCGCTATGTGATGTACTATTAAAAAAGGGATGGGTGAAAAACATACTATTTCTTGCGGACAGGAATTCCCTCGTAACTCAGGCGAAGAGAAGCTTTGTCAATCTCCTTCCTGACTTATCAGTCACCAATCTCTGTGAAGAAAAGGATAATTATAATGCGCGCTGCGTGTTCTCTACATATCAGACTATGATGAATTCGATAGATTCTGTCAAGGATGAAGAGGGCAAATTATTTACGTGTGGGCATTTTGATCTTTTAATTTGTGACGAGGCTCATAGATCTATCTATAATAAGTATAAGGATATATTTACATATTTTGATACGCCTATTGTAGGTCTCACCGCCACGCCAAAGGATGAAATAGATAAAAATACTTATAGTATATTTGAACTTGAGAATGGTGTTCCTACATATGGATATGAGTTAGCGCAGGCTGTAAAAGACGGATATCTTGTTGATTTTCTTTCAGTGGAAACTTCTCTGAAATTTATAGATCAGGGCATAGTTTACGAGGAGTTGTCCGAAGAAGATAAAGAAGCTTATGAAGATACATTTGAAAATGAAGATGGGCAGCTTCCGAAAAGCATTAGTTCATCTGCCCTGAATTCGTGGATATTCAATGATGATACCATAAAAAAGGCACTTCATATTCTTATGACAGAGGGACTGCGCATAAATTACGGTGAAAAATTAGGCAAGACTATCATTTTTGCAAAGAATCATGACCATGCAGAAAAAATCCTTGAAATCTTCGGAAGAGAATACCCTAATCTTCCGGGATATGCCATGGTTATAGATAATCGTATGGCATATGCTCAGAGCGCTATAGATGAGTTTTCCGACTCTCAGAAACTGCCACAGATTGCCATTTCAGTAGATATGCTGGATACGGGAATTGATATACCAGAGGTTCTGAATCTGGTTTTCTTCAAGAAAGTAATGAGTAAAGCAAAATTTTGGCAAATGATAGGAAGAGGCACGCGCTTGTGCCCGGGTCTGATAGACGGGGAGGATAAAAAGAATTTCTATATATTTGATTTTTGTGGAAACTTCGAATTTTTCCGCATGAACAAGGGGAAAGCGACCGCAAACATGATGGCGCTTCAAGGAGCGGTGTTCAATCTTGAATTTCAAATAGCGTATAAATTGCAGGATATACAATATCAGACTAAAGAATTGTCTCAACTCAGAGACTCTCTTGTAGACCGCATGAGTGAAAAAGTAGGTGAATTAAACCGTGAAAACTTTGCGGTTCATCAACACTTGAAGTATGTCGATATGTATTCTGACAAAATAAATTATCAGATGCTGAGCTATAATGATACCTTATGTGTCCGTGAGGAAGTTGCGCCACTTATTTTACCTGATGAAGATGAAGCGACTGCCGTACGTTTTGATGCTCTTATATACGGCATAGAGCTGGCTTACCTTGCTGGAAAAGCGTATGGAAAAGCCCGCAGCGATTTGCTAAAAAAAGTGCAAGCTATTTCAGGAGTGGCTAATATTCCGGATATCATGATGCAGGCTGACCTTATAAATAAAATTTTGCATACTGATTATCTGGAAACAGCAGATGTAAATGATTTTGAGTATATCAGAAATAATTTGCGCGGCCTAATGAAATATATTCCTAAGACGAAAATACGCTATGACACCGATTTTGAAGATGACATTCTTTCCGTCGAGTGGAAAGAATCAAAACTTGAAAATGATGATCTCAAAAATTATAGAGCCAAGGCTGAGTATTACGTTCGGCAGCATAAAGATAATATTGCTATTGCCAAGCTTATGAAAAATAAACCTATGACGGCTATAGACATGGAAGCATTAGAAAATATTTTATGGAGCGAGATTGGGACAAAGGATGAATACCGAGCAGAATATGGTGATAAGCCGCTTGGAGAGTTCGTGCGTGAGATCGTAGGCTTAGATATGAATACAGCGAAAGAAGCCTTTGCCGCGTATCTTGATGAAACAAATCTTGACAACAGACAGATTTACTTTGTAAATCAGATAGTGGAATATATCGTGCATAACGGCCTGATGAAAGATTTATCAGTGCTTCAGGAATCGCCTTTCACCGATCGAGGGAGCGTCGCAGAAGTATTTACCGATATGGAAATATGGTCGGGAATAAGAAAAGTAATTGATAAAATCAATGCTAACGCGACAGTAGCATAACCACACGCAGCAAAGGACACAGCATGGATAAGAAACTCCAACAGATGCAAGCAGGATTTCATACGGCATTCATAGACTACAGCCAAAATTCGGAGCCGGGCTACAGGCCTCAGTTCATATCCAACGATTACAAGGAAGGACGAAAAGTCATCGCTTCCATCGAACAGGAACTGAAGCGGTGCGACGAGTTTTTCATAAGCGTCGCCTTCATCACCGAGGGAGGCGTAGTGCCGCTTCTTCAGACTCTCAAAGAGCTGGAGGAGAGGAACGTGAGAGGCCGAATACTGACTACCAATTATCTGAATTTCAGCGAACCTGAGGCTTTGATGAGACTAAGCCGATTCAGCAATATAGACGTGAGGATGTATTTCGTAGAAGAAGGCGGCGCAGGTTTTCATACTAAAGGGTATATGTTCAGGGAAGAGGAGATATATAAGATAATCGTCGGCAGTTCAAATATGACTATGCACGCTTTGGCAGTCAACAAGGAGTGGAACACTAAGATCATCGCCACGGAAAAAGGCCAGTATGTCAGAGAGATGAGGGGCGAGTTCGATAAGTTATGGGATAAATCCAGACCTCTTGACGATTGTATTCAGATATATAAAGGCGTCTATGACAACCACAGAAGGGCCAGAGAGACTTTCCGAAAGGCGCCCCAGAGGCAGGATTCTCTAAAGCCTAATTCCATGCAGGTCTCCTTCATGGAGAATCTAAAGGATCTCTTAACAAAGGGAGAAAAAAGGGCTCTCCTCATATCCGCCACCGGTACGGGAAAGACTTATGCGTCGGCTTTTGCGCTTCGCAGCATGAAACCGGAGAGGGCGCTTTTTCTTGTACACAGAGAACAGATCGCAAAGCAGGCTAAGAGAAGTTATGAAGCAGTCTTTGGACAGAGCAAATCTTTCGGAATACTTTCGGCATCGCATAAGGACTATGAAAAAGATCTGCTGTTTTCTACCGTTCAGACTTTGTCTAAAGATGAAGTTATGACAAAATTTGAAAGAGACGCTTTCGACATTATCGTGGTAGACGAGGTTCACAGGGCGGGAGCCGAGATGCACCGGAAAGTGATGGAATATTTTACTCCTAAACTTTATCTGGGAATGACGGCCAGCCCGGAGAGGACAGACGGCTTTGATATATTCAGTCTGTTCGATCACAATATAGCATACGAGATCAGGCTGAAGCAGGCCCTCGAAGAAGATATGTTGTGCCCGTTTCACTATTTTGGTATCAGCGAACTGGAGATCGACGGAGAGACTTTCGACGATGAGACAGGGCTGAAAAATTTCAGCAAGCTCGTCTCGGATGTGAGGGTAGAACATATAATCGAGAAGATAAAGTATTACGGTTACAGTGGAAACCGCGTTAAGGGTCTGATATTTTGCAGCACAAGAGAAGAATCAAAGATACTTTCGGAAAAATTTAACAGTAGAGGATATAAGACTCTAAATCTGTCGGGAGAGGACAGCCAGGACACCCGGGAGAGGGCCATAGACAGGCTTGTGAGAGACGATATTGAGGACCGGATTGATTACATATTCACCGTCGATATTTTCAATGAGGGAGTAGATATACCTGAGATAAATCAGGTGGTGATGCTAAGACCCACTAAATCTCCCGTAGTGTTTGTGCAGCAGCTGGGGAGAGGACTGCGAAAGAGCCAGGGAAAAGACTTCGTGGTGATCCTGGACTTTATCGGAAACTATAAGAATAACTTCATGATACCTGTGGCGCTGTCGGGGGACAGGAGCTATAATAAAGATACCATCAGGAGATACGTGTCTTCGGGTACCAGGATAATACCGGGAAGCTCCAGCATACATTTTGACCGGGTAGCGAGAAAGAGGATATACGAATCCATCGACGCGGCTAAGACCAACGACGTCAGATTGATAAGAGAAGCATACAAAAGCCTGAAATATCGTCTCGGACGTGTTCCGTCCCTGATGGACTTTGACCAGTACGGGGCTATCGACGTTACTAAGATTTTCGAGAATAAGTCATTCGGCACGTATCATACTTTCCTGAAAAAATGTGACGGGGACAACTATAAGACGGAGCTTTCGCAGGAACAGGTGTCGGCCCTCGAGTATATTTCAAAGAAATTCGCCAAGGGAAAACGCCCTCACGAGATGGAACTTCTCTTATGTCTTTTAAAACAGACGCAAGATCCGGCGGCTGAATTCAGAAGGCGGATGAAAGAGAACTATAAAATTGAAGTTTCAGAAGCAGAAGAAATCTCTGTCATAAACAATCTGAGTTTTGACTTTCTGATGCCAAAGGACAGAGAGACGCTGGGGGAGCCGTTCATGGAGCTGTCTTCCGGCGGCCGATGGCGCGTGTCGCCGTCTTTCAAAGAAATGACTGAAAACGAAGATTTCTCTCAAATGGTGAGAGAACTGGCCCAATTTGCTGTTTCAAGATATGTAAATAATTATTCTGCCAGATATAAAGATACAAACTTTTGCCTCTATCAGAAGTACACTTATGAGGATATCTGCCGGCTCCTCAACTGGGAAAAGCAGATGAATCCGCTGAATATAGGGGGATACTTCTATGAAAAAAAGACAAAGACCATGCCGGTTTTTATAAATTATGATAAAGAGAGTGAAGCGGCTATATATGAAGACTATTTTCTGTCCAACAAGGAGCTGATAGCCTTTTCTAAGCATCCCAGAGATGTGAACTCGCCTGACGCAGATCACATATATAAGCGCGGAGAAAGCGAGAAGGACAACAGGATGTACTTGTTCGTCAGGAAAAATAAGAACGATAGAGAAGCCAAGGAATTTTATTTCTTAGGCGAAATAAACACCGTAGGCCGTCCTAAGCCTGTCATTTTGGAAAAGACTAAGGATGAGGCGTTTGAAATAACTTATGTGCTGGACGAACCGGTGAGAGAAGACATTTACGAATATATAACAGGAGAATGAGATGAAAAAAATCCAGGTGGCTGCGGCTATAATAAAAAAAGATGAAAATATTTTTGCTACCCAGAGAGGATACGGAGAGTTTAAAGACGGCTGGGAATTTCCGGGAGGAAAAGTCGAGACCGGAGAGACTCCTCGCAGCGCTCTGATACGTGAGATCAGAGAAGAACTGGATGTAGAGATTAAAATAGGGGAGCTGTTTGACGTAGTAGAATATGATTATCCTGCTTTCCATCTTGAAATGCACTGCTATATATGCGATCTGATGTCTGAAAAGATCACCCTGAGAGAACACGAGGATGCCAGATGGCTTAAAAGAGACGAGCTGGACTCGGTAGAATGGCTGCCGGCAGACAGGGGACTCATAGAAAAACTGAAACAATTTCTTTAAAAAATCGACGTATAATTACTTTCAAAATACAGGACATAGTTTAAGTGTCTTGTATTTTTTATTTCTGGTTTATAAATGACTTAAGTATAGTTTATATATAGCTGATAGACTTATACTAAAAAATGATGGGAGACGAAAAGATGTTGATTTCTATGCTGCAGGGATTATCCATGTCTTTAGCAGACAGTGTGCCGGGCGTGTCCGGAGGCACAGTAGCTTTTATTTTAGGCTTTTATGAGAAGTTTTTGGGAGCGCTTCATGATCTTATAGGCAAAGATCGCAACCTGAGAAGATCTGCTTTTTTGTATCTTCTCAAGTTTTCGGCAGGCTGGGCCGTAGGCATGATGTCCTGCGTAATGATTTTGTCTAAAGCTTTCGAAAACAATATCTACTTTCTAAGTTCTCTTTTCTTAGGCTTTACGGTTTCAGCCATTCCCCTGATCATCTATGAGGAAAGAGAAGCGTTGAGAGGCAAATACCGCTGGATCATATATACGGTTTTAGGAATTTTAGCGGTCGTAGCTTTGGCGTTGCAGAGAACAAGCGACATCGGAGCGGGCACAGTAGATTTTACAGATCTGTCTTTGATTCAATACGTTTATTTGACAGTGACAGGCGCTGCGGCAGTTTCTGCCATGCTCTTGCCGGGAATATCGGGATCCACACTTCTGCTGATCTTTGGTGTGTATGTACAGGCCGTCAATGCCCTTAAAGAGGTCGTACAGTTTCATATGATATATCTTCCGGGTGTATTGGCCCTTGGAACGGGAATCCTCTGCGGCATCTTTTTTGCAGCCGGATTGATAAGAAAAGGGCTCAGAACTTTCAGGCCTCAGATGGTATACCTGATAATAGGACTGATGATAGGCTCTCTGTATGCCATAGTCATGGGACCTGCTACGCTGGATATGCCTAAGGCGCCGCTTAGCGCAGCATCCTTTGATATGGCAGCATTTTTATTAGGCATCGCTATACCGGCAGGCCTTGAATTTGCCAGGTATAAAATTAAGAGGATCAAAGACAGATCTGAAATAGAAAATGTGCCGTCACCGTCGGAATCTGAAGAAAGTCAAAGCGAAAAATGTGATATAAGCGGCGGTCAGAATGACGCTAAACCAGATAATTCCTGCGAAACAGAAAATAATGACGCAAATCAGGGGGAAGAATAAAGTCTTATAAGACTCCGGCCGGATTTGAGCCGGAATATCGAGGGGGAAAATCAGAATGAGAACCGCAGACCACAGAAGACTTGGGCAATATCTTCTCCGAGAGATAGAAGAGTATAAAAACCTGCCGCTGCTGCACAAGATATCTTTCGTTTGGGGGAATATAGAACCTGATATCAACTATGTCACATATCTTAAAGGCTTTTCTGAGAATAAAAAGTTTCAGGGTCATCATTCCCAAAACGGCATGAAGCATATAAAAAAACTGACTGAAAAAATCGAAGGAAAGCCTCTAAATGTGATCACCTGCTATCGAGCCGGAAAGCTTACGCATTATATCGCAGACGCCTTTACTTTTCCGCATAATGACGGCTTTACGGGAAATATAAAGAACCACATGTCTTATGAACGGAGACTTCACTACAAGTTTTCTCAATATCTTGATAAGGCCTCATTTCCTTTTCAAGTGAGAACACAGGAGCCGGATCCATGGGCGGCTTTTGCCTGCATGCACGCCCGATACATCTCATCGAGAAAGACACAGACAGACGATATAGAATATATGCTGCGAGCCGCAGGACAAGTCTTGATATCTATTGCGCAGAGAAGCGTTCAAAGGAAAGGATTTTACTGCCCATTTATGGTTCAGCAAAATAATTGTCCGATTTCTGAAAAAATTTCTTTCTGAAAGAAAATATGGTGGTATAATTTGTCTGTAGGATAAACTAACTGAAGTTGGAACCCTCAGGCCTCTATAGGAGGCAGGACTCGTTTCTGAATTTTGGCAGGGAAAAAATGCAATCTTCGGCCAGAGCTCTAAGAGTGTTATGTTCCAATTTAGATCACAAAAGGAAGGTAATAAAGATGAATCAGATGAAACTGCACAAGTACAGCGCTATAGTCATGCTCGCCTCGGCTCTTGTCTGCATATATTCGGGGCATAAGATGGTAAAGCCGAAAAAGAAATAATCACAACGAGACTGTGATACTAAAATGGGAGTAAGCAAACCCTCGATAATGTAAATAGAAAACTCTCAAGAGCGCCGTCATTCCCGGTATTGAAGCTTTTTGGCTCCTTTCCGGGAATTTTTTCTTGGCAAGTCTCGATCACCTTGAATTACAGGGCATTTGCGGGAGTTTTTGACCGCCTTGAGGCGACAGCCGGCTCGTTTCAGCCGCTTCCTTATGATTTTTCCTCTGAAAATTCCCGTAAACAGCCTTACTATTTGCTTTACCGGGAATGAACCGTGAAAAATTCTCGCAACACCCCGGATTTTTAAAAAGATTGTCTTGACAAGACTATATGGCTCAGAGTAAAATATAACAGTGTTATATAACGCTGTTATAACGGAAGACGGACGTTCCTGCTACAGGCGGTCGTCGAGGTTTCAGCTCTTTGACGGCGAGAAAATATCTATTTCCTGCCAAAACACTCGAGGAGCCTGAGTCCCGATTCAAATAATTATGACGGCCCGGTACAGGAGAGAAGAGAAGATGACTAAAGAATCCATGACTACTTTAGAAAATATTCATAAAGCAGCTAAAGAGGAATTTCTTGAAAAGGGATTTAAAGGAGCTTCTCTTCGCAATATCGTAAAGACAGCGGGGATGACTACGGGAGCTTTTTACGGCTATTACGGCAGTAAAGAAGAACTGTTCAGCGCCCTTGTAGGCAGCCAGTACGATACTATCATGGGAGAATATATAAAGGCTCAGACAGATTTCAGACAGCTGGACCCGTCGCAGCAGAACGAGCATATGGGAGATATTTCAGGCCAGTGCATGGAATGGATGGTGGAATATGTCTATGATAACTTCGACGCCGTAAAACTTATCATATGCAGTTCAGAGGGGACCAGATACTGCAATATGATTCATGAGATGGTAGAGATAGAAGTGGAGGCTACCGACGCTTTTATGGAGACTTTAAGAAACCTCGGCAAGGATGTACCCGTTATAGACCCTTGCCTTGAGCATATTCTGATAAGCGGTATGTTTACAGGTTTTTTTGAGATGGTCGTTCACGATATGCCCAGAGAAAAGGCCAGAGAGTTCGTAAGAGAACTTAAAGATTTTCATATGGCCGGCTGGCAGAAGATCATGAATATGTAAATCAGACAGCAAGTGATAAAGGCGGAGAGGGGCTTCACGCTCCGCCTTAAATTCAGCCGTTGAGTTAGTAAAAACTAACCCGACTTAGCGACGACAAGTTAGTTAAGACTAATAAAGGGGTTTTATTGAAATCAGGATATAAAGAGGCGGCATTAACGCCTTTATATCATAAATATTTTCAAGTTAAAGGAGGAATCAAAATTGAAAAAGCAGTCCAATTTATCGCGGCTCATGGAGTATGCGGGCGGGCACAGATATCTGACCTACGCTTCGTGGATATTATCCGCGGTCAGCGCTCTGCTGGCGCTGGTGCCGTATTATTACATATGGCTTGTAATGAAAGAAGTCCTGGAGGTAAATCCCGATTTCGATAAAGCCCAGAATTTGGCTCATAACGGATGGATGGCTGTGATATTTGCAGTAATCGCCGTGTTGATCTATATAGCGGGGCTCATGTGCTCACATATGGGAGCTTTCAGGGTCGCTACGAATATGAGGATAGATACGATGGAACATATAGTCAGGCTCCCGCTGGGGTTTGCGGAGTCTTTCGGCAGCGGAAAGCTCAGGAAGATAGTCAACGAGGCCAGCGCGGCGACCGAGACTTATCTGGCGCATCAGCTTCCCGATAAAGCGGGAGCCATAGCAACACCCCTTGGCCTGATAGTATTACTCTTTGTATTTGACTGGAGGCTGGGTATTCTGAGCCTTGTGCCTGTGATACTGGGATTCTTGATAATGATGAAGATGACAGGGCCGAGGATGGAGCAGAAGATGAAAGAATACCAGAATGCCCTTGACGATATGTCCAACGAGGCTGTGGAGTATATCAGGGGTATACCCGTAGTAAAAACTTTCGGACAGACTATATTTTCATTTAAAAAATTCAAGGATTCCATAGACAGATACAGAGTATGGGTTATCGCATATACGAAAGAACTCAGGGCTCCCATGATGTTCTACACGGCCGCCATAAACGGGGTGTTCGCTTTTCTTATAGCGGGCGGACTGTTATTCACAAGTCAGGGCGTGACCGATGAATTTCTGCTGAACCTGATCTTTTATATAATTATCACGCCGATCATATCCGTGACGCTGACCAAGATAATGTTCCAGAGCGAGAATGCGATGATAGTAGCCGATTCTCTGAGCAGGATTGACAGCGTATTAAATCTCGATCCTCTCTCCGAGCCTCGGGAATCTAAATCGCCAAAGGACAGCTCTGTGGAACTTAAGAATATCAGCTTCAGTTATGACGGAAAAAAAGACGTGCTAAAGGATATTTCTCTAACTATACCTGCAGGCGCGACGGTAGCCTTTGTAGGCCCTTCCGGAGGAGGAAAAACTACGCTGGCCAATGTCATATCAAGATTTTTCGATCCTAAGAGCGGAAGCGTTTCGATAGGCGGAGTAGACGTAAAAGATATTTCCAAAGATGAGCTGATGAATACAGTTTCCTTCGTATTTCAAAACAGCCGTCTGGTCAAGGATTCTGTCTTTGAGAATGTGCGTATGGGAAAACAGGACGCCACCAGAGAAGAAGTCATGGACGCGCTGGAAAAAGCTCAGTGCATGGATATAATCGAAAAACTTCCGCAAGGAGTAGATACCGTCATAGGTACTAAAGGCGTGTATCTTTCAGGCGGAGAGCAGCAGAGAATAGCCATAGCCAGAGTCATGCTGAAAAATTCGCCGGTGATAATACTCGACGAAGCTACAGCTTTTGCCGATCCTGACAACGAGAGCCGCGTTCAGGCCGCTTTCTCTAACCTCTCAAAGAACAAGACGGTGATAATGATAGCCCACAGGCTGTCGACGGTAGCCGACGTAGACAAGATCTATGTACTTGCGGACGGCCGCATAGTAGAAAGCGGAAGCGGAGCCAGTCTCATAGAAGAGAAAGGCCTGTTCAGCAAGATGTGGAACGACTATCAGACTTCCGTAAAATGGAAAGTAGAAAAGGAGGCGTAGGGCGATGATCAAAAAACTTCAAAGAAAATATGCCCTGTCTGAACAGGGCGCCAAAGATCTGATAAAGGGATGCGCCGCGTGCGTTTTGCAGAATCTGTCATTCATGTTTCCCGTCGGACTCTTATATTATTTTGTAAGCGACATGCTGGCAGGAGGCGTTCCCAGCGGAAGAGGAATCGCATACATTGCCGGATGTATCATCTGCATAGGGCTCATACTCCTGACCACCTGGTTTCAGTATAACGCCACGTATTTCGCCACTTATGTGGAGAGCGGAGTCAGACGTATCACTCTTGCGGAAAAGCTCAGAAAGATTCCTCTGTCATTCTTCGGCAAAAAAGACCTGGCGGACCTGACCAGCACTATCATGGCGGACTGTACGTTTTTGGAGCAGAGCTTTTCGCACTTTATTCCGGAACTTTTCGGATCAATAATATCTACCACCCTTGTGTCGATAGGAATGTTCTTCTTCGATTGGCGCATGGCTCTTGCAGCATTATGGGTACTGCCTGTATCCTTCGCCATAGTGGCCCTGTCTGCAAAAGTACAGGAAAGAATGAACCAGAAAGCCATGGATGTCAAAATGGCATGCGCAGACGGCATACAGGAATGTATCGAAACTGTCAGAGACCTGAAGTCAAATAATGCGGAAGGCAAGTATATGAAGGGTCTCGAGAAAAAGATAAGAGACGTAGAAAAGAGATCGATAATAAATGAATTCGGCACAGCAGCTTTTGTAGTGTCCGCTTCCCTGATCTTAAAACTGGGCATAGCTACTGTCGCCCTGGCAGGATCCATACTTTTGATACAGGGAAGCCTTGATATCACAGTATTTTTCATGTTTTTACTGGTAGTCTCAAGATTATATGACCCGCTTCAGAGCGCTCTTCAGAATCTGGCGGCAGTGATAAGTACCAGAGTCAACATCTCCCGCATGAACGAGGTTTTGGACCATCCGGTTCAGGAAGGGGAAAACCGCCTTACCAACGAGGGCTATGATATATCTTTCGACCATGTGGGATTCGCTTATAACACGGGAGAGACCATATTGGAAGACGTCACCTTTACTGCAAAGCAGGGAGAAGTCACCGCTCTGGTAGGACCTTCCGGCGGAGGAAAGACTACTGTGTCCAGGCTCGCTTCCAGGTTCTGGGACGTAAACAAAGGCAGGATAACGGTGGGAGGAATGGATATATCCGCAGTGGATCCCGAAAGCCTCATGTCCCTGTATTCTATAGTTTTTCAGGATGTGACGCTCTTTGACAACAGCATAATGGAGAATATCAGGATAGGAAATAAGGACGCCACCGACGAGGAAGTTCTGGCGGCTGCCAAACTTGCCAACTGCGACGAATTCGCAGAAAAATTACCGGATAAATGGAACAGCAATATCGGAGAAAACGGATGCGAACTTTCAGGGGGAGAAAGACAGAGAATCTCTATCGCCAGGGCATTTTTAAAGGACGCTCCCATCATACTCTTAGACGAAGCGACAGCCTCCTTGGATGTGGAGAACGAGACTCTCATACAGACAGCACTGTCAAGGCTGATAAAGGATAAGACGGTAATGATAATAGCGCATCGCATGCGTACTGTAGCCGGGGCAGATAAAATAGTCGTGCTGAACAAAGGTACTGTGGCAGAAGAAGGAGCCCCTGACGTTTTGCTCTCCAAAGGCGGCATATATTCTAAAATGGTACGCCTGCAGTCTGAAAGCCAAAACTGGACTTTATAGACGTACAGATGAGAGCATTTCAGACATTATCAGACATAAAATGCGACTTAGTCACTGAATTTTTCCGAAGAAAGGGGTAAAATAAATAAAAACACTTGATAAGGGAGAAGAGAACATGGGATTATTCAGCATCTTTGCAGGAGCAAACATAAATGACGGCGTAAAGAAATATATGGAGACCGAGGGTGCGTCTCTCCTGGATGTTCGTACTGAAGATGAATACAGGAGCGGCCATATACCGGGAAGCATAAATCTGCCGGTTCAGAATATAGGAAAGATTAAGAAGGTGATACCTGATAAGACTTCTGACATTTTCGTATACTGTCTGAGCGGAGTTAGGAGCAGTCAGGCCGTTGAGGCCCTGAAAAGAGAAGGCTACGAGAAAGTCACCAACATAGGAGGAATAAGCAGATATAAGGGAGAGCTAAAAAGATGATAAGCTTTTAATGTCCCAATATATAAAGAGGCTGATTCTAATAAGAAGGGATCTTGCGGCAGGCGGCTGCCGCAAGATCCCTTCTTGATTTTACCTATGCAGTATATAAATCAAATAAAGAGGCATTTTTCTGATGAAAACGATCTCGGTTATCATATACTTATATCTGTGTCCTGCTCGAGGAGCTCTTGGATACGTACTTGAAGCTGAGTGATATATTCCCTTTCACCCGATGTGTCGTGATTATCTATGATATAGAGTTCAATGGCTTTTCCCACGGGAACAAGGTGTTTCTCTTTGGCGAAGCTCAGAATTTCCTGCCACATGTCAGCTATCTGAGAATAACTGCCTCTGACGGTCATGGACAAGTATTCTCCTTCAGGAAGAGTCGAATCGTATTCTTCATGGGCGTCGACGATGTAAAAGGCTGAATCGAAGTGGCCGTATAGGCCTTTCTCGAGACAGTTTAGCGGTATAGTGGCGCCGATGTCTCCGTTACCTATTATATAGAGCTGGTCTTCGTATTCTGACTGCAATTTTTTGATGACAAAGTCCAGATCATCGTCCCTGATGACGTTTTCGCTAAGCTTGAGTATGCGGCGTTTTGGAAGCTGCAGTACTTTTATATCTCTGTCAGTAAAACTTTCACGAGTATGACTCTCTATCTCATCTATCCGTTCAGAGAGCTGCGCTTTCAGCTTATTCATCTCTTCAGTCTTCTTGTCTATAGCCGATATGGCCTCTTTGAAGAGATCTACGGTCTTGTTCAGATCAAAGTCCTTCAGATGTTCTTTGATCTGGCTCATGGAAAAACCGATAGATCTGAGTTCTCTGAGAATGTTCAGAGTGCGTATGTCGTTAATGCTGTACATTCTGTAGCCGTTGCTGTCTCTTTGAGGCTTGAGTATCCCGAGCTGTTCATAATATCTCAGGGAATCGGCTCCTATGTTGTACAGGGAAGATATTTCGCCGATCTTGTAATATTCTTTCATTTTTTCACCTCTCATAAAGACAGTATACCATGAAATATTAAGAAATTGATAAAAAACTATTGACCTTAGTATTATACCAAGGTTTAAACTTAATATTGAGAAAGGGTGGATTCAAAATGACTAAGAATAAAAAATCGTATATAAAATCAAAATTTTTAAATTATGTTCTCCCGTCAGTGGCCGCCATGTGGGTCTATACCATATACACCATGGTAGATGGAATATTTGTGGCCAGAGGAGTAGGAAAAGAAGCTCTGGCTGCGGTCAATATATCGATGCCGCTGATAAACGTAGCTTTCGCACTAGGCATACTCTTTGCCGTGGGAGCCAGCACAAAGGCTTCTATTTACAAAGGACAAAACAACGGGAAGAAAGCAGACAGAGTATTTACTCTCAGCACTGTTACTGTGGCCTGCGTAGGGCTCATCGTAGCGGCGGTAGTCATGTTAAACCTTACAAATGTGGCAAAACTCTTAGGAGCGACAGAAGAAACCATGGGATATGTCAAGAGCTATCTGGGCGTAATAATCATGTTTGTACCGTTTTATATGACGTCGTACAATCTCGAAGTCCTCATCAAGGCCGACGGTTTTCCTAAAAAGGCCATAAAGACGAGTTTGGCGGGGGCTGCCACCAATATAATATTAGACGCTTTATTCGTGCTGGTATTTCACTGGGGTATCACAGGAGCCGCCGTGGCTACAGGTCTTTCTCAGGTCCTGACCTTTACGGTGTATCTGAGACATTTCTTGTCGGACAGATCGGGATTTTCTTTCGTGAAGATCAGATGGTCGGCAAAGGCCGCGGCCGGCCTTGCAAAATTAGGTACGGCTGATTGCGTGACGGAACTTTCTGTAGGAGTATGTATATTCGTATTTAACCAGACGCTGCTTAGAGTCTCGGGAAATGACGGAGTAGTGATATACACAGTGATTTCTTATTTCGCTCAGCTGATACTGATGACCATGATGGGAATAAATCAGGGAACGCAGCCTCTGATAAGTTACTATCACGGCCGGGAAAAGAGAGATTTCTGCAGCTATATCTTCAGGATAGCTCTGTTGTGCGCCGGAGTCTGCTCTGTATTAGCCTTTGCCATCGGGATGATATATCCGGCTCCTATAGTGGGAGTGTATATAGACAGGACGCTGGACCCTGAATTGTTTGAAAGAGGGATCGAAGCTTTCAGACTTTATTCGCCGGCCTTTATTCCTCTGGGGGCGGTGATAATCCTTATGGGATACTTTACGTCCATAGAACTGCCTAAGTCAGCCATGAGCATATCCATAGGACGAGGTTTAGTCTTTACCAGCGCATTTGTCATTATCCTGTCTTATGTTTTAGGCGAAGTCGGAGTATGGATGTCGGCAGCCGTGTCGGAAATGTGCGCGCTGATATTGGCTTTGGCGCTGTACAGAAAACAGAAGAGATCCTCATCTGTCTAGTGCAGGTTGATGAGAGCCTGCCTCCTTCCATGATATTTTCTGTGGTGAGGTGTAATGCTTTGTGATAAAATAACGTCATAGCGTAGCCTCAAGAAGAGGGGCAGCCATGCCAAGAAAAACAGATTTAAAACCGGAGGAGAAGAATATATGATTCTTGAACAGTACGATAGAGAACCATGGGGTATATTGAGGCCCGACCATGTCGTAAAAAGGAGAGACGGTTTTCCTGAGACTGTGGTATTTGAATTCTCTGAAGCCGTGATAAGAGAGACCGCGCGGCTTGCCGGCGGAGAAATCGCCGGAAAACTTATCAGCACCGCAGGGACTACCCCCGTATATAAGATAAATTATAAGGGACGCGAGCTGGGAATATGCCAGGCCTTTATAGGAGCCGCCGCATGCGTCAGCAATATGGAGGAAATAACAGCTATGGGGGCGAAGAAGATCTTTGTATGCGGCGAGTGCGGCGTGCTGGACGCATCCATAGAAGATGCTAAGATCATAATACCTACTTGTGCCGTCAGAGATGAGGGAACCAGCTATCACTATCTGCCTGCGGAAGATGAGATCGCTATGGATGAAGATGTGATACAGATCATACGCCGAGTGCTGGAGCAGAGAAATATAAAATATATTTCAGGCAAGATCTGGACCACCGACGCTCCCTACAGGGAGACGAGGGAGAAGATGAAGAGACGAAGAGAGGCAGGATGCATAGCAGTTGATATGGAATGTTCCGCTCTCGCCGCGTTTTCCAGGATGAGAGGAATAAGATACGGGCAGTTTGTCTATGCCGCCGATAACCTGGACGCCGATGAGTGGCAACAGAGAGGGCTTACGGTACGCCCGGCGTCGCAGAAAGCCGAGATCTTCCAAATCGCTTTAGAATGTGCCTGTTTATTGTAAAAAATACAAAGATGAATTGAAATATTTGGAACAAAAAATAAAGAAAAATGAGAAGTATTTGAATATAATGAGGTTGTAAACGAAAAGATCACAGATCAAAGAAGGAGGCCCATTATGTTGAGCAGAAAAGATTTGCTGAGAACTGCTTTTGATGAAGCAGTGAGAGTAGTTAGCATCAGCTGGACGGAAGAAAAAGTGGCCAGGGCGGCTATAGAAAACAGAATGAACGATTACGCCCGACGGGAGGGAGTAACGTTTTCTGATCACGAGATCTGCCAGGCCGTTGAAGACGGATTAGATTCGCTTAAAAAAGCAGGAGACGATTTCAAATATCAGATGAAGATGATGAACTAAGCTCAACCGCTGCCGAAAGCTTGAACCGATTTTAATGATAAAAAACAGCTACCCGGAAAGATCGACAAGACAGAAGGCAGCTGTTTTTTGATATCTTCATTTTGATTTCTCCTATAAATAAAATAAGACGCATAAGGTCCATGTCCGGACTTACGTGTCTTGCTGCTCGACGATATAAATATTTTACCACCGATGAAAATAAATTTTCAAATGTTTTTTGAAAAATTTCTAAATAGTGATAAAATATAAAAAAGGAGGTCGACGAGATGAAAAACTTTTATGTGACATATAAATTTAAAAATGCGAAAGACAGAAGCGAATTTCTCAGAGAAGTAAAGCCATATGCGCAGATCAGCAGACAAGAAGAGGGCTGCGTCAGATATGACTATTATTATCCGGCAGAGTCGGATCTTGAACTTATGTTATGGGAACAGTGGGAGACTGCAGGCTGCCAGGAAGAACATATGAGAAGGCCGCATTTTGCCAAGATCGGCGAACTTAAAGAAAAATATGAAGCAGAAACAGAATTGATGACTGAAGAAACAGTATAGAGAGGGTAAAGAAAATTTATGAAGGTCAAACAGGCTGACCGTCTCATAGGCGTACCTATGTCAAAGACGAGAATAATATTTGCCGAATGTGCCAGGCTTGCAGGCGAAGGCGTAGACGTAACGGCGCTTACTCTTGGAGAACCGGATTTTGACACCCCTGAATTTATAAAGGAGTCATGCAAGAAAGCCCTTGACGAGGGACATACAAAGTATACCGACAATATCGGAATACTTCCTCTGCGCATAGCTATATGCGATAAGCTCAAGAGAGAAAACGGTCTCGATTATGATCCGCAAGAGATAATCGCAACTACAGGAGTAGCTCAGGGAATGTTCGCCGCAATGCTGTCATTTCTGAATCCGGGAGACGAAGTGTTAATACCCGATCCCGTGTATCTGACGTATTCTGCTATTCCCAAGATAGCGGGAGCCGAAGTGAAAAGATATAAACTTCTGGAAGAAAATAATTTTAACATCGATGTCAAGCAGATTGAGTCTCTCATAAGTGAAAAGACCAGGATGATCGCAATAGTATCTCCGAACAATCCCACGGGAAGCGTGTTGAAAAGAGCTGATGTTGAGGCGCTGGCAGATATAGCAAAAAAACATGATCTTTTAGTGCTTTCTGATGAGATATACGAAAGACTGACTTACAGCGAAGAAAATCCTCATATAAGCATAGCCTCCCTGCCGGGAATGAAAGAGAGGACCATCTTGCTTAACGGGCTTTCTAAGAGTATGGCAATGACGGGCTGGAGGCTGGGATATATAGCCGCAGATGAGAAATTGATAGATCCCCTTAACAGAATGTGCTTTTATATGACAGCCGGCGCCACATCTTTTGTTCAGGAGGCGGCCGTAACAGCCCTGTCACATGATGAGGGATCTGTTGAGAAGATGAGAAGCGAATTCAAAAAACGCAGAGATTTTCTGTTTTCGTACATAGACAGTACGAAAAATTTCAGCTGCGTCATGCCCGAAGGAGCGTTTTACGTTTTTATGAATATCAAAAGAACCGGCATGTCGTCAGATGAATTTTGCGAATATGCACTTGAAAAACATCAGTTAGCATTTATACCGGGAGACGCATTCGGAGAATGTGGACAGGGGTACGTAAGGATATCTTACGCCGCATCTATGGATAAGCTTAGGCAGGCTATGGACAAGCTTGCAAAGATAGACAGAGAAATTTCTGAGGATAGGATATCTGTGCGGAAATAAATATAAAGGCGCCGAGAACTCTTCTCATATTAAAAAACATTACCCTGCGCTCCTTGAATTCGCGCCAAAAAAGCGTTAAAATATATGGCAGTACAAGAGGGAGGCCTTAAGTGGAAAGCGAAAATATGGAACACATGGACAAGACGGAACATGAGGAAGACTGCGGCAAAAACGATGGTTTGAGAGCTGACGAAAGACGGGACATATTAGAAGAACGTCTTGAGGCAGACGCTTGCATAGAATCGACGTCGGAGGAGGATGCAAGGACGGCGGAAGAAGAGGAAGAATATTATCTGGCTTGCGAGAGGAGATGGGTATTTCTCATGCTCATGCTGGTGGCAGGGTTTTACGGAGTATTCACCTTTTTGTTGCGGGGAGGAGTGTTCTGCAACGCGCAGACCGGAAATTTTGTATTTTTGGCCATTGCCATAGGAACCTTTCAATGGAAGCAGGCCGTCTATTATCTGCTGCCTATGAGCGCTTATCTGCTGGGTACTATGGTCTCCGAAATCATACCAAGGCCTGTAAAGCGGACGCATATCATAAGATGGGATACGCTTTTAGTTCTCATAGAAATGATAGCTGTAATAATACTGGGGTGGCTGCCCGAAACTGCGCCCCATCAGATATCGCAGATAACTATCAATTTTATCTGCGCCATGCAGTATAATACTTTCAGGCAGGCGCAGGGCATACCTATGGCTACGACTTTCTGCACCAATCACGTCCGGCAGATAGGTCTTACGATAGTAAAAAAGCTGCGAAAGAAATCCGGCGGCGATGTGGATATAAAGATGTGGACGCATATACGGATGCTTCTTTTCTTCGTCATAGGCGGAGCGGCTTCGGCCGTTCTCTGCGGAATTTTCAAGGGAAAAGCCATATGGTTCACCCTTATTCCCCTCACCATAGTGTTTACGGGACTCCTCTATGCAGACAGAGTTACAGAACATGACAAGATAGAGGAGACGCCAAGGGGACATTAGAAGAATTCACTTGACAATAACAGCTTATTAAATTATGATATAAGTATAAATTGAATATTACAGAAGTGGCATCTCGGAAGTCCTGTCAAAATCAGGCGCTGTGTCTCAGCAACCGTGGTATCAACGAAAGGATCGGCGTTCTTCGCGCAGTCACTGAGGGTTTAAACCTCGGGAAGACATCTAAGTAGGTTTGTAAAGATTAAGTCGGTAGACCTGTCACTTTTTAAGCATAGTCTTCTGAGATAGGACTGCGATAGATCTTTTAAACAGCCTTTTTCTGTGTTTGAGATATCATTGTGATATTTACGCAGCAGAGAGAAAGTCTTGGCGAAGTTACCTTTCTTACATTGGTTGTATTAGAGAAAAATCAGCGGACACTCAGAAACGAGTGTCTTTTTTATATATCGGAGGCGGGAGATATGCTCCCCGCAAATGGAGGTATGAGATATGAGACTTGCCTGGCTCAAGAACCCTGATAACGTAGTATATGCAGATATAAATGAATTTGCCGACAATTTCGGCAAAGAGACAGGCATAAGCGGCCTGAGAAAAAAGCTGGATGAGTTTAGGAATAATCCTGAGAAAGATGGAATATACCTGAAAGGAACCAAGCGGACGACTCTCAAAGTCTTCATTCCGGACCTGTATTTCGAAGGTGAAGAAAAGCTGAATATGGGAGACAGCGTGTGGATATTTATGGGAGAATACTACCCATGTTACTGCCTGTACTGGCCGGAAGAAAATTCCGAAGACCAATAGCAGTATACAGCCATTATATGGCAAGATCAAAGTTGACAGCATAGTTTAAAAACTTTTCATCCTTTGCGGGAGCGGGCAAGCGATTGCCCGCTTTCGCTGTGTCAAGATATAAATTGACGCAGGTTTTACCTTGGACCTCTTATCTGCGCAGGCGTAAGGCTAAAGTCTGCAATGAAATCTTCGTTCAGATTCGGTCAGGCAGGCATAAAACAGTATCTTCCTGATTGTCGATTTATGAAATTGGTGGTATAATATATCGGCTGGAATATATGTTCTTAAAACGGAGGAGGTAAGATTGACAATGAATAATCTTAAAGATATATGCAAAATCGCAGTAGTGCAGGCTTCACCGGTGATGTTCGACGCCGGAGCATGTACAGACAAGGCTGTGGAGCTGATCGAAAGAGCCTCCCGCAAAGAGAAGGACGGCAGTCATGCAGAACTGATAGTCTTTCCGGAGCTATTCATACCTGGTTACCCTTACGGTATGACTTTCGGCTTTACGGTAGGAAGCCGCAAAGAAGAAGGCAGAAAAGACTGGAAGATATATTACGACAACTCTATAGTAATTCCCGGACCTGAGACGAAGAAGATAGGAGAGGCGGCCCTGGCCGCAGGAGCCTATGTCAGCATAGGAGTTTCAGAAAGAGATGAAAAGACAGCAACTCTTTATAATACGAATTTATTCTTCTCTCCTGAGGGAGAGCTCGTCGCTGTCCACAGGAAGCTTAAGCCTACGGGGGCGGAGAGAGTAGTATGGGGAGACGCCGACAAAGGATATTTTCCTGTGGCAGAAACGCCGTGGGGACCTATGGGTAGTCTGATTTGCTGGGAGAGCTATATGCCTCTGGCAAGAGTAGCCCTTTATCAGAAGGGAATCACCATTTACATATCGCCTAACACCAATGATAACCAGGAGTGGCAGTCCACCATAAGGCATATAGCCATAGAAGGACACTGTTACTTCATAAATTGCGACATGTATTTTACGAGAGATATGTACCCTGACAATATCTGCTGCAGGGATGAAATAGAAAGACTGGACGACGTCGTATGCCGGGGAGGGAGCTGTATTGTCGACCCTTATGGCCACTATGTGACTCAGCCCGTATGGGACAGAGAAGAGATAATATATGCGGAGCTTGATATGCAGAAAGTTCCCGCAAGCCGGATGGAATTTGACTGCTGCGGCCATTATTCGAGAAACGATGTTCTTGCTCTCAGCATAGATGATAAGTAGGAGGATGTCATGAAGTTTGCTTATATAAACGGAATTATCCTAAACGGATCTGAGGATATGAGGCCGCAAAAGGGAATGATGATCCTCACCGACGGAGAAAAAATTGAATCTGTGGTACCGCAGACGGCAAAAGTCCCCGAGGGCTATCAGCAGGTAGACCTAAACGGCAGATACATAATGCCAGGCTTAATAAATATGCACCTGCACCTTCCGGCCAGCGGCAGACCTAAGAAGAAAGAAGAAGACAACGTTAAAAAAGTCAGACTTTTGACCGGCAATGCGCTTTTCAGGCGAATTATCAGATCGATGTGCGAAAGATATGCAAAGACTCAGCTCATGAGCGGGGTGACAACTATAAGGACTATGGGAGGCGTACTTGACATCGATTCTCAGATCAGAGACAGGATCGATCAGGGAAAGATCACTGGTCCAAGAATATTGGCCGCCGATATGGCGGTATCGGTAGAAGGAGGCCATATGGCTCATTCTCTTGCATATGCCGCCCACAGCCAAGATGAAGCCCGGAGCCTGGTGAGAAAGATTCTCAAGGGCAGGCCTGATGTGATAAAACTTATGATTACAGGAGGCGTACTCGACGCTAAAGCCAAGGGGGAACCGGGAGAACTGAAGATGCCGGCAGAGTATGTAAAGGCCGCGTGTGACGAAGCCCACAGAGCCGGGCTCAAGGTTGCAGCCCACGTTGAAAGCACCGAAGGCGTCAGATGCGCCCTTAAAAACGGCGTCGATACCATAGAGCACGGAGCCGTGCCGGATCAGGAGATAATAGAGCTCTTCAAAGAGAGGGGCGCATGCCAGATAGCTACCATTTCGCCGGCTCTGCCGTTTGCTCTGTTCGACAGGAGTATAAGCGGAGTCAGCGAAGTCGCGCAATACAACGGAAAGATAGTGTTTGACGGTATCATCGAGTGCGCCAGGACGTGTCTTGAAAATGGCATACCGGTCGGACTGGGAACAGATACAGGCTGTCCGTATATAACGCATTACGACATGTGGAGGGAACTGAATTATTATCATAAATACTGCGGTGTTTCCAGATCTTTCGCACTTTATACGGCTACTAAGCTCAATGCCCGTCTCGCAGGAATAGGAGATGTGACGGGGTCTATAGAGGAAGGAAAATGCGCCGATTTCGTGGTGACGAAAGAAAACCCTCTTAAAGATCTTCAGGCGCTGAGAAATATAGATATGGTGGTTGCCAGAGGCCATATCATAAGACATCCTAAAGTGAAGAAGATGCCGGAAGTCGAAAGACAGCTGGATAAGTTTCTGTAGAAGTTTAAAGCATACGGATTAAAAGAGACGGAGGCTTTTTGAAGAAAGGACTTTAAATGGAGTTATTCATAGCGTTTGGCATATTCATCGCATCCATGCTTACGGCAGTGATAACCGGATACTCGATGATACTGCCTCTACTGGTGGGGCTGGCAGCTTTTATGGCGGTAGGAAAGATAAGGGGATTTTCCCTTGGAAGCATGGCCGAGATGAGCAAAAAAGGCATCCTGGATTCCATCGTAGTCATAAAAGTGATGTTGGTGATAGGGATTCTCACGGCTGTCTGGAGAGTATCGGGGACTATAACCGTGTTCGTATATTATGGCATGAAAGTTATAATGCCGCCGATATTTCTTATAGTTACGTTTGCGCTGTGCTGTCTTTTGAGTTACGCCATAGGAACTTCTTTTGGAATAGCCGGCACGGTAGGCGTAATATTCATAGCCCTGGCCCGCAGCGGCGGAGTTGATCCGGTGATTGCCGCAGGGGTGATAATGTCAGGAGTATATTTTGGAGACAGATGTTCTCCCGTGTCCTCCAGCGCCAACATGGTGGCCGGAATAACCGATACGAAGATATACGACAATGTAAAGATAATGTTCAGGACGGCGATGCTGCCGCTGGTGATCGCATTTATGGCATATGCCGTACTATCGGTGACTAATCCCATAAGTCATGTTGACGAGCAGATGATAAGGGACTTTCAAAATGAGTTCAATATCTCTGTTTGGGCGTTTATCCCGGCCGTGATAATGATAGCGCTGCCGCTTTTAAAGGTGGGAGTGATAAAAGCCATGACGGCCAGTATAATAAGCGGCGTTCTGGTGGCCTGCCTTGTTCAGAAGACAGCGGTGATAAAAGTCGCCGAGATATGTATCCTCGGATATGAATCAGAAAGTCAGGGCATAGGAGCCATCTTAAACGGAGGCGGCCTAATTTCGATGATAGAGATAGTAGTGATACTGATTATCTCAAGTACATATTCGGGCATATTCAATGGCACAGGCATCTTGCTGAGCCTTCAGGATAAGCTTGCCAAGGCGTGTACTAAGATAGGAAGATTCGCAGTCATGGTCTGCATGAGCATAGGTATTTCGGCGATTTTCTGCAATCAGACCATAGGAACTCTCATGTGCTGCGACTTGATGAAGCAGCCTTACATAGACGGAGGAGGAACTTTAGAAGAGCTGGCCATAGATATGGAGAATTCAGTAATACTGATAGCCTGTTTCATTCCGTGGTCTATAGGATGCAGCGTTCCGCTTGCTCTTCTGGGTGCGGACTTTACATCGCTTCCGTTCGCGATATATATGTATGCAGTGCCGATCTGCTACCTTTTTACAAAGAAAAAATGGTTTAAAAATTGATTAGGGGGAAGACATAATTGAAGTTATTTGACAACAAAGTTCAGGAAACCAAATATAAAGTGCTGAGGGAGGTCGCTTATCAGACGTGGAAAGGAAACGACGCTTTTACAGAGTTCAACGAGATAGCAAACAACGTCATTCCTAAAGGTGAGCCGCCTCAGACTTGCTGTATATATAAGGACAGAGCCGTAGTAGCCGAGAGAATAAGGCTGGCTCTTGGAGGAAGTAAAAACAACGATAATATCGTACAGGTGATAGATATAGCTTGCGACGAATGTCCGGAGGCAGGCTATGTGGTGACGGACCTTTGCAGAGGATGTCTTGCTCACAGCTGCGTGGCTTCCTGCAAGAGGAACGCCATAGTTATCGACGAACATCAGCATGCACATATCGATAAGAGCAAATGTGTGGAATGCGGAAGATGCGCTAAGGCCTGCCAGTACAGTGCCATACATAACTTTCAGAGACCGTGCGAGAGGGCGTGCAAGGTAAATGCCATATCCATGGCGCCCGGCGGAGAAGCCGCTATAGACTATGAGAAGTGCATAAACTGCGGGGCCTGCGTCTATCACTGCCCTTTCGGAGCTACGGTAGACGTCTCGAGCATAGTAAGTGTAATAAGGGAGATAATGGCCGCTGAGGAAAAGGGTGAGGACGAGAAAGTCATAGCTATCGTAGCGCCTTCTATCGCAAGCCAGTTCCTCTATGCGTCTTTGGGACAAGTGATAACCGGAATAAAAGAACTGGGATTTGATGAGGTGCTGGAGGTGGCCGTAGGAGCAGAGATGGTAGCCTACAAAGAAGGCCTTGAGCTGAAGGAAAAGGGATTTCTTACTTCTTCTTGCTGCCCGGCGTTCGTCAAGTATATAGAGACTAAACACCCGACCATGGTGGAGCATATATCTCACAACTTATCGCCGATGGCCGAACTTGCAAAGCATGTGAAGAAGCATAAACCTGACTCCAAGATAGTATTTATAGGGCCATGTATCGCCAAGAAAGCGGAGGTCAAAAAAGATACTGTCAGCCAGTATGTCGATTATGCCATAACTTTTGAAGAACTTCAGGCTCTGTTTGACAGTAAAAATATAGAGCTCAAGAAACTGAAATGGACTGACTGGAATCAGGCCTCATATTACGGAAGAATATTCGCTACCACAGGAGGCGTGTCGGCCGCAGTTGAGCAGATGCTCAAGGAACTTAAAGTCAAAGACTTTGAATTCAATCCGATAGTATGCGATGGTATTGATAAATGCCGTACGGCCCTGCTCAGGGCGTCAAAAGGGCTGCTTCCCAATAACTTTATAGAAGGCATGGCCTGCGTGGGAGGATGTATAGGAGGAAGCGGAAATCTGGTTCGCTATGAAGACGCTCCGGAAGAGATGGAAGACCATATAGAGGACGCTGTCTCAATGGAAATGCTCCCTAATGTGAAAAAGAATATAAACATATTTTAGAAGCGAAGAGCCCGGTCTTTAATAAGACCGGGCTCGATTTGTCTCTTGAGAGCCAGTTCCAAGAGCAAAGCGAGCGGAACAAACAACCGCTGGCTATTCCGGCGATCGTGATTTTATAGGGAAAAACTTAAACTTCTTTTTTGCTTGATACCAGCCGCGATCAGTTTCTCACCTGCGCCGGAAGAGCTGATTGTGGCGATGTCAGTCCGCTGCAGGGCTTTTTTTTGATTTTTTCTCTGAAAACTCCCACAAACAGTTTTAGAAACTGTTTTACCGAGAATTTTTAGCTCAAAATTCTTGCAAACGTTCCTATTTTTGAAAGAACCGGGAATTCTGCGGCAGCGGCGTCCGTTCAGCTATGACTTGCCTTATAGGCAGTCAGCCGCAATATTATAGGTACTCATCCGGGAGATCGCCTGTTGCCGGATTGTCCAGGAGCTTTCCTTCTTTTGTGAACCTGGAACCGTGGCAGGGGCAGTCCCATGAATGTTCCTGCGGATTCCATGTCAGGGCGCATCCCATGTGAGGACATCGTTTTTCTGCGGGCCTGATAAGGTGGGCCGCAGCATTAAAGCCGTTTACTAAAAGCTGAGGACGAAGAATGGACCTTGATGGCGAAAAGACAGGAGCGAATTGATTGTCTTTACCCATGATCATATCAGCCAGAATACAAGCTGCGGCCATGGAAGATGTCATTCCCCACTTATTGAATCCGGTGGCCACAAACAGATTAGGTGTGTTTTTCGAGTACCTGCCTACGTATGGTATATCATCCAGGGTCATACAATCCTGAGCAGCCCACCGAAATTTCTCCCGGGACTGGGGATAGTATCTTTCGGTTGCTTTTTTTAATTCATCAAAGCCGCCGCCGGCTTTGCCTGTCTTATGACCGCCTCCGCCCATTAGGAGCAAATCTCCGAAGTTACGGAAAGACAGCCCTTCATCTGACTCTCCGATATACATGCCTTTTACGTCCGGGGCCGATTCTAAGGCGATTACATATGATCTTTGCTGATACATCTTGATGAAATAACTTCCGTGTTTATTGAGAAAAGGAAAGTGTGTGGCTACTATTATATTATCCGCATCTATCTTATGGCCGTTGGCGTGGGCCGTATTGCCTTCTATCTCCGCTATTTTGGTATGCTCAAATATGTTGAGATCTCTGCATATATGGCCTATAAAGCGGAGAGGATCGAATTGAGCCTGCCTGCTGAATTTTATTGAGGCCGATATCTGGAAGGGCAGAGGGAGCCAATCGTCAGGCTCAGCCTTAAAACCTATCTTCTCGAGAGCTGAAAACTCTCTTTCTATCTTGGCGGGCGAGCCGATGGTATATACGAAAGAAGGTTTTTCTTCAAAGCAGCAGTCTATAGGCGGGGCGCCGCCATTTGTACTTCCTTGGCCGCATAATGCCTTGTATTTATTTATGGCGTCTTCATTGGCATCCAGATACATCTTCGCTTTTTCAGCGCCGAAACGGCGAAGAATTTTATTGTATATAAGGCCATGCTGGGACGTAATCTTAGCGGTGGTGTTTTTAGTTATGCCTGAACATATGCACTCTGACTCTGCCAGGATATAATTTACCCCGGCCTGGTGCAGCATATAAGCGCATAAAATGCCGGCTATACCGCCGCCGATTATGAGTACGTCTGTCTTTTTATCTTCTTTCAGACTCTCAAACGAAGGTAAATTTGTATTATGAGAACAAACAGATTCCATGTTTTCACTCTCCCAATCTATTATTATATATATTGTTTCCACGGCAGCGGATTCCTATGCGGAATCGGGATGTTAGAGATCTGTTGAACGTCTTATATTTTAAGATTAGCAGGTGATCATGTATTTTTAATAATTTTTCTTTGACTTTTGGTAGTTGTTTGTGTATAATATTAATCTGTAGACTGAATATGCGCCATTAGCTCAATTGGATAGAGTCGCGCACTACGAATGCGAAGGTTGGGGGTTCGAGTCCCTCATGGCGCACCAAAAAAGTCCTGTGATCATTAAAATCACAGGACTTTTGTTTTTTGCTGACAAGAATTTTTGATAATATCCATCAAATTTGTTCGATATGTCATCATCTGTGTGCTTAAATGACCTGATCTTTTAGAAATATCTATTATTTCAATACTCGGGCTCAATACCTGATACATTTAGAGAAACTCCTCCTGGGCAGTTTGTAACCGCCTATTATGATACCGCACTGGTACTACAGGCTAAGCCTGTTTTTGATTTAGTTAAGAAACAATTTTATTTCTGCTAATCTTATGGACAGAATTGTCCATTTACTTTTTATTATTATTCATGTATCTTAAACTAGAGAGCAAAAGGAGGTGTTTTATATGAAAACTATCGGACAAAAAATTAAGTCCCTTCGTATTGCGCTTGGTTTAAGCCGAGAACAGTTGAGCGAGATTATTGAGGTTACGCATAAGTCGATTTACCGTTACGAAACAGGGAAATCCTTACCTGATACGACTGCCTTGGTAAAATTAGCAACCTATTTTGATGTTTCAACAGACTATCTGCTGGGATTATCCGGTTTAAAAAATCAGAGAAAAGAAGAGTATGGCAAAATTCGTCAATCTGGAAAGTATAACGAAATATATAAACGCTACCTTCAAAGCAGAGAATCACATGATTTTCAAAAAAAGATACATACTTTTGGATCTTTACAACATGGCAAGATGGGGAAATTATGTACGGCGGTCAGACTGAATGGTGTGGTTGGGCAGATGAAAATAAGACAATTGAGATCAGGAAGCTGAGGCCGGTTATTCCTGAGGCTGCGTATAAATGGTGTTGTCAGATCTATTCCAAACCAATGATTATTTCGAGTGAATATGATGCAGCAGTTTTTCGCATTTTTGGAGGACAGGCTATCATCAGCCGGGAAATCTGCGACAAATTTTTTCCGGAATTTGCAGAGTTTCAAGGTCCTAACCCTGAAGATAAGCTCGATCTCCTGAAACCCCCTTTTTAAAGGTGACAGGGCTATAAAATCTGAACAGTGTGTCATTATTACATGAGAATAGTTCTAACGTCAACGGTCAACTTATATTGCAATTATGAGTAATGATGCTATACTGTATGTAAAACTATGAGGGATTTCAATTCAAAAGAGAGCTTGCTATGAACAGAGAACAGCAGAGAAAATTAAGGGAACTAAAGAAAGCGCTGCCGAAGATGCTGGCTGAGAAGATAAGACCATATAAATTCAAAAAAGGGACGAGCGCGTTTGGCACGTGACGGGAGACATGTTTTTGAAATGTACGTTTTGCGTTAATGAGACAGTGGACGGCGGCTGCAAGTGCAGCATGCATATAGAGGCAAAGCCATTGTGGATAGACGATTTATTGTGGGACTGTCTTCGCATGGAGGGCAATAAAAAAGAGCCTCTCAGTCTGAGAGCAACCGGCGCATTCACGGTAAGCGGCGTCGAGATCCACCAGGAATACGATTCCCTCAAAGAATGGACGCCGGAAGAGCTGGAGAGATACGTGGATGAGTACTTGGAAGAGTTCAGCCGGATCGTTCAGACCATTACAATAGAAGACTTTTATAACAAAATAAAGGCTTCTGTTTACCATGAAGAGTTACGCGTGTCGCTGACGCTTGTTCATGACGGTAAGTATCGAGAAGCTTTAGAGTATCTCAGTGATAAAGACAAGGGCATACTTTGCAATAAGGGACTTTGGATTCACGATGGAATAAGAGCATACTGCCGGAAAAGATTAGACGATTGATACAGGGGCTGCCCTTACAGCCCGTACATTTCTTTTAGAATGGCTCTTCCGGTAGAAGTTCTGAAAAATTTATCGTACATCGCCGTTATGCTTTTCTTGTTGAAATTCATCTCATAAGCGTTTACAAGATAGTCTGCTTCTATTAAAATCTGATAATCTATTCCGTCTATGCCATCCGGAGTGTGATGATGGCCGATGAGAAAGGCTATTCTGTCGATAAAATCCTGCGAGCAGCCGAAATCTTTCAAAAACTCTCTGACGAGGGCGGGGCTCTCTATTTCTTGGTGCTTGCCGTTTACATCGCCGTATTTTTCACGGCAGAGCGGGCAGGCGATATCGTGTATGACAGCTGCCGTTTCTATGATATCCATAGTCTCCTTATCCACTTTTTCACCTTTTGCAATGATGACGGAAAAGGCATATACTCCCATAAAATGATGTATATCTGCGACTTTGCCTTCATAGTATCGGATCATTTTTTCAGTAAGTTTTGCAATTTCCACCGTAATTCTCCCTGATCAAAAGTTTGAATTGTGTTCCTTTTGGATTAAACAATATCCTACCATAAATTGATACAGGTCGCAAGTAAACTATATCTTTTTCAAGAATAGTAATTTAAAGGACGATAGTATGAAAGTAGCGAATATTGTAATTATCGTTGAATTGTGATAAACTTTTTATCTATCTGATTTGACGAAGGGGGAAAACGAAATTGAGATTTTATGATATGCTTCAGCTGGATCCGGCAGTCATAAAAAATAATATATCCGAAGCCGAGTCAAAAAAAGAAAAAAGAAGATGGGTAGCCTCGCTGCTTGTAAGAGACGTTCTGATAGTATCGTTCGCCGTGATATTCATATCGGCTATGACGGTGATCTTCGGCGAAGAAAACAGCAGCATGGCTGTCGTAATTTTCTGTATACTGCTAAGTATTCGTTTTATTGACTTTGGCTATAATGTACGCCACTCACTGTTTAGCCTGGCGGTATTATTTGCCATATTGCTGTTTTCACCTCAGGCGATACAAATGGTTTCACCTTCCATAGGATTCCTGATAAACTTTTTCTCTATATTGGTGATGACAGTGCTTGCTTGTGAAAATCCTGAGATGGGAAACGGTGGTCTGTACTTATTTGGATATATTTTTTTAACAGGAAATTTTGCAAAAACCGATGTGTTTTACGACAGAGCGCTTCTAACTCTGACAGGGTATATCATTTGTGGAGCGATATTGATAATAAAACACCGCAATAAAAATAGAGACGTTTCACTTGGACATGTGGTCGGTGGCTTTGATATCAGAGATCCTAAGTCTCAGTGGCAGCTTCAGCTTGCTCTTGGAATAAGTTTGCTTTTCTTTCTTAATCGTCTTCTGGGGCTGGATCGCTTTATATGGGTCGGTTTTGCCTGCTCGTCCCTTCTGTCTTCATATCCTCTCAATGTGAAGGAACGTTTGCCTCAGAGGGCTGCCGGAGTAGTTCTCGGATCCATAGCTTTTGGATTAGTGACAATTTTTCTTCCGGAGAAGTATTTCTTTGTTCTGGGACCTGTGTCAGGTTTGTGCTTGGGACTTTGCGCTACATATAAGTATAAGACATTATTCAATTGTTTTGGAGCGCTTTCTTTGGCTATGACAATTTATGGCATAGAAGGGTCTGTGCTACTGAGAATACTCAACAATATGATCGGAATATTTTTCGGAGCTTTATTTTTTCACTTCTTTCAGAAAGTATTTATACCTCTTCTTCCGGAAACTGACAAAGAAAAGCAGAGCGGAGACTGAGGCGGCAAACTTGACAATGCCGGCCCCATCTGTTATGGTAATCTAATCAAGAAAAAAATCTACAAGGGACATACCAAGGAGGACTGTTTTGGACAGCAAAATTCTTTTTAAAAATGAGACTACTTATACGCCGGAAATAGCCATGGAAGCGGGAGATGCGTTTTGGGAGATACAGCCTGCTTACAGAAAGAGGGCGAAGAGATTTAGGCTGGGAGCGGGAATCCTGGCGGTTACCTTTGCGCTGCTGGCCATTTTAGTGGCCAGAGAAAACGGGTTCGGCATAGTTTCCGTAGGAGCCCTTGTCATGGCAGCAATAGCCCTTGTAGGCTTTATAAAGGGCGAGCAATTGGTCAAAGGCTCGGCTAAGAATTTGCAGGCCATGAATACCAGAGTAAATTACGGGATAAGTGAAAACTTTTTTTTCGTTTTAAACAGAGAATATCTGCGAAAACAAAAAAATGATGAACAGGCTGCTATAGAGAGTCCCGATCTAAAGGATCCTGATGAGGAAATCCCTGAACTCCCGCAGGAAGAAGACTTCGCCGAACCGGAAGAACCTTCTGATGAAAATGAAGAGCCGGAAACAGAAGATGAAGAAGAATATTCCGACAACGAATATGCCGACGAATTTCTTTCTCTTGAAGATCTGCTGGTATGCGTAGTGACTGAGAATCTGTACATACTCATATGGGAGAAGCCTTATTACATATTGGACCGACATGGCTTCGAAGATGAAAAAGACGGCGAGTTCAGACAGTTCATCGAAGAAAAAGCGAGAATCATAGAGGCGTAGATACTGGTTGTGTAAAAAAACAAGTAATAAAAAATTATTACTTGTACAAAACGACTTGACAAAACGTCTTTTCAAAAGTATAATTGACACGCAGTTAAAAATTGACTGCGATTTGCGGCTGTGCTGGAATTGGCAGACAGGCAAGCTTGAGGTGCTTGTGTCCGAACGGGTGTACGGGTTCGAGTCCCGTTGGCCGCACCAATAAAAAGAAAAAAGACATCCTTAATCGGGATGTCTTTTTTATGTATATAACGCATAGGAGTTTATCATAGCAGAGACGTTGACTTATTTGCTCCTCCCGATCTTTTACAGCAGCCGGAATTGACCGGCTCTTTTTTACGTTAAAAGTACTTATTGCGGATAGACGCTCGGAAAAAGAGATAAAATAAAGTCAGCATTTTATTATGGAGGTAAACATGGAAGAAAAGATCATCAGCGAAAGCCTTACAAAGGACTTTAGGCATCATTTGGCGAGAGAGGAACGAAGCGATTCGACCATAGAAAAATATGTAAAGGAAATCTTGAGATTTGCGCAGTGGATGAAAGGACTGCCGGTTACGAAAGAAGAGGTGTCTAGGTGGAAGGAACATCTCCTAAAAGAAAAATTTGCTCCGGCGACCGCAAACGTGAGATTGGCCGCCCTCAATTCATTCTTTGATTTCTGCGGCTGGCAAGACTGCAGAGTGAAGAGCCTGAAACTGCAGAAGAAAATGTTTCGCGATTCGTCAAGAGAACTGAGCAGAGAAGAATATGAACGGCTTTTGAAAGCAGCCCGCGATACGGGAAAAGACAATCTGATGCTCATCATAGAGACTATCTGTTCTACGGGGATAAGAGTGTCGGAGATAAAGTATATAACGGTGGAGTCTGTAGGAGACGGCAACGCCAGGACTATAAACATTAAAAACGAGGGAGCGAATAATAATCATGGAGCATTTCAGATAAATAAAGGCGCAAAGCTTACGATAGCCACCAGTCAGTCTGATAGGGACGATCTCCTGATCATTGACGGAAGCGCTGCCGCCTGCGCGTCTTCAATGGCTGTAGAGAATTGCGATTATGGCGATCTGATCACCTGCAGAGGAACGCTGATCTTTAGCGGAGGAACTCTGCAAAACAGTCATTGCACTCAGCCCGGCGGAGGGGCTGTCGTAGTCAGCGGAAACGACGCTGAATTCGATATGACTGGAGGAACTATAAGAGACAATACTTTCAATAATCAATATGGAGGAACCGTAAGGATAGCTTTCGGAGCAAAATTTGAAATGAATGGCGGCGCCATCTGCGAAAATGAAACTAAACTTCCTTCTGGCGGAGCTATCAATAATGCGGCGGTATATGTGGAAGCTGCAGGAAATTCGAGCTTTTATATGAAAGGAGGCCAGATTACGGGAAATTACGGAGACAGCGGAGGTGTGTTCATAGGGGAACCTGCGCCCTCGGACTTCAGTTCTGTGGCCACCATGGAGATGAACGGAGGAAGTATCTCCGGGGACACGGCTGACAAATATGGCGGCGGCATAATGGTATGCGGCCAGGCCAGAGTAACAGTCAACAAAGGGGAAATAAGCGGTAATACAGCCATAATCGGCGGCGGCGTCGCAGTCTACGACCTGTATACCGATAGGGGAATGGGACAAGATTATGATCAGTGGAAGAACTTTTTCCCTGCCGAATTCACTATGAATTACGGAGTTGTAAACGGCAATAAAGCCGTCTACAGAGCAAGCGAAGGGGACGGAGGATGCGGCGGAGGAATCTACGTAGGCTCTGTGCCTTATACCCTTCATATGTATGACGCCGTCATAACGGAGAATACAGCTGAACTTTTAGGCGGCGGCCTTTAGTTCTGCCCTACGGGAGACGCTACCAATACCGTTACCAACGGCGGCGCCATCTATGGAAATAAAGCCGGGGAAAACGGTGCGGGAGACGATTTTGTATCAGTTCTGCGAGAGGGAAAAGGCCATTACGTCACGCTGGCCGACAGGATGCTTGGCGGCGGAGAAATAAAATGGTATAAAGACGGAGGCGTATTGGATGGAGCCGCATCGGGAACAAACGTACTCGGTCTGCCGGACGGCTCTGCAAGATATGATAAGGACAAACCCGGAGAACGAATTCAACATATAAATATGAAAGAAGAAGGATTCGCGCTGAAGGCAGAAGTTACAGAAGCGAGGATCAAGCTGGCGTAGTCTCAGGCAAAGCTTACGGTCACCGGCAACAGTTCTGCCAGAGGAGGAGGCATAGGATCAAATGGGGGAATAGTCATAGGAACTCCCGACGAATGGACTTTAAATATCAAAAAAGTATGGGATATCGAAGATGAAAAAGATGACGAGCCTGTAAACATATATTTGAAGATAGGGGAACATCTGTTAGACCACGTCTCTTTAAATGAAGGTAATGGCTGGCAGGTGTCATTTACCCAGCTTCCGAACCCCGAAAGCCTGAGCAATGTTTCCATAGCAGTGGTGGAAGAAAACGGCCAGCAGTATCAGGTTTCTTACAGCGACATGCAAATCGACAAAGACAATAAGACGATGTTCATAACGGTGACCAACAAGTCTCCTCTCAAATTGGGGAACCTCAAGGTGACAAAAACCGTGACGGGAGATTTATCCGACAGCCAGGACAGATTCCCCATACAGATAAAGCTGTCGGACGACAGCATTGAGGGAACGTTTGGAGATATGGTCTTCGAAAAGGGCGTGGCGCTCATTGAACTGTCTCATGGGGAGTCTGCCCTAGCCGAAGGGCTGCCGGCTGGCATCGAATATACGGTGACTGAAATCGATACGCTGGGATATAAGGCCACATATAAGAATGCCGAGGGTGTTATAATTGAGGATGAAACGGTATCGGCCGAAGTCATAAACGAAAAGACCTCCGTGAAAAAGGATGATGAAGACAAGACTCCGGGAGAACCGGAAGATACAGCGCCTAAAACAGGAGATTCCGGCAACCTGAATTTATATATCGCGATAATGGCCGGTACCGGCGCCGGCGCAGCGATGTTTCACAGAAAAGAACGAAAAACGCAGATGAGGTAAAGATGAAAAGAGAAATCATAGAGGGACAAAGCTTTGGAGAATGGGAGGTCATAAGTTATGCGGGATGCCGCGGCAACAAGAAGACCTACTATAACTGCAGGTGCCGGGGATGCGGAGAGATATATCAAGTCAGAAAAGATAAGATGAAAAGCGGAGAGAGCACCAGGTGTTTTCAGTGCGCAAAAAAAATCAAAAGACAGACCCATGGTGAGACTGTGCAAGAGGGCTGACGACCCCTCTGTGATGATCAGTAGAGAAAACTGGCGTGTCAGATTAGACCTGATACGCCGGTTTTTTATTTTTAAAGTATTGCGCATAAATCTCTGTGAATGATACAATAAAAGAAAAAGGAGGCGCTTGATGCACATACCCGTTCTTATTTCTGATCTGGCAGTCATGCTCATAACGGCAGGGCTGATAACCATTCTCTTCAAGAAAATCAAACAACCGTTGGTTCTGGGATATATATTGGCAGGGTTTTTGATAAGTTCGTACTTTCCATTCTTTCCGACGGTAGTCGATACCGACAGCATAACGACATGGAGCGAGATCGGGATCATATTCCTGATGTTTCATTTGGGGCTTGAGTTTAATCTGCATAAGCTGGCCCGCGTAGGAAGCACGGCCATAATCACCGCCATAGTTGAGGTCATAGGCATTTTGGCAGTTGGATTTTTAGCCGGCCGCCTGCTGGGATTTGGAGTGATGGACAGCGTGTTCCTGGGAGGAATGCTTTCCATGAGTTCCACGACCATTATAATAAAGGCATTTGATGAACTGCAGCTCAGAGGAAAGAAGTTTACGGAACTTGTATTCGGCACTCTGGTGATAGAAGATATAGTAGGGATTTTTATGATGGTCATCCTCTCTACTATATCGGTAAGTAAAAATGTTACGGGTGGTCAAGTTGCCGGAAGCCTGTCTCTGATGATACTCTATCTCATCATATGGCTGATCTTGGGCATATACTTTCTTCCTACTTTTCTCAACAGAACCATAAAACTGATGAACGACGAGATGCTTCTCATCGTCTCCTTGGGAGTATGTTTCGGAATGGTCATATTGGCAAATGCTCTGGGATTTTCATCGGCGCTTGGGGCTTTCCTCTCAGGTTCTCTGCTGGCGGGAACAGTTCATGTAGAGAGAATAGAACACCTGACTAAAGGCGTAAAAGACCTGTTCGGAGCAGTATTCTTCTTATCGGTAGGCATGCTGGTAAACCCTCAGACTCTGGTGGAATATGCAACGCCTATAATCGTGATAACTGCCGTTACTATATTCGGCAAGCTCATATTTTCTTCTCTGGGCATGCTATTGTCAGGCCAGACTCTGGATAACGCCTTAAGATGCGGTTTCTCTCTTGCGCAGATAGGAGAGTTCGCCTTTATCATAGCTTCGCTTGGAATGAGCCTGGGCGTGACGGGAGACTATCTTTATCCTATCGTCGTATCTGTATCGGTCATAACGACTTTTACCACTCCTTTCTGCATAAAGACAGCTCCGAAATTTATCTCTGTCATAGAAAAACATCTGCCTGACAGTTTAGTGGCTAAACTCAATAAGTATACTTCTGAAGATCAGGCCGAAAAAGAGAAGGATAATGACTGGTATTTGTACATAAAGAAATATTTCAGGAGAGTGGTGGTCTTCGGAGGTCTGATGCTGGTCATAGCGATATTCGGCATTCATGTGGCGGAACCGGCTCTATCGGGATATATGGGAAAGACGGCCGCAGACACTATCACATGTGTCTTGATATATGTGTTTATGGCTCCTTTTGTAGGCCCTATGATGAACCTGCACAACAATTTGTTTACATCTTTATGGTTAAAGAGAAAATCTTTCAGGCTTCCGCTGATAGTCCTCAATCTGATTAAAGTGGCTATCGCCGTATCCATAGCGATGATTCCTCTGGCAGTCCTCTTCAACGTCAAAGCCATATGGCTGTTTTTCATAATCGTAGGTATAATGGTCATTCTGGGAAGATCCGACGGCATGACGGGCTGGTATCTTCAGCTGGAGACCAGATTCCTGAGAAATTTCAACGAAAGAATAATAAAAAGAGAAGAAGCTCTGGGGATGAAAGAGACCTGGCTTGACAACAAACTGCATATAATATCTTTCTTCGCGCCGAAGGAAGGAGAGTTTCTTGGAACTCCCTTAAGAGAACTGGACTGGGGATACAGATATAACGTGTATGTGGTCAAGATACAGCGGGGGACTCATACTTACATACTGCCGAAAGAAAACGTCTCTATCCAGGCCGGCGATAAAGTCTATGTAGTAGGCGAGGAGATGGCCATAATGAATTTCTATAAGATAATAGACTCCGAGCCTTGCAAGAGGATGAGAACCGTCAGACAGTTCATGGACAGCGGATATCCCGACGTGGATAAAGCTCTGGCCATATGCGCCGTGAAAATAACGGGACAGGAGGATTTCGCAGGCAAGAGCATAAAGAACGGAAATGTCAGAAGCCACTGGAACTGCATGATCCTGGGGCTTCAGAGAAAGGGTCTGACCGTAATAATGCCCAACGCAAGTATGATAATTTCAAAAGGGGACATAATGTGGGTAATGGGATCCAATAATAATGTAGGAAGATTGGCCTCCGAGTACGATGAATATTCGGAGGAATAAAAAAATAAATAAAATTTAAAAAAACTATTGACAATTGAGCGCGTATTCAACTATAATAAGAACAGTTGAAGAAACGCTCAATTATTTTTAAATATTTCGGAGGTATAAAATGAAAAAGACTTATTTATTAAACGGACTGGACTGTGCTCACTGTGCGGCCAAGATAGAAAAGGGAGTCGCAGATATCGACGGAGTGACTAATGCTTCTGTAAGCTTCCTCACTACAAAGCTGACGTTTGAAGCGCAAGATGATAAGATAGACGAGATCGTCAAGAAGGCGAAAAAGGTAATAAAAAAAGTAGAACCTGACGTAGAGATCAAGGAACTGTAGAAACTGCAAGAGGGGATAGGGAGGCAGAATATGAAAAAACGTATAACGAGAATAGCTATAGGCGCAGTGATATATGTAGCCGCCTTATTGCTGCCTGACAGTCCGCAGGGGCTCAAGCTGGGAGTCTTCATTGCAGCTTATGCAGTCATAGGATACAGAGTGGTCTGGAACGCTTTGCGGGGCATATTAAGGGGACAGATGCTGGATGAGAATTTTCTCATGTCCATAGCCTCAATCGGTGCCTTCTTTGTAGGAGAATACCCGGAGGCAGTGGCGGTAATGCTGTTTTATCAGGTGGGAGAAACATTTGAAGATTACGCCGTAGGCAAATCGCGCAGATCCATCACTCAGCTCATGGATATAAGACCCGACAGTGCGAATCTTAAAACACCTGAAGGCATAAAAGAAGTAGACCCTAACGAAGTCAAGCCGGGGGATATAATAATAGTCAGGCCCGGAGAAAAAGTTCCTCTCGACGGCAAGATCATAGAAGGGGTGTCGTCGCTGAACACAGCCGCGCTGACAGGGGAATCTCTGCCTAAAGATGTAGGCCGGGGAGATGAGATCCTCAGCGGATGCGTCAATATGAGAGGAGTGCTCACGGTAGAAGTAACTAAGCATTTCGGGGAATCCACCGTAAGCAAGATACTGGATCTGGTGGAAAACGCCGCCAACAAGAAATCCAAGACTGAAAGCTTTATAAGCAGGTTTGCCGTAGTATATACGCCGCTTGTAGTAGGAGCAGCAGTTCTGCTGGCAGTTCTTCCGCCTCTCCTTATAGAAGGAGCTCTCTGGAACGATTGGATATACAGAGCTTTAAACTTCCTCGTAGTATCCTGCCCATGCGCCTTGGTCATATCGGTGCCCCTGAGCTTTTTCGGAGGCATAGGCGGCGCTTCGAAGGCAGGCGTGCTGGTCAAGGGAAGCAACTACTTGGAAGCCATGTCCCAGGTACAATGGGTAGTCATGGATAAGACGGGAACTCTTACGGAAGGAGTTTTCCATGTAGAAGATATCTTCCCTGAAGAGGGTTTCAGCGAGAAAGAACTCATCGAATATGCTGCTATGGCCGAAAATTATTCTAACCACCCTATCTCTCAGTCTCTGAAAGAGGCTTATGGCAAGGATATAGACGAAAGTCTCATAAGCGGTGTGGAAGAATTAGCGGGAAAAGGCGTGACGGCGGAGGTTAAGGGGCATAAAGTGGCCGCCGGAAACAAAAAGCTGATGGCTGATAAGACCGATTTTGAAGGTCAGCTAAAGGAACACAGCGGAGGAACACAGGTCTACGTGGCAGTAGACGGAAAGTATGCCGGTTGTATTTTGCTGGCCGATAAGATAAAAGAAGACGCATATAAAGCAGTTGCGGCGCTTAAACGTGAAGGTATACAGACAGTCATGCTGACAGGGGACAGCAGAGAAGTAGGGGAAGCTGTAGCGGAACGCCTGGGTATCGACAAGGTTCACGCCGGCCTGATGCCTTCCGATAAGGTCAGAATAGTAGAGGATATACTTCATGCTAAACCTGAAAAGAAAAAAGTCGCTTTCGTGGGAGACGGAATAAACGACGCGCCTGTATTGGCCAGGGTAGACGTAGGTATCGCCATGGGGGCCCTCGGATCCGACGCAGCTATTGAGGCTGCCGACATGGTCATCATGGAGGATCAGCCGTCCAAGATATCCAGCATGATTCACCTGTCTAAAAAGACTATGAGGATAGTGTATGAGAACATCGTCTTCGCTCTGGGCATAAAGGCTGCAGTTTTAGCGCTCAGCGCCCTCGGCATCGTAGGTCTGTGGGCGGCAGTCTTCGCAGATGTTGGAGTTTCAATGCTTGCAGTGCTCAACGCTTTGCGCTGCCTCAGCTCGAAGGTTGAGTAAAAATTAACGAAAAAAGTTCATCGAAACGTCATAAAAACCCTCTTGACTAAGAGGGTTTTTGCTACTATAATAAGTTTCATGTCAAACAGTTTGATGTATGACAAATGTTAAACGAAGGTGAGGAAATGAAGAATAGCGATATCGGCAAACAGCTTGCTACTTTAAACCATGTCATAAAGAAAAATGTGGAGGGACAGATGCAGGGAGATCTGATGAAGATTTCTATGGCCAACGGTTATATTTTGTCCTTTCTTCATGAAAACAGAAACAGAGACGTCTTTCAGAAGGATTTTGAGGATGCATTCGGCATAACCAGATCCACCGCTTCAAAAGTATGTTCGCTGATGGAGACAAAAGGACTCATACACAGACAGCCGGTGAGCGATGACGCCAGGCTCAAAAAAATCACTCTGACAGACAGAGGAGAGACCATGCGCCGTGAAATGATAGAAGGCAGAAAACGTATGGAAGCCAAACTGACCGCCGGGTTCAGCAGCGAAGAACTTCAAAACCTGCGGGATTATCTGCGGCGTATGAAAGAGAACATGAAGAGATAGAATAGAAAAGGGGGAGTGTATAAGTATGATCAAAAAATTAGCTTCACAGATAAAGGAGTATAAAAAGACGGCTGCCGTTACGCCTGTCCTTGTACTCCTGGAAGTCGTTATGGAAATATTGATCCCGCTCATAATGGCTGAACTCATAGATAACGGTATAGACGGCGGTTCTATGCCTCAGATAATAAAATACGGGATAATGCTCATCGTTGCAGCAGTCTTAGCCCTGATCTTCGGCATAGCTGCGGGAAGGACGGCTGCCGTAGCCTCCGCAGGATTTGCTAAAAACCTCAGAGGCGCCATGTACGATCATGTACAGGATTTTTCTTTTGCCAGCATAGATAAATTCTCCACGGCCAGCATAGTGACGAGACTTACCACTGACGTAACCAACGTTCAGATGGCCTTTCAGATGTGCATAAGAATAGCCGCCAGAGCGCCGGGAATGTTGATCTTTGCGCTGATAGCCTCTTTTGGAATAGACGCACAGCTGTCTCTGGTGTTCCTCGGAGTGCTGCCTATACTGGGAATAGGTCTGTATATTTTGATAAGAGCCGTATACCCAATATTCAACAGAGTCTTCAAGACGTATGACAAACTTAACAATGTCGTTCAGGAGAATCTCTACGGAATAAGAGTAGTCAAATCCTATAACCGCCAGGACCACGAAGTCGAGAAGTTCAAGAAGACTTCCGGAAAAATATATCAGGATTTCTCAAAAGCTGAAAAGATAATGGCGTTCAACATGCCGCTCATGCAGTTTTGCATGTATCTGAGCATGATCCTCATATCCTGGTTCGGAGCCAGAGCCATAGTGGCCAGCGGAAACGATGCGGCTATAGGCCTCTCCACAGGAGAGCTGATCAGTCTGATAACTTACATCATGCAGATACTTATGAGCCTTCTGATGATCTCCATGATATTCGTCATGCTGACCATGGCCAGAGCCTCGGGAGATCGTATTGCTGAACTTCTGGATGAAGAGAGCAATCTCCACGATCCCGAAAATCCTGTCTATGATGTGAAAGACGGATCTATAGATTTTGACAACGTGCATTTCAGCTATGGAAAATCCAAAAATAAAGAAGTATTAAACGATATAAATCTCCACATCGAGAGCGGTCAGACCGTCGGCATCATAGGGGCTACAGGCTCGGCCAAATCCAGTCTGGTACAGCTTATTCCAAGGCTCTATGACGTCACATCAGGTTCCCTTAAGGTAGGAGGAACAGATGTTAAGGACTATCACATCGAGAGCCTGAGAAATCAGGTATCTATGGTGCTTCAGAAAAATACTTTGTTTTCAGGTACTATAGCCGAGAACCTCAGATGGGGAAACGAAAACGCTACAGACGAAGAACTGCGCCATGCGTGCAAGCTGGCCTGCGCCGATGAATTTATCGATAAATTTGAGGACGGCTATGAGACATATATAGAGCAGGGAGGAAGCAACGTCTCCGGGGGTCAGAAACAGAGACTGTGTATAGCCAGAGCGCTTTTGAAAAAGCCAAAGATACTCATCCTCGACGATTCTACCAGCGCAGTGGATATGAAGACCGACGCCATGATACGCCAGGCTTTCAGCACCGAAATACCGGACACCACTAAGATCATAATCGCTCAGCGTATCGCATCCGTACAGGACGCAGATCAGATAGTAGTGCTGGATGACGGAAAGATCGCAGATGTGGGCAATCATCAGCAGCTTATGAAAAACAGCGAGATCTACAGAGAGGTCTATGAGTCACAGAACAAAGGAGGTGGTCTCAGTGAGCAGTAGAGAAACTCGTAAGATGCCTATGGGAGGGAACAAGGGCTTTGGGGCAGTTCCCAAGGGACAGAAGTTCAAGCCCGGAACCATCAAAAGGCTGATGTCATATTTGAAAGAATATAAAGTAAGATTAACGGTAGTAGTGATCTGCATACTGATAAGCGCAGGGGCCAGCGTGGCCGCGTCCCTGTTCCTGCAGACACTCATAGATGACTATATAGGACCGCTTCTGCTGGAGGCCCCTCCTAATTTTGGCGGCCTGCTGCAGGCCATACTGGGAATTTCCGTAGTATTTCTTGCCGGTATCCTGGCTTCTCTCTTCTACGCCAGGACTATGGCGGTTATCGCCCAGAGTACTCTGAAGAACATCAGAGATGAGATGTTTACCAAGATGCAGACTTTTCCCATAAGATACTTCGATACCAGGACTCACGGGGATATAATGAGCTACTACACTAACGACGCTGATACACTGAGGCAGATGATCTCTCAGAGCCTGCCAAATCTGTTCTCGTCGGTAGTATCCATGATAGCGGTGCTAATATCCATGATACATCTGAGCATATGGCTGACGCTGATCGTGCTGGTATTTACAGCGGTGATCCTGATGGTGATAAAGGCCATAGCCGGAAGGAGCGGAAACTTCTTCATGAAACAGCAGAGGAGTATCGCCGACGTAAACGGTTATATAGAAGAGATGGTAAACGGCCAGAAGGTAGTAAAAGTTTTCTGTTATGAGGAAAAAGCCAAAGAGAGATTCAAAGAAAAGAACGAGAACCTTGGAAACACTACCGCTATGGCTAACACCCTGGCCAACATCCTGATGCCTGTGACCGGAGGTCTCGGTTATGTGCTCTACGTGCTGATTGCAGTTGCAGGAGGCGCCATGGGAATCGCAGGTGTAACTAATTTATCCATAGGAGGAGAAGAGTTCCTGACTCTTGGAACTATAGCATCTTTCCTAACGCTGTCAAGAAACTTCGTCAACCCTATAGCGCAGGTATCGCAGCAGCTCAACTCTGTGATAATGGCCATGGCCGGCGCGTCGAGAATATTTGAGCTTCTGGATCAGGAGCCTGAAGAAGACAGGGGAACCGTCACTTTAGTCAACGCATATGAAGACGAGTCGGGACAGCTTAAAGAATGTGAGAAGAGAACGGGAACGTGGGCCTGGAAAGACGGCGACAAGCTGATTCCTATGAGAGGAAAGATCAACCTCAAAGAAGTCGATTTCGGATATAATGAAGACGAACTGGTGCTCCATGATATAACAATATATGCCGAACCGGGACAGAAGGTTGCCCTGGTGGGAGCGACAGGAGCAGGAAAGACCACCATAACCAATCTCATAAATAGGTTCTACGATATTGATGACGGAAAGATACAGTACGACGGCATCAATATAAACAGGATCAGGAAGTACGACCTGCGCCGTTCCCTTGGAGTGGTTCTTCAGGAAGTCAATCTGTTCACCGGAACGGTGATGGATAATATACGTTACGGCAAGCTGGACGCTACGGACGAGGAATGTATCGCCGCCGCTAAACTGGCCAATGCCGACGGCTTCATACGCATGCTTCCCGACGGCTATGATACGGTGCTTTCCGGAGACGGAAGCGGTCTTTCGCAGGGTCAGAGACAGCTCATATCTATAGCCAGAGCAGCCGTTGCAGACCCGCCTGTCATGATACTCGACGAGGCCACGTCTTCTATAGACACCAGGACTGAGTCTATAGTACAGAGAGGTATGGATAATCTGATGCATGGAAGAACAGTATTCGTCATAGCTCACAGACTGTCTACCATTCAAAATGCTGATGTGATAATGGTGATGGATCAGGGACGCATAATAGAAAGAGGAAATCACGAGCATCTCATCGAAGAAAAGGGAAGATACTATCAGCTGTATACCGGCGCTTTTGAACTGGAATAGAAGCGCCTTGCAAAAAGCAGAGACCACCGGGGCCTCTGCTTTTTTGTGTAGAAGAGCAGAAGCGAAGTTGACATATAATTGTTAATTTTTTAATGAATAGAATTGACTTTTTAAGCCATCACTGTATAATAATATTGATAGATAGATATTTTAAAAAGATGAAAATACGTTAAATATGCCGGAGAGGAGATTCCGGCGCGGAGCGTTTCACCGCAGCTTTAGTTGAAACGATATCCGGCAGCAGAAGATTGGCGCCTATAAACAGAATCGATGTTTCAAATAAGCTTATGCACAGCCTTTGAAAGGAGAGTATCTATAATGTTAGGATATTATGTAACAACTGCTGTGATATTTTTTATAATGTCTGTTCTAAAGACATATGATTTAGTTATATACGGAGATATATTGGAGGCGTATAAAGGCGAAAGCAACTATATTTTAAGATTGATTACCATTGCTTTGATGTATATTGTGACCGCAGTTTTTACGGTAAAAAGCGTAAAAACTTATAGATCAAATAAATTGAACAAGAAGAAGTAAGCATACTTTTGCCGAAAGATTGCAGATTAAACTAATCTGCAATCTTTTTCGATATAGAATGACGTCAGAGTCGCATCAAAAAACTGACGTCATTTTTAATGCCTCAAAGGCTGAGATCATAGGATACAATAGAAAATAAACACATGCCGGGTTCGATGGTGATTCGCCCCGAAAAAATTTATTGACACACCTGTGTTGGAGGGGTTATACTGACTGTGATGACAACTTTACTTGTCATAATGTAAAGTAAAATTGGCAAAAATGCTGCGGGGGGGTAATACCTTCTCGCTATGGAGAGGAGCAGCGAGAATGCCACTGAAAAACAGATTGAAAGAATATCGCGCAAAGATCGATGCTAACCAATCCGACTTTGGCAGAATGGTGGGAGTCTCAAGGCAGACTATAAGCCAGATAGAGAGAGGCGATTATTCTCCGTCAGTGACGTTGGCTTTAAAGATAGCTAAAGCGTGCGGCGCAAACGTAGAAGATATTTTTTCCTATGAGGAGGAAGAACGCGGATGAACAATGATAAAAATAAGAGAGAAAACAGAAAAGCTCTCAGATCATTCATACCGATTTTGCTTCTCATGGCTGTAATAGGAGGAATAATAGGAGCTTTTTCCACTACCGGAACGGCGGCTTTCTGGACCGGATCCGCAAGAGTCATCTTGAGAGAAATCATGTATGTAATATCTCCCATAGGAGTGATAGTGATGACGCTGGCCGGCGCAGTCATAACACTGATATATTACAGAAAGGGAAAAAAGTACTACAAAGAGAGTCTGAGCGCAGGCGACGAAGAAACAGAAGATCTGCTGCTGGCAAACGCCGATACTAATATTGCAAAAGCGCTGATGTATATAAGCGTGTGCGAAATATTGTCCCTCATATTTTTTGCCGCAGTGGCATCGTATATATCGGATTATATAGAAAAAGACAGTAAGATATATATGATAGCCCTGATCGTATTTATAGCAGGCAACTTTCTGAGGATAAAGATGCAGCAGATGACGGTAGATTTTCAGAAGATAATGAATCCGGAAAAGCAGGGAAGCGTATACGACCTGCGCTTTCAGAAGAAATGGGAAGAAAGCTGTGATGAACTTGAAAAGTTCACCATATACAGATCGGCCTATAAAGCCTACAACACGGGAACTAAAGTATGTGTCATAATGTTTACATCGCTGCTTTTACTCAGCTTTTTCTTCGATTACGGGCCGCTTCCGGCCGCAGCGGTAGGAGTCGTCTGGCTGGTCAACACCGTAACTTACTGCAGAGAAGCTATAAGACTTGAAAAGGAAAAAATAAATTTATAATTTATAAGAGAGGAATCAAAATGAGCTTAATTGTAAAAAATCTGAAAAAATCTTACGGGGATAAAGTGGTGGTAGACGATCTCAGCTTCCAGATGCAGGGGCCGGGAGTATACGCTCTCTTGGGAACCAACGGGGCGGGTAAGACTACTACCATAAGAATGATGCTCAATATGCTTGCAAGGGACGGCGGAGAAGTGCTGTGGAACGGAGATCCGCTCACCACAGATAACTGCAACGTAGGTTATCTTGCAGAAGAGAGAGGCCTTTATCCTAAATATTCGCTGATGGATCAGCTCATGTACTTTGCGTCCTTAAGAGGCGTGCCAAAGGCAGAGGCTAAGGAGAGAATCAAGTATTGGGCCCACAGACTGGAAGCAGAAGAATACTTATACCCTAAGGCAGAAAAAGCCCCGGCTCTGGGGGAAGGCAAAAAGGTCAGGGCAGTAAAAAAGAAGAAGGCATTTAAGCCTAAGCTGGCGGATCAGCTTTCTAAAGGTAATCAGCAGAAGATTCAATTTATGATAGCTCTTATCTCCGACCCAGAACTGATAATTCTTGACGAGCCCCTGTCGGGACTTGATCCGGTCAATACAGACCTGTTCAAAGGAATCATAAGAGAGCAGATCGCAGCGGGAAAATATCTGATAATGTCCAGCCATCAGATGGCTACAGTGGAAGAATTCTGTACAGATATAACCATATTGGACCGTTCCAAGCCTGTTCTGCAGGGTAATCTCAACGAGATAAAAAAGAGCTACGGCAGAGTCAATCTGCACCTTAAGACTGAGCAGGAAGTCAGGCCCATGATAGAGGCGGCAGGCATTACTGTAGTGACAGAAAAAGAGTGCGAATATCAGCTAAAAGTGTCAGGAGACCAGCAAGCCAATAAACTTCTCAGAGACCTGACAGAAAGCGGAGTCACAGTGGTGACTTTCGACTTGAGAGAACCGTCTCTTCACGAGATATTCGTAGAAAAAGTAGGTGAAGTACATGAATAAGAGAGGAGCCTTTCAAGGGTTGAACAAGGTTTACAAGTTCACTCTTTATCAGTTGTATAAGAATAAAGCGAATCTTGCGACCTTTGGCATATTTATCGCTGTAGCGCTGTTTGCCATACCGGTCATGTCCTTTTTCATGGGAAGCGGCAGTACGGAAGGCGCCAGCTTCTATACTCAAGTGATGACCATGGACGAATTCATGGGGCGTGATGTCGTGGACACAGACTCGAGATATTCCATACAATACGCATATTCCATATTGGTGATGATAGTATGTATATTTGCGGCAACTTACATCGTAAGAGCAATACTGGAAGAAAAATCTTCAAAGTTAGTTGAGACCCTGCTGGTGAGTATAAAATCAGAAGACATGATACTGGGAAAAATTCTGGCGGTCATAACTTTTATATTTTCCATGGTTATTTCTATAATAGCCGCATTTGTACTGTCATATTTCGTCACAGGTATGTTCAGAGATACGTCTTTTATAGGCGATAAACTGGCGGACATGGGTATAACTTCGGAAATACTCAATATCGGTCCTGACATAATAGTGATAGCGCTTGTTTCGGCGCTGCTGGCCTGCGTCACACTATCTCTGATCGCCGCCCTGAGCGGAGCAGGATGCTCCAGCATGGAGGATATGGAGTCGGCTAATATGACATCAACTATGGTAATCCTGGTCTGTTATATGGCTACAGTGATCGCAGCGCCTTTTGGAAGCGGCCCGGCTCTGTTCATGTCGCTGTGTCCGTTTATTTCCGCTTTTGCGGCGCCGGCGTATTATATAACAGGAGACATCGGTATCGGAATAGTGATAGCCTCGTGGCTGATACAGTTCATATGTATATTTTTAATATACAAAGCCTCCGGAAAGATATATGACCGGCTGATAATGTATAAGGGAAGCAGAATGAAGATGACTAGGATATTAGGTATGGCCATGCACGGAAAGGAGGGAAAATAAATGAAAAATCAGTTGAGAGGATTTTCCAAAGTTTTTTCCTTTACCTTTAAAGAGCATGTCAAGAGCAAGGGATATAAGAACAGTACTATCCTGATAGCGCTGCTGTGCCTTCTCTTGCCTGCGGCTGTAATGACGGGACTTGAGATGACCTCCGGCGATGAGCCGCAGGCAGAACAGGCCCAGGTACAACAGCAGGAAGCGCCTTTGGATCTTTCTCAGGTGAAGAATATTTATCTGGTGGATATGAGCGAGGATAAGAAGGCAGATATGACGGGACTGCCAGTTCTGCTTGAGCAGGCAGGTATAGAAGTTCAGATCAAAGACTACGGCAGCGACTTTGACAGCGCAGCCGGAGATTGTGACGGCAGCGGAGATACTCTTATGATAGTTACTCAGCAAAAGGGGAGCGAGTACACTATGAACATAGTGCTTCCGGACGGCAGCAGCCTTGCAGAAGAGACTGCTCAGGGATTTGACAGTCTGCTGATGGCTTATGCTGATAGTCTGAGCGTTGCTTCGGGAGGACAGCCGCAGTATTATGGCGACGCAGATCAGGACGATGCCGACCCTATGGAATCTTTTAAACAAATAGTGATAATAATATTTACGTTCCTGAATCTGATGGTACTGTATTTCTTTGTTCTGGCATACGGACAGGGAGTGGCCAACAGCGTAGTCACAGAAAAGAGCTCAAAGCTCATGGAAAGTATGCTTGTGGCAGTAAAGCCTGCGGCTATAATTCTGGGCAAACTGCTGGCCATAACGCTCACCGGTATCATACAGCTGTTCAGCTGGATCTTTGGTCTGGTCATCAGTTTCTTTATAGGATCTAAGATCGTTCTCTCCATAAATCCCGATACGGACATGATGATAATACAGGGATTCAAAATGCTGGGGAACATGGCTGAAGGGATATTGAGTCCTGCAAACTGCATCATGGCGCTTCTCATGATTATGACGGGAATGCTTCTGTACTGCGCTCTGGCCGGCGCCGGCGGAGCGATGGCCAGCAAGGCGGAAGACCTGTCTTCGGCTAACGCAATATTTTCTCTGGTGCTGGTGGCAAGTTTCCTCGTCAGCATATATGCAGGAGGCGTCATGGAAGGAGATATGACAGATTCCATCTTGGACTGGATACCGTTTACATCTGTCATGATCACTCCTGCAAAGGTGCTCATGGGAGTGATTCCTCTGTGGAAGACTCTCTCGTGCTTTGCCATCACAGTAGTCACAGCAGTACTGGTGACTTTAATAGCAGGAAAGATATACAAATCTCTGGTGCTTTATAAAGGAGAGCCTTTAAAACTGAACAAGCTCATAAAGATGATGAGAGGTTGATTATGAACGAGACGTTAAAAACTATTCTTACCAGAAGAAGCGTCAGGAGCTTTCAGAGCAGAAAGATAGAGCGTCCTGATCTTGAACTCATCCTGAAAGCGGCGACCTATGCCCCGTCAGGCATGAACCGTCAGACGTGGCAGTTTACGGCCGTCACTGACAAGGATGAGATTCGAAAACTTGCAAAGCTCATAGAGGTAGAGATGGACAGAGAAGGATATGATTTTTACGATCCGGCTGTGCTGATAATACCTTCCAACGAAAGAGACAGCAGATGGGGTCCTGAAGATAATGCCTGCGCTCTTGAGAATATTTTTCTCGCCGCATGGTCTTTGGGGATAGGCTCCGTATGGACCAACCAGGTCCGCGAAGTATGCGACCGGCCGGAAGTCAGGGATTTGCTGAGAAAATGGGGGATACCGGACACTCATGTGGTTTACGGGACTGCCGCTTTGGGTTATCCGACTGAAAGCTGCCTTAAAGAAGTAGAAAAAAGGGGTATTATAAGAATAATATGAATAAAGAGGCCGCATATAAATGCGGCCTCTTCACTTTGTCAGCGCCTTGGAGAAGGCGGGTGGTTATGATTTTGAGGTACAATTTTCGCAGCTGCAATCTGCTCCGTGACTCTTGTGCTCTATATGGATAAAAGCTATATCTATTATATCGACTACGTGCTGGTCGTCCAGACTGTAATAGATATTCTTCCCGTTACGGCGGGATTTTACAAGGCCTTCATCTTTCAATATCTTCAGTTGGTGAGAAACGGCGGATTTAGTCATCTGTACATTTTCCGCAATATCGTCTACGCAGACTTCGTCATGAGCTATGGTGCATAGGATTTTCATTCTCGTTTCATTGCCTACTACCCTGAAAAAAGATGCGGCTCTCGTGATGAGTTCAGGTGCAAGTTGTTTCATCTTTGACTTCCTCTTTCGTAGTAAAGTTTCATTTCTGCGTCCGGCACCATGCTTCCTCCCGTAGCCCACAGTAAATGAGAAGCGTTCTTCATCTTATCGGCAAGACCGAAAGCCTCTATATATTCAGAAGATGCAGCGGCCAGCGAAGGTCCCGTAAAAGAAGCGCAGGCAGACGGCTCTATATATATCTTTTCCTTGTCGGCAAGCTGAGATAGGAAAGGGTAGAGCCTGCTGTCGTCTATGGTATAGCAGCAATCCAAAAGGGTCTTCATTATATTGCTTACGAGCATAGAAGGCCGGCCTACGGCCAGACCGTCTGCGTCCGTGATACCGTCAAGACCTATGTCCTTGACAGATATACCGTCACCCAGGCCCGTTATCAGTCCGAGGGTCATACATGGAGCATGAGTAGGTTCGGCGAAAAGTATGTGGACGTTATCTTTGAAGATCTCCTTGAGACCAAAAGCTACTCCGCCGGGAGCCCCGCCTACTCCGCATGGAAGGTAGACAAACAGTGGATGATCCTCATCCACTGTTATACCTGCTTCTCTGAGCTGAGGCACAAGCCTCTTGGCGGCGACAGAGTATCCCAAGAACAGGTCCTGTGATCCTTCGTCATCGACAAAGTGGCACATAGGATCTGAAGCAGCTTCTCTGCGGCCTTCTGCCACAGCTTTCTGATAATCGTCGGGGTATTCTATCACGACAGCGCCCTTTGAACGCAGAAGATCTTTTTTCCACTGCCTGGCGTCGGCAGACATATGGACCGTTACGTTAAAGCCCAGCTTAGCGCTTATTATTCCTATGGAAAGCCCTAAGTTGCCTGTTGAACCTACGGCTACCGAATATTGACTGAATAGTTTTTTGAATTCGTCTCCTGTAAGCTTAGAATAGTCGTCCTCCAAAGATAAAAGACCGCTTTTTACG